>Ga0126315_10000878_pt1 | contig 11000 bp, 15 predicted proteins | sample Plot106_FD_92534 | JGI IMG/M metagenome (GOLD analysis project Ga0126315, IMG submission 92534) | Serpentine soil microbial communities from UC McLaughlin Reserve, CA, USA - Plot106 | ecosystem: Environmental > Terrestrial > Soil > Grasslands | place: USA: UC McLaughlin Reserve, Lake County...
CCGAGCACGACGATGATCTGCTCCGTCGCGTAGGCCACGGAGGAGAGCGGGTCCGAGCAGAACACCGGCAGCGCGAGTCGCTTGGGCAGCAGCGTCTCGCCCAGGCGGTCGGTCCGCAGCGGGGGCCCGACGAGTGTGCGCGCGATCGACATCTTGAGCGCGGTCTACTGCGCCCCGGGGCACCGGCCGGAAATCCTGATGCGGCCTTAGCGGCGCACGCCGTCTTCTTGACGCGTCGTTGACGCGGCTACCACAGCCAGACGTGCAGCGTCACGAGTCCGGGTGTTCCCATCGCGACGCACGTACACCAGGATCGGCGGCTTCGTGACGTCGAAGCCCTGGATGTCGGGGTGGCGACGCTACGTCCGGCGCCGCGGGCGAGCATCGGCACAACGACCCATCTTCGGAACGGGCGCTGCCTATCTTTGCCGTCAGCCGAGCAGCACGATCAGGACGACGGCGACGATGATGAATACGCCCAGCACGGCGTACGCGGCCGCGGCCTGCCACTGGTTCTCCCAGAAGCCCGGGCGCGCGCGGTCGCGGCTGTGCCGGCCCTCGGGCGGCTCGCCGGTCCAGTCGTCGTCGTCGGCCATCTACCTGATCTGCCTACCCGAGATCGCGCGCGCAACCACCAGCCGCTGGATCTCGGACGTCCCCTCGAAGATCGTGTAGATCTTCGCGTCCCGGTGCATCCGCTCGACCGGGTACTCGCGCGTGTAGCCGTTGCCGCCGAGGACCTGAATCGCCCGCTCGGTGGCCCAGACCGCGACCTCGCCGGCCTTGAGCTTGGACATCGAGCCCTCGGCGCTCTCGAACGCGCGGCCCGTGCGGCCCATCCATGCCGCCCGCCAGACGAGCAGGCGCGCGGCGTCGATCTCGAGCTTCATGTCGGCGAGCGTGAAGGCGATCGCCTGGTTGTCGATGATGGGGCGGCCGAACTGCTCGCGCTCGCCCGCGTAGTCGAGCGCGTACTCGTACGCCGCGCGCGCGATGCCGATCGCCTGCGCCCCGACGGTCGGGCGCGAGGACTCGAACGTCTGCATCGCGGCCTGGCCGCGCGAGCGCGTGCCCCCGCGGGCGCGCGCGAGCCGCTCGTCGAGCTTCTCCTTGCCGCCGAGCAGGCAGGAGCCCGGCACGCGGCAGTCGTCGAGGAAGACGTCGGCGGTGTGCGACGCGCGCAGGCCGTGCTTGGCGACCTTGGTGCCCATGGTCAGCCCCGGCGTGCCGGGCGGGACGACGAACGCGGCCTGGCCGCGCGAGCCGAGCTCCCTGTCGACCGAGGCGACGACCACGTGCACGCCGGCGATGCCGCCGTTGGTCGCCCACGCCTTCTGGCCGTTGAGGACCCACTCGTCCTTGGCCTCGTCGTAGACCGCGCGCGTGCGCAGCGACGACACGTCGGAGCCCGCGTCGGGCTCGGACACGCAGAACGCCGCGACCGCCGGCTCCTCCGGCGTGCCGAAGCACTGCGGGATCCACTCCCCGATCTGCTCGCCGGTGCCCTGTCCGGAGATCGCCGCGACGGCCAGCGAGGTGCCCATGATCGCCATGCCGATGCCCGCATCGCCCCAGAACAGCTCCTCGTTGACGACCGGCAGGGTCAGGCCGCTCTCGTCGCTCCAGAACTGCGCCAGCGCCTCGAAGCCGTAGAGGCCGATCTTCTGCGCCTCGGCGATGATCGGCCAGGGCGTCTCCTCGCGCTCGTCCCATTCCGCGGCGGCCGGCCGCACCACGCCCTCCGCGAAGCCGTGGACCCAGTCGCGGATGTCGCGCTGGTCCTGCGTGAGCGCGAGGGAGAACGGCGTCTCGGTCATCGTTGCGGCTTCCATGTAACCAATGGTTACACAGGTCGTTACGCTATGCGTGCGATGGCTCCACCGGCGGCCACCACGCGGCGCGACCGAGAGCGCGAGCTCGTCGCCGCGACACGCGCGCTGTTCGACGAGCGCGGCGTCCAGGACGCCCCGATGGAGGAGATCGCGCGCGCGGTCGGCATCAACAAGGCGCTCATCTACCGCGTGTTCGCCTCCAAGGAGGAGCTGTTCGTCCTGACGGTCACGCACTACCTCGACGAGCTGCGCGAGCGCGCGCTCGAGCCGCACGAGGGGCTGCGCGACGCGCTCGACCGCTTCACCCGCTTCTGCCTGCGCTATCCCGCGTTCCTGGACTGCGCGCTGTCGCTGATGCGCCGGCCCGCGGGCGAGCTGCGCGAGCGGGTCGGCGACGGGACCTGGCTGCGGCTGGGCGCCTCGATGTCGGCCTGCCTGGCGCCGCTCGCTCGGATCCTCGCCGACGAGGGAGTCGCCGACCCGGACTTCACGGCCAACCGGCTCTACACGCAGGTGCTCGGGACGATGCACCTCGCGCGCATCGGGCTGGGGGTGCGGGAGGCGGCGCCGGGCGTGCCCGGCGCCTTCCCGCTGGACCCGGAGGCGGTCCGGGTCGCCTGCGTCGAGGACGCGCTGGCGGCTACCCGTTCTGGGCGGACGCCTGGATGACGTCCCCCTGCAGCTGCCAGTTCTTGCCGTCGAACTCCATGATCTGCATGGCCTCGATCGGGTAGCCGTCGGACTCGCCGTCCATCTGCACCTTGATCCCCGGGAGCAGCAGCGGGATCTCGGTGTCGATGCTGCGGATCGACTCCATGAGGGACTCTCGCGTCGGCTCCTTCATGTTCTTGAGCGCCTCGACCATCGTCGCCGCCGCGGCCCAGCCGTAGGCGCAGAAGGCCTCGTTCGGGTTCGCGCGGGGCGCGAACTTCTTCATTCCGTCCTTGTACTCCTTCATTGCCGGGTCGTCGGCCCACTCCGGCGAGTCCGGGTCCTTGAAGTAGGTCGCCGAGATGATCCCCTTCGCGTTCCCGAGCCCGACGGGCTGGAGCACCAGCGTCTTGGAGGCGCCGACGTTGTTGAGGATGTGCAGCGGCCTCCAGTCGCTCTTGGCGATCGTCGCGATCGCCAGCGCGGAGAACTTCGGCGTCGTGATGTTCAGGAAGGTGTCCGCGCCGGAGCCGGCCAGCTTGCGGATCTGCGAGGTGATCGTGGGGTCGGTCACCTCGTAGGACTCCTTGGCGACCACCTTCACGCTGGAGCCCTCGATCGCCTTCTCGAACCCGCCGAGCAGGTCCTTGCCGAAGCCGTCGTTCTGGTAGAGCACCGCGACCTTCGCGTTCCCCTTGTTCTTCTTGAGGTAGTCCGCGTAGATCTTCGCCTCGGTCACGTAATTGGGCTGCCAGCCCGTCGTGTACGGGTGCGACGCCACGTCGGCGCCCCAGTTGGACGCGCCGGTGGCCACGAACGCCTGCGGGACCTTCTGCTGGTTGACGTAGTCCCAGATCGCCAGGTTGTTCGGCGTGCCGAGCGTGTTGAACAGCGCGAAGACCCGCTCCTGCTCGATCAGCCGGCGCGCGTTGGCGACCGCCTTCGGCGGCTCGTAGGCGTCGTCGAGCGTCTTGAAGGTGATCTTGCGCCCGTCGACGCCGCCCTGGGAGTTGACGTAGGCGAACTGCGCCTTAGCGCCGTCCGCGATCGCGCGATAGGCCGACGCCGGCCCGCTGAACGGGTACGAGCCGCCGAGCTTGATCTCCTTGTCGGTGATGCCCGGGTCGGAGCCGCCGCCTCCGCCGCCGCCTCCACCGCCCTCGTCGTCACTGCGACCGCACCCGCTCGCGAGCAGCGCCACCGCCAGCAGCGCGATCACCCAACCGACGAACCGCCCCTGCCTGTGCATCGTCAGACCCCCTCGGTCTTGGCTTCATTGATGCGATCTTGCGTATGAGCCCCATCACCCCGCCGGGGAGCAGGTACATGAAGAGGATCAGCACGCCGCCGTAGATCACGCCCGCCAGCGCCTCGTCGACGTCGGCCGCGTACACCGGCACGAACTCGATGAACAGCGCACCGAACAGCGCGCCCGCGATCGTGGCGAGTCCGCCGACGACGATCGCCGCCAGGAACGCGAACGACAGCGCGAGCGGGAAGGACTCCGGGGCCAGGAAGCCGAGCGGCAGCGTGAAGAGCGCGCCGCCGACCCCCGCGTACATCGCGCTGGCCGCGAACGTGCCGGTCTTGAAGCGCGCCAGATCGACACCCATCGTGCGCGCGGCGATCTCGTTGTCGCGGATCGCCACGAGCGCGCGCCCGACACGGCCCCGCACCAGGAACGCGGCGAGCACGAACATCAGCGCGGTCACGGCGAGCGTGACGAAGTACAGCCACTGGTCGTCCGCCAGCCCGGACCACGCCGGCGCGGTGACCTTGTCGACGGTCATGCCCTGCGTGCCCCCCGTGAGCCCCTCCGCGCGCTTGATCACCTGCGGAGTCGCGATCGCGACCCCGAGCGTGACGAGCGCGAGGTAGAGGCCGCGCAGGCGCAGCGCGGGCAGGCCGAGCAGGAAGCCGGCGACGGCGCACACTGCGCCGGCGAGCGGCAGCGCGAGCAGATAGGGCACGTCGAGGTCGACGATCGCGATCGCGCTCGTGTAGGCGCCGAGCGCGAAGAAGGCGCCGTGGCCGAGCGAGATCTGGCCGCTGTAGCCGACGAGCAGGTTCAGGCCGAGCACTGCGATCCCCAGCGCCATCGCCTGCGTGAACTGGCCGACCCGGTAGGCGTTGAAGAAGAACGGCAGCACGATCGCGAGCACCAGCACGACGCCCCATGCCGCCAGCCGGAGCCGCTTGGAGGTCATGCCCGCGCCACCTCCGGCGAGCCGAACAGGCCCGTGGGCCGGAACAGCAGGACGACGAGGATCACCGCCAGCGGCACGAGGATCTTCAGGTCGGACCCGATGAAGTCCACGTAGGTGCCGGCCAGGTTCTCGGCGATGCCGACGATCCAGCCGCCGAGGACGGCGCCGAACGGGCTGTCGAAGCCGCCGAGCGTGGCGGCCGCGAACGAGTAGATCAGCACGCCGCCCATGAAGTTGACGTCCAGGAACAGCCGCGGGGCGATCAGCGCGCCCGCCAGCGCCCCGACCAGCGCCGCGATCCCCCAGCCGATCATCAGCGTGCGCCCGACGGAGATGCCGACGAGCCGGCTCGAGTCCGGGTTGAACGACACGGCGCGCATCGCCAGCCCCACCTTCGTGCGCTGGAAGACCGCGTACAGCCCCAGGACGAGCGCGATCAGGACCGCGACGATGCCGACCGACTCGACGGCCACGGCGGCGCCGGCGACGTGGAAGGACCCGTCGCCGAACACGCTCGGGAAGGCGCGGTTGCCGAAACCCCAGATCCAGCCGGCCAGGCTGTTGACCAGGACGTAGAGGCCGAGCGTGACGATCACGAGCGTGAGCACCTCGCCGCCCTCGACCGGCCGGATCACCAGGCGCTCGATCAGCATCCCGCCCAGGAACGAGAGCCCGAGCGTTCCGGCGATGGCGAGCCCGAGCGGCAGCCCGGCCTGCATCAGCCCCCAGGCGATGAAGGTGCTGAACATCGCCAGCTCGCCCTGGGCGAAGTTGACGATCCCGGTCGCGCGGTAGATCAGCACGACGGCGACGGCCAGCGCCCCGTACAGCGAGCCGGTCGCCCAGCCGTCGACGAGCACCTGGATGAACCGTTCCATCAGATGACCGATCCCGTCATCTACTACACCCCCAGATACGAGCGGCGGATCCCCTCGTCCGCCTGCATCTCCTTCGCGGTGCCGGACAGCACGATCCGGCCGGCCTCGAGCACGTGCGCGTCATCGGCGAACTGCAGGACGAGGTTCGCGTTCTGCTCGACGAGCAGCATCGTCACGCCGTCTTCGCGCGCGATCCGCTCGAGGATCTTGAACAGCTCCCGGGTGAGCTTGGGCGCGAGCCCGAGCGACGGCTCGTCGAGCAGCATCAGCCGCGGGCGCAGCATCAGCGCGCGGGCGATCGCGAGCATCTGCTGCTCGCCGCCGCTCATCTCGCCGGCGTGCTGGGCGCGCCGCTCCTCCAGGCGCGGGAAGTAGCGGAAGCAATGCCGCATGTCCTCCGCCACGCCCTGCTTGTCGCGGCGCGGGAAGGCGCCGACGCGCAGGTTCTCCTCGACCGTCAGGCCGGTGAACGTGCCGCGCCCCTCGGGGACGTGCGCGACGGAGCGGCGCGCGAGCTTCTCGGGCGTGTGCCTCGATACGTCCTCGCCGTCGAAGCGGATCGTGCCCGAGCGCCGGATCGTCCCCGACAGCGCCCGCAGCGTGGTCGTCTTGCCGGCGCCGTTGGGGCCGAGCACGGTGACGATCCGGCCCTCGTCGACGCTGAAGGAGATCCCGCGCAGGACGGTCACCGGCCCGTAGCCGGCCTCGAGGTCGGAGACCTCCAGCAGGCTCATTCGCTCGCCCCCAGGTAGGCCTCGATCACCCGCTCGTCCTGCTGGACCGCGGACGGCGCGCCCTCGGCGATCTTGCGCCCGAAGTCGAGCACGACGACGGTGTCGGAGATCTTCATGACCATCCCCATGTGGTGCTCCACCAGCAGCACCGTCAGATCGAGGTCGTCGCGCAGCGAGACGATCAGGTCGCAGAGCTCGGAGACCTCCTCGTGACTGAGCCCGCTGGCCGGCTCGTCGAGCATCAGCAGCCGCGGCTGCGAGCAGACCGCGCGGGCGATCTCGACCCGCTTGAGCGTGCCGTAGGGCAGCCCGCCCGCTGGCCGGCCGGCGACATCGGCGAGGCCGAGCCGCTCGAGCGCGTCGTCGGCCTGCTCGGACAGCTCGCGCTGCTCGCGCCGCTCGGACGGCAGCGCCAGCGCCGAGGCGACGAACCCCGCCCGGCTGCGGTGGTGCGCGCCGAGCATCACGTTGTCGCGCACCGTCAGCGCGTGGATCAGCGCGAGGTTCTGGAACGTGCGGGCGATCCCGAGGCCCGCGATCTCATGCGCGCGGCGGGCGAGCAGGTCCTCGCCCGCGAAGGCGATCGTGCCCTCCTGCGGGGTGTAGAGCCGGCTGACGCAGTTGAACAGCGTCGTCTTGCCGGCGCCGTTGGGTCCGATCAGGCCGCAGATCCGGCCCTCCTCGACTGCGAACGACGGACCGTCGAGGGCCACCACCCCGCCGAACCGCATCACGATCCCGCCCACATCGAGCAGGCTCAACCGTCTCGCTCCTCCCCTTGCGGGTCACCGCGCCCGACCCCGCGGGCGCGAGCATCATGTCACAAGGGCGTTACCCGCTGACGCGGTTGACGATGCCGCCGCGCCGTACCAGTCAGTCGGCCGCGGGCGGCTCGCGCTCGGGCAGGCCGGGGAGGGGCGCGTCCTCCTCGGGCAGGTCGGCCGGCGGGCCGAGCGGCTGGTCGTCTAGCTCGGGGGAGCCGTCGTCCGGCGGCGGCGGCTCGTCGGGGATCTCGGGGTCGTCGGGGGTGATCGGGGTCTCAGACGTCATCGCGCTGGCCTACCCGCAGGGTCTCCGGAGCACCCCACCGCTGCAGGACCTCGGGCACGCCGATCGTGCCGTCGTCGCGCTGGTGGTTCTCCAGCAGCGCGATCAGCGTGCGCCCGACCGCGACCGCGGTGCCGTTGAGCGTGTGCACGTGGCGCGGCCTGCCGCCGGCATCCGGTCGGTAGCGGATGTCGAGCCGGCGCGACTGGAAGTCGGTCGTGTTCGACGTCGAGGTCAGCTCGCGGTAGCGCTGCTGGCCGGGCAGCCACGCCTCGATGTCGTACTTCTTGGCCGCCGAGGCGCCGAGGTCGTCGACGGCGATGTTGACCACGCGGTAGGGGAGCTCGAGCCCCTGCATGATCGCCTCCTCGGTGTCGAGCAGCCGCTCGTGCTCGGCCTCGGAGTCCTCGGGGCGCACGAAGCTGAACATCTCGACCTTGTCGAACTGATGGACGCGGAAGATCCCGCGGGTGTCGCGGCCGGCCGCGCCCGCCTCGCGGCGGAAGCACGGGGAGAAGCCCGCGTAGCGCAGCGGCAGGTCCGACTCGGCGAGCATCTCGCCGGCGTGCATGGAGGCGAGCGCCACCTCGCTGGTGCCGGCCAGGTACAGGGCGTCGTCGGCGAGCCGGTAGATCTGCTGCTCGGTGTCGGGCAGGAAGCCCGTGCCGAACAGCGCCTCCTCGCGCACGAGCACCGGCGGGATCACCGGCTCGAAGCCGCGCTCGCCGAGAAGCTCCATCGTCCAGCGCACCAGCGCGAGCTCGAGCAGCACGAGGTCGCCCTTGAGGTAGGCGAAGCGCGAGCCCGCCACGCGCGCGCCGGCCTCCATGTCGATCAGCTCGCCGGCGAGCTCGAGGTGGTCGGCGCCGGCCTTCGTGGCCTCCCCGACCTCGCGCAGCGTCGTGTCCGTGTCGGCGGCGGTCGGGTCGGGCGGGTTCGGCAGCGTGACCAGCACGGTCTCGAGCTCGGACTCCACGCCCTTGAACTCCTCGCCGAGCGCCTTGACGCGGCGCGAGACGTCCCGCATCTCGGCGATCGCCTCGCTCGCGTCCTCGCCGGCCTTCTTGGCGCGCGCGATGCCCTGGGAGGCCTCGTTCTGGCGCGCGCGCAGGGACTCGACCTGGGGCCGCAGCTCGAGCTGCCGCGCGTCGAGCGCGAGCGCGTCGTCGAGCCGCTGCTCGGAGCCGTCGCGGCGGCGCGCGAGCGCGGACCGCACCGGCTCCGGGTCGCGGCGGATCGCCTTCAGGTCGAGCACGGCTCGCGTGTGCCGGCTAGTCGGCGCCGGGCGGCTTGGGCGCGCCGGGGCCGGAGTACTTCGCGATGAACGCCGCGATCTTCTTCGCGTCCTCGCCGGTGACGATGTTCTGCGGCATCGGGCCCGAGGAGAAGCCGCCGTTCTCGATCGCGTACACCACGTCCTCCTCGGACTCCTTGCGCTGGTTGAAGTTCGGCCCGTCCTTGTTCTCGCGGGTCGAGACCTTCGTCGCGGAGCCCTGGGTGCCGGCGGCGGAGAAGCTGTGGCAGCCCGAGCAGTGCTCCACGAACAGCTGCGCGCCCTCGTAGTTCGGATCGCTCTTGGGGAGCGCGATCGTCGCGGAGCCGCAGGCCGTGAGGGCCAGGGCGGCCGCGCAGAACGGCAGCGCGGCGAGCTTTCCGGGACCGGGGAGGCGCATGAGCGGCGCACAGCATACGGAACAATCGTGCGGCTCCATGCCCCGCCCACGCCGCATCACCGCCCTCGCCCTCATGGCGACCGCCGCCCTCCCCATCGCCGGCTGCGCCGACGACGCGCCGCCCACCCGGGTGCGCGACGGGCGGGCGACGGTGACCCTCGACGACTTCTCGATCACCCCTCAGCGGCTGCGCGCGGAGCCCGGACGGCTCACGATCCGCGCGGTCAACCGGGGCGCGATCGGGCACACCCTGCGCGTGAAGCGCGGCGACCGCGAGGTGATCGCGATCAAGACGCTGCTGCCGGGCGCGTCGGAGACCGGCACCGGCACGCTCGAGCGCGGCGACTACAAGCTCGTCTGCATCCTCGGCAACCACGAGGAGCTGGGCATGTACGGCACGCTGACGGTCCGATGAGGCCCGTCGACCCGGGCCACTTCCGCTCCGTGATGGGCAACTTCGCCACGGGCGTGACCGTGGTCACGGCCACCGGCGACGCCGGGCCGGTGGGCATGACCGCCAACGCCGTCGCCTCGCTGTCGCTGGAGCCGCTGCTGCTGCTGGTCGCCTTCGACAACACCGCGCGCACGCTGCAGGTCGTGCGCGGCACCGGCCGCTTCGGCGTCAACGTGCTCGGCGCCGGCCAGGAGGAGCTCGCGCGGCTGTTCGCGTCCAAGGCGCCCGAGGACGCCAAGTTCGCCGGCGTCCCGCACACGGTCCATGACGGCCTGCCGGTGCTCGACGGCACGATCGCCTGGGTCGGCTGCCGGCTCGAGCGGCTCGTCGAGGGCGGCGACCACACGATCGGCATCGGCGCCGTCGAGTCCGCCGAGGCGGGCGACGGCCGGCCGCTGCTGTGGTTCCGCGGGACGTACCGGTCGTGACGGGCGTCCACATCGCGATCGGGGTCGCGATGGTCACGGTCAACCTCGCCGCCGGGGCGCTCGGCGCCTGGCAGTGGTGGCGCGGCATCCCGGGCACGCTGTTCTGGCGGCTGCTGCGCGCCGGCCAGGCGCTGACCGTGCTGGCCGCCGCCGACGGCCTGATCCTGGTCGCGCTCGGGGACGAACTGCCCGAGCTGCACCTCATCTACGGGCTCACCCCGATCGGCGTCAGCTTCCTCGCCGAGCAGCTGCGCCTGGCGTCCGCCGACACCGTGCTGCAGTCTCGCGATCTCGACGACGCGCAGGCCATGCGTGGCCTGCCGGAGGCCGAGCAGCACGCGATCGTCCACCAGATCGTGCGCCGGGAACTCGGGGTCATGGCGATATCCGCGCTCGTCGTCGGGGTACTCGGACTGCGTGCCGGCGGGTGGCTGTGACACCCTGCAGCACCGCGGCAGGACGTGCAATTCCGCACTAAGTAACACAACCGCACAAAGTGGTACAACTCACCCCGTGATCCGCTCGTACCTCCCCGCTCTGGTGTTCGTCGGGCTCGGCACGGTCATCGGCCTGGTCTTCGCGTTCGGCAACGCGCTGCTGGGGCCGCGCAACTTCCGCCGCCAGGAGGCGACGGCGGATCCGTACGAGTGCGGCCTCCCCTCGGAGGTCAAGAAGAACTTCCGGTTCGGGATCAGCTTCTACCTGATCGCGATGCTGTTCATCCTGTTCGACATCGAGGTGATCTTCCTCTACCCGGTCGCGATCCAGCTCGACGCCTTCGGCACCTTCGCGCTGATCGAGACGATCGTGTTCATCGTGCTGCTGATGATCGCCTTCGTCTACGTCTGGAGAAGGGGGGCGCTCGAGTGGAGGTGAAGCGCCAGAAGCTCGGCAACGGCGCCAACGGCGAGTTCCGCGCGCGCCAGCTCGCAGCGCGCGCGATGCTGCGCGGCGAGCTCGACGGGCCCGACCTGGACAAGCACGTCGAGGAGCGCCTGCTCTTCACGACCTTCGACCGGCTGCAGAACTGGGCCCGCGGGAACTCGATCTTCCCGGCGACGTTCGGCCTGGCGTGCTGCGCGATCGAGATGATGGC
>Ga0126315_10000880_pt1 | contig 10991 bp, 13 predicted proteins | sample Plot106_FD_92534 | JGI IMG/M metagenome (GOLD analysis project Ga0126315, IMG submission 92534) | Serpentine soil microbial communities from UC McLaughlin Reserve, CA, USA - Plot106 | ecosystem: Environmental > Terrestrial > Soil > Grasslands | place: USA: UC McLaughlin Reserve, Lake County...
GCTCGGGCTGGGCACGCGAGCCGGCACCCGCCGCGGCGGCCGCCTTGGGATCGACGCCGGCTCCGGGCGAGCTGACGGCCGCGCCCGAGACGGTCGCTCGATGCCCTTCCGCCGCGGTCGCGCGCGCCTGCTCGGCGGCGCCGGCGGCGTGCTCGCGGGCGCGCTCCGCCTCCGCCTCGGCGGCCTGCCTGCGCTCCTCGGCTTCGCGCCGCTTGCGCTCCTTCTTGGACTCCTCCTTCTCGGCGGCGGCGACGGCCTCCTGCGCCTTCGTGTGCTCCTCTTCCACCCGCCGCTCATCCGTGACGGCGAGCTCCTCGCGCAGCTCGGCGGCACGGGCCTCGGCCTCGGTGCGGCGGGCCTGGGCGTCGGCCTCGTCGCGCGCCGCCGTGCCCTCGGCGCGCTCGGCGGACCACTCCTGGGTCGCCTGCTCGCCGGCGGCGACGGTTCCCGTCTTGTCCGGGTCTTGACTCACTCCGGGGGATCTTCCCCGAATGCGCGGACCCAAATCTGGTGGGCGATCTTCGTCGTAGCGATCGACGCGAGCGCGCCGAGCCCCGCCAGCAGTCCCGACCACATGAGCCGCTTGACCATCTCGTTCTCCGTCATCGTCGCGGCAGTCTAAGCGCGGACGCGGTCGGGATGCGCCTCGAGGCCCTGGCAGATCGTCTCGACCACGAACCGCTTGGCGCGCTCGTAGTCCTCGTCGCCCTCCTCCAGCAGGCCGAAGATCCAGCCCGTGAGCACCTGCTCGATCGCTCCGTAGTACGCCATCGCGGCGAACTGCGGCGTGACGCCGGGGCGGAACTCCCCGCCGGCCTGCGCCGCCGCGACGATGCCTGCGATCCGCTGGTACGCCTTGCGGATCTCGCCGAGATGGGTCTGGCCGAACGTGTTCGCGGCGCGGGTGACCTCGACGATGATCACCTTCATCAGCTCGGGGTCATGGCGGTACGAGTCGACGATGAACGACGCGATCGCGTGCAGCTTCTCGCGCGCGGCGATCGGCTGGGCGTCGACCTCGTCGATCGCGGCCAGCATGAGCTCCCAGCGCTCGGCGAAGAGCGTGTCGAGGACCTCGTCCTTGGACTGGAAGTAGTGGTAGACGAGCCCGTAGGCGACGCCGGCCTCGTCGGCGATGTCCGAGACGCGGCAGGTGTGGAATCCCTGGCGGGCGAACACGCGCACGGCGGCATCGAGGATCAGCCGGCGCTTGTCGACCGCCGGCGCCTTCACGCGCGGGTCTCCACGGGCCACCGGTAGGCGGCGGCTTGGCGGTTGGCCAGCGACGGCAGCTTCGTCCGTATGCGCTCGAGCCGGTCGAAGTCGAGGTCGGCGAGGATGACCGTCTCCTGGTCGGGTGCCTGCGCGAGCACGAGTCCCCACGGGTCGACGATCATCGAGCGCCCGCCCGTCCGGATGCCCGGCGCCGGCTCGCCGACCTGGTTCGCGGCGACGACGAAGCACTGGTTCTCGATCGCCCGCGCGCGCAGGAGCACCTCCCAGTGGTCGCGCGTCGTCGTCTCGGTGAACGCCGCCGGCACGGTGAGGACCGTGGCGCCGCCGACTGCGAGGATCCGCGACAGCTCGGGGAAGCGCAGGTCGTAGCAGATCGTCAGGCCGAGGCCCTCGCCGCCGGCGAGCTCGGACAGCACCGGCTCGTCGCCGGGCGCCTCGTACTCGGACTCCCGATAGGTCCGCCCACCGACCTCGACGTCGAACATGTGGATCTTGCGGTAGACGGCCCGCTCTTCGCCGTCGGGCCCGACGTGGACGCTCGTGTTCGCGCCGCGCGGCGCGTCGTCGGTGCGCTCGGCGATCGAGCCGGCGACGAGGTCGATGCCGAGCTCGCGCGCAGCGCCGCGCGCCCAGCTCAGCGCCCTCCCGTCGAGCGGCTGCGCGCCGGCGGCGGTCTGCTCGGGCGTCCCGAGCACCGGCCACTTCTCGGGCAGCACGACGAGCTCGGCGCCGCGCGCAGCCGCCGCGCGCGTCAGGCGATCGGCCGCTTCCAGGTTCCGTTCCAGGTCCGGCGTTGAGCTGAGCTGCACGGCTGCGGCACGCATTGCAGTCCTCTTCGTTGACTCGTCAGTCAATCCCTCGGAACGGCGAGGATACCCGGCGTGCGCAAGGGCGTGGACCTGCCCGGTCTGCCGGTGGATTCAGGCTCAGCGGGCGAGCGGGTGCTCCTTGTCCTTCAGCACGGCGCGGTAGAGGCCGAGCAGGATCATCACGCCGATGATGGCGCCGATCAGCCCGCCGAGGTCGAACATCTCGTTGTCGCCGATGCCGAGCAGCTCCGTGAATATGAAGAAGCCGGCAAGGGATCCGGCGATGCCGAGCAGCATCGTCGCGATGAAGCCCATCTCGTCGCGGCCGGGCATGAGCAGCCGTCCCACGTAGCCGGCGATGATGCCGAGGATGATCGCTCCGATCATGGTCCCTTCCCTTTCCCAGTAGCGGTGTCTCCACCGGGATCCCCGGCGGCCCGGCCGCGGAAACGGCCGTTGCAATCCCACTGACCCGGTTTTAGGTGCAGCGCCGGACCGGGCAGCCCACACGGAGACACCGGAGAGGAGTGATCGGGGATGGGTAGAACACGTGATGTGAGTAGCCCCACCGCGCTGCCGCGCGGCTCCTGGGGCGGCACCCTCAAACGTACGGTGAGCGAGTTCAAGGAGGACAAGCTCAACCACTGGGCGGCGGCGCTGGCCTATTACGCGGTGCTGTCGCTGTTCCCCGCGCTGCTGGTCCTGGTCTCGCTGGTCGGTCTGTTCGCCGACCCGGTTCGCGTCACGAAGGTGCTCACCGACACCGTGTCGCAGCTCGGCCCGTCGAGCGCGGCGGACACCTTCCAGGGCCCGATCGAGTCGATCACCTCCAACCGCGGCGCCGCGGGCGTTCTGCTCGTCGTCGGCGTCGCCTCGGCGCTCTGGGCGGCGTCCGGTTACGTGAGCGCGTTCGCGGACGCGTGCAACTCGATCTACGAGGTCGAGGAGGGGCGCCCGTTCTGGAAGCTCAAGCCACTCCAGCTGGCGGTTACGTTCGTGCTGATCATGCTGGCCGCGATCGTCGCGCTCGCGCTCGTGCTGAGCGGCCCGATCGTCGGCGCGCTGGGCGGCGCGCTCGGGATCAGCGACTCGGTCCTGACCGTCTGGCGATTCGCGAAGTGGCCCGCGATGCTCGTGCTGGTGCTGCTGATCTTCGGTGTCCTCTACTACACGGCGCCGAACGCGCGGCTGAGCGGCATGCGCTGGGTCACGCCCGGGGCGGTGCTGGCGCTGCTGGCCTGGATCGTCGCGTCGATCGCGTTCGCGCTCTACGTTGCGAACTTCGGCTCGTATGACAAGACCTACGGCACGCTGGGCGGCGCGGTGGTCTTCTTGCTGTGGCTCTGGATCACGAACATGGCGATCCTCCTCGGCGCCGAGTTCAACGCCGAGACGGAGCGCGCCAAGCAGCTGGAGACGGACGTCGGGGGCGCCGAGCGGCGGCTGCGGCTGGAGCCGCGCCAGGCGCCGGGTCCTGGCCAGCGGAGCAAGACCGCATGAAGTCGGCACGGCGCGACAAGTCCGAGGGCCGTCTGGACAAGATCGCCGGCCGGGTGCTCGAAGTGGTCGGCAGAGTGACCGGCAAGCGCTCCACGCGGGCCAAGGGCAAGGCGGCCCGCGGCCGCGGCGCCGGCCGCCAGGCCAAGGGCCGCGCGAAGCGGAGGGGGCGGTAGCCGCACCATGGGCCTGCTGCGGGGGCTGGGACGCGCCGTCGGCGGCCTCCTCGCAGGCGTGTTCGGGCTGCTCAAGGGCATCGTGAGCGGCCTTGGCAGCCTGCTCAGGAGATTGTTCTGACGATGGAGGCGGAAGTCTTCATCCGGGACACCGAGGAGGTCGAGACGCGGACGGGGAAGACTCGCTACGTCGTGCGCGACGACCAGGGGCGCGAGTACACCACGTTCCGCCCGCAGATCGGCCGCGAGGCGGCGCGCTTCGAGGGCCGCCGTGCCCGTATCGAGTTCCACGAGGAGGAGCGCAACGGGTTCCGCAACGTCTATCTCGACTCGATCGGCGAGGCGCCCGAAGGCGGCGCCTCCGGCGAGTCGACGGACCCCGACGAGGTGGCGTGGAGCACCGCCGTCGAAGCCGCGCCATGGGTGCTCGGCAGCCGCGATCCGGAGCGCGAGGTCCCGCCCGAGGAGCTGTTCGAGAAGCTCGAGCCGTTCAAGCGCCTCGTCGCCGAGGACATCAGGGAGCGCGGTGACGATCCGCCGGGATCGGCGAACGGCGAGCAGTGAAGGCGGAAGTGTCTCGAGCGGTGCCGGTCAACCCCGGCCGCTACCTCATGCCAGGAAGCTGCCCTCGGTCACGCCCTTGGGGCCGGCGACCGCGCCCGCCGCCTTGAGCCGCTCGACCTCCTCGGGGCGGTAGCCGAGCTCCGCCAGCACCGCGTCGGTGTCGGCGCCCAGCGCAGGCCCCGGCCGCGTGCCGTCCGGCGGCGTTCGCGACAGGCCGACCGGCGGGCCGAGCAGCCGCACCGGCCCGCGCGCGCCCGGCTGGTCGACCTCGACGACGCTCTCGGGGACTCGCGCGAGCGCCTCGTCGAGGTCGAGCACCGGCTCCAGGCAGCAGCGGTGCTCCTCCTCGAACGCGGTCCATTGCGCGCGCGTGCGGGTCGCGAAGATCGCCTCCAGCTCGCCGGCCACGGACGCGTCCATGTGCCGCTCGAGCAGGTCCTCGCGCCCGAGCCCCCGGCACAGCGCGTCCCAGAACTTGGGCTCCAGCGCGCCGAGCGCGACCCAGCCGTCGGCGCAGGCGTAGGGCCGGTAGCAGGCGAGCCCGCCGGCGAGCTCCAGCTCGCCGCGGCGCGGCACGCCGCCGCCGGCGAGGAAGCGCGCGGCGACCAGCGCAAGCCAGCTCTGCGCGCCGCGCGTCATAGAGACGTCGACGAGCTGCCCCTCGCCGGAGTGCTCGCGCTCGTGCAGCGCGGCGAGGATCCCGAACGCCGCCATCAGCGCGCCGCCGCCGAGGTCGGCGATCTGGCCCGCCGGGGGAATGGGCGGGCCGTCGCGCACGCCGGTCAGCCCGAGCAGGCCGGCGCGCGCGAGGTAGTCGAGGTCGTGTCCGGGCCGGTCGCGGTCCGGGCCCGACTGCCCGTATCCGCTGATGGCGCAGTAGACGAGCCGCGGATTCGCCTCGCGCAGCCGCTCGTAGCCGGCGCCGAGCCGGTCGAGCACGCCGGGCCGGAAGGACTCGATCAGCACGTCGTGGGAGCTCACCAGCCGGAGCAGCACCTCCCGGCCTTCGCGCGCCTTTAGGTTGAGCCTCAGCGAGCGCTTCCCGCGGTTCAGCGCGAGGAACGGCGCGGACGCCGCACTCGGCTCCACCCCTTCGTACCGCGGCGGCGCCCAGCGGATGTAGTCGCCGAGCCCGGTGTCCTCGACCTTGAGCACCTCGGCGCCGTAGTCGGCGAGCAGCAGCGAGCAGTAGCCGCCCGGCAGCAGGCGCGACAGGTCGAGCACGCGGATCCCGTCCAGCGGACCGGTCATGCGGCAGCCAGCATCGCGCGCGCCTCGTCCAGCGTCGCGACGCGCCGGCCCGCGTCGCGCGTCATCCGCGCGGCGCGCTCGACGAGCTCGCCGTTGGAGCGCGCCATCGCGCCGTCGGGCAGGTAGAAGTTGTCCTCCAGCCCGACGCGGACCGAGCCCCCGAGCGCCAGCGCAGCCGCGACCAGCGACCACTGCCGGCGCGAGACGGCGATCAGGCCCCAATGGCTGCCGTCCGGGATGTTGTCGACCATCGCGGCGAGGTTCCGCGCGGTCGGCGGCGCGCCGCCGAGCACTCCCATCACGCACGAGACGTGGAGCGGCTCGCGCAGGACCCCCTTGTGCACCAGCGGCTCGAGCGAGCCGACGTGTCCAAGGTCGAAGCACTCGTGCTCCGGCTTGATGCCGAGCGAGTTCATCGCCTCCAGCAGCGCCACGATCTCCTCGAACGGGTTGGCGAAGACCATCGCGAACACGAAGTCGCGCCGGCTGCGCGAGTACTTCGCGTAGTTCATCGACCCCATGTTGAGCGCGGCGACGTCGGGCCGCAGCTCGCGCAGGTACGCGAGCCGCTTCTCGACCGGCACGCCGACCGCGCCCGTCGAGTAGTTCACGACCACGTCGACCTCGCGCGTGATCGCGTCCGTGATGGCGCGGAAGTCCTCGACCTCGTAGCTCGGCCGCCCGTCGCGCGTGCGCGCGTGGATGTGGATCATGCTCGCGCCCGCGTCGACCGCGCGGCGCGCCTCGGCTGCGTACTCCTCCGGCGTGTACGGGATCGCCGGGCACTGCTCGCGGTTCGCGACCGCGCCGGAGATCGCACACGTGATCAGGACGGGCTCGTCGAGAGACACAGGAGTCGGCGGCAGCGAGTCGGGGCAACAGCGGAGAGCGCGGCCAGTCTAAGCGTCCTGGATCAGCGAGCGCTCCAGATCGTCACGTAGACCGGCGGCCGGAAGCGGCCGGCCGGCACGCCGCCCGGGCGGGCGACGATCGCCTGCGTGGCGTCCGGCGTCGTGACGAAGCGCCGCAGCGCGTCGGCGACCGGCGAGCGCAGGTCCCGGCCGAGGGTCGCGGCGTGCCACATCCCGTCGAGCGGCGTGCCGCGCACGTCGAGCCGCACGAGCGACCCGCGCCGCAGTGCGTCCAGCACCGTGTGCGCGATCGCGAGCGTCACGCCCTCCCCCGCGGCGGCGGCGGAGTGCGCGGCCGCCTCGGTCGTGAACGCGCCGCGCTGCGGCGCCTCGAGCCCGTGCACGCTGAACAGGCGCTCGACGTCCGCGCCCGTAGGGCCGACGAGCCAGCGCTCGCGACGCAGCGCGCCGAGGGCGACATCGCGTGCGCCGGCCAGACGGTGCCCCGCGCCGGCGACGACGATCAGCTTGTAGCGCAGGAACGGGACGGCCTCGACCGCGGGCGCGGGGCCCGGCCATGGGCCGAGCGCGACGTCCGCGAGGCGATCGCCGAGCAGCGACGCGAAGTCCTCGGGCGCCGCGACCTGCTGGGCGACCTCGAGCGTCGGCCAGCGGCGCGTGAAGGCGTCGAGCAGCGGCGCCGACACGTACTCGGCGACCGACGGCGCGACCGCCAGCCGGAGGAGCCCGCGCTCGCCGCGCGCCTCGGCGACCTCGCGCTGCAGCCGGTCCTGGAGACCGAGGATCTCCGCGGCGGCGGCGGCGAGGCGCTCACCGCCGGGAGTGAGCCGGATGCCGCCGCCGGCGCGCACGAAGAGCGCGTCGCCGAGGTCGCGACGCAGCGCGGCGACGGCCGCCGAGACCGCCGGCTCGCTGACGCCGAGCGCGACGGCGGCCGCGCTGACCGAGCCCGTGCGGGCGACCGTCGCGAACGAGCGCAGCTGGCTGAAGGTCACGGTGAGAACGCACTATAAGCGGACGGTTATCGCGCGTATGCCTACCAACCGCAAGAGGAGTAGCGTCGCGCCGGAATCCCAGGAGAGGGGAGGAGATGCAGGTACCTGCGCCCTTCGATTACGCGCGCGCGTCGAGCGTCGACGAGGCTCTCGGCCTGCTCGAGCGCCTCGGCCCCGAGGCACGGCTCGTGGCGGGCGGCCACTCGCTGCTGCCGATGATGAAGCTCCGGCTGGCGACGCCCGAGCACCTGATCGACATCAACCCGCTCGCCGAGGAGCTGTCCTACATCCGCGAGCAGGGGGGCGAGATCCGCATCGGCGCCCTTACCCGGCACCGCGAGATCCTCGAGTCCGACCTGCTCGCGCGCCACTTCCCGATCATGCGCGACGCCGAGGAGATGATCGCCGACCCGCCGGTCCGCAACCGCGGCACGATCGGCGGCGCGCTGTGCCAAGCGGACCCGTCCGAGGACCTGAGCGCCGTCTGCGCGGCACTCGGCGGAGTCGCCGTGATCCGCGGCCGCAGCGGCGAGCGCGTGGTCGAGATGCCGGACTTCCACCGCGGACCGTACGAGACGGCCGTCGAGGATGCGGAGATGCTCGTAGAGGTGCGCATCCCGCTGCGACCGCATGGCGGAAGCGCGTACGCCAAGGTCAAGCGCCGGACGGGCGACTGGGCTACCGCCGCCGCCGGCGCCGCGGTGTGGCTGGACGGCTCGAGCATCAGCGCGGCGGGCATCGCGCTCAGCGCGGTCAACCCGAGCAGCGTGCGCTCGACACGCGCCGAGGAGTCGCTCGTCGGAGTCGCGCCGTCGGAGGAGGCCTTCGCGGCGGCGGCGGCGCTCGCCGCCGAGGATTGCGAGCCGATCGGCGACCTCCGCGGACCGGCCGACTACAAGCGCCATCTGGCGCGCGAACTGACCCACCGTGCCCTCCGCCGCGCCGCCGAGCGCGCGCTGGCCTCGTGAGGAGACGAACGTGCAGATCAACCTGACGGTCAACGGAGAGCGGGCGTCGGCGGACGCGGAGCCGCGCACGCTGCTCGTCCACTTCCTGCGCGACCACCTGCGCCTGACCGGGACGCATTGGGGCTGCGACACGTCCAACTGCGGGGCCTGCGTCGTGCTCGTCGACGGCGAGCCGGTCAAGTCGTGCACGATGCTCGCCGCGATGGCCGACGGCCACGAGGTCCGGACCGTCGAGGGCCTCGCCCGCGGCGGCGAGCTCGACCCCGTGCAGCAGGGCTTCATCGAGGAGCACGGGCTCCAGTGCGGCTTCTGCACGCCGGGAATGATGCTGACGGCGCGGGCGCTGCTCGACGCCAACCCGAAGCCGTCGGACGAGGAGATCAAGGTCGCGATCTCGGGCCAGATCTGCCGCTGCACGGGCTACAAGAACATCGTCGCGGCCGTCCACTGGGCCGCGGAACACCCGCAGGAGGTGAGTGCCTGATGGCCGTCGCGGACGAGCGCCCGATCGGATTCGGCCGGATGAAGCGCAAGGAGGACCCGCGCTTCGTGCGCGGGCAGGGCAACTACGTCGACGATGTCGTGCTGCCGGGGATGCTGCACGGCGCCGCGCTGCGCAGCCCGCTCGCCCACGCCCGGATCGTCTCGATCGACACGTCGGCCGCGCTCCAGCACCCGAAGGTGCGCGCGGTCATCACCGGCAGGGACCTCGAGGCGCAGGGACTCGCCTGGATGCCGACGCTGTCGGCCGACACGCAGGCGGTGCTGGCGACCGACAAGGTGCGCTTCCAGGGGCAGGAGGTCGCGTTCGTGGTCGCCGACGACCACTACGCCGCACGCGACGCGCTCGAGCTGATCGACGTCGAGTACGACCCGCTGACGGTCGTCCACGACGCGCATCGCGCGCTCGACGCCGACGCGCCGGTGATCCGCGACGACAAGGAGGGCCAGACCTCGAACCACATCTTCGACTGGGAGGCCGGCAACGAGGCCGAGACGGAGGCCGTCTTCGAGGACGCCGACGTCGTCGTCGTCACGCAAGAGATCCCCTTCCAGCGCGTTCATCCCGCGCCGCTCGAGACTTGCGGCGCGGTCGCCGACTACGACGCGGTCACCGGCAAGCTGCGGCTCTGGTGCACCACCCAAGCGCCGCATGCGCACCGGACGCTGTACGCGCTCGTGGCCGGCCTGCCCGAGAACAAGATCCAGGTGATCGCGCCCGACATCGGCGGCGGCTTCGGCAACAAGGTGCCGATCTACCCGGGCTACGTCTGCGCGGTGGTGGCGTCGATCGTCACCGGTCACCCGGTCAAGTGGATGGAGGACCGCACCGAGAACCTCACATCGACGGGCTTCGCGCGCGACTACCTGATGCGCGGCAAGATCGCCGCCGACCGCGACGGCCGCATCCGCGCGCTGCGCGTCGACGTGCTCGCCGACCACGGCGCGTTCAACGCGACGGCTCAGCCGTCGAAGTACCCGGCCGGGTTCTTCCACATCTTCACCGGCTCCTACGACCTCGAGGCGGCCTACTGCACGGTCAGAGGCGTTTACACCAACAAGGCGCCCGGCGGCGTCGCGTATCGCTGCTCGTTCCGCGTGACCGAGGCGGCATACCTCGTCGAGCGGATGGTCGACCTGCTCGCCGACGAGCTCGGGATGGATCCGGTCGAGCTGCGCATGAAGAGCTTCATCCGCTCCGACCAGTTCCCGTACACGACCAAGACCGGTTGGGAGTACGACTCGGGCGACTACCACGCGACGATGCGCGAGGCGATGCGGATCGCCGGCTATGACGAGCTGCGCCGCGAGCAGGCCGAGAAGCGCGCGCGCGGCGAGTACATGGGCGTCGGCGTGTCGTTCTTCACGGAGACCGTGGGCGCGGGCCCGCGCGCGAAGATGGACATCGCCGGCCTGGGAATGGCCGACGGCGCCGAGCTGCGCGTGCACCCGACCGGCAAGGCGGTGCTGCGGATCTCCGTCAAGACCCAGGGCCAGGGCCACGAGACGACGTTCGCGCAGATCGTCGCGGAGGAGCTCGGCATCCCGCCCGAGGACGTCGAGGTCGTGCACGGCGACACCGACCAGACGCCGTTCGGGCTCGGCACGTACGGGAGCCGCTCGACGCCGGTCTCCGGCGGCGCGACGGCGATGGTCGCGCGCAAGGTGCGCGAACGCGCTCGCCAGGTCGCCGCCGCGGCCCTCGAGGTCTCGCCGGACGACCTCGAGTGGGAGAAGGGGCGCTGGTTCGTGAAGGGCGACCGCGAGAAGGGCCGGACGATCCAGGAGCTCGCGCTCGCCTCCCACGGCGCGCTCGAGCTGCCCGAGGGCGTCGAGGGGCACCTGGACGCGGTGGCGGTCTACGACCCGCCCAACCTCACCTATCCCTACGGCGCCTACATCTGCGTGGTCGACGTGGACGCTGGCACCGGGGAGGTCAAGGTCCGGCGCTTCATCGCAGTCGACGACTGCGGCGTGCGCATCAACCCGATGGTCGTGGACGGCCAGATCCACGGCGGCCTCGCCGAGGGCGTCGGCATCGCGCTGATGCAGCACATCGCGTTCGACGAGCAGGGCAACTGCCTGAGCGGCTCGTTCATGGACTACCTCGTGCCGAGCTCCA
>Ga0126315_10000882_pt1 | contig 10982 bp, 7 predicted proteins | sample Plot106_FD_92534 | JGI IMG/M metagenome (GOLD analysis project Ga0126315, IMG submission 92534) | Serpentine soil microbial communities from UC McLaughlin Reserve, CA, USA - Plot106 | ecosystem: Environmental > Terrestrial > Soil > Grasslands | place: USA: UC McLaughlin Reserve, Lake County...
ACGTCTGGGGCGAGACGTGCACGCAGTACTTCTTCGTCGACTACACGTTCCTCGAGCGTCCGAACTTCGAAGGTGCCAAGTTCGTCTACACCCCGCCGCCGCGCGACAAGGCGAACCAGGAGGTGCTCTGGAACGCCGTGCGGACGGACATCCTCTCGGCGATCTCGACCGACCACTGCGCGTTCAACTGGGACGGCCAGAAGACGCTCGGAAAGGACGACTTCTCGAAGATCCCGAACGGCGGGCCCGGCCTCGAGAACCGCTTGCACATGATCCACGAGTTCGGCGTCCGCTCCGGGCGGATCTCGCTGAACCGGATGGTCGAGCTGCTCTCGACGAACCCGGCGAAGCTGTTCGGCCTCTATCCGCGGAAGGGCACCGTCGCTGTGGGCAGCGACGCGGACATCGTCGTGTTCGACCCCGACCGGAAGCACACGATCTCGGCGGCGTCGCACCACTCCCGCGTCGACTACAACCTCTACGAAGGTACCGAGGTAACCGGCTCGCCCGAGGTCGTGCTCCTGCGCGGCAACCTGCTCGTCGAAAACGACGAGCTCGTCGCGGCGCCGGGAATCGGCCAGTACGTCGCGCGGGCGCGGTTCGGGGAGGAGCTCAAGGCCGCAACGGCCGTGGCGTAGTGCGGATCGTCGCCGTGGGGGTCGCGGCGCTCGCGCTGCTCCTGTCGGGGAAGGCTGCCGCACACGAGCCGGATACCGCCGTCCCCACCGGGTACGTGGCGACGGTGGCGGGCGTCCGACCGAACGTCGTCGGGTTGAGCGTCTCGACCGTCCTTGGCGACCAGGTGCTCGTGCGCAATCTCACCCGGGCGCGGGTCGTGATCCTGGACCGCCGGGGGCGCCCGCTCATCCGGGTCGCGGCAGGGCGCAGCCGCACGTGGCACGACGTGCGGGTCGTCGAGACGGGGCCGCCGCCGCCGCCGACACCGAGAGCAGACCCCGCCGCTCCGCGCTTCGTGAAGAGCTGGAGCATTCCCGGTCGAGCCGGAGGCCGGCGCTTCGCGATCACCGGCTTCCTCGGCTGGGTGCCGCCGCCGCAGCAGAGCGACGGCGACGGCACCCCGCTGGCCGTTTGGGCAGGGGGCGCCATCGCGCTGGTCGCGCTCTCTGCCGGTGCGGCGTATCTGCTCGGCCGCGGCCGTCCCGACGCCTAGCACGGCCCTTCGCGGCTTGCCGCACGGTCTACGATTCACTGATGCCGCGCTATCTGATCGTGAGACGCTTCTCGGTGGCCGAAGACGAGATGCCGTCAGTCGGCCGCCGATCACGGGAGCTCGTGGACGGCGACTTCCCGCAGATCACGTGGGAGCACAGCCACGTCGTCGTCGACGGCGACGGCACCGTCCGCACCTACTGCGTCTACGGCGCGCCCGACGAAGACGTCGTCGTCGAGCACTCGAGGCGGCTCGGCGCGCACCACATCGAGGCGATCAAGGAGATCGCCGGTGACGTCTCGCCCGCCGACTTTCCGCCCGAGTAGCAACTAGTCCCCCCGGCCGAGCAGTCGCGCGTCGGCGACGTGGTACGTCGCCGTCTCGGCGAGGGCGATGCTCCGCGTCAGCTGCCGGCGGCGGTCGCGCTCCGTTTCCGGCACTAGCTCGAGGGCTTCGCGGTAGAGCGCGGCGGCCCGCTCCTTCGCCCAGCCGTGCTCGGCGTTCTCTGCCGCCGCGACCAGATACTCCACCGCCTTCGCGGAGTCGCCGGCGTCGCGCCAGTGCCGGGCGAGAGCCGCGCCCACCTCGCCGGACTCGCTGCCGACCTCCTCGAAGAAGAGCGCCGCTTCGCGGTGACGCTCCTGGCGCGCCGAGCGAGGCAAACGGCCGTAGGCAACGTCGCGGACGAGGACGTGGCGGAACATGTACTGCTGGTGGCCCTCGAAGGCCGACACCGTCTGTCTGGCGATCAGCTCGCGCCGCTCGAGCTCGGCCAGCGCCGGACCGAGCGAACCGGTGTCGGGCGTCATCCGCTCCAGCGCCCGCCGCCAGAAGACGCGGCCTGCCACCGACGCGTTCAGAAGCACGGTCCGCTCCGTCGCCGGTAGGGCGTCGAGACGCGCCGCGATGATGCCGCGGATCGTCGTCGGCATCGGGGCCGAGGTGTCACCGGACTCCACCAGCGCCGCCGCGAGCTGCTCGATGAAGAGCGGGTTGCCGTCCGCGACGGTGGCAAGGTCTGCGGCGCGGTCGAGGTTCTCCGTGGCGCCCGCATCCGAAAGACGGTGCGTCGCGAGCTCCGTGGCCGCTGCCGCGCCGAGCGGGCGAAGCGGGAGCGCAGTGTGGGCGAGCAGCCCGCCGCCCCAGTCGGGCCGGAGGTCGAGGAGCTCAGGGCGAGCCAGCGCGAGCACGAGCACCGGGAGGTCGCGCAGCCGCGCGGCGAGGACCCCGACGAGCTCGAGCAACGCCTCGTCGGCCCAGTGGAGGTCCTCGAAGACGAGCATCGTCGGACGGTCGGCCGCGACAGCCTCGATGAACGCCCGGATCGAGAAGAAGAGGCTCTCGCGGTCGGCGATCGTGCCCTCCGGGTCGAACCCGAGCAGGATCCCCAGGTGGCGGCTGACCTCGCGCGCCTCGGCCGCCGGCAGAAGGGTCGCGACTACCTGCTCGAGTTTGGCCATCGCCGTCTCGACGGCGTCCGTCTCGAAGATGCCGCAGAGCTGCTTCAGCTGGAACGCCAGCGCCGAGTAGGCGGTGCTCTCCCGGTACGGGAGGACGCGGCCGCGAACGGGCTGGCCGCCGCGCTCACGAACCTTGGCGGAGAACTCGATCCCGAGTCGCGTCTTGCCGACACCTGCCGGCCCGATCACGGTGACGAGGTGCGGCGTGCGCTCGGCGGCGACGCGCTCCCACGCGCCGAGGAGCACGTCGAGCTCGGGATCACGGCCGATCAGCGGCCCGCCGACGGGTCGCTCCCCGGGCGTGAGCGTCTCGCGAAGCGCGACCCACGCCGGCACGGGTTGCTCCTTCCCCTTCGCGTCCACGGGATCCGCCGGCGCATAGAGGATCACGTCCTTCGTCGACCGGTAGGTCTCCTCTCCGGCCAGGACGGCACCCACCGGCGCGGCGGCCTGGAGCCGCGCGGCCGTGTTGACCACGTCGCCCGCGACCATCGCCTCACCGAGCGCGGGCCGGGCGTCGACGATCACGAGCGCCTCGCCCGTGTTGACGGCGATGCGGACCTTCAGGTCGAGCCGCGGGTCGGCCTCGTCCATGCCCGCGATCGTGTCGCGCACGGCTAGCCCCGCCCGCACTGCGCGTTCGGCGTCGTCGCCGTACGCGACCGGCGCGCCGAAGACGCCGACGACGGCGTCTCCGATGAACTTCTCGACGACACCGCCGAAGGACTCGATCTCGCGGCGAACGGCGTCGTGGTAGGGCCGCAGGAGCTCCTGCACGTCCTCGGGATCGAGCCGCTCCGCGCGAGCCGTGAAGCCGACCATGTCGACGAAGATGACGCTGACGTGCCTTCGCTCCTCCCTGGCGGAGCCCCGCGCCTCGCTCAGCGGCAGGCCGCAGGCGAGGCAGAAGCGCGCGATCTCGGGGTTCTGTTGACCGCAGGAGGCGCAGACGGCCACGGCGCAAGCCTACGCTGCCGCGCCGGGTTTCTCGCGCTTACTCCGCGCGCGCTTGCGCGGCGTCCCGGACGTCCTCCGCGGCGTCCTCGACGGTGTCGGCCACCTCTTCGACGGCATCCGCGACGACAGCCACTCCGCGCCAGAGCGTCCGCCTCGCGACGTAGGCGAGCGCGAGGAGCAGCACGCCGGCGCCCACCGCGACGGCGATGCGTGCAGCCGACGGGACCTCCTCTGCCTGCGCAGCCCAGCGTTCGGTTCGCGACCGGCGACGCAGCCTCATCGCGTCTGGGGGAAGCCGAGGTCGATCTTGCTCGTCGCCGGATCGGGCCAGCGTGAGGTGACGACCTTGCCGCGCGTGTAGAAGTCGATCCCCTCCGGGCCGTAGATGTGGCGGTCGCCGAAGAGCGACTGCTTCCAGCCGCCGAACGAGTAGTACGCGACCGGCACCGGGATCGGGACGTTGATCCCGACCATGCCGGCCTGCACGTCGAACTCGAACCGGCGGGCGACGCCGCCGTCGCGGGTGAAGATCGCCGTGCCGTTGCCGTACGGGTTCTCGTTCACCATCCGGACCGCCTCGTCGTAGGTGTCGACTCGCGAGATGCCGAGGACCGGGCCGAAGATCTCGTCCTTGTAGGCGTCCATCTCGGGCGTCACGTTGTCGAGGAGCGAGACGCCGAGGAAGAACCCGTCGCCGTCCGGCGACGAGTCGCGCCCGTCGGCGACCAGCGTCGCGCCCTGCTCCGGCCCGGACTCGAGGTACGAGGCGACCTTGTCGCGGTGCTCGCGCGTGACGAGCGGTCCCATCTCGACGTCGGGCTCCATCCCGTCGCCGACCTTGATCTTCGGCAGCCGCTCCTTGATCGCCTCGACGAGCTTGTCGCCCGCATCGCCGACGGCGACGACGTGCGAGATCGCCATGCAGCGCTCCCCGGCCGAGCCGTAGGCGGCGGAGACCGCGGCATCCGCGGCCATGTCGATGTCGGCGTCGGGTAGCACGATCATGTGGTTCTTGGCGCCGCCGAGCGCCTGGACGCGCTTGCCCCGCTTGGTGCCCGTCTCGTAGATGTAGCGCGCGATCGGCGTCGAGCCGACGAAGCTGACAGCGCTGACGTCGGGGTGCTCGAGGATCGCGTCGACCGCCACCTTGTCGCCGTGGACGACGTTGAAGACGCCGTCGGGAAGCCCGGCGTCCTTCAGGAGCTGCGCGGTGAAGTTCGCAGCAGACGGGTCCTTCTCGGACGGCTTGAGCACGAACGTGTTCCCGCAGGCGATCGCGGGCGCCCACATCCACATGGGCACCATCGCGGGGAAGTTGAACGGCGTGATCCCCGCGACGACGCCGAGCGGCTGGCGGATGGAGTAGACGTCGATGCCCGTCGACGCCTGCTCCGAGAAATCCCCCTTGAGCAGCGTCGGGATCCCGCATGCGTACTCGACCACCTCGAGCCCGCGCTGGACCTCGCCCTGCGCGTCGGAGAAGACCTTGCCGTGCTCCTCCGTCAGGATCGCCGCGATCTCGTCCTTCCGCTGGTGGACGAGCTCCCGGATCGCGAAGAAGAGCTCCTGGCGCTTCGAGAGCGAGACCTGGCGCCACTTCGCGAAGGTGTCCTTCGCCACCTGGACTGCGCGATCGATCTCCTCGACGGAGGCGAAGTCGACCTCCTTGGTCTGAACCCCCTTGGCGGGGTTGTAGACCGGCCCGCTTCGGCCGGACTCGCCGGCGACGGTCTCGCCGCCGATCCAGTGGCTGACCCGGCCGAGCTGGGTACCGCGCTCTGCCTGCTCCTCCAAGACCTCGGTCATCGCTCCCTCCCTCGCTCTCAGGGGCCCAGAGTACACCCCGTCGGTTACCACTCCTTCACCCACCGGACCGATGAGTTTTGATAGTTCCTGGGGTCTAGTACGGAGAAAGGCAGCGAACGAGAGGGCGAGGATGACGGAGCACGACGCAGCGACCGATCGCGGCGAACGGCGGGCAGCACACGAGCGGCTGTCGACAGGAGGACTGGCGCGCTGGACGCGCGCCTGCGCAACCCATCCCTGGCGAATCGTCGGGGGGTGGATCGGCATCGTCGTCGTCCTCGTCGCGCTGGTCGCGACGGTAGGCGGAAGCCTCCGCGACGAGTTCAGCATCCCGGGATCCGACACGCAGAAGGCGACCGATCTCATCGAGTCGCAGTTCGCCTCGGAGCAGGGCGGCGTCCTCAACCTCGTGTTCGCCGCTCCTGCAGGGGAGCGGCTCGACGCGCCTGAGCGCAAAGCCGCGATCGAGCGGGCGATTGCGCGCCTGAAGACGAAGGAGTTCAAGCCGACCGAGGACACGGCCGGCATCGAGAGCGTGGGCAATCCGTTCAGCGACGCCACGTTCTCGGACGACCGACGGATCGCCTATGCGGAGGCGCAGTTCGACCGCGTCATCTACACCAAGGACCGCAAAGCCGTGGTCGGCGTCGAGGACACCGTGCGCGAGACGGTCGCCCCGGCGGGCGTGGAGGCGGAGTTCAACGGCGACGCGGAGTTCCCGCCGATCGAGCAGGGGACGCAGGAGCTCCTCGGCCTGCTCGCAGCGCTGATCGTGCTGCTTGTCGTCTTCCGCACGCTCGTGGCGACCGCGATCCCGATCGCCCTCGCGCTGAGCGCGCTCGCGACCGCGTTCCTGCTGCTCTTCATCCTCGCCGGCCTCACCGACATCAACACGATCACGCCGCTGCTCGTGTCGATGATCGGGCTCGGCGTCGGCATCGACTACTCGCTCTTCATCGTCACCCGCTTCCGGCAGCTGCTCCACGAGGGCCTCTCGCCGACGGATGCGGCAGCCGAAGCCGGCGCGTCGGCCGGACGCGCCGTGCTGTTCGCCGGGTTGACCGTCGCCATCTCGGTGACGGGGCTCGCGTTCTTCGGCCTCGACTTCGTGACGAAGCTCGGCATCGGCAGCGCCCTCGGCGTCCTGACGACCGTCTTGATCGCGAACTCGCTGCTGCTCGCCGTGCTGGCCAAGCTCGGCCACAAGGTCGACCGGCTCAAGGTGCCGTTCCTCCGCCCGATCGACGACAGGGAGGCGGCGCGCGAGCGGACGCTCTTCGCGCGCTGGGGCCGGTTCGTGACGCGCCACGCGCGGGCGGTCTTCGTCGTCGCGCTGCTCGTCATGCTGGGGCTTGCGGGGACGTCGGCGCTCGTCCGGCTCGGGGCGTCCGACCAGGGGACGCAGCCGACGAACCAGACAGCTCGACGCGCGTACGACCTCCTCGCCGACGGCTTCGGTCCGGGCTTCAACGGCCCGATCCCGATCGTCGTCGACGTGAACGGCGACCAGAACGCGCCGCAGCGCATCTACGAGCGGGTCCGCGTCGTCGACAACGTCGCGTCAGCGGGCAAGCCGCAGTTCAACAAGGCGAAGACCGTCGCGATCGTCTTCGTGACACCGGCCTCCGCGCCGCAGGACGAGGCCACCGACCGCCTCGTCGACACCCTGAGGGACGACGTCATCCCGGAAGCGACTGGGGGCGGCGACTCGATCGCCTACGTCTCGGGCCTGACGGCGGCGTTCAAGGACATCGCCGACCGGATCATGGCGCGGCTGCCGCTGTTCCTGCTCTACATCATCGGCGTCACGTTCATCGTGCTCGCGATGGCCTTCCGGTCGATCGTGATCTCGCTGACGGCGGCGATCACGACGATCATGTCAGCGTTCGTCGGCTTCGGCGTGCTGACGCTCATCGTCCAGGAGGGCCACCTGCTGAACCTGACGGGGCTCGACCGGACCGGTCCGATCGAGACCTTCGTGCCGCCGATCGCGTTCGCGATCCTCTTCGGGCTCTCGATGGACTACATGGTCTTCCTGATGAGCCGGATCCGTGAGGAGCACGTCCACGGCCTGCAGACACGCCAGGCGGTCGAGCACGGGATCGCCGCGATCGGACGTGTCGTCGTGGCGGCGGCGCTGATCATGGGCACCGTCTTCGCGGCGTTCATTCTCACCGCCGACCGCATCTCGAAGGAGTTCGGGATCCTGCTCGCCGTCGCAATCCTCACCGATGCGCTGATCGTCCGGATGACCCTCGTGCCCGCGTTCCTGACGGTGCTGGGCGAGAAGTCGTGGTACATCCCCCGCTGGCTCGACCGGCTGCTCCCCAACATCACGATCGAGCCGCCGCACGAGGGCGCGGTTGAACGGCGCGCGCCGGAGGAACCTGCGGGAGCCGCCGCGCGACCATAGGCGATCGAGCGATACGCTTGGACGATGGCGACGGTCGAGGCCAACTCCGAGCTCGGTCAGCAGATCGTCGAGGACGCGAAGCGCTACGTCCTCTACTCCTGGTCGGTGCAGGACGCGATCTCGCCGATCGCCGTCGCCGGCGGTGAAGGCCGCTACTTCTGGGACTACGACGGCAATCGCTACCTCGACTTCGCTTCCCAGCTCGTCAACCTCTCGCTCGGCCACCAGCACCCGCGCATCGTCGCCGCGATCAAGGAGCAGGCCGACCAGCTCTGCACCGTCGGTCCGCCGATGGCGAGCGAGTCGCGGTCGAAGCTCGGGCGTCTGCTCGCGGAGGTGACGCCGGGCGACCTCGCCATGTCGTTCTTCACGAACGGCGGCGCGGAGGCGAACGAGAACGCGATCAAGCTCGCCCGCTGGTACACCGGGCGCCACAAGGTGATCGCGCGCTACCGCTCCTACCACGGCGCCACAGCGGGGGCGATCACGCTGACGGGAGACCCGCGGCGCTGGTACGCCGAGCCGGGCCTTTCGGGGATCACGCGGATGCTCGACCCGTACACCTACCGCTGTCCTGCAGGCCATCCCGACCCCTGCCCGGTCTGCACGGGCGGGCCGCACCTCGAGGAGCTCCTGATGTACGAGGGGCCCGACAAGGTCGCCGCGGTGATCCTCGAGACGGTGGTGGGGACGAATGGGATCATCGTGCCGCCCGACGGCTACCTCCAGTCGATCCGCGAGGTCTGCGACCGCCACGGCGTCCTCCTGATCTGCGACGAGGTGATGGCCGGCTTCGGCCGCACCGGCAAGTGGTTCGCGGTCGACAACTGGAACGTCGTCCCGGACATCCTCACCGTCGCCAAGGGGATCAACTCCGGCTACGTGCCGCTCGGCGCGATGATCGTGCGGCAGTCGATCGCCGACTGGGTGCGCGACAAGTACTTCGCGGGCGGGCTGACCTACAGCGGCCACCCGCTTGCATGCGCGTCGGCCGTGGCGTCGATCGAGACCTTCCGTGAGGAGGGGATCGTGGAGCACGCCGCCGGCCTCGGGCCCGAGTTCGAGCGGCGGCTACGCGACCTGCAGGGGCGCCACCCCTCGATCGGTGACGTGCGCGGGCTCGGCTGCTTCTGGGGGATCGAGCTGGTGCGCGATCGCGAGACGCGCGAGCCGCTCGTCCCCTTCAACGCGACGGGCGAGGACTTCGCGCCGGTCGCTCGGATGGCGAAGACGGCGCTCGACGGCGGCCTCTATCTCATGACCCACTGGAACGTGGTCATGATCTGCCCGCCGCTGAACATCACGACTGACGAGCTCGACGAGGGCTTCTCGATTCTCGACGAGGCGCTGTCGGTCACCGACGAGTTCGTCGTGTAAAGGTTGCAGGGGAGCGCCGTGGCGCTCCCCTGCATTCCGTCGATCGTTAGTCCATTAGGGGCGTACTTGGATGTTGCCGCCGTTGATCGCGAGCCGGCTCCCGTAGCCCGTGTACGCCGGATCCCAGAGCTTGACTGGGTCACTCGTCCAGGCACGAGGCATCCCGACCTGGTAGTAGGTGCCGCCGCCGTCCCACGTGCGGATGGCGTAGCCGTCGGGACCCGCCCCGGGCGTCGAGCCGGGCTCGGCATAGTCGTCGACGTCCACCTGATACGAGTAGCCGCCGCCGAGCGAGTAGAGGACGCCGGTGAGCCGGTCGATCGCCTGGATGTTGTTCTTGCCCGCGAACGTCGCCGTGCACTTCATTGGGACGGTTGTCGTGCAGGCCATTTGTAGGGCGCCGCCGACCCATGAGTTGCTCTTCACCCGGAAGTTGTAGTCCCGGAGTCCGTTCGGGGGCGCCGGTGAGGCGTTCGGAGCGAACGCGGCCAGGTTGAAGTTGCTACGGCGGTAGATGAAGAGGCTATTGCCCTGCAGGCCACCGTTCTTCTGTCGCTTGACCGTGAAGCCGAAGTTGCTCTTCGCGTTCGTGTTCGGGTCGAGCAGCCACCCGCCGCCGGTCGTGAACCCCGTTCCCGGGTAAGCGACGGTCACCACCCCGTCGTCCTGCGTGTGGAGGTAGTGCGGGTTGTCGAGCAACTCGACGACGACGGTGTACGGGTCGTCGACCTTGAGCGTGACGCTGCACGAGACGGTCGCCGTGCTCGTCCCACTCGTGATCGTCACGGTGCATGGCGTCCCATAGGGGGCGTTGGTGAACGTGTACACGGTGAACTTCACCTGCTTGCCGATGAGCGCGTTGCCCAAGGCGACGGGCGACTCGCTCGGACCGCCGGCGGCGCCGGCCTCGCGAACGACCGCCGCCAAAGTCACGGTCGCCGTGGTCGTGTTCGCGTCCTTCGTGTTCTTGAAGCTGTCGCCCGTGTACTCGATCGACGCGTCTTCCTTGGTGACGACGATCGTCACCAGCGTCTCCGCGGCTGCGTTCGTAGCGTCCTTGACCTCCACGCGGACGACGTACGTGCCGGCCGCGACCATTGCGTTGCCGGAGATCGTCCAGGTCCTCGGGAAGCTCGAGGTCGGAGCGTTTGCCGTGAGTGCCAATCCGCTTCCGCCGAGCGCCGGGGTGGCGGCGTAGCTCGGATCACCCTGCTTCTTCCAGCCGCTGATCGAGGCCGAGAGCCCATCAGCGGCGGAATCGACGTCTGTGGCGCTGATCGTCACGGGGTCGATCGCGTCGCTGAACTGCTTGGCGCTTCTCGTGCCGGAGTTGTTGCCCACGTCCGGCGCGTCGTTCACGGCATTCACCGTGATCGAAACCGTCTTCGTCGGGCTAGAGAGCGGCCCGGCGCACGTCGACGTGATCGCGCCGCATCCATCGGGGTCACCTCGATCGGTGACCTTGTAGGTGAAGCTGTCGGAGCCGTTGTAGTTGAGGTTCGGCGTGTAGGTCTTCATTGCACCGCTGCCGCTGATCTGGCCGTTGGACGGACCAGCCACGATCGTGTACGTGAGATTCGCGTCCGACGTCTCGAGATCGCCCGCCAGTGATCCCAGATCGATCGACTTCGCCGTATCCTCATCGGTCGAGAGGCTCCCGTTCGACGCCGTCGGTTCGTCGTTGACGGGGGTGACGGTGATCTTGAAGGTGCGCTCGATCTCCTCGTCGCCGCCGTTGGCGGTGCCGCCGCCGTCGTTGACCTTGACGGTGATGATCGCCGAGCCGTGCTGGTCGGCG
>Ga0126315_10000883_pt1 | contig 10981 bp, 9 predicted proteins | sample Plot106_FD_92534 | JGI IMG/M metagenome (GOLD analysis project Ga0126315, IMG submission 92534) | Serpentine soil microbial communities from UC McLaughlin Reserve, CA, USA - Plot106 | ecosystem: Environmental > Terrestrial > Soil > Grasslands | place: USA: UC McLaughlin Reserve, Lake County...
AGCTCCTCGTGCCCGGCCGCGCCGGCGCTCGTCTCGTCGTGGGTCTCGATCACCTCGCCGCCGGCGTCGGCGGTGTAGCCGTTGATCCCGAACCCGGTGGTCCCGAGCTGCTTGCGCAGCGGCCGCCACCAGAAGCCGTGGCCCTCGATCCGCTCGGCGTCGTCGATGTGCAACACGGAGTAGCTCACGTGCGGGAGGATGCCTGAGATGCAGCCCGGGCCGCACCTCGAGGAGATGGAGGCCGCGATCCGCGCCGACGGCGAGGGCCTGCGGGCGCTGCTCGACGGCGACGTGGAGCGGGGCCGCGAGCGATTGGGCGATGCCGTCGCGCGCTACCGCGCCTCATGGGAGCTGGCGCCGCCGCGCAGCTACGGACGGCTCATCGGGATGCTCAAGGCCGCGGTGATCCTGGGCGACGCCGCCGGCGCCGCGGCCTACGCCCGCAAGGCCGTGCCGGAGGCGGACTCCCCGCCGTCCTCCTACGTGCGCGCGATCGCCGCACTCGTCGAGGGCGACGACGCGGCCGCGGCGGGCTTCGCCGAGGGCATGCGGGCCGGCTCGGCCGCCTTCGGCCGCGCCGCCGACGCGATCACGGCGCTCGCCGCCCGCGACGCCTCCGCCTACGCGGCCGGGGTCCGCGCGATCGTCGACGACTTCGAGCACCGCGAGGAGCACCTGACCGGCGTCCCGGTCGCCGACACCGCGCTCATGCTCGAGCGCTTCGCCGAGCCCCGAGGGCTCGCCGCGCACCCGGCCAGCGCGCTGATGCCCGCTGGTTAGCTCCGCCGGGTCGCGCCCGCGCACGTCGAGTCCGGACTTGTTCAGCCTGAGGCTGAGCAACTCCCGGTTCAACTCAGTTGCGCGCGGCGCGGATCGCGTCGACGATCTTGGTCTTGGCGTTGAACGCCGCCTTGAGCGCCCGGTCGGCCTGCGACCCGTCGGGCGGAAGCAGCCCGAGCTGGCGGCCGACCTCCATCTGGTCGAAGACGACGAAGTTCGACACCACCTGGCCGTCGCGCAGCGTGAAGTGGTCCATCCCGTCGAGCGAGATCGCCCTGCCCGTCGTGTCGATCCCGTTGAACTGCCCGCCGGTGTGGGTGGCGGTCAGCCTCCACCGAGCGAACACCGTGTCGCCGTCCTCGACGCTGTCGACGAGCTCCATGTGGAAGTCCGGCAGCGCGGCGAACAGCGCTTCGAAGTGCGCCGCCAGCTCCTCCCGCCCACGGCACGTCTCGTCCGGCAACCGCTCCACGACGTCCTCCGCCCACAGCCCACGTAGGGCGCCGACGTCATGGGCGTTGATCGAATCGAAGACCTGCTGGACCAGCTCGGCGTTCGTCGGCATCCCCGGGACCTTATATTCGGCGGCGGAGCGGCACGGGGCTGGTGCCCCACCCGGTCTTCAAAACCGGTTGCCCGTCGTAGCCCGGCGGGGGGTAGGTTCGATTCCTGCGCCGCTCCGCTCCGATGCTTGGCTCTGGCGCGTGGCTTGGGGCTGCTGCCGGGTTCTGTCGCGTGCGGGCTGCCGGGTCAGTTGGGGCCAGCCGATCCGGCCTTGCAGTGCGTGTTCGTTCCCCGGACGTTCCCCGGAGGGGTGGTCGCGCCGAGTCTCAACAGTTGCGGCGTAGCCGCCATACCTAGCTCATCAGCGGAGCCTGTTCGGCGGCCGTCAAGTGCAGCCCCGTCAGGGCCGAGCGCAGCGAGCCGCGTCAGCGGTGTCGCTTGACGGGTGCCGGACGGCGGAGCTACGTCAGAAGGTCGGGGAGCAGCTCGACGATGAGCCCGAGCGCCGCACACGCTCCGAGGGTGCGCAGGACCGACCAGCGCAGGCGGAAGATCATGATGCCGGCGGCGATCGCGATCCCCAGCGAGGTGGGGCGCAGCGTGCCGACGTCGGGTACTTCGACGTCGAACGGGCCCCACTGCTCGCGGGTGGTGCCGGAGAAGAGGGTGTGGAGGGCGAAGAAGAGCGCGAGGTTGGCGATGACGCCCACGACGGCGGCGGTGATTCCGCTCAATGCCGTGGAAAGGCTGAGGTTGCCGCGCAGTCGCTCGACGTAGGGGGCGCCGAGGAAGATGAAGATGAAGCACGGGACGAAGGTGACCCAGGTGGTGAGCAGCGCGCCGAGCGTGGCGGCGGCCCAGGGGTCCAGGGTGCCGGGGTTGCGGTAGGCGCCGAGGAAGGCGACGAACAGGACGACCATGATCAGGGGGCCGGGCGTGGTCTCGGCGAGGGCGAGTCCGCGGACCATCTCGCCCGGCTTGAGCCAGGCGTAGACCTCGACGGCGCGCTGGGCGACGAACGCCAGGACGGCGTAGGCGCCGCCGAAGGTGACCAGCGCCGTTCCGGAGAAGAAGAGGCCCTGGTCGACGAGCACGCTGTTGCCACCGACGAGGACAGCGACCGCGACCAGGGGCGCGGCCCAGAGTGCGAGGCCGATGGCGAGGACCTTGGCGGCGCGAGTGGTCGATGGGCGTTCGGTGTGCAGGGCGTCGTCGGGGATGATCGGCGCGGCGCCGCCGTCGCTGGCGGGTCCGGCGGCGGGTGCGCGCATCGTGTGCGGGGCGAAGCGGCCTAGCGCCCAGCCGACCGCTCCGGCCGCCGCGATGACGATCGGGAACGCAAGGTGAAAGGCCGCGAGGCTGAGGAACGCGGCGACGGCGATCGCTGCGTGTGCGGGGTGCGGGAGAGCGCGTTTGCCGACCCGCACGACCGCCTGGACGACGATCGCGAGCACGGCCGGCGCCAGGCCGGTGAAGAGCGCGGTGACCAGCGTCGTCTCGCCGTAGGCGACGTAGATTGCCGACAGGGCGAGCAGGGCGAGCACGCCGGGGATCACGAACAGCACCCCGGCGACGAGGCCGCCGCGGACGCCGTTGAGCAGCCAGCCGATGTAGATCGCGAGCTGCTGCGCCTCGGGGCCGGGCAGCAGCATGCAGTAGCTGAGCGCGTGCAGGAAGCGTTGCTGGCCGATCCAGCGCTTCTCGTCGACCAGGATGCGCTGCATGACGGCGATCTGGCCGGCCGGCCCGCCGAACGTCTGCAGCGAGATCGCGGCCCAGGTCTTCGTCGCCTGCCCGAACGGGACCAGGTCGCCAGACGACTCGCCCGGCCGCGTCGCCGGTCGGGTCCCGCTGGCGCCCGTGTCCAGCGTGGCCGCCGACTCGCTGCGCAGGTCCGAAGTCCGCTGCGGCTCGGCCATCCGGCGGAACGATACGTCGGCGGCTCGAGCGCTCCGGCAACGGCGGCGACGACGCGGGGCGTGGCGGCCGCTGCTCGCTAGACGGCCGGCTGCGTCAGCTCGAGCTGGTCGGCGGCGTCGTGATGCGCCGATCGACGTCGCAGCCGTGGTCCTGGTGCGGGGTTGGCGTCGCGCGAGCACGCGAGCTTGCGAGCGCGCGCAGCGGCGGCGCCGGCGCGGCCGAAGGCCGCGCCCTTGAAGTCGTAAAGAAGGTCCTCACAGCGGTGGAAAGTCGACATGGAAAGTCGACGTCGGTGCGGGCCGCGTGCATAACGGGACTCGTGGCTGCGGCCACGAGCCCTACGGGCCACGACCTGGCGACGGGCGTCTTCTTTTGCGCACCATGACGATTCGTTTCATTCCTCGTTCGGCCTTGAAAGGCGCGTTCACAGCTCGGCAGCCTCCTGCTCATGCGTGCGGGTGCGACCGGTCGGCTCAAGGCCGAGGGTCCTCAGGACGTCGAGGCTTGCCTGCGTCAGGACGTAGTTGACGGGGTCGTATGGGGCGCGGATACTCGGGTGACAGCCGTACGCGCGACTAAAGGGGTTTGGATTGATGCACGCGCGCGTCGCGTTCTACAAGCTGCGGTCCGGCACGTTCAAGCAGGTGGTCCGGACAGTCGAGGCTCCCGGGGGCCTGCTCGACATCTTCCGCGAGAGTCCTGGGTTTCAGTCCTACGAGCTGATCGAGGCTCCGGCAGGGCTGATCTCGGTGTCGCATTGGGAGTCGTCGGCACAGGCCGACGAGGCGACGCGGGCGGCCGCCGTGTGGGTCGCCCAGCATGTCGAGGACCGGATCAAGCTGCAGCAGAGCGACATCGGCGAGGTCGTCCTGTCGTCCTCGCTGGCGGCCGCGGCACATTGATGCCGGAGGGTCGGCGCGTGCCCGGCTTGGGCCCCGGGGCGCGTCGTCCTTCATAGCCGCGCGCACGATGCGTGCCCGGCGACTCCGGTGTTGCCCTTCAGGCCGCGTCCAGCGGAGTCTGGCTGGACGAGCGAGCTGGCGGGTCGTCGCTCGCGATCGTCTCACGCATCCCGCCCCATCCACGCTTCCCTCGATGTCCCTGCTACCCCGTAGCGCTAACGGTCGACGTGTGAGCGTCGAGCAACTTTCGGTGGTCCTTGGGCACGCCCGCAGCCATCTCTGGGTGTGGGCTTGGCGAGCGCGCGAGCCGCCACGACGCCCCGGCACCGGCCGTCAGGGGAGCCGCCAGGACCGCACTGCTCATCAAGGGCCGCCAACGCGCGCTGCAGTCGCTGGCACTCCTCGTAGGCAGCACGTGATGCATCCTTGCGTTCGCGGATCTCGTCATGGATGCAGTCGCGCAGATCGTTGGCCATTGCGGCCAATCTCGCCGCTGCCAGTCGAACGGCGCTCATAGGTCAATGCCGCCTCGCATGGAACTTGATAGCGAGAGCTTGACTGCTGCTTTCCACGGATGCGGGAGCGAGGCGGGGGCCAATCGCGCGCCGGCGGACGCGTGGTCCTCGTCCGTCTGGGGTGTGTGTCGCGGGATCAGTAGACGAGCCCAATCCTGCCGAAGCGAGAGCTCGGGGCCAGCACCGCCGTGCTGTGCATTTCAGGGCGTCGAACCCAGGAACGCCGCCGCCTTGTCGATCACGTCGGGACGGTCAAGCCACATCCAATGGCCGGCGCGCTCGATCATCTCTAGCCGGGCGTTGGCGCCGATGGCATCCGCATAGCGCTGACCCCATTCGGGACCCACGTACGGGTCATTGGTAGGCCAGAGAATCAGCGTCGGGCAATTCAGCTCACCGAGTTGCCCGCCGGCGCGAGCGAGGACCTCCGGCGGGGCGGAGCGGTATAGCCGAAGGATCGCCCGGCGGGTGCCGCGGTCGAAGTCGGGCCAGAAGCGGTCGATGAGCGAGTCGGGCAATGGCCCCTTGGTCACATTCGATTGGCGCGAGATTTGCTTGAACGCCCACTTGCTCGACGTGGCCATGAACAGCTCGCCCACGACCGGCGTGCGCCAGATCCGCGCGATCCAATGCCAGCGGTAGCCGGGCAGAAACGTAACGCAGGTATGCAGGACGAGCCGCTCGATCCGCTCCGGAAACCGCTGCGCGAGGGCGAGGCCCAACCCGCCCCAGTCGTGAAGAACGAGTGAAAAACGATCGAGGCCCGCCGCGGCAGTGAACGACTCGAGCCAGTCGGTGTACCCGTCGATCGAGTAGTCGAAGTTGGCGGGCTTGGCCGAGCTCCCAAATCCGGGGAGATCGGGAGCGACGCCACCGATCCGCTCCAGATAGGGAATCCAATCCCAGGATGCCGTCGGCACGCCATGAACGTAGAGGATCGCCGGGCGGCCCTCGGCCGGCGCTTCGCGCCAATGCGCGCCGACGCCGGTCACGTCGCCGCTGCGCTCGACCACTTCCAGCATGTCAGCTCTCACACGCGAGGATCAACGCCAGGAATCTACAGCCCAACACCGCGAGCAGGAGCGCAGACCCCGCCCCTGGGGCGGGGTCTACGACAAGCACCTGCCTTCGCTGCGCAAGCAGGTCCGTGGGCCTTCACCGGGCTCATGCCCGGAATGGACGACGAGCAGGCGCGCGGCCTACGCCTGCTGCTTCTCGGCAAACGGAGCAGTCTTTGCGCACCGGCTCGAGCGTTCGCTCACTGCTGAGATGGACGGAACTGAGCAGTCTCCGGCGCCAGGCGCGCGAGCTTGCTCGCTGCTGCTTTCAGAGCGAGCCTGCGGGTCCCTCCGCCCGTACGCGTCACATGCCCGCTTGTGGACGTCAGGCGGGCGCTAGGTGGCGCTCACCAGGTGCGTGCTGTACCTGGAGTGCAAGCGCCTCGATGGCACGTCGGTCTCGGCGACAGCTCTGACGACGCGACCAGCTACGCCGTCGCCGACGTTAGCAACGGCATGGCGCGTTGCTTGGAAATCTCGGTGTGCCTTACAGAAGATAGATAGTAAGCGACAGCCAGGCTACACGGCGGATGCTGGTGGGCGCAAGGCGCCAGAGAACAGGCCGCGAGGTGGGCTACATGCGGCTCAAGCGACGCCGAGCGTGTAGAACGACTGTCGAGACCACGCCTGCCAGGAGCAGTCTCACGCGCAGAACTCGAGTGGCACGTTCGAGGGCGCGACCGCGCTGCGGCTTGGAGGCAGCATGAGCAGCGACGGCGCGTCGGCGGCCGCCGCTGCCTGGGCTCCGGGTCGTCGCGACGCGCACGTCGTCGCCGTCCACGCCGAGGACAGTATTGGGGCGACCCGTCAGCGTCTGGATTGTCTCCGCGAGAAGGTTCTCGAGCACTTTTCGGCGTCGTATTGCCGTTGCACGGGCAGCAGCGGAAGGGTTCGACGGCTCGGTGTTGCGCTGCCGTCGCGCTTCGGCCGAACCCCCGGCCCACGGCTCAGGCTTCACGCGGACTCGACCGTCGAGCAGCAGCTCCGAGTGCGTCATTCGTCCAGACGCGCACGGGAATCCTGCGGGCGGCCGATGACTAGTGTGTGCAGCCCGCCATCGGCGAACAGTGGATCACGCTCACTCAAGAGGAGCTCGAGTCGCGCCCCCGGCCGGCACCGTCCGCGCCCATCGCCGTGGCCGCACGCGCGTTCGGCGACGACTACCCGCAGGTGCGTGATCAGTGGCGCATTCGCGCCGCCGGGCTGCTGCTGCTGGCCACGACCCTGTTCTACCTGCCATGGATGCTCACGTCGCTCAACGAGGACGTCGCGTGGTTGGCGTGGCCGTTCGCGGCCGCGAACGTATTCTCGCTGGCGTACGGGGCGCTGTCGGTGTTAAACGCATGGCGTCGCCACGTACCCGAGCGCCGGCCGGTACCACCGGGCGCCGAGCCGCCGGTGGGCGTGATCATCCCCACGTGCGGCGAGGCGGTGCCGATGGTGCTGCGGACGGTCGTCTCCGTCCTGCAGCAGGACTGGCCGCGCGGCCGGCTGACCGTCGTCGTCAGCGACGACGGGCACGACCCCGAGCTCAAGGCCGCGATAGCGCGCCTGCCGGTCATCTACCACGCTCCCCCGGCGCGCCACTCACCCGGCCGCGACGGTGCAGCCAAGGCGGGCAACCTCAACTCGGCGCTGGCGATCCTCGACGCGACCCATCCCGAGATCCGCTACATCGAGACGCGCGACGCGGACGACGAGATGGGCACCTCCCGCTTCCTCCGCGAGGTGGTGGGCCAGCTCCAGGCCGACGATCGGCTCGCCTTCGTGCAGACGATCAAGGAGGCGCAGGTCAGCGCCGGCGACCCGTTCAACAACCGCGAGTCGATGTTCTACCGCGGCCAGATGCTCGCCCGCAACGCGGCCAACGCCGCCTTCCCCTGCGGCTCGGGCGTGGTGTGGCGGCGGGCCGCGCTGCACGAGATCGGCGAGTTCCCGACCTGGAACCTCGTCGAGGACGTCCAGTCCGGCGTCGAAGCGCTGCGACGGGGCTGGCGCGGCGTCTACCTGCCGATCGTCGGAGCCGTCGGGCAGCACTCGCCCGAGGACGTGCCCAACGTCTACAAGCAGCGCGGCACGTGGGCGATCGACACCGTCCGCCTCATGATCTGGGGCAACCTCAAGGGCCTCGGCCTGCGCCAGCGCGCGCACTTCGCCGAGATGCTGGCCTTTTACCTCAACGCCTTCACGGTGCTCGTGTACATCCCCAGCATCCTCTTCACGCTGCTGGGCTGGACCCCGCTCGACGCGAGCGGCACGGGCTACCTGCTGCACATGCTCCCGCTCGTCGTCGCCACCGAGCTATGGCTGCTCGTGGTCAACCACCCCTACAACGACCGCCGCAAACGCCAGCGCCGGCGCTTCCGCAGCCTCTGGCAGGTACGGATCATGTGGACCGGCATGGCACCCGTCTACATGAAGGCCTGCGTTCAAGCGCTCGTCGGCGGCCGGTGCCGCAAGCCGATCTACAAGGTGACCCGCAAACAGGACGACCTGCGCTGGCACTGGCGCCACACGTTGCCGCACACCACCGTCGTGCTGCTCGTCCTGTTCGTCGCCATCTACGCGCTGCGCCACGGCACGCTGCCGAGCGTCAGCCTGCTCGCGGGCGCCGTCTACTGGGGCGGCCTGAACGCCGTACTGCTCACCGGGTTCGTCGCACGCGGATGGCACGGCGTCACGTGGGCGCGCAGCGCCGCCCGGCGACGCGCGACCGCGACCGGCGGCGGCCGGCAGAGCGCCGCCGTGGTCACGGCGGCAGCCGGAGCGGACGCTCGGTAATGCGGCCGTCGGCAGCGGAGCAGACCCGCATCGCGGTCTACTGCCTGGTGCCCGCGGCCCACGCCCACGAACTGCTCTCGCCGCTACGAGCCCACTATGGCCGCAATCCCGACGTCGAGGTGATCGTCGACCGGCGCAGAAGCGATCGGCCGCGACCGCAGAACGATCGCCGTCGCCCAGCCGTGCCGCGCCAGCTGACCGACGCGCTCCCGGCGGAGCTCGCCGCCTACGCGCAGCATCTGCGGTGGGAACAGCGGCTGCGGCCGGTCCGCCGCCGGCTGCAGGACACAAGCCTCGACGCGCTGCTCAGCCTGATCGCCGACGGTGACGACGACGCACACTCGGAGGTCTATTGGCGCTATGCCGGCCGAGTCCGCGCCCGGCTGGCGCCCCGGTTCACCGACCCCCGCGCCCTCGACGCAGCGACGCGGCAGACGTTCGGCCGAGTCTTCGACCGCGTCGCCCGCGCCGATTCGGCGAGCCGCTCGTTCGAGAGCTATGTCGCAGCTATGGCAGACGCCGTCGCGTGGGACAAGCGACACACGTAAAGAACAATCCCGCACGATTGCACGGGTCGTCAACGTATCTCGTTGCGAAGTCCCCGGGGGCCTCCGACGGTCAACTCGACGCTGGCGGCTCGACCACCCGAAGTCGAGGTGCTCCAGCGTGCTGACGTGCCTCGCGGCGTCCGATCCTCAGCGGCCCCAGCGGGCCTCATTCTTCCAGGACGTTGCGTGCGGTGTCCATGAAGCGCTCGAGCGCACTCTCGGCTTCCTCCGCGGTGTCACGCACGTCGCCCGCCTTGGCGCATAGCTCCTCTGGCGACGCATCCTTGATTGCCAGCTCCGCATCGCGAAGTCGGGCTCTGACCGTCCTGGCCTGGCTTGCCGCATCAGAGCGTGTGCCGAAGACAAGCAGGACGAGCCCGACCTCGGCTTCGGCGCGATGAAGTTGCTCGAGTACCCCCCGCGTGTCGATATCGCCAGCCGAGGGGTCACCGGCCGCGGGTGGCCTCACCGTATCTCTAATGGCTGCGATCCCCGCGAGAGCGCTTCTGCAGAGCTCGCCCGCAACGTCGATCCTGCGGTCGCGTAGCTGCATAGCACGTTCGTGTCTGCCGCGCAGGAGCGAACCAACTAAGGCAGTCGCCCCAGTGATGAACGCCGCGCCAAGCGAAATCGCGACCGTTGCCCAGGCTGGCAGCATGGATCCCGCCCAGTATGACGCTCGACGCTGCTGGCGAGACCGGCGCGCGGGTCCGACTTGCCCGTGCGTGGAACCAGCACCCTGGAGCTGGTATCTAAGCGGGTCGGGCGGCCCACCCCATGGGTCGGCCGCCGGCGGCGGTGCCGTCAGGTGGGCGTCTGCGCTGGTGCGCGAACGAAGTCTGGGGAGCCCGACCGAGGCGCGCGTCGCTGCTCCTGGGGGAGAGCGGGCGTCTCGGACCCGCGCCGACGACAGTGTCGGCTCGGACGACCAGCAGGAGCGCAGGTCGAGACGGCTGCTTCGCGACGAATGGAGCAGTCTGCGGGCGCCCTCGCCGACGGCCGCCTCGCTGCCGGTATGGACGACGAGGAGCAGCCGGCTCGCCACGGGAGCGCGCTCGCGGCGGCACGTCGCAGAGCGTGGAGCTCCGCTAGCGAACGTGGCGCTGCTCCGTTTGCCTCCAAGCGATAGCGCGGCCATCCGGCCCCGCAGCGAGTCCTGAGGTGCAGCCGACCTAGACGATTGCTTGGTTGCGCGCCGAGCGTCCCGGTGAGATGGTCGACCTCTCGTAGGTCGCTCTACCCACGGATAGGAGTAGCAGCCATGCGCACGTTTGCCGTCTTGCTAGTCGCAGGTGCGTCGTTCTTGGGAACTTCGGCAGCGGCACTGGCAGACGCCCCTCCGCCGATCTTCCCCCACCAGCACTTCCTCGTGCTACCAGACGGATCGCAGTTGCCGGTCGGCCCTGACGTCTGCGCGAATCCTGAGGCCGCGCAGGGGTTCTACGGCTTCCACCAAAACATCCACACTGGAACCCCGAACCAGTTCGCCTTCCAGAACCCGGACAACCCGGTCGCGTTCCAAGCCATCCCACGGTGCCCGGCATAAGCGCCGCTGCTGGGACCGCTGATCGCGCCAATCGGTCGGAAGCGCGACACGCCACCGGGGGCGCGGCTGCTCCTTCCGCCTGCTTGCGCAACTCAGCCGTATCGCTGCGTGAGCGCTCCTTCGCGCGAACAGAGTAGGGCGCTTACGTCACGTGGGGTTGCTGCTTGACGATGATTGGAGCGCTCCGCGGGCCTCTCGCTACCGCCGGGTTCCTGGCTCGCGATCGGGACGAGGATCCGGCGGCGAGGAAGTCGCTGCTTCCCCGCCGCCGGTCGCGGCGTCACGGTGCGAGCGAGCTGTGTACGGGGACCATCGGCGCGGGGCGGGCGTGGACGGTGTCGATGATCTCGGTGTTGTCGATGCCTTGGAGATAGATCGAGGTGATGCCGAGGTTTGTGTGGCCGAGCTGGCGTTGGATGACGATCAG
>Ga0126315_10000885_pt1 | contig 10976 bp, 7 predicted proteins | sample Plot106_FD_92534 | JGI IMG/M metagenome (GOLD analysis project Ga0126315, IMG submission 92534) | Serpentine soil microbial communities from UC McLaughlin Reserve, CA, USA - Plot106 | ecosystem: Environmental > Terrestrial > Soil > Grasslands | place: USA: UC McLaughlin Reserve, Lake County...
CGGCCTTGATCTCGTCCCACTGGGCAACCTCGGAGCCGCGCCGGCCCGGGGCGAGGATCGTGTAGTAGGGAGCGGGTCCGTCCGGGTAGACGTGCGTGAAGCGGCAGGAGACCCGGGCGGCGCCGGGGCCCTCGGCGGGCGCGCCCGTCACCTCGGCGACGGCACCGCGGACCGCGGCGGAGACCGCGGCGTGGAACTCGGGAAAGCGCTCCCAGGTGATCGCCGTCTCGAAGGTGTCGCTCAGGACGCCGCACGCCACGAACGTGTCGCGCAGGTACGGTGCGGCCAGGAACGCGTGGCGCCAGGCGCCGACCGGGTCGGTCCCCTCGCCCTCGGGCGGAGGGTTGGCGCGCACCGCTCCCGGGCCGGGCCGCTCGCTCTCCCGCTTCCCGCGCTCCTTCCTTCGGACTTCCCCCGGCTCCCCACCGTGGGCTCGCGCGACCTCGAGCGCGATGCTCATGGGCTCGTCCATCGGGTGGTGCGCCGACTCGAACCCAAGCACCAGGAGCGCCTTCCCCGGCGGTCCGGCGTGCGTCAGTGCCGACTCCGCCTCGTCGAGCAGGCGGCAGTTGGCCGGGTTGAGCCCGGACTGGGAGAGCTCGCGAACCCCCTCCGCGCCGGCGGCGAACGAGTCGAAGGCGACGCCGCAGGTCAGCTTGAACCGGGGGCGCTCCTGAACCCGCACCGACGCCTCGGTGATCACTCCGAGGATCCCCTCGGAGCCAAGCAGCATCCGGTCGGGGCTCGGCCCCGCGCCGGACCCCGGCAGCCGCCTGGACTCCCAGACCCCGGCGGGCGTGACGGCTCGAACCGACTCGACCAGGTCGTCGATGTGCGTGTAGAGCGTCGCGAAGTGACCGCCGGCGCGCGTCGCCACCCAGCCGCCGAGGGTGGAGAATTCGAACGACTGCGGAAAGTGACGCAGCGTGTACCCATGCCGGTGAAGCTGCTCCTCGAGCTCCGGGCCGGTCGCACCCGCCTGAATCCGCGCCGCCCGCGACACCGAGTCGACGTCCAGCACGCCCGCGAGCTCGCCGAGGTCGATCGTGACCGCGCCTCGGAACTCGTCGCTCAGCCTGGGCTCGACGCCGCCGACCACGCTCGTTCCGCCTCCGTAGGGAATCGCCGCGACGCGCTCCGCCGCGCACCACTCGAGGATCCGCCCGACGTCGTCCTCATCGCGGGGGTGCGCGACGAGATCCGGCGGGTTGTCGATCTGGCCGCGAAAGCCACGGACCACATCGCGGTAGGCCTTGCCGAGGGCGTGCGCGACCCGCTCGTACCGGTCGGCGGCGAACAGGCCCTCGATGCTCGCCGGCGGCTTGATCCGCGGCTCCCGCAGCTCGATCGCCCCGAGCGGCACCGGCTCCTCGACGTCGCCACCGAAGCCGAGCCGTTCGCGAATCCCGCCGGCCGCCGCCTCGAGGTCGGCGCGCGAAGGCTGGCGATCGGCGAACCCCCAGCCCCAGTGCTTTCGCCGGCGCGAGTCGGCGCCCGCTACCAATGGATCCCGCGCATCAGGGAGGCGAACATGACCTGCTCGGTCGAGGCCTCCTCCCCCGCGGCCGGCTCCGCGCGCTCGCGCCTGCCTTCGCCGCGGGCCGCGCTGGAGTCGGGGAACAGCTTGTAGGCGCTGTTCAGGATGTAGTCGATCGACTTCGGGTTGATCGCGTACAGGATCTGGCCAAGGGTGCCCAGCGGGGTCGCGATCCGCTTCGGCCTGTGGATGATCGCGTCGGAGATCATGTCCGCCGCCTTGTCGGGCGTGATCGTCGGGAAGCGGTCGTACATGCGAGTCGGCTTGATCATCGGGGTCCGAACCAGCGGCATGTGGATGGTCGTGATGTGAACGCCGTCGTCGATGATCTCCGAGGCGATGCAGCGGGAGAAGGCGTCGAGCGCCGCCTTCGATGCGACGTAGGCGGAGAACCGCGGCGTGTTCGTCTGCACACCGATCGAGCTGACGTTGACGATCTGGCCGGTGCGGCGGTCGCGCATGACGGGCAGCAGCTTCAGGATCAGCTTCACCGCCCCGAAGTAGTTCAGCTGCATGGTGCGCTCGAAGTCGTGGAAGCGGTCGTAGGAAAGTGCAATCGAACGGCGGATGGAGCGCCCGGCGTTGTTGACCAGGATGTCCACGTGGCCGTGGCGGGCCAGGACCTCGTCTGCCATGCGGTCGATGTCGTCCATGTCCGAGAGATCGGCCGCGTGGACGTAGGCGGTGCCTCCACGCGTTTCGATCACATCCCTGGTCTCCTCGAGCTTCTCCGCCGTCCGGGCGACGAGGAGGACGATGCCGCCCGCGTCGGCGATCTTCAGCGCCGCCGACTTGCCGATGCCGGATGACGCGCCCGTGACCATCGCGATTCGCCCGCGCACGGCGTGCTCCAGGGAAGCGCGTCCACTCACGCGGCGCACGACGCGTAGGAGCTCGTCGGGGATCTGCTGCTCGAGGACCTGGCCGGTTCCGCTGACGAGGCCCCGGCGCCCGCGCACCGCGCCGACCAGCGTGCGGTCCTCGTAGATGTCCGGGTCCAGATGCCGCTCCCAGTAGTCCCACAGCTGATCGGCGTAGGCCTCGAGCGGCGGCACCCTGATGTCGGTTCCGGCGAGCGCCGCCTGGGCGCCCCGGGAGTCGAACTGCGTCGGGTAGTTGACGTACATCAGCACCGAGCGCGGGATCCCGAGGTCGCGCAGCAGCCAATCGGCCGCGACGTCGCCGGGCGGCATGGACATCGCCGAACTGATCAGGGGCGCGGCCAGGTCCACAACCTGTGCCGGCACCCGCACCGAGGACTGCGGTGCGTGCGCGGCTCTGGCGAAGATGTCGATCACCTCGCCCGCGGTCCTGGGATTCGGGTCGGTGAGATGGAAGGCGCGGCGGTCGAGGCCGTCCAGGTGGGCGATGTGGTCCATCGCGCGGGCCACGAAGTCCACCGGGACGAGGTTGATCTCGCGACCCTCGACGCCCGGCATGGGCACCCATTCGGGCACGACCCCGCGCAGCCGGCGGATCAGCTTGAAGAAGTAATAGGGGCCGTCGACCTTGTCCATCTCGCCCGTCTCGGAGTGGCCGACGACGATCCCCGGGCGGTAGACCCGCCACGGACGACTCAGCTCGGTGCGGACGATCCCCTCGGAGTCGTGCTTCGTCCGGAAGTAAGGGTGGTTGTCGAGGTCCTCGGCCTCCTCGAACATGTCCTCGCGCCAAACGCCCCGGTAGAGCCCGGCCGCCGCGATCGAGCTGACCATGTGCACCCGGCCCGCCTCCACGTCCTCGGCGAACTCCACCATGTGCCGCGTCCCCTCGATGTTGGAGACGTTCTGGCTCGCCGCGTCCGCCGTCATGTCGTAGATGGCTGCCAGATGGAAGAGGTGGTCGACCTCACCGCGCAAGCGCTCGAGGTCGGAGTCGGACACGCCGAGGCGCCGCTGCGAGAGGTCGCCGACGATGCCGACCACCCGGTCGGAGTCGACTCCCCAGCGGCTCCGAAGCTCCTCGAGGCGCCCCTTCGAGCCCTCCCTCACGAGCACGTACACCGTGCCCTCGCGCTGGAGCAACAGCTCCACCAGGTGCCGTCCGATGAAGCCGGTTGCGCCGGTGACGAAGTAGCTCATCTGCTCCCCTCCGCGGTCACGATTCCTGGGCCGACGACCCTACACTCCAAACATATGAGGAGCGTTGGTCATGCCGTTTGAGATCCCTGCCGATCCCGGGGATCCCGGCCGGCCGAACACCGGCATCGGCCGCGTCGACGGTGAGCGCGCCGGAGCGCACCACCGACTCGTACGCGATGGCGTCCAGGTCCTCGCGCACGGCGCGCTGATCTGCCCGGAGTGCGCGCTCCCGGTCGCCGCCGCGGGCCGGCTTTCCGCCGGCGCCCAGGTCATCTGCGGTTACTGCGACCACTCCGGCCGCGGCCGCGACTTCCTCGCGGAGGATGTCTTCGACACCGTGTCCAACGAGGTTTACCTCGTGGCCCGGGTCGCCTGAAACGCTCACGGTGGGGAAGCCGCATCCAGGCGTCGCAAAGCCGGCGAGGGGCCAGGCGGGACTGCATAGACTGAACTTGGATGGCTGAGACCGTCGAGATCCAGATGCCCCAGATGGGGGAATCGGTGACCGAGGGAACGGTCCTCGAGTGGCACAAGCAAGAGGGCGAGTACGTCTCCGAAGGCGACACGGTCGTCGAGGTGTCGACCGACAAGATCGACGCCGAGGTCCCCGCCCCGGCGAGCGGCGTGATCACGAAGATCCTCAAGGCGCCCGACGACACGATCGAGGTGGGCGGGGTGCTCGCGGAGCTCGATCCTTCGGCCGAGCCGTCAGGTGACGGGGTCTCCGCGGACGGCGCCGGCGAGGAGCGCCAGACCGGCCCCGGCCTGACCGAGGGCGCCACCGGCGAGGGCGACCAAGACCTCGGCGACGAGAGCGCACCGTCCGCGACGCCGGACCCGGGACAGGTGAAGACGGTCACTCCCGCCGAGCCGAGCGGCGAGGCGCTCCAGATCACGATGCCGGAGATGGGCGAGTCGGTCACCGAGGGCACGGTGCTCGAGTGGCACGTCGCCGAGGGGGATTCGATCAGCGAGGGCGACACGGTGATCGAGGTGTCGACCGACAAGATCGACGCCGAGGTCCCCGCCCCGGCGAGCGGCGTGATCACGAAGCTTCTGGTGTCCCCCGACGACACCGTCCAGGTCGGCCAGGCGCTCGCCGAGATGACCGCCGGCGCGACCGTGCCGGCCGAGTCCGAGGCCGCGCCCGCAGAGGCGCCCGCGGCCGTGCCGACCGCCCCATCGGCGGATGGCGGCAACGGCGGCCGCGCGTCGCCGGTGGCGCGCCGGGCCGCCGCCAAGAACGGCGTCGACCTCGGGGCCGTGCACGGCTCCGGGCCCGGCGGCAAGGTGACGAAGGCCGACGTCCTGGCGGCCGCCAACGGCGGCGACGGGGCCACCGCAACGGCCGCAAGACCCGCGCCCGGGGCGGGCGAGGCAAAACCGCTTCGCGGCCCCGCGGGGATGCTCGCGCAGGCGATGAACGAGAGCCGCTCGATGCCGACGGCCACCTCGTTCCGGACTCTGCCGGTGGACGTCCTCGACGCCAAGCGCCGCGCGCTGAACGGGGCGCTGAAGGAGCGTGGGATGAAGATCTCCTTCACCCATCTGATCGCGTGGGCGATCGTCAAGGCGGCCACCCACTGGCGGGTGATGGCGCGCTCCTACGCCGAGGAGGACGGCAAGCCGCAGGTGGTGGAGCCCGGCTCGATCAATCTGGGAATCGCCGTCGACGTCGAGCGTAAGGACGGGTCGCGGAGCCTCATGGTCCCGTGCATCAAGGCCGCCGACGCCCAGGGATTCGCGGAGTTCCACTCCTACTACGAGGACCTGATCACAAAGACGCGCGAGAACAAGCTCACCGCCGACGACTTCCAGAGCACGAACATCACCCTGACGAACCCGGGCGGCCTGGGCACCGTCGCGTCGGTCCCGCGCCTGATGACGGGCCAGGGCACGATCGTGGCCACCGGTTCGATCGCCTATCCGGTGGAGTGGGCCCACGCTCCCGCCGAGAAGATCAAGGCACTCGGCATCTCGAAGGTCATGACGATGACCTCGACCTACGACCACCGGATCATCCAGGGCGCCGAGTCGGGGTCCTTCCTGCGGCAGATCGACCAATCGCTGCAGGGCGGGGATGAGTTCTACGAGTCGGTGGCCGAGTCGCTGCGCATCGCCCCCGACGTCGTCACGAACGCCTACCCGGCATCGGCCTCGGCGCCGCCACTCCCGACGGGCGCAGCCGCCCCGCCGTCGGTTGCAGCCCAGCCCGACACGGAGCTGCTCCAGGCCGTGCAGGCCGCGACCTCGCTGCTCAAGGCGTACCGGACCCACGGTCACCTGGCCGCGCGCCTCGATCCCCTGGGGTCGGAGCCGGGGGGCGACCCGGCGATCGAGCCCGAAAACCTCAACCTCACCCCCGAGCTGATGGCGCAGATCCCCGCGTCCATCCTGCGGATCGGGGTCGAGGGCGAGACGCTGCTGGAGGCGCTGCCCCGGATGCGCGAGGCGTACTGCGGCACGATCGCCTACCAGATCGAGCACCTCGCGTCGCACCAGCAGCGCGTGTGGCTGCGGGAGATGATCGAGACTGGGGAGCACCGCAAGCCGCTCAGCGCCGAGGAAAAGCGCGCGCTCTTGCGGCGCCTCGTCCAGGTGTTCGAGTTCGAGCGCTTCCTCCAGCGCGCATACCTGGGCCAGAAGATGTTCTCGATCGAGGGCCTCGACGCTGTCGTCCCGATGATCGACGAGCTGGTGACGCTCGCTCGCGGTGGCGGGGCCGAGGAGGTCGTCATCGGGATGGCCCACCGGGGCCGGCTCGACGTCCTCACCCACAACCTGGGGCGCTCGGTCGAGTCGATCATGGCCGAGTTCGAGGGGGCACAGGGGCTGGATCGGGTGAAGCGCGTCGCGGCGATCCCGCACGGCGGCACCGGCGACGTTAAATATCACCACGGCGCGGAGGGTCTCTTCACGACGGCCGACGGCGACGAGATCCGGATCCGCCTGTACCCGAACCCCAGCCACCTGGAGTTCGTCGACCCCGTCGTGACCGGCGCCGCACGCGCCGAGCAGACCTCCCACTCCGGTCCGATCCTGCACTACAACCCCGAGCTCGCCGTGCCGCTGCTCCTCCACGGCGATGCCGCCTTCCCGGGGCAAGGGGTCGTCGCGGAGACGCTGAACCTCCAATCCCTCGAGGGCTACTCCACGGGCGGCACCGTCCACATCATCACCGACAACCAGGTGGGCTTCACGACCGATCCGGAGGAGGGCCGCTCCACCCCGTACGCCTCCGACATGGCAAAGGGCTTCAACGTCCCGATCATCCACGTGAACGCTGACGACGTGGAGGCCAGCATCTCGGCAATCCGGCTGGCGATGGCCTACCGGGAGCGGTGGAGTCGCGACATCGTCATCGACCTCATCGGCTACCGGCGCTACGGGCACAACGAGACCGACGAGCCGGCCTACACGCAGCCCAAGATGGCGGCGCAGATCCGCGCGCACCCACCCGTCTCGGAGATCTACGCCGGCACCCTCGTGAAGGAGGGGATCGTCGCGCCGGAGGACGTCGAAGCGGAGAGCGCAGAGCACCGCGACCGCCTGCAGGCCCTCCACAAGGAGCTGAAGGCGAAGATCGAGGCGGGCGAGTTCGAGTCCGACACCTCGACCCAGATCGGCACCACCGAGCTCGATCGCACGAAGAGCCCTGACGTGGAGACCGCGGTCTCGGACAGCCGCCTCGGGACCCTGAACGAGGAGCTCTTGAAGGTGCCCGAGAGCTTCACGCTCCATCGAAAGCTCCGCAAGCCACTCGGGCGCCGCGTGGAGGCCCTGGACGAGGGCGGTATCGACTTCGGGCATGCCGAGGCCCTCGCGCTCGCATCCCTTCTGACCGAGGGTACGCACATCCGGCTGACGGGACAGGACACGGCCCGCGGCACGTTCTCGCACCGCCACCTCGCCTACTACGACGAGAAGACCGGCCTGAAGTATGTGCCGATCCAGCACCTCTCCGGCGCGCTGGCGCCGTTCGAGCTCTACAACAGCCCGCTCTCGGAGATCGCCTGCGTCGGGTTCGAGTACGGCTACTCGGCTGCCTCGCCCGAGAGCCTGATCCTGTGGGAGGCCCAGTTCGGCGACTTCGCCAACGCGGCCCAGGTGATCATCGACAGCTTCATCGTCTCGGGCGAGTCGAAGTGGGGCCAGACGACCCGGCTCACCCTGCTGCTCCCCCACGGCTACGAGGGCGCGGGGCCCGAGCATTCGAGCGCCCGGATCGAGCGTTTCATCCAGCTCGCGGCGGAGGGCAACATCCGCCTCGCCAATCCGAGCACCGCCGCCCAGTACTTCCATCTGCTGCGCCGCCAGGCGCGGATCGCCAAGCCGCGACCGCTCGTGGTCTTCACCCCGAAGGGGCTGCTGCGCCTGCCGGGAGCCTCGTCGCGACTCGAGGATCTCACCTCCGGCACGTTCGAGTTCGTGCTCGACGATCCGCGCGCCCAGGACCGCAAGGACCGCGTGGAGAAGCTGGTGCTCTGCAGCGGCAAGATCTACTTCGACATCGACGGCCACGAGCGCCGCGACGCGGCCGGCTCGGTCGCGATCGCGCGCGTTGAATTGCTCTACCCGTTCGCGCGCGACCAGCTGGCGGCGCTCATCGCGACCTATCCCAACCTCAAGCAGGTCATGTGGACTCAGGAGGAGCCTAAGAACATGGGCGCCTGGAGCGTCATGTCGCGCCGGCTGCCGGAGCTCCTGCCCGAGGGCGTCGAGCTGGGGTACATCGGGCGCCCGCAGCGCGCGAGTCCGAGCGAGGGCTATCCGGCCGCCCACCGCTCCGAGCAGGAGCGGATCGTTCTCACTGCCCTCGAGGGATAGCCCAGGAGAACTGGGTTTCGGCCACTACGGTCGGGTAACGGTCCTGACATGCCTTTGGTCAGTGGGGAACCCCTTCAGGTCGAGCGCGACGAGACCGAGGCGGAGCGAATCGACCGCAACTTCAACGAGCTCCTCGGCGAGCTGCGGGTGGCGCTGCCCGGCGTCCAGGTCCTATTCGCGTTCCTGCTCACGGTGCCATTCGCCCAGGGGTTCACGGCGCTCACCCAGTTCGAGCGCGACCTCTACCTCGTCGTGCTGCTCCTCACTGCGCTGGCCTCCGCCCTGCTCATGGCACCGACCGCCTACCACCGCGTCCTGTTCCGGAAGGGCTACAAGCCCCAGATCCTGTTCTTCGCGAACCGCGCCGCGATGGTCGGCCTCGCGGTTCTGGCGCTCGCGATGACCGGAGCGATCTTCCTCATCGCGCACGTGATCTTCGGTGAGGCCGCCTCGATCATCGTGGCGATCCCCTCGGGAATGGTCTTCGCGCTGCTCTGGTACCTGCTGCCGTGGGCGCGCGGGCGGGGGAGCGACCCGGACCTCTAGCGGCGAGCGGGCTGTCAGGACGGGCAACCAAGGGCGGCCCCGAGCGTCGAGGTGCGAACGCTAATCTCGCGTCGTGGCGATGGCCTCCTCAGAGCCCGACCCCGCGGCGCAGCCCCCGCCCGCCGAGGCGCTCGCCAAGCCCGCGCCCGGCGCGCTGTGGCCGTGGGTCAAGTGGGCGAGCTGGGTCGAGCTCGCGATCTTCGCGGCGCTCTGCTTCTTCTGGCTCGCCCCGGGCTTCGACCACGAGGCGATGATCTTCGGCTGGGCGCACGGTCTCGGCTTCATCGCGCTGTGCGTCCTGATCTGGATCGCGATCCTGCGTCACGAGGCGCCGTACACCCTGCTCGCGGCGACGCTCACGCCAGTTGGCCCGCTGGGCAGCGTCATCGGCATCGAGGTGATCGAGCGGCGCCGGGAGCGCGACGCCTGATCCTGGCCCACGAGCGCGCGGGCTCGGGTGAGCCGGTCCTCCTGATCCACGCCGGCGTGTGCGACCGGCGCATGTGGGACCCGCAGTGGGCGCTGCTGGCGGAGCGGTTCGACGCGGTGCGCTGCGATCTACGTGGATCGGGAGACTCTCGGTTACCGGCCGAGCGCTACAACGATGCGGACGACGTCCGCCGGCTTCTCGACCATCTCGACATCGCCCGCCCCAGCGTGGTCGCTGCCTCATTCGGCGGGCTCGTCGCGCTCGAGCTGGCCAGCCGGTGGCCGGAGCGCGTGGAGAGATTGGCCCTCCTGTCTTCCGCCTGGAGCGGCGTCGATCCAGATGCCGAGCTCCGCCGATTCGCAGCCGAGGAGGAGGCCCTTCTCGCCGCGGGCGACGTCGACGCCGCCGTCGAGTTGAACGTCAGCACCTGGCTGGGCCCGGAAGCCTCGCCTGCCGCGCACGATCTGGTGAGGCGCATGCAGCGACGTATCTTCGACATCCAGCTGGCGGCGCCCGAGGAGGCCGTTGCCGAAGACCTGAATCCGGACCCAGGGGCCATCACAGCGCCCGCCCTGGTTGTCTCGGGTGCACACGACCTCCCTCATTTCTCGGCTATCGCCGAGGCTCTCGCCGAACGGATTCCGCGTGCCGAACACCGGCGCCTGGACTGGGCCGGCCACCTCCCATCGCTCGAACGACCCGCCAAGATGGGTGAACTGCTCATCGAGCAACTCCGATGAGTTTCGTGCGGGTCCCGGGTCTTAGGAATACACGCGCAGCGCCGATCGTCGGCGCGGAAAGGATGGAACATGGGCCAACCAGTGGTGCACTTCGAGATCATCGGAAAGGACGGGCAGCGCCTCCAGAGCTACTACGGAGACCTGTTCGATTGGAAATTCGACACGAGCGCCTCGGCCACCGGGATGGACTACGCGCTCGTGGAGCGGTACACGACGGGCGACGGAACCGGCATCCCCGGCGGCGTCGGCGGCGGCATGGAGGGCTACGACGGCCACGTCACCTTCTACGTGTCGGTGCCCGACGTCGAGGCAGCACTACAAAAGGCCGAGAGCCTGGGCGGGACCCGGCGCATGGGCCCCGACCCGATCCCGGGCACGGACATCGCAATCGGCCACTTCACGGACCCGGAGGGCCACCTGGTGGGCGTCGTCCAGGCGACCTAGCCTCGCTGCGGCCGGATTGGCCGTCGGTCAGTAAGCGGAGGCGTCGTCGTCGACTGAGTGCGGAGGTCGCGAAAACCAAGCCTCGCCAGCGACGCGGCCGATTGGCCGTCAGGCAGTAAGCGGAGGTGCCGAAAACCAAGCAGCTGTGGGTCGGCTGACGATCGGCGAAGCGAGCGTACTTGTGACGTACGTGAGCGAGTCGATCGTCAGACGGGCCGCAGATGCGCCGGTTTGCAGGCGCCGAAAAGGATGGCGGGGCGGGGCTGTGGGAGGCAGGGGGTCCACACAGCCCGCGCCCACGCCTGCGCGTCGGTAGCCAGGGAGGGATGCCGACGCGATCGCCCCCGGAGGCGGGACTGGCCGGGGACGAG
>Ga0126315_10000887_pt1 | contig 10969 bp, 11 predicted proteins | sample Plot106_FD_92534 | JGI IMG/M metagenome (GOLD analysis project Ga0126315, IMG submission 92534) | Serpentine soil microbial communities from UC McLaughlin Reserve, CA, USA - Plot106 | ecosystem: Environmental > Terrestrial > Soil > Grasslands | place: USA: UC McLaughlin Reserve, Lake County...
CAGACGTCGGCCACCACCACCATGTTGAGAGCCATCCATGGCGTTCCAAGCCACGAGCGGTACTCGGGGATTATGTGCAGCTGGGTGAGCAGGGCGTTCAAAGCCCCGTATGAGGGATTCAGGATCCAGCGCCACATCGCCCCATTAACGACCGTTGGCAAGGCCCACGGCAGAATCACGATGGACCTTAGCAACCACCGCCCCCTGAATTCGACGTTGAGCAGTAACCCCAGAAGTATTCCGAGCACCACTTCGAGCAGGGTCGTGGAGAATGTGAAGTAGGCGGTGCGCGCTATCGCGGCCCAAAACTCCGCTCTCTCCAAGGCTTGCAGGTAGTTCCCGAGCCCCACGAAGGGATAACTTCCTGGGAACACGCTGTTCACATCGAAAAGGGACGTGTAGAGCGTGCGTAGCAGGGGATAGACAACGATCCCGAAGACCACCACGACGCTGGGCAGCAGCAGGATCAAGGCCGTCGGCCCTTGCCGAAACGCTCCTCCCTTGGGCAGCATGGAGCGGGGCAGCTTCTTCAGCCTCCCGGCACGCGCCTGGCTCATAATCAGGCGCCCTGGGTCTCAGATGCCACGGCTTTCGCCGCATCGTCGAGGGCCTGTTTGGGAGACTTGTCCCCGGTCAGCGCCTGCTGTATCTCCACCTGCAAGGTGTGCGAGACCTCATTGTACTGCGGGACGACGGGGCGGAGGATCATGTCGTTCAGTTGCTCTTTGGCGACCGGCACGACCTGCGGCAGGGTCTGGACGACCTCCTTCTGATCATAGGAGCTCTTCCAGATGGGCAGGGACAGCTTCGCGTACTGGTTCTGTATCTTCTGGCTGGTCATGAACTCTATGTATTTCCAGGCCGCGTCCTGGTTCTGGCTGCCGTTGGAGATGGCCATGCCCATGCTTCCGTTCACGCCCGGAGCGCCCGCCGGCCCCTTCGGCGTGTGGGCGATGTCTATCTGGCCTGCTACCTGGCTCTCGTTGGGATCGTTGGCCAGGGCGAACATGTACGTCCAGTTGAGGGCCATGGCTGCCTCACCCTGGGAGACGATCCGCCGGACCTCGTCTTCAATAGATTCCATAGAGGCCGGATTGGAGAGTTTCTCATCGAGGGTCATCCGCATGAACTCTAGAGCCTGAAGCCCCCCACTGGTATTGAAGGCGGGCTTGCCACTTCCATCGAAGAACTGCCCGCCGTAAGCCCCTAGGAGTGTGGCATAGTCGCACATGAGGGCTTCGGCCTGAGCCCAACTCCATACCAGCGGATACTCCACGACCCCTTGGGATTTCAGAGCCTTGGCGGCCTCCACCACCCCATCCCAGGTGTCCGGTGGCGAGCTCACCCCCGCCTCCCCGAGCATCTCCTTGTTGTAGAAGAAATACTTGGTGTCCAGTATCCATGGCACACCGTAGTAGCGGCCGTCGTACTCGGTCGTTTTCAGTCCGCCGGCAAATATCTTGCTCCGCTCGCTTTCGGGAAAGCGGTCTGTAATGTCCACTATCATCTTCTTGCTGGCGAACTCGGCTGGCCAGATCACGTCCACCAGGACGGTGTCGTACGTCCCGGCTGGGGCCGCGGCCACTATCTTGTCGTGCAGCGCTTCGTACGCCACGAACGTGAGATTTACCTTGATGCCCGGATTCTGTTTCTGGAATTGCTCCGTCATGTTCTTGACGTCGGTGTCGCTGTAGGCAGCTTGCTTCATAAACAGCGCGTTGAGCGTTCCAGAGCCGCCGCCCTGTCCGCCTCCGCAACCGGCCAACATCAGTAACCCGGTTCCGGCTGCTCCTAACTCCAGAAATTCTCGTCGGCTGAGTCTTCTACGCTCGCCGGACCCTTCACCTGTGCTCATGCCTGTACACTCCTTCCCCTAATCCTCTATTGCGCTTAAGGCCGGACGAGAGCTTCTTCCCAGGCAATGAGTGCCCAGGGCAAGCCGCACGGCTCCCGCAACCGGCGCTTCACGGCGCAAACATCACTGAAAAAGTCGATTCCTGGCGTCTTACCACGCATGCTCAGCGTGTCCTCCACCCTTTCGACTATCCTTTCTCTATCCACCATCGTAAATTCCCTACGCGTCTACTATAGCAATCACACCCGCCAGACGCCTACAGTTTCATGGCCCTGGGCGAGAATGGTCTCTAGTGTGCAGTTGAACTGCACACTAGAGATGTACGAATCTGTGGGAAGACCGGGCAGTAGCGCGAGGCACGCCCAGCAGGCCTTGAACCTGCGGTGTTCGGGTTATAAGCCCGACGAGCTACCAGACTGCCTCCCCTTGCGCCGCTGTGGAGAACGGTCATCGAGGTTCTCGGGTGGAAGCCGACATAGTTGTCGATCGCAATGGACTTCGAGGAAGCGAACGCGGTGGCGTAGTGGTCCGAGAAACGGTCGCCTTTTCGGACACGGCGCGACCTTGATGAGCCGAAAATCCAAGCTCTGGAGCGCAAAGCCTGAACTGAAGATGATATGGTGCGTGCCCGTCACCCACAGCGTGCCGTTAGGCTTGAGAGTACCCCGTCCAGAAGTCACCGAATTCTTCACCCGAGGGTATCTCTGGAAGCCTATCGAGCGAATAGAGTCACTACGCCTGCCACTCCGCTTCCGGGTACTCTTGGGAGGCGACAAACACGAACTCGAAGTCCCGGGATAGAGAAGAGCAGCGACCCTGTAAACGTCGGCTATAACACCTTGGTCGTACACCGATCCTGACGCGTCTCCCGCCGAGTGTAGGTTAGACGTTCTCCGAAGTTCGCGCTCCACAGACTTGTTGCCCCCGCGCCTCTGTGACCATCGCGCGAGCCGAACGGGGCTCCTACCCTACTTCTGCTTCACCGCGTAGCGACTCCTCAAGACGAATTTTCGAGAATTCATCGGGAATTCATCGCTGTCTGCTAAACGTAGGGCTAGGTTAGGCGGGTGCCTGCTGTGACGCCTGTCGACACGCCTCGGGTAGAGGTCTCGAGGGAAAGGAGGAGTAGGCGAAACTCTGAGCTTGATCTTAACGACCGTAGCGCCTCTAGGGAAGGCTAATACGGAGTGTGTGTCGGTACAACAACAGCTTAGGCAGCGACGCTGCAACTGAATAGGAGTTGGGGCATGCGAACCTTGGCACAAAAGCAGATTCAACCTCAAGAGCGAGTATCCTCGAGCCTTGCTCGGTCTAGCACGACAATACTTGGGCCGCATCATGACACAAATCCTATCCTGCACTTGCAGCGCGCAGTTGGTAAACAGACGAAACTGGCGATCAACAAGTCGAGGGACGAACGTGAGCAGGTAGCCGACGCGCGAGAAGAAATGAGGTCCGACCCCATTTCTCCGCCTGTGGCCCCGGCTCTCCAGTTCGATTTCACTCGCATCCCCGTCACGGCGCCGCCGATCCAACGCAAACCGACCACCAGCTCCCCGGGTGACGCGTTCGAACGCGAGGCGGATGATGTGGCCGACAAGGTGATGCGGATGGCTGAGCCCGCGCCCAACAACTCGGTGCCCGCCGCGATCCAACGTAAATGCGCGGAGTGCGAAGACGAGGAGAAGAAAACGATCCAAACCAAGCCCACGCCCTCCGCGCATACCGGCGCGGCGCTGGACGTGGGAGCGGCCGTGCGCGCTGCAGAGCAAGGCGGCGTACCGCTGCCGAGGGAGGTGCGCTCCTATTTTGAGCCGCGCTTCGGTCATGACTTTAGTCGGGTGCGGGTGCATGCCGACAGCGACGCAGCAGACGGCGCGCGGGCAGTGCGGGCGCTGGCGTACACGGTCGGTCGCGATATCGTGTTCGGATCTGGCGAATATGCGCCTGCGACAATGGAAGGTAAGCGACTCCTTGCGCACGAGTTGACGCATGTGGTGCAGCAGGAGTCGGTCCCGGCGGCAAATCAACGCCCGCATAGGTCTGTCATGGTACCTTTCGTGCCTGGTGCGCCGATGATCCAGTGCAAGGAGGAATGCAATCTCGAGCCCATCGAGAAGGAGTGCGCCGGTGCGGCTACCGCTTGCTTGGTTGGGGCGAAGGATTACTGCAAGACCAAATACCCGAACCCAAAAGACCTTGACAAACTCCACGCGGATGCTGTGAAAGGTGCAAACGGATATAAGGAGAAGTTTCCCAACGCGGCAGACAACCTGCTTTATTTCCTGGCTGGATCGGGCACAGAGAAGGTGATGAAGATTGACATTTTCAGGGACCATCCCGTAACCCAGCAGAAGTATGGCGAGCACATGGCAAAGTTCAAGGAGGGAGCGCTAAAGAGGTATGCGTCTGGTGTGCTCAAGATTGGCGGACCTGCCGTCGAGATGGTGTGGACCGATACCGCCAACGCCTTCACGCCAGGAGAGTTTACCGACCTCGGGCTGGCGGTTGGAGGTTACACATTGTGCTCCAAAGTGAGCGCGACGGCGAAAGACCCGAAGGAAGTTGGTGGAAGCAAGGACTTTCTGTTCCTCCGTTTCGACCCGTGGACTACTCAGGCCTTCGACTGCTACAACTGGGATCCCGGTAAGGGAATCGGCCTGCCTTTTGCAACCGACAACGATCTTTGCTGTTTAGAGAATGCCGGGCGCGCGAAGCATTTCCGAATTCGCACCGATCCCTGGCCACTCACCCTTCCCCTCGAAGCGGTGCGAATCTCCCCGGAGAAACCTCCTACCAAGCCTCCAACTTCGCCACCTCCCAAGCCATAGGATAAGCGTGGATAATGGGGACAGTTCCTGTAATGGGGATGTCCTCGAGGGTGAGCCGAGCGGTAGAGAAGCCATCGGTCAGACGCTGAGCCGGGCGAGCTCCGCACTTTCTCGAAGTCACTGGCGCTGATACCCTATCACGATACGTCGCGCGGCTGCATGGATATGTGTCTAGTGTTCACGGATGCCCCCCATCGAGCGAATAGAGTCACTACGCCCTGCCTTGCGCTTCCGGGTGCCTTTGGGAAGCGATGGCAACGGGAAGGTGCGCTTCGAGCGGCCGCGGAGCCGATTGCTCGTTCGAGAACACCAAGGTTAGAGATCAGAAGTCCCCTGACGCACACCGTTATATCGACCGCCTGTGTCGCTTACGCAGTATCCTGCGACGAACCGCCCCGCACCTCCCCGTGATGCATCAAGTAATTCCGGGATAAGAAACCAGCTCTGCTACTGGATGTCGCTATCCGGCGGCGCAATCCGGAACTCTCGGGATCGTTCGACGTGCGACACGCCCTCGATCTCGCGTAGCGACTCGGTCTTTTCGGGGTCGATAGAACCGGTCACGACCCCGATCTCCTCCAGCTCTTGCTCGACGTCGAGGCCAGCGTCCTTGAGGCGCCGCACGACTTCGGAGAACCGATCCATGCTGCCGTCCGCAACGGAGACCGACACATTCACTTCAGCCATCCTCTCACCTTCTACGATTCGTGGTGCCAACGCTCGTTATACATCCTCATGGCCTTGATAGCGAGGCTGTCTTCGAGAATGGCGAGGACGTAATGCAGGAGGGCCGCGCAGCCATACCGGATGCGAGCGGTGGCGGCAGACCCTTCACGGCGCCTGAACGAGGCCCACGCCGACATCCGTCGAAAGTAGCGGCAGGCGGCGGGCGCTCTCGAACAATACGTGGCCCAAAGCGCGCCCGCGCGCCTCGGGGTTGGCCTGCGCATGAAGGGCGGCGATGCCGGCGACGTGCGGCGTGGCCATGCTCGTCCCGTTGATCGTGCGGTAGAGGACCGGCCGCGGCCAGCTGGAGCGAACGCTCACTCCCGGTCCCGCGATGTCCACCCCACCCCCTGGGTGATTGACCGATCCGCACGAAAAGAAAGCCACTCGGCCTTGCGCGTCGAGCGCAGCCACCGCCATGATGGACGGGCAGTTTGCCGGGTGGCCGACCGGAGCTATCACCTGTGGGCGGTTGCTCTCGTTGCCGGCCGCCGCGACGATCAACGTCCCAGCCGCCATCGCGCGCTGGGCCACCGCCTCGAAAATGGGCGAAAACCCCCGCCCAGGCTCTACAGCGGCACCGAGCGACATCGAGATGACGCGGCAACCGTTGGCGATCGCCCAAGTGATGCCGGCCAGAATGCCGCCGTCACTCCCGCTGCCTCGGTTGCTCAGAACTTTACCAACGAATATTTCCGAGTCGAATGCGATGCCGTAGCGCGGCGATTGGCCGGGCTGCCACGGACCACACGCTGTGCCGATACAGTGGGTTCCGTGTCCGTGCCCGTCTTGTGCCTCTTCGCCCGGCACGAACGCCCTGGAGCTGATCGAGCGCCCCTGGAAATCCGGGTGCTGCAGGTCGAGGCCGGTGTCCAGAACTGCCACCCTAACGCCCCTGCCGCTAAACCGCGAGGCGGCCGCCTTGGTCGCCTGCAGGCCCCAGGTAAACTCCGATTCGTCGAACGCCGCGGCAGCAACCTCTTCAGTAACCCCACCCGGCAAACCGCCGTCGGCAAGCACCCTGCCCACCAGGTGATCGACCGCATCGCGGTACCCTCGCAGGAATTCCGCCGACGGCCCGGCGGTCGGAGCAGTCGGGGTGGAGGAGGGCATCGGTGCGCTGCCAGATCGCTCAGCCTGCAGGGCGTAGACGACCCTTTCCGGCTCGACGGCCAGTATGGGACTCTCCTCTTGCGTCGTCGCCGCACCGAGTGCCTGGGCTTGGTCCGGCGCGGCGTCTACCACGGCCACTGACAGCTCGTCGAAGACCACAGCCTCCGAACTTTCCAGCTGATCTCCCTCTACCGCCCGCTCTTCGAAGTCGGGGGTGCGGACGGCGCTCAACCCTGCGGTGTCGCTCAAGGCGCTGGCACCGGCTCGCCCACCATCCTCCTCACGAAACAAAACTATGTACCTTCCCGTGGTGCCCGGCGCAGGGCCTTCCGGACCAAGATTTTGTGACAACATGCTTTCTGCCTCCCTTTCCCGTATAGTCTAGCTATAGTCTGTTTCCGCTATAGCGGGTGACATTACAGCAGGCAGCGATGAATCAGCGATGAATTCTCTATGGATTTCATCGGATCGGTAAAAATTCCTTGGCCGAGGTACGGCGTGCTCTGCAAAAATTGACCTGCTCAGTCAATTCCTTGCCGTCGGCTATCTGCCGCGCGGGGGCGCCGGCGGGGCGGATCGCCACCGTCTTCTAGTGGGCGCACGTAAGTTGGGACAACGCCTAGAATAGCGTTTCGAGCGGTGCTCCGCGAGGGAGGCGGGAAGGAGGTCTCGATTATGGCGTTATGGGACGCCTAATCACCATGGAACGTCACGACTGTGAGCGCTTTATCGAACACAGCACGGAGGCCCACCTGATATCTCCACATTCGTCAGTTCACCCCCCTCGTCGGCTGGTGAAGAACCTGTAGGCGACGAAGGCAATCAAAGCCACGAGCACGATCGGCCCGAGCAAGGTGGTAAACAGCAGCGCGAACAGAATCCTGAAGAGTCTGAATAATCCTAGCCCTCTACCAAAACCAAAGCCCCGTCTGCCGAAGCCCATCCTCTCAATCAGTAGGAGCCCGTCCGGTAGAACACTAACGAGCAGCGATACGGCGTACAAAGCCCACTCAAGGTCAGCTGCTGTCATCGCATGGATGTAAGTCATGAGACTTGATGCTCCCTTTGCCGCCCACTGCACCTTTCTATCTGGCGTTATACCAAAGCAGGGAGTGCGGGAACACGAAATAGGTTGGCAGAAGCGCAATTTCAGTCTGCGACCTTCGGGTTATGAGCGTAAGGCGAGCTTCCAGGCTGCTCCACCGCATATCAGGTGAGAGTGGGCCCACGCAAGTCGGGACAACGGCGGGACTGAGCTTCCGGGCTACCCTGCGCTGCGGAGGAGAGTGCGCGGAGCTTGAGGTCGCAGTCTAGCCACGCGGTTCTTCGCTGCCTCTGCTCCCTCTCGGGCCAGTATCGGGGCGCAGCCACAAAGAGACGGGGGCAGGCTGCACCGTCTCCCTCACCACACCCACCAGGTCGTCGCTCAAGGCGTCTAGGTCCGTCTCGTCCCTGAGCCTGGAGGAGAAGGCTTCTAGGGTCCTCCTCGCGTCGTACTTGCTGCGGTAGAAACGCCTATCTATGAAGCCTTGAATGAGGCGTCTCAGGGGGTTAAAGAGAGCGGCGATTACCAGGGTGGAGACGACGATAGCAAGCTGCGGCTGCTGTTCCTGGCCGGCGAGCGCTCGGAAGAGAGCCTGGGTCGTGGCCACGCCTCCGAAGTAGAGTGCCGCAAGCATAGCGGTGAGCGAGCCGTAGACGAGGGTGCGGTTGATGAGGAGGTCTATATCGTAGAGGCGGTATTTCAAGACGGCGAAGCCGATGGCCACGGGTATACCGGCGAAGCTCAACGTCTCAGCGTCCTCTAAGAGGTTCTCCCAGAGCTGATCGGCACCTCCAGCGTCATTTGACAAGATGATGCTCGGGATTACCAAGGAGGAGGACGCCAAGCCCAATATCAAAGCGGCGAAGACTAACCACTTGATCTGCTCTCGTTCCTCACCCCCAGAACGAACGAAGCGCAAAACCAAGCTTAAAGCCGAGGCGAGCATGCACAGGGGGAGCAGCAGGGTAACGCCTTGCGCCGCGTCCGCTACCCAAGGGTACTCCTCTAGCCCGAACGGGTTGCGCACACCTCCGAGGTCTGGCAGCCGTCCGGGCGTGAGGGCGGTGCCGAGGTTCACCAAGACGATCACCGCTCCAGAGAGCCAAGCCAGGGGGCGCCACCTCCTCGAAGGGAGCCTCCCGTCGGGGAACAGCAGGATCAGGTAGGTGCCCAGCAGTCCCAGGGCGGGTGCCCACATCCACTCACCCAGAGAGCCGATCGCCGCCGGAAAGGGAACCGAGCCGGGTCTCGCCACCAGCAGCCCATACGTCCCGTAGCCGCTGGTCAAGTTGGCGAGCATCCAGAGGAGTCCGGCAGCCAGGCATATCCAACCTAGGGGGTTCTGGGGGCGCCTCGAAGCGATCAGGGCGCCCACCAAGGGGAAGGCTAAGAAGGGCAACAGGAAGAGCAAAATGATGCTGACACCCCCGGTGCCCCAAGAGCTAGGAGGCTGAACTGATCGGGTAGCGAGGTACAGACCGATGGCACCGACGCATGAGACGAGCGAGAGCGCGGCAAGGGACCATGCCAGCCAAGCGGCGGTGCGGCGGTTAATCCCGCCTACTCCTCGACCCTGTTCCCTTCCTTCTTCAGTCACGCCACCACTCTACAGCACTACCGGCTTCCAAGCGTTACGAGCTGGAGTCTTCTTGGACACGCGAGGCCCGCGAGGAGGCGAAGGTCATGCACCCCGAGAGCTGTGAGCGCTCGCACCAGCCCGTGACCTCGGCGTTCATGTGCATGCCATCCCAGTCCTCGGGGCCGTACGGACCGACCTCATCTTCGGCGAACTCCTCGCGGATTTCCGTAGAGGCACCTCACCCGGGTCTCCTCCCGCACAGACGTATTGTCGGGCAGTTCACCCTCGTCTATGTGTCGCCAAATCCCAACACGCTCTTAAGGTACGCTTCCGAGCCGTTGTGGACGGAGGATCCCCACAGGAGGAGTTGATACAGCCCGGTGTGTCAACGTTCCTAGTTCGGTAACATGGGCGGAGTTGGCACTCGTAGGGAAAGCCGGCACAGGGGGTATGAGGATGGGCGTAGGAAGAAGGTCCGCGGCGGGCGGAGAGTTCGACCTCTCAAATCCCGTGAACAGCTTCCTCGATGTGGTACGACGGGTCGTGCTTCAGCCGGTGCGTTTCTTCGCGGGCCTCCCCCGGAGTGGTGCTCTGCTCAATCCGCTCCTCTTCGCGCTCATCTGCATTGTGATATCGGCGATCCTCAGCTCGGTGCTCGTTCTTGCGGGGGTGCAGGAAAATCCGGGATTCAACCCCAACCCCCAGAACGCTTTGCCATCGGTCTTCACCCCGGGTTCGGCGTGGGCGTCCATACTATTGGCCCCGATAGGGGGCACCATCGGCCTGTTCGTCGTGGCGGCGATCCAGCAGCTGCTGGTCAGGCTCGTCGTGGGAGCTAATAATTCTGGCTTTGGGGCCACCTTTCGGGTTGCCTCCTACACGCAGGTCACGAGCCTCGTCAACTGGATCCCGATTGTCGGACCCTTACTTGCCTTGTACGGCCTCTACCTCTCCATAGTAGGCATACGGGAGATGCACAACACCACGACGGGCAAGGCGGCACTGGTAATCCTTATACCGTTCGCCGTGGCCTTGTTGGTAGCCTTGGTGGTGCTAGCGGCGGCAGGCATCGCGTTCTTCACCCAGAGATAGGGGTATCGGAGGCTTGTCGCGCGGCGAGCAGACCCCACGCGTTGACTAATCCTCGAATCTACGTACGCTCACAGATGTGCGGGGGAGGCGCCGGCGGGAGCGGGCATCGTTGGTACAGGCGTTACGTCGTGCCTAATGCAATACGGTCTTTTGGTAGCCTTACTCTGAAGGGGTTAAGCGAATAAAGGGAGTAGTGTGGAGTCGCGACGGTTTACTGACGATCAGCGCAAAGCAATGCTCAAGGCTATCCACGAGCGCGAGGGCGGATGGGACCGCGTGGACCCCGATACCGAGATCGCGAGCATAGGCGAAGGTATCGGCTTGAGCGAAGACCGATCCTACGAGTTGTTCGGCCAGCTCGTGGACGAGCACTACGTCGACCCAAGGCGTATTCTCCAAGCCGGAGGCGCGATGCCTGGCCACACCAGTCGGATCGTCGGGCGCGAAGACAACATGACGGTCATAGGCGACGACGTTCGGCTTACTAGCAAAGGGCGAGCCGAGATCGGGTAGCACGAACTTGACCCGTTGCGCGGGCGGTGGGCGACTATCTTCGTCTGCGCCGCCCAACGATGGGGATACATTCCTCCGGAGAGGAGGCCTTCTCCGTGAGGTTCGGAGGCGGAGTGCCGAGATTCTCGAGGTCCGTTCCTTTAGGCGCGTACCGCTTAAGCACATGGCTCACCCGCCCGAACGGAACGGTGGCCGCGTAGGGAAGTTACCCTTAG
>Ga0126315_10000888_pt1 | contig 10964 bp, 12 predicted proteins | sample Plot106_FD_92534 | JGI IMG/M metagenome (GOLD analysis project Ga0126315, IMG submission 92534) | Serpentine soil microbial communities from UC McLaughlin Reserve, CA, USA - Plot106 | ecosystem: Environmental > Terrestrial > Soil > Grasslands | place: USA: UC McLaughlin Reserve, Lake County...
AGCTTTGGATTTGATTTTGATCCTGTAACTGGGAATATATGGGATACTGAGAATGGTCCAGGTTATGGAGATGAGATTAATTTGGTAGAACCGGGATTTAACAGTGGATGGTTAGAAATTACAGGTATGTCTTCTAACGCAGATGACTTTGATCCAGAAGATGATGGTTTAGTTAGCTTTGACGGAAAAGGAAAGTATAGTGATCCTGAATTTGAATGGACTGTTACTTTAGGACCTACTGCAGTGAAGTTTCTCAATTCAGATAAATTGGGAGCAGAGTATGTAAATGATATGTTTGTATCAGATGTTGTCACTGGAAGAATTTATCATTTTGACTTAAACAAAGATAGAACAGAACTAGTCCTTGAAGGACCTCTTGCAGATAAAGTCGCTGAAACTAGGGATACTGGTATAGAAGATATTGTATTTGGAGAAGGCTTTGGTGGAATTACTGATCTAGAAGTTGGACCTGATGGTTATCTTTATGTTGTTTCACTTGGCCATGGAGCAATATACAAGATTCTTCCAGCTGCCTATGTAATTCCAACAACTAGTGCGGAAGAAGAAGAGGAAGATAGTGACGAAGATTAAGATAATAATAAATTATCATAACTATTCGTTATCCTGCTCTAGTTGATTTATGTATATATTTTATAATTACAATTTGTATCTTTGTTATCTATTATTTGTGTTATTATTATTATATTAGGTTAATAGACAACAACACTGTGTGGATCTTGAAATTGATTGTCACCTGAACCTTCACTACCCCACTTTGTCACGAATTTACCATCTGATGTAAATTTCTGTATTCGAAAGTTGCCCTGTTCAACTACATACACATTATTGCCTGATGAATCTACGGCTATGTCATGTGGTCTATCTAATTGGCCGTTGCCTGATCCTTTAGAACCCCACATAGTAACAAAGTCTCCATTATTCGTAAACTTTTGAATACGACTATTACCATCATCAGTAACATAAAGATTACCAGAAGAATCAACATCAATACCTGCTGGACTATCTAATTGTCCTATGCCGTCTCCTTCACTACCCCAGCTAGTAATGAATTTACCATCTGATGTAAATTTTTGAATATTATTATTAGTAGTATCAGATACGAAAATATTGCCAAAAGGATCAACAGCAATACCCTCTGGAGCCATAAACTTACCATTACCATCTCCTTTAATACCCCAGCTAGTAATGAATTTACCATCTGATGTAAATTTTTGAATATTGAAATTTTGCATATCTGTCACATATACATTACCTGAAGAATCGATATCGATGCTATGTAAATGAAGAAATTGCCCATTACCAGATCCCTTTGAACCCCACTTTGTTATAAATTCACCATTTCTAGTAAATTTATTTATAGATAGACCTGTCATATCTGTCACGTATACACTACTACCTGAAGAATCCACTGCTATGCCATGAGGTATCTTGAACTGTCCTTCACCATCTCCTTCACTACCCCATTTTGCTATGAATTTACCGTCAGTATCAAACTTTTGTATACGTATATTGGCATAATCTACTACAAAAACTTCTTTTGAAACATCAGGATTACTATTATTATTAGTTGTAGTTGATCCGTTGTTATTGTTGCTTACAATAATAATAGTTGAATAACCTGGTTATATGAGGAAGAAGAAGAGAAAGCTAGCCAGTGAGACAATCAAAATTACAGCTAGGATAACTCCTAATTTTGATATGATATTTGGCTTAAGACTCATTATGCATCTATATCTACTAAAGAAGTAATTTATAAGATTATTGATAATTATTATTTATTTAATAGAGATTATACAGTATCCTAACGATTGTCATACAATTTTCATCTACAATTAGGAATTAATAATAATAATTTTCTACTCAGGAGTTGTTCTAATCAAGTATATTGCTTTAAAGTTGGAAAGCTACTCATTATCCTATTGAATATCCCACTAGATAGTTGTATCTTCATTGTTTTCAGGTACAGCTTGTGGTTGAAGTTCTGCTTTCTGTACAACATCATCATTCCCATCCGGCTTTTGCTCCTGAATAGTTGATGGTCAAGGAGATGGCGATGGTGTTATTGAGACAGAAGGAATTGATTCTGGATTAGTAATAGTAGTAGCTGTTGTAGTCGTATTAGTGTTATTATCTTCATTAATAGGAGACGTTAAAATATGGCCTAGCATCAAATATTCTCTAACGACCTATGATTACTTGAATAAAGGTAAGGAAAAATAAAAATGATATTTTTGCTCCTTACCGGCTATTATATTCATTGTCAAGGATGGTAAGCTTCTTAATCACTACTTCTATAATTGATATTGTTGCAAAGCTTCCGCTTTTGAACTCTACTGATTCAAGGCTAGGATTAATGATAGCCACATCTCTTATTTTGTCATCTTCATCCTCTGGTGTATCAATATAATATAGACAGTTATGTTCTGTTCTGGATCAGGCAATTGTTTCACATATTCTATATCAACTGGCTTTAGGTCCAGTGCTACGCCGATATGCGTATTAACGGAGAAACTAATTAATTCAACGATAACTGTTTATATATTCTGTCTTTATAATAGGCGTGAAAAGGAAAAAATCAGCATGGTTTGAAGGATATGTATTAAGGTAAAGAAGAACAATAGGAAATACGGACGTGATGCTAATCCTTGGTCTGTATGCCATTGGATGGGAAAAACGCCGCTTAAGCAAAATCGTTAGTTCAATAATTGTACTGCTGTGTCTTTAGCCATGTGTGCACCCTCCTTTGCAATTGGTACTAGGTCTCTTATTACATCGGCAAATGTGCTCCTTTGGTCAATGTTTACGGTGTTGTGATGGCTATTATCGCCAAAGCTAACATCAATACCTGATGCTTGATTCTTCTCTGTATTAGCGCTATCTTTTATTATATCACCGTCATTGTCATAATATGTATCTTCTGCTGTTCTGCCTATTCCACTAGGTACTTGAATGTATATTACTTCTGGTCCTTTATGACTTGTGTTCATTCCGTTCTTACATGTGTAGATATCATCATCTTCATTTGAATACACGCATACTTCAAAGCTTTCGCCTTCTCTAGTACTGCTTGCAGGGAATACAAAGTCCTCTAGTTGCACATTGTCAGCTCTACCTTCTTCAAATGGGTTTACTGTCTTTGTTATTGTAGTGTCATCCTCTCCCGTTACTTGTACGTCTAGTTCACCCGTAGCTGAATCCACGTCTGTGAGTAGTACCTTTACTTTGAACACATCGCTTGTCGCTTTTGCAGTTTGTTGAACTCCTATTGATGCAATCACTGCTAGGAATGCAAGGATCATTGTCGTTTTTATGATTTGCATATCTGTATATATAATATAGTATAATATAACGTTTACCATATAATACTTAATAACCTTATATTATATTATAATATCTTATTATATATATGCCAGGACGAACAAAAAATAAAGATGATCGATCTACAAAAATCATGAAAGTGTCACCTACTGTACATGCTGACCTTATTGGCTTGGCAAAATATGGAGATTCATTATCGGATGTGGTTGCTAGATTGATAGATTATTACAAGAAAAATCATAAACAAGATCAAAAATAGAATAAGCCATATACTTTATCATACCTCTACATGTTGTAGCAAAGCCAAATTTTAAACAATATATAGTTTTACGCTGTATAATGCATTATAACTTGTTGGAGGAATTTTATTAACTGAAATGATCATTAATGCTCTACAGTGTAGACGAAAAATAGCATCTATATAATGTATCGACATAACACCATTTCAAAGGTTTGTTAAGATAGTGGCTAACATGAAATATTATCCTGTTTGAAGTGAGCTGTTGTATTCAATCTCTATAGATCCGTTCTCACTTTACTTACTATGGATATGATCTGCTGTAACATTTTCGATATCTCTAACATTTACTAAACATTTACTATATAGAGTAGGTTATATTTCCCTGCTTTAAATTGAGATATACCAATTGCAGATGTATATCATTTACCAGTGGAAGTTCATCAAGGCTGATATTTAAGCTATGAATTTTTCATCTTCTTCTTGCCGTCCTTCTTATGCACAAACACATTTGTCTGCAAGGCTTCTTCTATTATTAGGCACTATAGTAAATATAAAATAATTTTTTTATAATATATCTTCTGTTATTCTTCTGTTATCTAACGTTATGTCCATAATAACAACTTCTATTACTTACTTCCTATTTCTACAATGATAACAACATTAGCAATTATGATGAGTGTGGGTAGTTTAGCTCATTCTATTCAGGTAACTGAATATTGCATTATTAATAATGAACAAATAATTTCTGCTGACAAAGCAGATAAAATGATATTAAAAGAATTTAATTATTTGTATTAAGTTAAGAACAGAAAAGTAACAAAATTAAAAATAAAAGAAATTAGTATTGTTGTTAACTGTTATCTCAAATTGGACGATCAAGCTGAGGAGAAAAATTACTTAGAGAAAATGCATAATGAAATAATTAATATGCCAGTTAAAGACATCTCAAAGGGTTTACATAAATTTGGTCATCTAGGCTATTTAAGAAAGGAAGTATGTGATGGTGCTGGTGAAACCTATGCAATAAAACATTTATTCTCTGAAGCATGGTTAGAAGAAGAAAAACAAACAACAAAAAAGAGAGATATTGTAAAGTAAGTTCTGATGTACTTAAGACAAGGCTGCCGCACGCTATAGAAATTATGATGCAAAGAGACAAACTTGATGATAAAAATAAAAACAAAATAACAACAAGAACAAGACTGCAACAACAGGAAAAACAACAAAAAGAAGAAGACTATAGCTCAAGAGTAAAATCGTTGAAAGATTTTGTGCAATTGTTTGAGCAAAAGGAGAAAGAGGGTAAGAATCCTAGAGTTTATGTAAGTATATTCTAACAAATAGAAGTCTTATTGTTTAAAAGAGTTCTTGGTACTATATACACACATATGACATCTACCGGATCCTTAGTATTATATCGTTTTGAAGCAATTTAAATAAGGTTTGTATATGATACTATTAAGTAAATAATGCCTTGGTAGACAAACTTACTCTTTGGTTAACAAAACAAGAACCGGTAAGAGTGGTTCCTATATTAGATAAGGTATTAGTATTTTTAGTTAAAATTATTTATTTGCTTTCTGATCTAGTTTTAACACTTTCCCTTAGAATAGCATTAGGAAAGAAAAGAAGAGACACAGTATTTGATAAAAAAGGTCTTACTTTTAATTATGAATTTGATGTAATTCCATCACTGTATATAGTTAAATTCTTATATTCTATTATCAGGCCTCTTAGGCTTGCTAATCCATTTCTATTAAAAATAAGTGTACCAAAATATGGTTACAAGGCCTATTGTCCAATTAACAAAAATGATTTGATAAACATGACAATACGTGAAGATGAAATAATAGAACATTTTACTCCTAAACAAGGAGATATAGTTGTAGATATTGGTGCACATATAGGTAGATATACAATAATAGCTTCAAAACAGGTTGGTACAAATGGAAAAGTAGTTGCTATTGAAGCTCATCCGGGCAATTTTGAAATGTTGAATCGTAATATTAAACTAAATCAATTAACTAATGTTATACCTTTGAATTATGCAGTATATTCTAAAGAAACAAAAATAAAACTATATTTGCCAGAGGAAGAATCAGGTAATACTATTTACAATACTATAATATCAGACAGAGCAAGAAATGAAGAAAAGTTTGTAGATGTAAATGCTAATACGCTTGATTATCTATTGCAGTCAAAAGGAATAAAACAAGAGGAAGTCAACTGGATTAAAATTGATGTTGAAGGAGCTGAATTTGAAGTATTAAAAGGTGCTACTAATATACTGTCTAAGTCTAGAGATATTGCACTTCTTATTGAAATTCATAACCTTAGGGATAGTACTAACCTTTATAGACCGATAGTTGACTTTCTTAAGTCATATAATTTCAAAATAGAATTTGAAAAGAGCCATGAAGGAGGAGAGAAGCATATAATTGTACGAAAACAACAACTATGAAAACTCAAGATTCTAAAAGTCTCTTCCTATCTTTAATAATTTGACTATATAGCCGTAGAGTGATAAAGTTGATCATCTATTATTGCAAACAATGTATAATGGGCTGTGAGTTTGATATTAAAATAGAAATTTTGTAGAAAGTGAAGGCAGATATATATAATAACACCCATAATACAATAGTGAGTCAGGGTATTGCAAAATAAGCTATCGCAATTATTAAATCATTCAGCAATATCTCCGTTATGACTATCATAAATTTCTGACTCTTCTATCCTAAAGATATTATTTAGAGTAGAGGTGTTTAGGAATATAGATGATGACGTCGGCAATGCTGGTTTAGGATTGGAAGAAGCAATAGCAATAGCATTATTTGTCAATGCTTCTACAAGGTTTTCATAATTCTTTTCGGCCAAGTCTAATATCTTATCCTTATTGGATTCAAGATATTTGATAGCGTTATCATTGTTATTATCTTCGTGCTGCTCACCATTATTTGCAGTCAGTATTTTGTAAACTATATTCATCATTTGTGGATCTGATTTTAACGTCTGAAGCAGCGCTGTAAGAGCTACTGATAGGACTTGTTTATTTTCTGATAAAGCGGCCTTAACATTTTCTTTAACGATTTGCTTTATCTTTGAATAGCCTTCATCCTTAATCTTGAACTGGCTAACAAGAGCTTCTAACCTACACAGTTCATTATTGAGATTTTCTGCCTCTTTCCTTTTGCGTTCACACAACACATGATATAAGTTCAGTAAAGCCTTAGCGCTTGCTATTTCATCATCATTCAATCTATGCAAATAATTCTTTGATCTTTCTATTTGCGTATTGAAATCATGTATCTTATCTATAAGCCAATAGCGCCGTTTTTCAAGCTGTGTTAGCCCAGAAGTATTATCATCATCAGCTAATTGAAGAAGCTTAACAACTTGCTCTCTATTAACGCCTTGTTTCTTTACTAATTTATGTAACTTTAGAAAATCTCCTATACCCTCATCTCCTAACTCTGTGTAAACACAATAGAGTCTATGGAGTCGTTTTAGTTTCCAGTATTCCCTGTATAACTTGGTTACCTCTGGCTGTCCTAAATTTAATATGATGGCGACTTGTACAGGTGTTTGCCGTGGGATAGCAGCTGATAGGCTTTGGTGGCAAGTGAAGAAGATTGTTGTTGCTGGTTATTAGTAACGATACTATTATTCTTTTCTTCTTCTTTCTTTAACACACCGCTTACATAATTTGGTGATACTCTAAGCTCTTTTATTATCTCACGTGTAGTTTTACCCTGATTATAATAAAGATCTATAACACATCTCTCTTTTTCTTCTCTGCTCATGAACATATTAAATCTGCTAGCCTAAAGGATCATTGTATAAAAGACTTGCTACTCTTGCTATTGTTTTGATATTTTCTGTTATCGACTGGTTATTCCTGCTATTATCTGTTATTCTTATCTATATTGTGAACTAGAAATTATATGGCAATAGAACAAAGAAAAAAATGAAGGCACATATATTAACAATAAATACAATCTTTCTTTCTCTTAGGAAAGAGAAGAAAGCAAATAGGTATCGAATGACTGTCCATAGATAATCATAAATACCTCCACTATATCCACCATGTCCACTTTTACTTATTTTGTCAAAAGGAGCAGGATTTTAAATTGTTTTAGTAGAGTATCTTAAACTGATATCTCCACTCATCACTTCAGTATCTCCAACGCAGGCAAAGGTAAGAAAATGACTTAGTCAAGGTGGAGATACTTTTTTTAAGTTGGAGGTATTGCATTAATGTACAAGATACCTCCACCGATTTTTTGTTAATTTTGAGCACAAATTTGCTTCTGGTGGAGATAGTGGAGATAGTAGAGGTATTTTCTGCATTCTTATAGGAAAGTCTGTTACTGTTAAAAGTAAAATAGATTTATTTTAGTGTATGAAAATTAGCTATAAACAATATGACTATGAAAACAGAAAGCACTGTTCAAGGTAGTTGGAATGTATTCTACTTCCTGTAAACCCATTGTAGAAAACAACTAAAAGATGAGAAAGCGGTAAAGAAAATTGACATTGATTATATGACAGATAACATTACAGTTGAGTTTGATCCTTCCCTTATAACTAAAGAAGAGATAAAAAAAGGTTAGAAAGGTCTGGGTACAAATTTGTTAGGACAACAATTACTAGATAGTGTCGTTAATTGCTTCAGTGGCAGCAATTATTTATCTGCATTGACTCATTTGGAAATATTACTTATCTAGGAGTTGGCTGTAGCGACAGGCTTCTTCTCTTAAGTTGTCATTTGTATAGATTCCTTCTCTTTTTGTTTTCCTAGACAATACAACATAGTGTATTTTACCTAATAAATTACTATACCTTTATGAATGTGAAGTAGACACATCGTATCGTAACAGTCTAGGCTGTTGTCTTCTTTTTCTTTTAATTGCTTCTATTCTCCCATGATATTTCTTTTTAAAAGAAGATTTGCATCCAATACAGCAAAAAAATCGTTCAAAGCCTGCGAATTTGAGTATATGAGTTTTACCATATATGGGTCCACTACAGTAATTGCATTTCATCCTAATAGCCATACCTTCTCCAAATTTATTATTGATATTTTGTTTACTTTTAATAGGAGATTCTGACTTTATACTATAAATTTCTCTGTTGTTTGGGTAAACTACCTTTTTAAAATTAAAAATAGGTGATACTGATTTTATAAATCCTATATGCACAAGTCTATCAAATTTTGCCTTGACGGTAGGAGTACTTATACCTGTTTCTCTTGAAATTTGACGAAATGATTTCCGTCCATCTTTCAATAGCTGCTTGATGATAACAATATCTGAGTCTGTTAAAGTATAAGGCATACTACTTTCTGTGGTTATCGTTTGATAAATATCTTAATTTGTGATATCGGTTTATTTTATGCTTAACAATTGTAAATGTCACCTGTAATAAATGATAATCACCAATATCTATAACATGTCAACTCAAACCCTTCAAAACCAAAAATATCAAAGCTGTATAGATGCCTGTAATTCGTGTGCTGAAGCATGTGAATTTTGTGCTACATGTGATTTAAGAGAGCAAGATGTGAAGGCTATGGCAAGCTGTGTACAAATTAATAGAGACTGTGCTAATGTATGTTGGACAGCCTCTCAGTTTATGTCAAGGGATAGCGAATACGTAAAGCAAATCTGTAGCATATGTGCAGACATCTGTGAAGGATGTGCTAAAGAATGTGAAAGATACACAGATATGGACCATTGTCAGAAGTGTGCACAAGCCTGTAGAAGATGTGCTGAAGAATGTCGAAAGATGGTTAAATAAATAAAAATCAAAACATTGACCAAGGCCAGCAGATACTTCTATTTCTTCTTTACTCATCCATACTATATAATATTCCAATAACCAATAACATTAAGCCTATAACCAAATTTCGTTTGAGATCAAAACGATTCACCAGCCTAGGTGTAGAGCTTATCATCAAGACCATGATCATGGGTATCATAGGCAGCAAAGCAAATCCACTTTCAAATGGTCCATACCTTAGTGTATGCTGTAAGTAAAGGTTGAGAAAGAACAACATTAGTATTGATGCCCCAGCTAACAAGCCATGACGATATTGGAAGCAAGTTAGGAGTTTTGAAGAAGATATACAATTGAATGGAAGGAATAAGCGGCTCTTGTTTGTGTCTATATGTTCCAAGTCAAAACACGTATGGAACGATTTATATTCCCAAATCCTATGAAGTTGCAAAGACGATGTTAGAAGATATCTTATTTTTTATAGTTGCCTTTATCTCTGAGATTATTGGTGCTATTGCAGGCTTTGGTTCTTCTACTATATTTTTACCATTATCACTATTTTTCGTTGACTTTAAAACAGCACTCATTCTAGTCGCAATATCTCATTTATTTGGTAATCTGGGAAGAATTAATTTCTTTAGACATGGTCTAGATATAAAGATAATAATTACATTTGGTATTCCTAGCATTATACTTAGTTTTGTTGGTGCTTCTATTGTTGGCATATTATCGCAGGATATTCTCAAAGTTATTCTTGGAATATTTCTAATTGTAATTTCTACCTTGTTCCTATTAAGACCTGTACTTAAGTTTCCAACCAATACAAGTACAGTAATAACAGGTGGAAGTGTATCAGGCCTCATTACAGGACTTTTAGGAACTGGTGGGGCATTGAGGGCTACTTTTCTTACTGGATTTAACTTAGAGAAGGCGAAATACATTGCAACAGCAGCCGCAATTGCATTAGCAACAGATGCTACAAGGATTCCATCATATCTTTCTCAAGGATTTCTATTGGAACAATACTACTATTACATACCCATTCTTCTTGCTACTGCAATAGGAGGCTCATTTATTGGAAGGAAAATAGTTGATAAGATAGATCAGCAAGTATTTAGAAAAATTGTTTTGGTTTCTATAATCTTAGTTAGTATAAATTTCATTGTTGATGGAGTAAAATCATAAAAGAGGCATTATTATTAGTTCTGATTATGAAGAATAATAGTTTTACTATTTGGAAATATAATAAAAGTGCCAAGTGAATACAGACATAATAAAGAATCTGTGAAGATTTTTAACTCAATAGATCTGTATTGGAAAGAAGGATATATGTATGATGATGTTCCTGAACCTTCCCTTTTACCAGAACTACAATTGTGAATCCAATTTTTCCTATAGCCAAGCTGTTCTATCTCTGGCTCATTAACATCTTCAATGACTCTTTTAATCCAATCCTCCAGTCTTTTGCGTCTATTGTATAGATCTCTCATTTGGTAGCGTGATGCACTTGATGATTGCTGAGAGGATATTTTAAGGTAATATGGACTTAACTGAGGATTCAATGGGCTGGGTCGGATTCGAACCCTCAGTTCGCAGTCTTTTTTTGTTA
>Ga0126315_10000889_pt1 | contig 10951 bp, 9 predicted proteins | sample Plot106_FD_92534 | JGI IMG/M metagenome (GOLD analysis project Ga0126315, IMG submission 92534) | Serpentine soil microbial communities from UC McLaughlin Reserve, CA, USA - Plot106 | ecosystem: Environmental > Terrestrial > Soil > Grasslands | place: USA: UC McLaughlin Reserve, Lake County...
AGACCGACGCCCGAGAGTCCGTTCGGCATGCCGACGCGGCGCATGATTCGCTCGATCTGGCTCGCCAGAATCTCTCCGGCGTCCTCGAGTGCCGCGCCACTCGTCGCGGCGCCGAGCAACCGCGCCGCATGCAGATGACGCTCGGGGTTGGCCTGAGCCGTCCAGCGGAAGACCGCCGGCGCATTGAGGATCACCGACATCCCGTGCGGCACGATCGGATGGTCGTCTGGATACCCGGGAGGCACGTAGTCACGGACCATGCCCGAAACGGGGTAGCTCATGCCGTGGGGCAGATGCACCCCCGCGTTGCCGAACCCGATCCCGGCGTACGCGGCGGCGAGGAGCATCTCCCCGCGCGCCTCGTCATCGGACGGATCGTCGACGGCACGGGCGATGGTACGCGCCATGACGTCCATCGCCTTACTCGCCCAGATATCGGAGATCGGGTTGGCTCCCTGGTAGGCGGGACGCAGCCCCGGATGATCAGGGGCCGGCCGTTCGCTGTAAGGCAGCGCCGTGAACGACTCGACCGCGTGCGAGAGGACATCCAGCGCCGTGCAGGCGGCGACCATCGGCGGCATGGTGCGCGTGTTGTCGGGGTCGATGATGCCCAACGCCGGTCGCAAAGCGCGGTGGGCGATGCCGGTCTTGGCGTGCAGCGCTTCATAATCAAAAATGGCGACTCCCGTCGTCTCCGACCCGGTCCCAGCTGTCGTCGGGATGGCGATCAGCGGTTTGAGCGGACCCGGCACCGGCTTCCCTTCGCCGATTGGCGGGTTCACGAAGGTCAGCAACGGCGCCGGGTAGGTCGCGAAGAGGTTCGCGGCTTTGGCGGTGTCCATTACGCTGCCGCCGCCGACCGCGACGTAGGCATCAAAACTCCCATCCGCGGCGAAGGCGGCTGCATCCATGAAGCTCGCGTCCGTCGGCTCGACGCGAACCCGGTCGTAGAGGACGACGTCGATCCCCTCCCGCTGCAGAGCGTCGAGCACCGTGGCAACGGTCTGGCCCGCCGCCAACCGGGGATCGGTGACGACCATGACCCGGCGCCCGCCGAGGCGGGCCACATCGGCTCCGACTTCGCGCGTCGCGCCCGGCCCGAACTTGATCGCCGACGTGTCCATGGTGAAACGCATTTCTCGGATCGGATGTGGCTCAGCCATGGATCCTCCTGTCATTTCCAGCCGCCGTGCACCGAGCACCGCGTCTATCTTCGCACTCGAGCCTCCAGGCGATGTCGTAGTCGCGGCGGTAGCCAACCAGTTGATCGCCGCGATGAGTACGGCCCTGGCTTTTCGCCAGGGCCGCCCCACTCGAAGTTCGTTGGAAGATTTGGGTCAGCCTCGGTTCACCCGCCCGGAGCTTCCTCCGTGCTGCCGTCTTCGTTCGTGCTGCCGTCGTCACTCTTGCGCGGGCGGTCCCGGACTTTTTCACCGTTATCCGTCGCCCCAACGCCATCCGCCGCGGCCGTGCCAGTCGACCCGCCCGCGGGCGCCACGCCCGATCCCGGCTCCGTCGAGATAGTCGACGACTCATCGGTCGTGGTTTCTTCAACCGTCGCGTCACCGGACGTCACTCCCGATGGTCCCACCCCGCCCGTATCGACGTCGCTGGGCGCCGCCGGAACCGGATCGGCCGGTGGTGCCGGCAACAACTCGATTGGGATATTGAGTCCGCTCAGCACCGTTAGGTCATAGGTGGTCACAACGTCCAGAATGCCCAGCGCCTCGAGCAAGTCGGCATTCGCCGGCAACGACGCCCCTTCCGCATCCTCGGTCCCCGTTGTGCCACCTTCACCCGCGCTGCCAGCGGAGGTACTTCCGCCATTGCCGTTCTTGTCCCGCTTGGCATTACCGGTGGAGGTATTGCCAGAGTCGGCTCCGGTGCCTGATGTGCCATCTTCGCCGGAGCGCGCCTGCTCCAGGGCTACCGACGGCGCCTCCTGGGCGAACACGCTGCCTACCGGCAATCCTGCCGTGATGATGGCCAGTGCAGCAGCCAGCGCGGTGATGCGCGCCCATGATGTCCTGTTCCGCATGACGAGTGAAGTCCTTCCCTCAATCTGCCAAGACGCGCGGGCAGCCGTCCCGTGCGGCCCGCCTTGGCAACCGTGAGAACGTACCTTCCGGCACTCCCCTGCGTCAACGTGCAAGACCAAGCGTGGGTTTCATCCCGCACCGGACCTGACGTGATTTACCCACTTCAGTACTTCACCCCATCCTCGGACACTCCTTGGTTTCGGTTGGCATGAAAACTGCTGGCAGGCAACTGCCCTTGATGGGCACACGTGCATCTCTATTGAAGGAGGGGTCCATGAAATTCGGAAAGATGATCGTGACAGCCGGGGGAGCGGCCGCGCTTGCCGGCATGGTGGCCTTAGGGGGACCCGCCGCGTGGGCCCAGGACGCCACGCCGCAAGCGGAAACCATGGTGCCGCGCCCCGCACACATTCACACCGGAACCTGTGACGAGGTCGGCGAGGTGGTGGGTCCGCTCACTGATCTCACCGGCGCCACTGGTGGAGACCGCGTCGGTCAGGCGCGCCGTGCCATTTCCGCAGAGAGTTCGTTTACCAACGTGCCGTTGACCCTCGATGCGATCCTGGGGGCCGACCACGTCGTCAATGTCCACCTCTCTGCCGAGGAGATTGACACGTACATCGCCTGCGGCGAGATCGGGGGCATGCTCACACCCGAGGGCGCCGTGATCATCGGCCTGCATGAGTTGAATGATTCCGGTTTCACCGGGATCGCTTACCTCGCGCCCGGAGCGGACGGCGCCTCGACCGATGTTTCGGTCTTTGTTGCTCCGACTCTCAATCAGGGCCGGGATCGCAACCGCAACGCCGAAGAGGAGGAGGAGTACGCCACCCCAGGCATGGGGGGCATGGACATGGGCACGCCTGAAGCCAGTTCATAACGGCGAGGAGCGAGCCTGAATTTTTTTGGGCTCGCCCGCGGCATTTACCAGGGGAGGTTCGGGTGCGTCTATCGCACCCGAACCTCTTTATCTACAGGGGGTCCCCTGCCCGGAATCGCGAGGAACCACCATCCATCGCCGGGTGCTCATAGCGTCGTTGACAATGCGACACTTGCCAGACCCCAGGCGGGGTTCGATCCGCACATGGATAAGGAGGTTCCCGTGACCGCCTGCCGGCATGCACGAATTGTTGCAGGTTTTGCAATTGCGCTCTTCGCGACAGTGGCCCCGACAAACCCAGGTGCCATCGCCCAGGATGCGACGCCGGTTGCGCAGGCGGTTGCACCCGCTCGTCCCGCCCATATTCACTCTGGTGACTGCGTTGAGCTGGGTGACGTAGTTGTCCCGCTGACTGACCTCACGGCTGCGATCGGTGAGGGCGCCGGGCAGGCAGACAAGGCGATACCGGCGGAAAGCTCGTTCACTAACGTCCCGATGACGCTCGACGCCATGCTTGGCGCTGATCACGCCATCAACGTTCACCTATCTGCCGAGCAAATTGATACCTACATCGCCTGTGGAGAGATTGGCGGTGCCCTCGACCCCAGCGGGGCGCTGGTCATCGGTCTGCGGGAAGAGTCAGATTCCGGCTACACGGGAATAGCGTACCTGTCCCCGGGCGCTGACGGCGTTTCGACTGACGTATCGGTCTTCATCGCCCCCGTGTTCGGCGCCGCCGGATAACCGGCGACGAGAGAGGTCGTGGCCACGATCTGTAGCCGCGACCTCTCTCCCTGCGCTGCCATCCTGGCCCCAAATCTGCGAGGCTCTCTGCAAGTGCGAGATGCAGACGCGTCGCCAGGCGGTGCGGGCATCGGCATCGTCAACCGCCGCGGCGCTATCCCGGAGGGTTCGATGCCTGTCCCATTCCGCAACCGTGCCGACGCTGGCCAAAAGCTCGCGTCTCACCTACGCGAGTACCAAGATCGTCCCGACGTCATCGTGCTCGGACTTCCCCGTGGTGGGATCCCTGTTGCCGCCGAGGTCGCCGCGGCACTTAACGCGCCCCTCGATGCCTTCCTCGTCCGCAAGCTCGGCGTCCCCGGTCATGAAGAGCTGGCCATGGGCGCCGTTGCCTCTGGTGGATTGCGCGTCTTGAACGAGGATACGGTCCGCGAACTCCACATTCCGGCTGAGGTCATCGACGCGGTCGAGGCCAACGAACGGCGCGAGCTTGCCCGTCGCGAGCGCCTTTACCGGGGATCCCAGGCGCCCCCCGACGTTACCGGCAAGACAGTCATTCTCGTCGACGATGGTCTGGCCACCGGGTCGACGTTGCGGGCGGGCGCGCTCGCCTTGCGCAAAGGGAACCCAGCGCGGATCGTCGGCGCGGTGCCGGTCGCATCTCGCTCGGTCTGTGAGGCGATGCGCGACGTCGTCGACGAGATGGTCTGCGCCGAGACACCGGAGCCGTTTTACGCCGTCGGTCTCTGGTATGACGATTTCGGGCAAACAACAGATGATGAGGTGCGCCGCCACCTCGCCCGCGGCGAGAGCCGGGTGGCCGCCGCGCCGCCGAAGCAACAAGTCGATTCGCCGTCGGCCGTCCCGGCTCCAACCGCGCCGTCGGAAGCTATCGCCCATGCCGCACTCCCGCTGCGAGGCGATGTAGCCGACACCGGTCCATTGCTACAGCGCCTCGATGGAGCGGAGATCGTCTTGCTCGGCGAGGCGTCGCACGGCACCCACGAGTTCTACGCGCAGCGCGCAGACATCACCCGCCGTCTCATCGCGGAGCGAGGCTTCAACGCCGTCGCCGTGGAAGCGGATTGGCCTGACGCCTACCGCATCAACTGCTTCGTCCGCGGTGAAAGCGATGACCCTGACGCGGAAACAGCGCTCGCCGACTTTCACCGATTCCCTCGCTGGATGTGGCGCAACGCGGATGTTCTCGAGTTCGTGCAATGGCTACGTGAGTACAACGACGCTCTGCCTGCCGGCAAACCGAAGGCCGGCTTCTACGGCATAGATCTCTATTCGCTCTCACGGTCGATTGAGGCGGTCGTCACCTACCTCGACAAGGTCGACCCGGAGGCAGCGACGCGCGCCCGCGCTCGTTACGCCTGCTTCGACGATTTCGGCGACAACCCGCAAGTCTATGGGCAGATGGTTTCTCTCGGACTAGCCGAAGATTGCGAGAATGAAGTCGTCGGACAGCTGCTCGAGCTTCAGCAGCGGGCCGCCGAGCTGACCGAACGCGGTGGGCGCTCCGGCGCGGACGAGCAGTTCTTCGCCGAGCAAAATGCGCGAGTCGCCCGCAATGCCGCCGCCTACTACCGCTCCATGTTCCGCGGTCGCGTCTCCTCGTGGAATCTGCGAGACCAGCACATGGCGGACACGATCGACTTCCTGATCCCGCACCTGCACCAGCAGGACGGTTACGCACGGATCGCCGTCTGGGCGCACAACTCCCACCTTGGCGACGCCCGCGCCACCGAGATGGGCGTCGTTGGCGAGCTGAACGTGGGACAGCTCATGCGGGAGCGCCATCCGAAAGAAACCTACGGTATTGGATTCACCACCTACGAAGGCACGGTGACCGCCGCCGCAGAATGGGACAGTCCGGCGCGCCGGCGCCGTGTCCAACCCGCTCTCTCCGGATCATACGAAGACCTGCTGCATCAGGCGTCCGCGATCGCGGAGACGGACCTCATGCTCGATCTGCGGAACCAGGGAGCGGCGACCGAAGCCCTCACCGAACCGCGTCTGGAGCGTGCTATCGGCGTCATCTACAAGCCAGAAACCGAGCGATTCAGTCACTACTTCCATGCCATCATGCCCAGGCAGTTCGACACCGTGCTGCACATCGATCGCACCTCCGCCGTGCAACCGATCGACGCCGACCCTGGATTCGAATCACCGGACGAAACGCCCGAGACCTGGCCATTCGGGGTCTAACGAAGGTGGCAGAATCATGGGTGATCGGCTGTCGATCGGGAGATGAGACTCGTGCCGGAACGAGCCACCTCCTCGAGGAACCAGGTACCCTTGCCGCGGCGTCGGCCGCGGTGCGCGACTGAGTTTCACGCTCGAGGCTACTAGCGGCTCGTCGCGTTCCGCGCAGGAGCAGATTGGGTGACCGTCGTTCTTGCTCCAGTTGATGGATCGACTCGTGCCCTCCGCGCCGTGCCCTGGGCCGCGAAGCTGGCTGGTTCGGGTGGCACAGTCGTCCTGCTGCGGGCGGTCCCACCGCGGCCTGATTACGCCGAAACGCTCTTCTCGCTCGTCGGCGCCGGGGATACTGTCGAGGATATTCAGGACGCCTGGATCCAGACGGCCAAGGCCGACATGGATGAGGCTGCGGCACTGCTCTCAGAATCGGGCGTGACAGTGGAGGAAATGGTTGGCGAGGGCGAGCCGGACGAAGTGATCGTGGCCGGCGCCGCGCGACGCGGGGTCCAGATGATCACCATGGCCAGTCATGGCCGGGGCGCCGTTGGTCGTGCCATCTTCGGCAGCGTTGCAGACCGTGTCGCTCGCACCGCACCTGTGCCCGTCCTGATCCTGCGTACGCCAGACGAGAATGTAGATCCCAGCGTCGTCGTCTCTCGCATTGTCGTTCCGCTCGACGGCTCGGAAATCGCAGCAAGGGCACTCCCAGTCGCCAGCGAGGTCGCCAAGCAGCTCGAGGCGCCTGTGCACATCGTGCGCGCGGTGGACGCGGCAACGGCGCTCCCGATGGCGCCAGGTATCTTCGGCGCGGCGCCTGCGGTCGACCCAGAGGTGGCCGACCAGATCTGGCAGGAGGCGGAAACTGAGGCACGGTCGACGGTGACCACCGCCGTATCGCGACTGCGGGCCGAAGGGGTCGATGCCTCTGGCGCGATCGTCAACGGCTCGCCCTTCTTCGCTATTAGCGAAGCCACCCAACCCGGCGACCTTCTCATCTTGACCTCACATGGCCGCGGCGGGGTCCGGCGCTGGCTCCTCGGCAGCGTCGCCGAAAAACTCGTGCGCGAAGCCAATGCGCCGGTGATGCTCGTTCCCGCGGTGGAACGGGGCGAGGAGTTGAGGAGTCGAGAAGTCGAGGAGTGAGGCGGCTAGACAGCAAGCAGGAGCATGAGGTACGTGACCACGACCGCGCCAATCGTCGCCGACGCCATCGCGGAGGCAAGAGCTCGGGGGCTGGGCCCGCTCGAGTACCTCCAATCGCGTGGCTATGTCCAAGACGTCTCTGACCCGGATGGATTGCGACAGGCGTTCGCTGCCGGCGCCGTCACTGCCTACGTGGGATTCGACCCGACGGCGCCCTCGCTGCACGTCGGCCACATGCTCGGCATGATGATGCTGGCCTCGTTGCAGCGGTTCGGGCACCGGCCGATCGCGCTTGGCGGCGGCGGCACCGCGCTGGTCGGCGACCCCTCCGGCAAGACCTCGACCAGGGCTATCGTCTCCGAAGGGGAGATTCGCTCCAATTTGGAAAGGATCCTGCCGCAGTTCGCGCGTTACCTCGATTTCGAAGGGAACCGCTGGGGCGACAATCCGCCGGCATTGTTACTCAACAATGCCGATTGGCTTCTCGAACTGCGCTACATTCCATTCTTGCGCGATATCGGCCGCCATTTCTCTGTCAACGAGATGTTGGCCGCAGAGACGTACCGCACCCGGTTGGAGTCGACCGGGCTCAACTTCGTGGAGTTCAACTACCGGCTGGTGCAGGCTTACGACTTCCTCCACCTCTTCCGCACCGAGGGCTGCACCTTGCAGATGGGCGGCTCCGACCAGTGGGGAAATATCGTCGCCGGCGTGGAGCTGATCCGAAAGGCCGACGGCGGGCACGCCTTTGCCCTCGTCTGCCCCCTGCTCACGACCGCCTCCGGCGAAAAGATGGGCAAGAGCGAAGGCAATTCGCTCTGGCTCGATCCGGAGCTGACATCGCCCTACAACTTCTACCAGTACTGGATCAACGTCGATGACGCCGACGTCGAGCGCTTGCTCCGGCTCTACACCTTCTTGCCGGAGTGGCGCATCGAGGAACTGACCCGCGCCGAGGGAGTCGGACTACGCGAAGCCAAACAGACTCTGGCCCGCGAGGTCACCACTCTGGCGCACGGTGAAGCGGCGGCAACTGCCGCCGAGGCGGCAACGCGCGCCTTGTTCGGCGGCGTCCCGGACGTCGACAACCCGAATATCCCGACCACCGAGATCGCGGCGACTGATGCCGCTGCCATGTCCCTTGCGGATCTGTTCATCAGGGCAGGGCTCGTTCCGTCACGTGGCGAAGCTCGGCGTAAGGCCACGGAAGGCGCACTCTGGTTGGACGGGGAGCGGCTCGAGGACGTTGACGCGCCGTTCCAACCGGCAGGCAACGACACGCTGCTCCGCTTCGGCAAGAAACGCTACCAGCGCATTCGCATCCTGCTCTGATCGCAAGCGTTCCTCGAACAATCAGTCGCCCAAGCCCGGGATAGCGCTCCGAATGACGTCGATATCGGGGAGCGCGTCGAGCAATCCGGCCAGTAAAAGCAGGTCGCCGGCGATGACGAGCACGAGGAGCGCCAGTGGACCGGCCGGCCCGCCCTGCCGTAGCAAGCGTCCCATGCCGAGGAAGTTGACGCTGGCGCCGACGAAGATCACCCAGATCAGTCCCACCAGAAACCCGCCCAGGAGCTGCGCCTGCGCTTGCGGCAGATTCCTCCAGAGCAACACGGCGACATTGAGGATGCCGAGCACGATACCGGGCAGAAGTAGCAACGCCACGGCGCCCCACGCGCCTTGGGCAGAGCGTGCCTGGCGCGCCATACGAGCTGGGCGCCGTTGGTGCGGCCACGCGCCCTCGGTCGCTGTCTCGACTGACTGGATGGTGTATACCAGGGCAACACAGAGCCCAATCAGGAGCCAGACCCGACTATCGTCGAGCCGGAGCACGTCGCGGACTTCTTCGAACGACACCCTCTACTCCCAGGTCGCCGGCGACGACGCGGCGCGAGGGTAGCACACGATCCCCCATGCAACCGAGCGTCACGTGACCGCGGGTGGCTCACGGCACGTCGATCGCCGCACAATGGATGCAGGTTGTCTGTCAGCGCACGATTGATCGCTACACGATTCGAGGCGTGATCCCGCACATGAACGAGATGTTCTATACCGACCCCGAGCACGAGCCGTTCCTCTTCCAGGCGGGTCCCTCCCGCGCGCTCCTCATCCACGGATTTCTTGGCTCGCCCGGTGAATTGCGCCCTCTGGCACGGGAGCTCACCGACGCGGGCGTGACCGCTCGCGGCGTGCTCCTGCCGGGTTTTGGCGCGGATATCGCTCGGCTCGGGACGGTGCAAGCCAAGGAATGGCTGGCCGCGGCTCGCGCGGCCTGGGAAGAGACCCGCGAGGGCGCCAGCCGCACGACTTTGATCGGGTTCTCGATGGGTGGCGCGGTCGCGCTGCGGCTTGCCACGGAGACCGGATTGGCGCCGGATCAGCTCATCCTGCTAGCGCCGCACTGGAAATTCGCCGACCGGCGCGCGGTCGTCCTGCCTGTGGCCAAGTATCTGATCCGCGAGTTCAAACCGTTTGGCCGCATCGACTTCGATAGTCCCGACATGCGCCGCATGCTCACCGAGATGGCTCCGGGCGCCGACCTCGATGATCCCGAGGTGCGCCACAAGCTACGCAACTCCGCCACCATTCCTACGTGCGCACTCGATCAGTTGCGCCGGGTCGGCGTCAGCGCGGCCGCTCGCGCATCGCGGATTTCCGCTCCCACGACCATCGTGCAAGGCTTGCAGGACTCGACGACGTTGCCCGCGTATTCGCGTCACCTCGCCGCGCGCATGGGCGCCGACTTGCGTGAAATTCCTGGCGATCACCTCATCGTCGATCCGGAGAGACCCTCCTGGGGCTCGGTGAGGGACACCGTCATCACGCTTGCCACCGGAACGGGACCGGCCCGCGACGCTTCAGCTAGCCGCTCGTAACCGTGGCAGCGTATCCCGCGTCCCGGAGCTGGGCCAACTCCTTTTCGCCGCGCTCGCGCAAGGCGGCCATCCAGTCGTCCCGATGGGGCCGCAGCGTCTCCGCTAGTACTTGCGCGACTGCCAGGTTGCGGTACCACTTGCGGTCGGAGGGGATCACGTACCAAGGCGCCCAAGTGGTGGCGGTCGCGTTGATCGCCGCCTGGTAGGCCGCCATGTAGTCGTCCCAGCGCTGCCGTTCCTGCCAGTCGTCGAGCGAAAGCTTCCACCACTTCTCGACCTCTTCCTGCCGCGCTAGCAGACGTTCCTCCTGCTTCTCCTTGCTGATGTGGAGGAAGAATTTCACGACGACGGTCCGCGACTGATCGAGCAGCAGCTCGAAGTCGTTGATGTGCGGGTAGCGGCTGACGGCTACCTCGGGCGTGACGATTCCTTTTACCACCTCGACGAGGACCGCCTCGTAGTACGAGCGATTGAAGACCGCCACCGACGACAGTGCCGGAGTGTGCAGGTGATGACGCCATAGGAAGTCGTGCGCGCGCTCTTCCGCAGTCGGAACCTTGAACGACCAGACGTGAATGCCAGACACGTTCATATCGCTCAGGACGGCCCGGATGGTGCCGTCCTTGCCGGAGGTGTCCATGCCTTGCAGGACGATTAGCAGCGCGTCGGTCCCGGCAGCGTACAACAACTCTTGAAGCTCGCCGAGCTCCTTCACTAGGGCATCGAGCTCCACTTTACCGGCTTTTTGGTCGATATCACCGTCGCTCCGGGTATCGACGCCGGCAACATCCACGTGCTGGCTTCCGTCGCAGCGGAGCGCATATCCCATGCTTCCCATCCTGAGTCCCATCACGATCTGCCAGTTCGCGGTTCGCGCCGCTCCTTGGCAGGGTAACAGCGATGATCAGATCTCAGGTGAGGGTGACACCCTCGATGGTGAGCAGGCGGTGCTTGATTCCTAGCCCACCCGTGTAGCCACCAATCGTGGCGTCGGAGCGGATCACGCGGTGGCAGGGCACAATCACCGGGATCGGGTTTCGGCCGAGGGCATTGCCAACCGC
>Ga0126315_10000891_pt1 | contig 10948 bp, 14 predicted proteins | sample Plot106_FD_92534 | JGI IMG/M metagenome (GOLD analysis project Ga0126315, IMG submission 92534) | Serpentine soil microbial communities from UC McLaughlin Reserve, CA, USA - Plot106 | ecosystem: Environmental > Terrestrial > Soil > Grasslands | place: USA: UC McLaughlin Reserve, Lake County...
AATGATGGAAGCGCTCGCGCGACAATTGGATGACACTGACTCGTTAGTCGAAATCAAACGCCGTGATCTTTCGGACGCTTATTCGTTCCTTAAGATTGCCGAGATTTATCGCGAGGCCGGCCAGCACGACAAGGCGCTCGATTGGGCCGAACAGGGAATCAAGTCTTTTCCGCAAGCCGATTCGCGACTGGTTGAGTTTCTCGCTGTCGAATATCACCGCCGTTCTCGACACGACGACGCAATGACCTTGATCTGGTACCAGTTTGTCGAATCGCCCTACCTGCAAAACTACAAGGAGTTGAAGACGCACGCACTTAAAGTGCGCCCGGATCGTGACTGGCCGGCTTGGAGAGACAAAGCGCTGACCCATCTGCGAGGTGTGATTGAGAAAGAGAAGCAAGGAGAGAAAACGTCAAAGAACCATTGGGATTGGGCGCGCCATGCTGATAACTCGCGTATGGTTGAAGTCTTTCTATGGGAAAAGCGCTATGACGAGGCGTGGCAGGAAGCCTGTGTGGGTGGCTGTTCTTCGGGTCTTTGGCTTCTGGTTGCCGCCGCTCGTGAAGAAAAACACCCCGGCGACGCCGTACCTATTTACAAGGAGATGATTGCTCCGATTCTTAAGCATGCAAACAATGCCGCCTACGAGGAGGCCGTCAAGCTGCTGCAGAAAATCCGAGAGCTAATGGGTCGCCTGGATCGGGTAACCGAGTTTGAAGATTACCTTGCTGCGCTACGCGTCGAATACAAACGCAAACGCAACTTCATTAAGCTGCTTGATACAATTGAAAGCTTGTGATTCGCGGGAAATCATTGAGAGCAATAGAGCCGCAAATGGTACGTTGACGCTATTATTAGGTGATCGGTGGGCACACATGCCGAAACGTTTCAGAACGGCGAAGGAATTCCAAGAGCGCGGCAAATGCTTCGAACTGTTCCCTGGGGAATCTCTCGATGACGCGGCACGGCGGCGGATTTCCTGGTTTGTCGGTTGATGTAAAGGCTATGCTGTCTTCCTTCGCGCATGAGCTGGCAGCCCTGACTCTCAAGATGTCGAATTAAATCGATTCGCTTCATGCGGCGCGAAAGGCGATTTCTTCACTACTGATTTTTTCCCTGGGAACATCTTCGGCCAGCAAGCGGTTTCCTTCCAGGACCATCTCGATTGCTTCATCCAGATTTCGCCGCGCCTCCTCGACATCAGCGCCGAGCGAGATCGCTCCCGGAAGCTCAGCGACCGAGGCCTGAATCAACCCATCGGCCTTTTCATAGATTATGGTCATCTTGATTTCCATGAGTTCCCTCCGGCCACATCATAGCACGGGGCATATGGTGAGACCGATTCGATCGCGCCGAACGATGTTCAGATTCTCAGACCATTGGTCTCTCAGTTGACCGCCAGAGATAGTCTTTTGGCAGACCCTTTAGTTTGGACGTCTCGCGGACGCAGAATACGCCCTTTATGGGCGAAATCGAGTACCTTTTTCTGTGGAAGCGCTCATCTGTTTCGACGTCTTCTCCATGAATTAAGCGTCGGCAGATATTCACAACTACCTACGTTTAATTGATAGCACTATGATTTACGATCGGCAAGGCAAGCGGCGGGCAAACCTTGCTAGAACTATTCAGTGAGACCATGATGAGATCGGTAAAACGAATGAAGATGGTCCATTAGGTGGGGCGTCTTGTGGAACTGAACTACACGACCTTGGTTTTGAATCACCATTCCGGGAAGAACTCAAGTCTTTGCCTTTTATATGGTTGCAGCCAGAAAGATTTTTGGATTTTACCTTCCTTCCCATTCTTTGCAGCTCTTTATCCTAATGCGCTGTCTATCCTGGACATTCTCCTTATCTGGACCGGAGCTTTACGGTATGGTGGGATGGTATGGTGGGATGGTTGACTGAGACGAAGGGATGTAATAGATTCCGAAATCTCGCAAGAAGCAGATTAGTCCTCAGAGAACTGCGTAGCCGCTTCTTCCAATTGCTATCGGCGTACTGTGTACAGTTGTTATATCTAATGGTTAGGCCACACTGATCCACCGGTACTCACGAGTTTCGGCAGGCGTTCGTGAAGAGAATCGTCACTCATACTCAAACCCCAAGGAAACAACATGTCAAGTCGAACTTGCGACACGTGCGGGAAAGACAAACCTCTGGAGGGTGGCAAGACCTGTCGGGATGGTCATTTCACCTGCAAGACCTGCGCGCGCGGGCATGAGCACTGCAAGCTTTGCGGGCACACCCTTCGATAGCAGCGAGCGCTGGCCCTCGTTGCGCCAAAAGCTCGATTCATTGGCGCGCACGTCGGGGCGGCCCGTAAATGGGCTGCGGCTGTCTATTGGGGAGAACTCCCCCCGTAGTTGTGGCCCCTTCGAGCACATTAAAAGAACATAACTTCGACCCGCATGAGAGCGTGCTTTCACCTTGGGCAAGGGCTGCAACCTCAATTCGACTCTTCCTTCGTGTGGCGGAGTCATGAAGTATCAATCGACGGTTTGGATCAACGAGTTATTTATGGATCCTCTGGGAGCCAACTACATGAATGACCAACCATTATTTCAAGACAGCGATGTCATCGTAACTTCCTCAATGCTTGTGCATGGAAATAACCACTACCCATTGTCCTCTATCAAATCGGTGGTTTTCTTCAAGGAGCCGCTGGACGTAAAGGGTCTTTTCATTAACGCTGCAATTGCCTTAGCAGGTCTGTACGGAATTTTCACATTCTCATCAGTCTGTGTCATCCTTGGTTTAATTGCAGTCGGCGTTTGTGGATTCAATCTGTACCACGCCTACATTGACATTACGAATCCCAAGTACGTCGTAGCGGTTGAGTTCCACACAGGAGAATCGATTTACCTCAAGAGGCGAGACATGGCATGGGCCCGGCGGCTGCACGATACTTTGCTCGCTGCCTTGAGGAGTTAGTCCCCGCTGAACAGAGACTCATGTGGCCGGCCGTTTTGATTCGACTCGAGGTGTCTCGCGCCACGATCTCGTTCAAATTGATGGACGCTACAATTAACTCAGACGTTACAACTGTACTCCGCTTTGCCGCGGGGTTACTTCAACGCCGCCATCGCGCATTCTGCTGGTATAATTCGCTGGTCTATCGCGACTGATAATTGTGGAATTCTAGAATCGCATATCCAGGCGATTGAAGCAGGACAAGTGAAGAAGACAGAGTTAGAAGTGGTTCCAGAATGTGGGAATGAGGCGATTGTGCTTCTAAGCGGGGGCCTTGACTCAGCGGCCTGTCTCGCATTTCATCAGAGTCAGAATTGCTGCTCCTCCTTGTTTATCGACTATGGACAATTCGCTGCCAGGAAAGAGTACCAAGCTGCGGCGGACATCTCAGACTTCTACAGAGTTCCTTTGAAGTACATTAGGGTAACGGGGTTCTCTCAGTGGGGCGTAGGATTTGTTCCCGGACGGAATGCCTTTTTGCTTCACACTGCATTGATGGCAGTTACCTTCCAAAAAGGCATGGTGGCAATTGGAATACATTCCGGCACAGCATACCGCGATTGCTCGGATTATTTCCTTCGACACATGCAGTCCTCGTTTGATATATACGCTGGGGGTCGAATACATGTGAGCGCTCCTTTCTTGCGTTGGACCAAAATAGAAATCTGGGAATATTGCCGCACGATGAAAGTACCCGTTGAACTCACGTATAGTTGCGAGGCTGGTCATGATCAACCGTGTGGCCAATGCTTATCCTGCATCGACCGAGGATTCCTCGTTTGAAGCTTGCTAGAAAAAGCAGCATTACTCATCCTCTCGGGGTTGTCCTTGAAACACCTCTTCTGGTTCCGTCGTTCTCAAGCAAAGGCTTCCTCTTCAAGAAGACGAAGACAAGATTGATTTCCGAAGCTGCGGATTTCATGGACATCAGCGCTGAAGTGCTGACTGAATCGATGCTCGTCAGTGCTTATGACGTTCACCACAAGCACATTCAACCCTTAACGCAAATCGCGAAAATTGGGGCGGTCGTTTTTATCGATAGCGGTGGTTATGAGGTGGCCGACGCCCACGATCTCTCAGCAGTCTTCAAACATCCTTTGCCGCCACTTGGCGTTAAGTGGACCGAAGCTAACCTCAGGAGAATTCTTGGTAACTGGCCTAAGAATTCGCCGGCAGTGTTCGTAAGTTTTGACAATACTGGCGCTCCTTTTCCAAAGCAATTAGCCGCTGCCCGAAAATTATTTGCGCAGTATCCGAACCAGATGCACGATATCATTTTGAAGCCTGATCGAACTGGAAAAAAAGGCCGCCATGTTGATATCCCGTCACTAATTCCTCATGTGAAAGAGCTCGCGAACTTTGATATTGTGGGCTTCACCGAAAAAGACTTAGGCGATTCTGTTCTAAATAGAATGTTGAACGTTGGGAGGCTTAGAAGAGCGTTAGATAATGCTGGTGTGATGACACCGATTCACGTTTTTGGGAGTCTTGATCCATTATCAACCAGTCTATATTTTCTGGCGGGTGCCGAGATTTTCGATGGACTTACTTGGCTCAGATACAGTTATCGAGAAGGTCAGGCAGTTTACTATCATAACCACGGTGTACTCGATTATGGCATCCACGAGCGCGATAGTCTTGTGACCGCCCGTTCCCTTCGGGACAATATCTATTATCTTCAGCGGCTGAAATACCAGATGCTAGACTTTTTGCCCAACAGCAGCTTTGAGAAGTTCAAGTTTTGTGGCGATGTGATTCAGAAATCATACGACACATTCTGGGCTCGCCTAGGAGGAAATGAATAATGGGAGGATCTGGCAGCGGCGGAGCTTTCTCCGACATAGATCGCAAGGAACTTCTTAAAAAGCTCCGGGATTCCGAGGCCGAAACAAAGGATGCGGGATTTGAAACTGAAATCAATAATTGCATCGGACAACTACAGGCACAGTACAACGACCGTGACTACGATGCTGTTCAAGACCACGTTAACGAGATCGAACTCGCTCTGAGCGAGGATATTGATGAGACAGTCTCACTACTCTTTGGAGGGTCTGTCGCAAAACGTACTTACGTGGATGGCCTGAGCGATATTGACGCCCTAGTGCTTCTCGGTGAGTCAGAGCTCAAGACCATGACGCCGGAACAGGTTAAGGAATACTTTTTCCACAAACTGAAAGAACGTTATCCTAAAACAATCATTAAAGAAGGGACGCTGGCTGTTACAGTTGAGTTTCCAGATGCCGAAATTCAACTTCTTCCCGCAATCAAATACAAAACTGGCTATCGAATCGCCGACGTTTCGGGCAAAGAGTGGTCTTTCATTCGACCGCGAAAGTTCACGGAATTGCTGACCAAGGTCAACCAGGACAATGGCAATAAGGTTGTTCCAACAATTAAGCTTGCCAAGTCTATTGTTTCGAATCTTCCAAAGAATCGTCAGTTAACCGGCTACCATATAGAAGCGCTCGCGGTGCAGATCTTCCGTGGCTACGATGGCGCAAAAACACCGAAGGCATTACTTACCCATTTTTTCCGCGAAGCTCCCAAAGCAGTGTTAAGCCCGTTGCCGGATCTCACAGGACAATCTGAGCATGTTGACTCTTATCTCGGATCAGAGCGGAGTCTTAGTCGACGCACGGTGTCCGATGCATTGAATTTAATTAGCAGACGGATGCAGAGCGCGGACAACGCTAGAACCGTTCAAGCATGGAAGGAGATATTAGGAGCTGACTGATCACTTGTGCGTAAGACCTCGGCTCATGTTTTGTATGCAAAGGCGCTCTGGGAAATCCCAGGATAACCCGTAGTTCTGCGACCAGCGATGCTTTCGGTTGCAGCTGTAACCGGTTTTGTTAGGAGCGGCAGAATGGACTACACAAAACCTGAGACGCTGCTGTGGGCGTTAGCATGCGCTTACATGACAGCTAAGGAGACAGTGATCGACTGCGGGTATGCGCACGAAATCGATTGGCAAGACAACCTATCCTTTTGTTCCTTGACGGAGCATGAATTCCTTCGGGAAGCTGCGTGGGTCATTCTTTCATCAGGAATGCGTGAAGTAGTCATACGACGAAGGTTTGCGGACATCTCTTTTGCATTCTGCCAATGGGAATCAGCTCAACAAATAGTTGAGCGCAAGGATACGTGCCGGAAGGCTGCGCTTGCCCATTTCAATAACCCTAAGAAAATCGACTCGATCATTGAGATTGCGGTTCATCTTGTTGATCGCGGTTTCGACGATGTACGGCGGTGGGTGTGGGATGAGGGAATAGATTACATCACTCAATTTCCGTTTATGGGGCCGGCCACTTCATACCATTTTGCAAAAAATATTGGCTTGCCGGTAGCAAAACCCGATAGGCATTTGATTAGGATAGCCAACGTTGTCGGGTACAGCAGCCCTCAGTCTATGTGCCAAGATATTGCTCAGCTTATAGGAGACAAAATCTCAGTTGTGGATGTTGTGATGTGGCGTTACGCGACGCTTGATAAGAACTACTTACAACTTTTTTCGAGCGCTGGATTAAGAACCGCTTCAAACGGAGATACTGGATTCTGTTGGCTAGAACAGAATGAATTAGATGTCACTGTTCAACTCGATTATGCGCACTCTTCAGGTCGCTCGAAGCCCTGAGCATCAATTGGAACATTTCGGCCTGCTCTTTGGCGTCATCCAAGGCGTTGTGTGTATGAGGTGAACGCCCTTTGAATTTAGCGGGAATATGGCTGGATCGAGTGTCTTCCCACGAGCATCCTGACATACCCATGTAGAACGACTTAATATCGATTCCGCCGATTCCAAAAGGATTCTCACCAACGTACGTATGAAAGTACCAGTTGATAAATGACCAATCAAATGCGGCATTGAAACCGACAAAAACGGCGGAACCCTCGCTGCTGATCATGCCCAGCCAGTCACGGAAAGAACTCATGGCACTCTCGGGGGGTTGTCCTGAGAGGGCGAATTCCTTCATGGATTTTCCGGCCACTTCGATCGCCTCAGGAACATAAGCCTCGTTGACTGGTTGGATTTCTACGTAGAACTCTTCGCCACTGTTGCCGACGACACAGGCCCCAATTGACAACAAGCTATAGGCGCCAGGTATTGGCCCGGATGATTCAATGTCTACGGATATGTAAATGTCTTTCAAGTCTACCCTCACTTAACCTCGGTTCATAACCCTCAACCAACGAGCGGTCGTCGATCAATATACCTTTGCCAAAACTCCCTCAATGCTTGCCTGCGCGCGTTGTTGTCGATCCCGTGTTTCCAGAAGAAGCACGGAATATCGTGAGAATCAAACGGCAAAATGGTCCCCTCTTCAGCTGTCATTATGACTTTAATACTTCGTCCGAGCGCATATCCAAGCTCAATGAGACAATTGGGCCGTTCACTGGTGACGTCAATAACGGCGACAGAGGCGAAGTGCAAATTCTCAAAGATAGCAACGTTGAGGAAGGGCTCTTCTGTGGGATTCGTCCCGATCTCCATATGCTTGAAGCCGGCCTCTTCGACTACATTGTCAACGACATCTCTAAAGAACTCTTCAACACCCGAGAAAGTGGTTACCGCGGGGTTCAGCAGTCTGACGTAAAAAGCAATTGGGGGAGAAAGAATTCTCAACAGAGCGATCACTTTACCTGTGATAATGTTGACATCCTCGGATCCACCACGCGTCGAAATTGCCGCTAACCGGCCGCCTGCGGTTCCGGCGAAATCTACCTGCAGCGAAAAGAACCTGGAGGGATCGTTTCGAGCTTCAGCTGCGAGTCGCATTGATCCACCGGTACCGTCCTCACGACTTGCTCCGAGCGGGAGGTCAATTGGAATTACCGGATATCTCCGGTCCATGTAGAGGAGTGCGGAATGTTCAACGCCAGTTCCGCCACCGAGGGCGAGTAGGATATCACCCAGCTGCACCTGACGATCACGCATCATAGCCGCCGATCGCGCACCGGGCTGGATAAATTCGACGTTGACGAATCCCCCGTCGAGTAGTTCATGCCATAGCGGAAGTCGGTCGTCGGGTATTTCCGAAACCGCTTTTTCCGACGTAACCACTTGAATCGGTGGTCCAGAAAGATTCGACCATGTACAACCTGCATTGCGAAAACAGTCTGCGGCGGCCTCTAAGGCCGTCCAGTCAAAGATTAAGCTTGGGCCGATTCCCGCAGTGCTCGGTGGACGTGGTTCCTTGCCAACGTTTAGCACAAGCCCGCCACCTTCGCGCAAAATCTCCCTCGTGACGGTTGAAACAAACTCGTGCGCATATTTTACAAGCTGAGGGTCTGTGAATTGACTGGCGCTGCCTGATAGCTGTACGCGCCTGCCGTGCAACCCGGATTTCGCTGGACGTGTAACCATATTGAGAATCAGCTAGATCTTATTCGGTTAACATTTATTTCGCTAGCTGCCCATAGTTCCGTCATGTCTTGTCGGACTCGTGGGAGAGAAAAACGCGGTTCTCAATATCTTAAGAAATATGATTCTCAACAGATTTCGCAGTTTGGCGCTCTCAGCAGACAAAAAGAAAATAAGAGAGGCGCTGTAATTGATTTCCGTGATCGGTTCGGCCGCGACGGTTAGGGCTCAAATTCCCTTGTGGGCTAAGTTGCTACTTGGCGTGCGCCCGTCGCGGTGGTCACCCCTCAAACTGCTATCCCCGGTTAGTCGAGCGTCATTAAGCCCCACTATTGTGTATGTGACGGTGTCACGAGGTGGACCGCAGGTCCCACCGTCAAATTGCGGATCGCAGAACAAGCAGAGGAAGTGTCGTTTGAATAGTGGTGGAACAACAGAGGGGATCCCTTGACCGTAACCCAAACTTTGTGACTTAGTTGTGACAGGCGGCGCCGACTGAATGAGGTAAAGGCTTTCTCTACAACACCTACAAAAATAAACTGGCTCCCCACACTGGACTATCTTCGCAACTTCCTCTTGATGCCCACGACGGAAATGCTCAGTTTCCTCCAAATCTTGCGGGCGGCGCAGTAGTTTGGCACACAGGCACAGCTTCAAAAGAGTCCCGAGACAGCCCACAGTGGACAATCATCGCAACCTTTGTCGAATCGACAATGTACAAAACGTCGGCTGTTTACTGCTCATTCAAGTTGTATAATTTCCTGAAATAGATACCGGGTATCCGGTCCTCACCTCTTCTGCGTGACCCAATACTAAAATGCACGACATTTGGGGGCGGTGCACCCATATGAAGCGCCACATACAGCGCCGTAGGTGAGTTCTTGGGTATTCGAGCCGGAACATTTTGCCGCACAAAATCTTTTCCAAACCACAGACCAAGGAACATATCCACAAGAAACTCAGCGAACGGCTTGCCATACGGAATCACCGATGGCTGTAACCGATTCGTTTTGCTGATGCGACTAAGCGTTCTGATATTCTCCGCTGTGAGCACATAGGGGTCTTGACCAGGTCCCCACATGAGGTAAGCACCCGACTCAGGTCCTGCCACCTTGAGGAGCATCTCTAACTGGTAGCTGGGAATTGGAAAGCTGGCTTTGTCAACTAACTTTGCCTGACCGAGAATTGATCGATCTGCACTTATTTCGCCTGGCACCTGAACCTCAAGTGTTAGCGCAAAGTCGGCGCCGGTTTCAGATTCGACAAGCTGTGGTCCACCTAGCTTATGGGACCGGCGGGGGACAGAGCGGTAATATCGGATCTCCACCATCGGTCAGGCACCCTGGTACAACACAGTAGAGCCTTCGTAAGATCTTCCTGGTTAGCCTGCATCAACGTGTACAGCTTGGTGAAGAAATGCTGACACTGAGTATCTTCCCCTCCCAAGGTAAAACGAGCATTTGGATGGGAGATATCGGCAGAAGCTTGAACAACGAGTGACCCGATCGCATCGCGAAAGACTTGATGGTCTTCATTAAGTAACCAGTGGTTCGGCCATTTTCTCAGGTTCATTCCGCCATCTCCTAAGAAAGCATTCGCTCTTCATGGTAACGTCGAGGTATTGCGCGCGACGGGCATAGTGCAATTGATAGAGGTTAACTGAACGCGGTTGGCTCCCCAGCACCAATCGTTCGAATGTCTCCAGATCTATATCTTGAAGAGCCATAATTTGTGCAAACAACCACCAACTTGATGCGAAGCACGCTCCCGGCGCTCGGTCCAATGAGTTCTTCGATGCGGCCATTATTTGAATTTATCAATTCCGGCAAGAAATGATTTGAGCGCATTGAGTTTTTGTGCGATCACTTCATTGTCGCTCTTCGTAAGCTCAAGAGATGAGTAAGAATTATGTCGCTCTGAGTAAAAAGGATAGCGAAGGTTATTGTGCAGAAGATTGAATCTTATATCTCCTAACACGTAGTCATGAAGCTGTTTCTTAATTTGTTCCCTAATGAAAGCATTTCCATTTATGACCTCAACTAGGAAATCCAAAGCAGCCTCGACGGAGTGATTTCTTTCTCTTTCCCTGAAATACGACTTTCTTGCATCAACAATAGAAAAGGTTTTGGCGCGTACATACTTTTCCATCGCTTGGATAAGAAAGTATATAGAATGCCTGTACTCACCTCTGTCTTTAAGCATCAACCCTACCCGCTCATCTTCGCGTGCCAGTCGGCTATATTCAGAAGAAGCATCAACATTATGGTTGAGTTTGCCAATCATCAGCCTCTACCCTCAGTAAACAAATAAGCGCATAACGATCTGCGGCTAAGCGGCCGTGGTTTTCAGCGGTCTGCTTCAGCCGCGTGTTAGTGAGCTTGTCGGTAATTCTGGGTCCTCAATTTGGCCGGCCGTCACACCGCTGGCCGTTGTATTCCAAGCATCCAACATCCAATGCGGTAATTGATCATGCCTCCTAACGGCAACTCTTGCATTCGCATAGGGCATGTGAGGAAGCAGCACAGTTCGCACGATCAAGGCGTCTTGGTTTACTTGGATCGGTGCAATCAAATCCGGAGCTTGAGTTATGTTTTCGCGACTCTGCATATATAGG
>Ga0126315_10000892_pt1 | contig 10946 bp, 11 predicted proteins | sample Plot106_FD_92534 | JGI IMG/M metagenome (GOLD analysis project Ga0126315, IMG submission 92534) | Serpentine soil microbial communities from UC McLaughlin Reserve, CA, USA - Plot106 | ecosystem: Environmental > Terrestrial > Soil > Grasslands | place: USA: UC McLaughlin Reserve, Lake County...
GAGGGCCCCATTTCGCTGTAGTGTGCCAACGATATGTCCGCTTGAGATACCACTGAGCTACTTATTTAGAAAGTCTCAGAGCTCGACTTTAGCCATTTGGCCGGTTAACACACCGCATAAGTTAGGCCTTCGTAGAAGGGCCTTGGGACTTTTTGCGTCTCACTCTCCCGCTGCGACCCGCAAAAACAAGTCGCCCTAAAAAGAACCTGGGGAGTTGTTGGAAGGGGCGTTCTTTGAGAATAGAGTGGCGCGTCTCTAGGGGCCAAAAGCCGCATCATCATGGTCGATAGGGGGTAGGACCTCGATCATGGCTTCTTGGGCCTTAGGGTGAGGAGCGGTATCTATCCCTTTCCCTCCCAAATGGCTAAAGTCGAGCTAGAGAAACTGTCTGAAAAGTGGGTCGAGCAACACCTCAACGACGAATTTGGTGGGTATACGGAGGATGAGATGGGCCGAAAGGTCCGTTTTTCGGCGGTTAACAGGACCACGCCGCGGTTGGGTCGAGACTTTTCGGACGGTTTCAAAGTTAGGTTCTCGGATGTTAGTCAGCAACCGGCTCTGATCGTAACCGCTCGCAGAGCTAACCCTGAACCAGAACATTAGTCCCCTCACAGTGAAGCAAAAGTTACATCAAGTACAGGCAAGTTCACGTTGCCATCATCCTGCTGGTGTGCGAAGTTGGTTCCTGAGAAGAGCCACAAAGGAGGGGGTATGTCACGTTCTTCTGCGAGGCGCATCGTCCTCATATGCCAGGAGTGCGAGGAGAGGACGGTGCTCGCTGGTCCCGAATCCGTCTGGCACTCAGGCTACACCATCTTCGAGTGCGGATGCGGGAAGAGCCTCACTCTAGCTGACCGCCTCGACGAGCATGACACGACGCCCCCGTTGGTGTCGTCCCAAGGCCATCTCGCCAGCGACCGATGACAACGTGCAGGAGTGGGGCATGTTCTACGAGGTGAAGGCGGACGCCTTAGCACTGCTGCGGGTGATGAAAGAGGACCATCAGCGACATGAGCCAGACGTGCCTTTTGCGGACGGGACGCGTCTGGCGCCCTACCTCGCGGCCGAGCACGCAGGTCTGGACCCGGATACCTTGCGCTACGAGAGGGCGGTGAGGTACCTAGTAAGGGAGGGAGTGTTGGTATGGGAGGAGCGCGTCGGCAGCGTACCTGGGGTCGACTTCTACACTATCACCGGGCGAGGCCTCGATATGCTGGAAGCATCTTAACCCCGCCTCCTGTAACCCAGGTTTTTGCAGAGTCTGGCTTCTCCGAAACTCGCATACGGGGTCTTCTCGGAAGTCCGCATACATCATCACGTATAGACCGCTCTGGTTAGAGCGCGAGAAAGCCTCGTAGCCACCCGACGGTCGGGGAGCTACCCCAGATCTTGCGGCCCGCTATAAAGATGCGCCTTCCCGGATACCATCTAGCCCGCCTCCTCAAAGGTGCTGCTCTCTTCGGTCTATCTAAAAGGCGACACCAACCTCTACCTCGCCGCTTGCCTCGATCACTGCATGGAAGGATAAGCCAGGCGTTGTCACAATTTGCGTGGGCCCACGGCGACGCGGGGCGGAGCAGTCCGGCAGCACATAGAGCTCATAACCCACAAGTCGCAAGCTGAAATTGCGCTTGTGATAACCTATTTCGTGTTCCCGTACTCTCTGCTTTGGTATAACGCCAGAAGTTAGGTGCAGTGGGCGGCGAAGGGAGCATCAAGCTTTATGGTCCACATCCACACGATTGCAGCAGGTGACCTTGAGTTGGCTCTGTACGCCGTATCGCTGCTCGTTAGTGTTCTACCGGACGAGCTCCTACTGATTGAGAGGATGGGCTTCGGCAGACGGGGCTTTGGATTTGGTAGAGGGCTGGGATTATTCAGACTCGTCAGGATTCTTTTCGCGCTGCTGTTCACCACCTTGCTCGGGCCGATCGTGCTCGTGGCTTTGATTGCCTTCGTCGCCTACAGGTTCTTCACCAGCCGACGAGGGCGGTGAACTGACGAATGTGGAGGTATCAGGTGGGCCTCAGTGCTGTGTTCGATAAAGCGCTCACAGTCGTGACGGTCCATGGCGATTAGGCGTCCCATCACGCCATAATCGAGACCTCCTTCCCGCCTCCCTCGCGGAGCACTGCTCGAAACGCTACTCTAGGCGTTGTCCCAACTGGCTTGCGCCCACTATGGAAGGCGGTAGCGATCGTACCTGTCGGCGCCTCCCCCACGTAGCCAACCACCATTGAGGTCGTCGACCGATCGCCAGCTTCCTTGTACAAGCGCCGTAACATCGCCTGCCGGAGCCCAGCCCATCTTTGTGTGTCCGGCCGAAGATCCTTCCAAGGCTGGCGCATATATTAAGGTAATACAACATAGTGCGTGTGAAATATACTCCCGGCCCGAAGGAGGAAAGGCGGGCAACTACAGCATCTACATCATCTTCCCCCGTAACCCGGGCAAGGACGAAGGTAGCATGCGGGTCTACGCCGGACAGGCGATCAGCGAGGACGAAGTCCTAGAGCGGGCCTGCGCCATCCTGGACGAACGGGACGGAGGCGCAAAAGCGGTCGAGGTTATCGACTGGAGAAGGGCGAACGACGTTGTCGTTCGCCGGATGGATCGGAACGGCGGCCAAGGTGCACCTTAGCGACCTGATCGTGGCGCTGGCGTCGCGTCCGCCGTGCCCCCTCCGACCCCGGGCGGAGACAGCCTCTAGCCCTTAGCATTCCATTGCCGATTAAAGGTGTTCTCCGAAGTTCGAGGGACTGAACAACTATCGCACTTTCCTTAGCCTTTCGCGGTTCCAGGCTGGGCTTATAAGGTTCCCCCGCTGGTTGTACCCTCCTGCGGTTTACGGGCGCTCAAAAGGGTTCTAAGCGCGTTGTTTCGGCGCCGAAGGCTACGGTGTGCGTCTCCCGGGCCTCTCCTCGCCCGCCGGCGGCTCTTCCCGCGGGGTAGGCGGTGTCGTAGATGCCGCACCCCGCCGCTCAGGTCTTTCCTCGCCCGGTGGAGGCTCCTCCCTCGCTGGTCTCTCTTCCAGGCCTGGCGGGGCAGTGACATCGGGCGGGACGCTCTCTTCCGGCGGGGTGATTGGGGCGTCGGGCGGCACTTCGGGCCCCGGGCGCAGAGGGGCTTCCCATACCTCCCGTATAGCTCGCCCTGCGGTCTGTGGGTCCCCACGAGGGGAGGCGAACATCGAGTTGAGGAAGTCCATGTAGGCGTTCACCGACTCCTGGGTGAGGGCCTGGGAAGCCTCCTGCTGCTTGCGCTGCTGCTCGATGAGGTCTTCCGCCAGAGCCCGGTTGCTCTCGGCCTGGGTGCGTAGGTTGTTGATCACACCGTTGAAGAAGTCCTGGGTGAGCTGGGCGTTGAGCTCCTGGGTCGAGACCGAGCGGCCGGCAACCGCCCGGTAAGCTTCGGTGAGGGACTCGGCGAACTTCTCGGCCGCTTCGTTCACCCTCTGCGCCTCTCGGTCTTCCATCGGGCTGCGCCTCCTTCGTTTTGGCTTCCTGTAAGTCGTCGTTACCCCTTACGGGAGCCGGCTACACACTCGGTTGGCGCGCCGTCTGTCACCCCTTGCAGGAAGCCCCGAACAACGGGCAACGGACCTTCCGGGAGAGCAGGCTCTGGAACGACGCCTCGACTCTACGTGGCACCGAGGGGAAAGGATCGGTGGGCCTACACGCCTTCTTGTTGGTCCTACTCACCTGTCAGTTTCGTCATGGCCAGGTGCATCGCGCCATTGCTCGCCACTATCTCCCTGCCCTCGAGGTCCAGCTCGCCTCCTCGGTAGTCCGTGACCTTACCGCCCGCCTCCTCGAGGATCAAACTCCCCGCCGCTATGTCCCACGCCCAGATGCCGCGCTCGTAGTAACCGTCCAACCTCCCAGAGGCCACGTAGCACAGGTCGAGCGCGGTGGAGCCCAACCTCCTCATGCCCCTGCTGAGCACCTCGAAACGTCCGAACAAGTCCAGGGCCTCGGGCATCTGGACGCGGTCGTAAGGGAAGCCGGTCGCGATGAGCGCCCGGATGGGCTCGTCAGTGTCCGACACCCTTATGGGCTCGCCGTTGAGGGTGGCGCCCTCTCCGCGCTCGGCGACGTAGGTTTCCTCTCTAATCGGGTCGTGCACCACACCCAGGACCACCTCACCTGCCTTCTCGAGCGCTATGGAGACGCAGAAGATCGGCAGCCCGTGAGCGTAGTTTGTGGTGCCATCTAAAGGGTCTACGATCCAGCGGGCGTCCTCATCACCAGAGAGCCAGCCTCCCTCCTCTGCCAGCATCCCGTAGTTAGGGAAGGCTCCGAGGAGGATCTCTCTTATGAGCTGCTCAGCTCGCTCGTCCACCTCGGTGACGATGTCCACCTCCCCCTTGTATCTGACCGCCTGTTCCGCACCGAAGGCGTCGCGCAACCTCTCACCCGCTTCCCTGGCCGCTAAGATCGCTGCCTCTAGTTCCCTGCTCAAGTTTCGTTCCTTCTACGTGAGAACAAGTCCCTTCTATGGTAATGCTCCGAGCGGGAAATGAGCAGTGGGACTTGCGCCCGATGACACGAGTCCCGTTGTCGTTCAAAGCCACCGTAAACTTGCTTCAAGGCAACGGCATTGCCCTCCGTGAGCCTTTCCTACTCACCGGTCTTGGCGACGCTTGAAACCGATCCTTACGTGTATCAGAGAAGAGCAGCCGCGCGCTACCCTCCTACGAGGCAGCAAGACCGCTTACCTGCGCGGGTGTAAAAGAGCGAGCATTTGATTCCCATGACGTGCTTACCTGGCCTTCTCTTTACTGACTTCCTGGTAAACAAGCGGTTTACTCCGAATCTGTCTGAAGCGCCATGACGTGGTTATTCGAAACTATTCAGTTAAAAGACCCGCGGCACGGGCGCCTCTACGCCTACTCGTATATCAGTTCGTGACCACGACTCACCCAGAAGAAGCTATCTACCAAGGCCCTTTACGGGACGACTCTCCCGTTCCACGCACGGAGACCGGACCAGTAGCCGGATTTACCCTGGAGAAGACTATGCCCTGACCAAGGCGTTCTCGGTCTGGATCTGGCCGGAGAAGCCATTGTGGGTCTCGAAGGTCACCACCTCGCCGAGATCAACCTCCAAGATGGGCTTCATCTCTGGGCCGAAGGCGAAGACGGCCTCCTCCTTGGGGATGGTGTGATCCACCCTGTCGATGGACTTGGCCCTACCGGTCTCCTTCCTGTGTGCTCCTCGTGGCCGGGCCTGCCTCTGAGGACACGGTCTCGTCCTCGACGAAGATCTCCTCCGCTTGAGCTATGGCCTGCGGGCGCTGGGAGGCAGCAAACCCTAGCGCCAAGAAGCCCAGCACTATCCAGGCGATGGCGAAGTAGTTGCCGAGCCGGATCGGGTAGTCCGGAAGGGGGGCGAACTGGTAGTAGAGCGGGGCGAAGAGGATCAGGATGGCGAGCACCGGGAACACGCCGTGCAAGAGCACCTTGAACTGGTCCCGGCGCTCACGGAGGTAGAAGACCATGCAGGCCAAGGAAACCATCATGTACACCAGAATCACCACGATGGTCACCGCTGTGGCTATGATGCTGAAGCCGCCGACCGGATCGAAGGCTGCGCCGAGAACGAGGGCGACGACCAAGGCGAGTATCGACTGCGCTATGATCGCCACGTGCGGCGTGCGGTGCTCCGGGTGGGTGCGCCCGAACACCCTGGGCAGCACGTCGATACGGCCCATGGCGTAGATCACACGGGTTGCGGCGTTGACCCCTGCGTTGGCGTTGGCTATAGCGCTGTTGACGATGGCGAGAAAGATGATCACCCATCCTACTCCCCAATACCTCGTCGCCAAGGTAGTCCAGGGGTCGGGGTTCTCGGCGTAGGAACTCATCTTGTCGAAGCCCCAGCCCATCACGGAGGCGTAAGCACACACGAGGTAGAACAGCCCGATCACGAGCGCCGAGGAGAGGACCACCCGGGGTATGGTGCGCCTGGGGTTCCTGGCCTCCTCCCCCAACGGGGCCGCCGCCTCGAACCCGATGAAGGCGAGTATAGAGAAGACCATCCCCTTGAACACCCCAGACCACGTGCCTTCAAGCGAGTTTGCGGGGTTGAAGACCTGGAGGGTGTTTTCCCCACCGGTAGCGAAGATCATGTACAGGCCGAGGGCCAGAAACGCCAATATCTCGAAGATCCCGAGCAGTATCCCCGCGTTGGTAGACAGCCTAATGCCCCAGTAGGTCAGGTAGAAGACCAGGAGCGCAGCCACCACCACCCACACCCACCACGGAATATTGATGCCGAGCCTGTTCTGGAAGGCGTCAGCCGCAGTTGCAGCGAAGACGAGGTACAAAAGAGGGGCGACGAGCGGTTCGGCAAGAAGGAAGACCCATCCGACCAGGAACCCGATTTTCGGCCCCAAAGCCCGGCTGGTGTAGGTGTAAAGCCCTCCGGCGGAGGGCATCTGCTTGGCAAGCTGTCCCACGGAGTTGGCTATGAGGAGCGCCACTACCAGAGCGAAGATCACCGAGAGCGGCAGGGCCGGCCCCGCAAAAGAGAAACCAACCAGAAGGGAGAAAGCCACCGCAGCGGCGGGCGCCATATGGGTGATCGACTGGAACAACACCTGTGCGAAGCCGATGGAGTGCTCTTGCAGGTGGTCGAACCTTTGTCCAGATTCCATCTCTAACCTCCCCCGACAAGAGATCAAGTCGCCAAACCAAACGATACATCCCAGCAACGTTCGGCGCTAGGGAGTCCTGGACAAGCCGAAGCGGGACCACAACCTGCTGCAGGCCATAGAAGCCCTTGAATGGCTCCTCCCACGTGCATTGATCGTCGCTACCTCTCCGCCGCGCCTAAGAGGGGGGGTTGCGGCGGAAAGAACCTGAGGCGTGTCTGGGGAATGCACGACAAGCCTACCCTCTTCCTCACTCTGGCAGCAGCGTTAGATCATCCTCTCAACGAGGGAGGTTACACTGTGCCGGTTGCTGAGATTGTGAACTACTGACTCGGGAGTGAGCTTGACCTTAGAGGTGATCGGAGCGGGCTTCGGACGGACCGGGACGATGTCCTTGAAGGTCGCTCTCGAGGAGCTGGGCTTCGGGCCTTGCTACCACATGAGCGAGGTGTTCGAACACCCCGAGCACATAGAGTTGTGGAGGGCTGCCGCGCAAGGGAAGTCGGTCGACTGGGAGCAAATCTTTGGCGGCTACCGGGCCACCGTGGACTGGCCAGGATGCACGTTCTACAACGAGCTGATGCAGAGAAACCCCGACGCAAAGGTGATTCTTACGGTCCGCGACCCCAAGGGATGGTATGAGAGCGCCTACAACACAATCTACAGGATAACAGCGGCTGCCTCCTCCTCACTGGTCTTCTATCTGGCTATCTTGGTCATGCCGAGGGCCAAGCGCATGAAGCGCGCTCGCCGGATGATTGTTGAGCTAATCTGGGAGAGGGATTTCGACGGGAGGTTCGAGGACCGAGAGCACGCTATCGAGACCTTCGAGAGGCACAATGAGGAGGTCGAGCAGCGCGTCCCGGCCGAGAAGCTACTGGTGTACGAGGTCAAGGAAGGATGGGCTCCTTTGTGCGAGTTCCTCGGGGTTGAGGTGCCAGACCAACCGTTCCCGCACCTCAACGATGCCGAGGTTTTCCGAGGGAGAATCAGGCGAATCCGCGTACTCACCGTCGCTACGCTCACCTTCGGTGTCTCTGTGGCAGTGCTCGTTCTACTGCGCTTCCGTCGGCGACGCTGACCCGCTTGGAGCGATGGGATCCTTACTCGGCCGACCGAATCCTCAGGGTCCTTAAAGGCCGCCTTAAACCTGCTTCAAACCAACGCGGTACCCTTCGCCTCCCTCTCCCTACCCGTTAGGCCTCGAGGCCTTAAAACCGATTCTTACGCGCATCGGAGGATGAACGTCGTTACACCGCCCTTCTCGAGGCGATTTAGTTGCACAGGAGAACCGTGCTATCCTCGTACGGGTAAGTCGAGCTCTTGGTGTAGAAACCTTGCTTACCTGGCTGTCGACTTTCCGGCATCTCCCGTAAACAAGGGGTTTCACCAATTTTGGCCTCTTTGGCCATGACGGCGATATTCAAACTTATTCAGTCAGAACGCTTACTCAGGGATGCGTATATATCAGCATCGCGACGACCTTCACGTGATGGCTTCAACGCGACTTCATCGGGACACGCGAGGGTAGCTTCCTCGGAGGCTAAGGTGGCCCGCCGGATCAAGTTGGCTCGATCTCGCTCACAACCCTAGCTGCTATATCATCAGAGGAACTTCAGATGTCCCATAGGTCCCTTTCTTCCGGGAAGGTGCTCCTGATTGAGATCCTCGAGACCTCGTAGCCGGCTTCCTCGACGGCGCGCTCTATCTCCTCTTGTTGGGCTTGTCCTCCATCGAACGAGACACCCACCACGTTACCCGGCGGATCGACATCGACTTCGGAGACGTACTCCAGCTTCCTCAAGGCCTCTTCGAGGTCTTCCAAGTTTGTCTCCTCTTTGTCCGCCGGTCTGTTGACGTAGACGTGCACGTCCGCCACGGTTGGCTCCCTTCTCTCGGAACGGCTTGACACCAGGCTTCGTTCGTCCACATGACCCTGATGTACCCCTAAATGCCGTTAAGGTATCGACCGCACCGACCGCGGGAGTCAAATGGAACTCGAAAGACCTGCTAAACAGCAGATTTCCATGCAGTCGGTAACTGTAAATGACATCGACCGCGCAGAATGCCGTAGGTAAGCACCTTGCGGGCGATACGGGTGGTATTTTGCTGAGTCTTGCGCCAGCATTTCATCGCCCGATCCGCCGGTCTCCCCGCCCGGCGTCTACCTCCCCTCAAAGCCTCCTTAAAGGCCGTTAGAGCCGACGAGAGACTCTCGACAGCCCTGTGCCGACAGGTGGTCGCGAACCTTCGAACTGGCCGCTACACGCATCTCGATCAGGCCGGCCCTGGCCCTGAGACGAACCGGGGGTCGAAACAGGGCTTGTGAAAGGGAGCATTCTCCTAACCTTGCCGTTGTTCATAACCGGGACGCTCTGGCTTTCCTCTCTCCTAAGATTTCCTCACTCTTAAGAAGATCACAATCCTCGGGTGACGCACCCTGGTAGATGTAATAATGTGTGTATATGCACGTGTCTGAACCTGGGACGAAGAACGTTGGCGCGACGAAGCTCAGAGAGATCGCGCGGGCCTGCGCGTGCGCCCACCTGCGTAAGGCCGCTCGCACGGTCACGCAGGTCTTCGACGAGGCGCTCCGCTCCAGTGGCCTTCGGGCGACGCAATTCACGCTCCTGGTGACGAGCCGCCTCGCGGGCGAGACGCCCGTTGGGGAGCTGGCCGAGAGGATGATGATGGATCGCACCACGCTGAGCCGCAACCTCAAGCCGCTCATGCGGAAGGGTCTGATGGAGGTGCGGCCGGGCGAGGACGGGCGGATGCGCCTGGTGCGGATCACCCCGGAAGGAGAGCGGACGCTCGGGAAAGCGTACCCCCTGTGGGAACGGGCCCAGCACGAAGTCGTCGGCGCCCTCGGCGAGGACCACTACGAAGCCCTCCTCGGGGATGTCGCCCGGGCGATCTCGCTGGTGGCCGAAGGCTCGCACGAGGCGCTCGGTGGCCCAGCGAAAGGGAATCCTCAAACGTAGGATGTGAGGTAGGTTGGACGGAGGGACCGGCCATAAAGGTGTATACGCACATAACTTAGGCCGCGTCGGCGGCCGGAAAGTGGGCGAGATGGCGTACAGGGAACACTGGGTACCAAGGGGCCGCCACCTCATCTACACGAGGGAGTACGGGGGCGAGGGGCCGGCCATCGTGCTGATGCACGGCTTCCCGGACAACCTTCACCTCTACGACCGGCTGATGCCGCACCTCTCGGGCCGGAGGGTCGTCACGTTCGATTTCCTCGGCTGGGGAGGTTCGGACAAGCCCAAGGACTACCCGTACACTGCGGACAACCAGGCCCGGGACCTCGACGCCGTTATCGGGCACCTGGGACTCGAGGACGTGATGTTGGTCGCTCACGACGCATCGGGACCGCCCACGATCGACTGGGCGCTGTGGCACCCGGACAGGACCGCGGCGCTAGTGCTGCTGAACACCTGCTACGGGCGCACGCCGGCCGCGCGCCTGCCGGAGGCGATCTTCCTGTTCTCCACGCCCGTTTTGAGGAATGTGGCACGCTTCGTCTCGGGGAGGTTCGACGTCTTCCGCAGGATGTACTGGTGGCAGATCGGGAGGAGGTTTATCCGGGACGAGGGAGTACAAAAGGAGTTCGTGCCGCTCCTCTACGAGCAGTTCGCCGCGACGCCGAGCACCAAGCCGGCGTTCTTCTCGCTGAACGCCGACCTGTGGGGGGCCATGAGGTCCCGCTCGGGCGCGGAGCCCGAGATGCGAGCTTTCGGGCGTCCGGTGAGGATAATTTTCGGCGAGGCCGACCCCTACCTGAACGCTAACGTGGCCCGCCGCTTCCACAGTCTGTTCCCCAACTCCGAGCTGTTCCTCTTGCCCACGGCGAGGCACTTCCCGCAACTCGACGAGCCCGAGGGAGTGGCGCGTCTTATCCTCTCGACGCCGCTGGCCAGCAGGATGGGCTCAGCCACCGGAACCTCGACGGCTAGCTAGGGAAGGAGGACGTGATGGGCGAGCACGCGAGGGCAATGATGATGACAACCCCCGCCAGGCGTGAAGAAGGGGTAATCTTCCGGATCGGCTCCGTAGCGGGCATCTTCGGCTCGCTCCTGGCCATGGTCGGAAACCTCCTCCATCCTGCCACGCCGATCGGAGACCCGGAGGGCGTGGCCCAGACGATCGCCGAGAGCGACGCCTGGGTGCTCATTCACCTCGTGATCGTGGTTGGGCTGATCCTCATGCTCGGCGGCCTGGTGGCCATCTCCCACTCGATCGAGGGCGGACTGGCTGGGGCCCTGGCCCAGTTGGGGTCCGTCGCCGCC
>Ga0126315_10000893_pt1 | contig 10943 bp, 5 predicted proteins | sample Plot106_FD_92534 | JGI IMG/M metagenome (GOLD analysis project Ga0126315, IMG submission 92534) | Serpentine soil microbial communities from UC McLaughlin Reserve, CA, USA - Plot106 | ecosystem: Environmental > Terrestrial > Soil > Grasslands | place: USA: UC McLaughlin Reserve, Lake County...
AGCCAAAACCCTCCTCATTGATCAACTGAACTAAAGCAACCTTAACAGCTTCGCGCATTCCAAACTTCGTATTGAAACGGTCTAAAAGCGCCGACTGAATCCAACTTTTTCAGTTCCTTGGACGCCCAGGAAATGATCTCCATGAACTCAATGATTTCAACGCCTACGCGAGATAGCCGTCCAGCCTCCCACGTCCCAAGACTCACAGGTTTTTGATGGGACTACAACCATCTGATTTTTCTATTTTCATCTGCTTCGCAACTAGGACGGGTCGAAACCATGTCAACATCTCGCCACGTGATATCAGCTCCATTCACAACGCTCCCTGACGGAAAGCGTGTCCTCCAATGCCATACCCGCGGCGACCGACGATTCACCCCCTTCAATTGCTTCGTCGAAGCTTTTGGAAGTACAAACTCTATCGAAAATCATTATCATCGCGCCAAGGTATTTGAGGGTGAAATCATCCCGAACGACTGGCGCGAAGCGAAAGCCTTGAAGAAGAACGGTTACAAGCAGGTCGCTTGGCAAATCGGCCCACTTCGCCTCCCTTGTCAATCCAATGAAAAAGGAACCAGCTTCACCATCACTGACCCAGGAATCCAGTTCTATATCGCACTGTGGTTTAAATATCTTCACGCAAACACCAACCTCTTGGAGGTTGCAGCCACCTTCGATGAATTCGAAGACCCGTTTCGCGGCGACTTTCCCTTTTGCCAGGCCGACGTTATCCGTCACTGCGTTCGTCATGGCATTCACAGCCTGCTCCCCAAGTGCAGCGAGTTGACAAAACAATTGCGGGCTTTCTCACGCCCGCTTCAATGAATTCCCTTTACGCCTACCGCCCGAGCGAGACCGACTTCGTTGGCGGCAAGTGAGTGCCAGCCACTTACAACACTCAGCTCTCTCCAACCTGCCAGAAACGCCGCTACTAATCCCAATACCTTTCCGGATCATTCCAGAATTCCCCCCGACATTTAGTTCTCGGACACCGCAGGAAACGCATCTGCGACTGCCCTCGAACAATAGGGGCTGAGGCTCGTTCAAAGCCCCTCGCCTCAACAAGGACGGTCATCTGATAACAGGTTATTATGACCTCCAAACAACAGCGCCTCACTCGGCGCTCCCGGTCATAATAGGCTGTTATCATACGCCCGCATTTATTCCTTTCTTTTGCTCCCACCCACGCAGGTTCTATCCATTATTTCTTGCTCAATACACTGCAAAGAAAAAAGCCGCCGAGGACCCGAAATCCTCACGGCGGCATTTTCCTTTCAACCGGTTTCCATCGCCTTAAAGGCTCCGGTCCCGGCAACAGTGAAGGCTCATAATCCGACTCTCAACTCAACTCCTCGAACCACCTCCTCTCTCGCCTTCGCTCACATCTGGAGTGGTGGCTTTGCCACCTACATTACCGAGAAACTTTTGGAAAGGAATATCCCGCTCGAAAGCGAGGACCAAAGCCCTGTCGATCAGCTCCGTTTCGAGAGGTTTTGTGCCATCGAATTTCTGGTGATACGCAACGTACTTCGTCAACAACGTATGCGTCTCAATCCTAATCTCGCCCTTAAACTTCTTCAACATTTCTCGACGCACGAAGAGCACTGGCGGAGCTTCCTTAACTCCACTTTGCTTGCCTGGTCCACTATCGTTAATTGCCATGATTCTGAGTCCTTATCTCTGAGGGAATTCTTGCGGCCACACGGCCCGCTTTGGCTCCTTACAAGCTCCGTGCCGTAGCCCGCCAACACCCCTTGGAATCATCAACCCAAACAAAGCCCGCCCACTCATTGAACTTCGGTGAATTCTCAATGATTCATTGAAAAGGTCTGTTGCCCACGATCAGGTTTTAGGAGGACTGCAATGAATTGATTTTAGCAAGTCTATTCACCGACTTCTCGGAGGCACCAATGAACAGCCCATACAGCAATGGCAGCATACGGCAGCAGGAAATCGCGAGTCGTAATCATGCCCGCCAGGAGATATCGAAAATGCTCGCAATTGAAGCCACCCGCGCGGCTGTCATGGTCGCCTATGTCATAACCCGAATCCAGCAGCAATTACAGGCTCCCAAACCTGCGGATGCTATATGGAATGACATTGTTAACAGCACGCAACTCGTTCCCGTCCGCCGGAAGGCGGACGACAATGTTGCTGATTATCCTCAGTTTTCTGGCTGGGTTAATGGCCGGCGTCAACAGATCGCTTCAACCCAAAAAGCACGGCTGCGAGAGTTACTTGAACCCATTGCTTTTCAACATCGATTCGGTAACTGCAAACGACTTGAAAAGCTTCACTTGATTTCTTCCAATTGAGCCTACCTTCTACTCCTACCCTATATACCTACCAACAGATAAGGCGATGATTTAATTCCACTTCACCGGGGTTAAGTTGTCGCCTTTCTTCATGTCCAGAGCAGAGATGATTGAGGCTAAAACCATCGCCTCATAATCACATCATAGCGCTATCTCCACCCCCCTTCATTCTCTCCTTATATACACGCCTACCTCATCACATCCGCAAAGCTATCCAATCGAGAAGGTGCAGGCTCAGGGTATGGATATGAAGCCTTCTTATCCTTGTTGACAAGATTTTGCGTCTCCTGCCGGAGTCGTCGACGTAACCCTCTTGTTTGCACCGTTTGTAGTATTAATTCTTGAAAATCCGGGGTTTCCCTTTAAGGAGCCCGCCTAACACCTTTAGTTCCTGCACTTGGAGGTAAATCACTGTCCCTTTTTAGGCGTTTTCAGCCACCACTCCCCAAAACCCACTTTTCGCCGCCTTTTCTCAGGTTAACTCCCCTCATTGCTCCAGTTACGCGCTTTGCCACCTGAGCCATTGTTTAAGAATCAAGGCTTTCCCGTTTGTTTACTGCGGTTTGAGCTTTAAGTTCCGCCTCTTGCTTCTTAAAAATACGTGCTATCTCCATTAGGAACACCACTTGCCCTTTAAGAAACTGTTTTTCCCGTCAGGGAGACTGCCGAACGCTTCTCATCGAGGTCACAAATGACAGACAAATCCTCCAGTACCGACACCACGAAACCTGGTAAACGCCGGCGGCGCCGCGCACCCAGCATTGCCTATAAAAAGGAGCTTGCCCGCGAAACTACGGGCACTTCACTCTGGGCTGCCGATCACGCTCTTTTCCACGAAATCGTCGGCAGAAGACACACAACTCCAGCCGAACTTTTACGGGAGATTGTTCATAATTGGGCGGTCACAATTCGCGTCTCGGGACAGGCTAAAGATACGCTCGAAATGGCTGGCCCCGTCAGGAAGCTCCACCAGCAGATAATCTCCGAACAACTCGCACCTGTGCAGGATGCCCTTGCCAAGATCATGCAGCGGTTGAGCACACCAGTACCCCCCCAACTGTCGCCAAACGCGAACACCAGTTTGGTTCCGGCAGAGCACCAGGATTCCGCCCTGCTCAACCTCCTACAAACACTCGCCAAGGAACTGAAAGTTACGAGGGAAGAACTGGCCCTGCTCAAGGCCTTTGCCGCCGCTCACTACATGCTCTCCGGACAAAGCTTTGGCGCCACCTGGGCGACCCTCGACTTCATGCAACGCTATATCGTGAGCCCGGTTCTTAAATCAGATCCTTCTCACAAAGCAGATCACTTCCAGGCATCCATAACCCACCGCGACGACGCCCGCCTCGAAGGACTGCAAATGGTCGAGCAAATGTGCCTCAGTTTCAACTATCCAGCCGAGTATCCATTAGTTCTGATCAAACCCGAAGAAGACCAGCCATAGACCATGAGTACGGCACAGCCTTTGTTATCGACGACACTCGGTAACTACCCAATGCTCCTCACTTCACGTATCCGCACCCGAACTCAAAAATGGGAAAAGTAGTAGTCGCAGTCAAAGCAAGTTCCTCAGGTGGTGCAAGCGGCCTCACCCGCTACATCGCCGAGTCAAAACGTAAGCCGGAAAAGGAAGGACTAGCGGACAAAGAACCACGCCCACTTTTTTCGCAGAACAAAGACGGCCTGACCGTCAGCGAAGCAAATCAAATCCTGCAACTCCCCACCGACACTCAAGCCCAGCGCGAAGACCTTATTCACCTCGTCATTTCCCCCGAGCCAGGTCAGTTTGAAGAGCTCGGCAACACCCGCGAAGAGCGCGTCGAAGCCTTCAAAGAAATCATTCGTGAAGCGGCCGAAGAAATTGAGAAGGAAGTTAATTTTGTTGAACTCAGTTGGATAGCCGGCATCCACCTGAATACCGACATTCCCCATGCCCATCTCGCCATCAGTCGAGAAGGCTGGGACCGCGCCACCGAAAAAGGAAGTCGCATAAATCATGTACCCAGAACTCTGCTCGCCCATCACGAGAAAGACGACCTCGGAGACAAAGTTTTCGTTCCCGGGAAGATTGCCGAACGCGTCAGCCAGGGAATCGAACGACAGCGTCAGATTGTTCTCTTAAAAAACCTCGCCGCCCAGACCAACGAGCGAGAACCAAAACCAGATGCAATTCCCACTCACGATGAACCTCGTCGCGCCCAATCACCTGTCGACACTCACCAGCGCGATGCAGCTCCGGAACCTGACCGCCAGCCAATTAACGATCCGGAATTGATCCGTGAAACCGATCCTGTTCTTCCGGCGCCAGCCGCTCCAGAACAGACTATAAATTGTGCGCAGGATCGGCCTAACGAACGTGAGATCCAAATCAACACTCAGCCCTACGATTCACACGAAGAACCGCTGCTCGTTGTGGAAGGCGACCAGCCCGATACCCACAGTTCCTTTTCCACCGAACCAGAAGAAACCAACTTCGAAATGCACGAGCCTTCGGAACCTATAGAAGAACTCCGAAAGCCGCCCGACGTCTCAGAGCATCTCTGGCGTGATCGCTATGTGCTCGGACGCTCAATGGTCGCCCGCGGCGAAGTCGACCGGCTCCAATCAGACATCAAGAGCACCAAAGAGCATGGAGACAAACGCCGCTTCCGTGTCTTCGATGCCACCCATGGCCACACCCGACAAATATCCGAATTCGATATCCGCAGACGCGCCGACGCCAGCGCCGCAACCGCCGTGCGCCAAGCCGAAATCCTCAAACCCGAGCAGCGCCAACAGGCCCGACAAAACCGCTACGACTTAGAAATTGATCGGCACGAAAAAGGTATCGGTGACCACCAGATAATCGTGGCGAAAACGATCCATAAGCTCGAAGGACAGTTAGCCGTCGCCCAGACACAACATGCCGAACTCAAACCCCACGTCAGCCGCATCCAGCAGCATTACAATGCCAACCGTCTCCCTTTGCCTGTGCCCTTACTTCGCTCGGCCGAAGTCAATAAACTTCAGGACCAGGCTATCGCCGCACGAAATCCAACCCGAGTTGAAACTATAGAAAAAATTCGCGAGAACCTCGCCGCCGAACGCGGAGAAGGTACCCGCTCGGATCATGACGTTGCCAGACTCGACGGCCAACTCCTTACCGCCCGATCCGAACAAGCCGCCCGACAGGAACGCGCCTTCCAGTTTGAAAGGACACGACACCAAACTCGCTTTGAAATCGACGACAAGAAATACTCACTGACCGAGATCGACCGTCGTATCAGCGAGCAGGAAAACCGCTCCTACTTTTTTGGCACACCTCTGAAAATAAGCACTCTCCATCTGAGACCGTCAACCAGACGAGAAGCCGCCCTCCAGGTCAAAGAACTGAAGGAAGTCCGCGAACTTGTAGTTGAAAAAATTGAGGCCCGAAGGCAGGAATTATCCGAAGGCGTTAAGGAAGCGAGCCGTATGACGTCCGTGCTCGCTGACATCCACGTCAAGGAACAAGCCCGCCTGATTGAACGCAACGGCCAGCGTCGGGAAAAGATCCTTACTCGGTCAGAGATTACTCACCTTATCGAACACGGAAACGTCCTCGCTGATCCGGCCATGCTCCAACATGCATTCATCCTCGAAGCCCGTCATGAGGAAAGGCAGACCGAAGATAAAAAACCGTCGCTAAACCACCGCGCCGCGCGTGCTATCGGGCGCGAGACCTTAAGCGAGATCGCCTTGCGCCAGGCCACCGAAAAGTTCCAGTCATTCAAAGAACACAAGCAATTCACCCCCGTCGCTATCAAGGACCTCCAAGGCCGCGAACAGACCGCCCGCCTCTTCGATTTTCGCCATGCGAAGCACCCGGTAATGTGGGCGCTGCAGCGTATCACCGAGTCAAAAGAGCATCGCCATTTGCGACGCGAAACCGCCAAGGCTGTCGCCGCCGAACACGCCCTGCTGAGAGACGAAGTTACCAAAGCCTCCCACTGCCACGAAATCACCAAAGCTCTCAGCGATTCACATCGCGAGCAGCTCCACCTCCTTGCCCAACCAATACCCGACGCGTCCTTCACCCCTAAACAGATCATCCAGCTCGAGGTATACGCAACCCGCCACTCTGACCCTCTGGAAAGGATGAGAGTCGAAACCCTCGTCTACCGAGCCGAGTCCGCTACTCATCAGCCCAAGCCAACCCACCAGGGACCGGACCACCAGCAGTTATCCTCGCTCACACCTGGCGAGCACTTACGCCGCTCAGACCTACAAAGAAACGATCGCCAGCACAGCACACAATCCCCGAGCGCAACCCAAGGCGAGAGTTTCCATCTCCCTGAGAAACAAAATCCTTCCCACGCTCATCTGCCACAGCGAGACCAGCAACAGCCCACGGTTAATCCGTCCCTCAACCCTGCCGACCCGGCCAAAGAGACTCCGGATCTCGACCTTCTTCGATGAATACCCGGCCAGGTGTTTTTGTTCGCCGCTTTCACTGTTCGCAATTGCCAACACCTGACACCGCTGCTTTTCCACCCAACCAGCTCAAAAGCCTGTCTTCAACCACGAAAACCACGGCGCAGCATCCACTTCAATCACTAATTTCTAGCCCAACCCATCCAGCCTCACTTTGCGCACAGCGTTTGCAACTTAGACCTCGACTGTTGGGCCATTCTGTATGTCGCCCCGCCAGTGCCGACACCTTTGTCCTTCTTGGAGAGTAAGACCGAATGAAAGCCCCGCGGGCAAAACTACGACTATCGGCGGCTGAAGAACTCGAGAACGTCGCTGTCGTCAACCGGCATACTTACTCCGGACCTCAGGACAATTCCTATATCTATATCGGACGTGGAACTCCGCTCGGAAATCAGTGGTCCCATGTCACCGGTACTGCCGCCACTCACAAAGCCGATACTCGCGAAAAAGCAGTGAGTAGATTCAATGACTGGCTTGCCGCCCAGATCGACAAAGGCGAAGGACCGGTATTCAAAGCCCTCCAGCAAATAAAAGAACGCGCCGCTATCGGCGAGCAAATCAAACTCGTCTGTAGTTGTGTTCCCGAACTCTGCCACGGCGACGTCGTGAAAGCCGCCGTCGAATTGCTCATCCACAATGACCACCACCGGGAACAGCCGTTACCACGCGAGCCACTACAAATAACCCAAACCGCTCAAGAGAAATCAAACCGCAATCCCAATCCCACCGGACGCGCGCTGACGAAAACCGCGCTTTCCGGACGCGCAGAACAAGCCCACTCTGAAATTCTCGCTATTGATTCCATCAGCGACGATCTCCAAACGCTCTACAGCGTCCAGGAAGGATTGACCAGAGCCGAACACGCCAGCCAGCTAAACTCTATCGATCAATTTGCCCGCGAGGCCTTCGAACGGGGAGCCACCTTAACTGAAGGCGTCCTTTCTATTCCCAAAGACCCTGACGCTCGACCGCGCGACGACGACAAAGTAACTATTGGCACCGAGGCCCATGCGATTACCTTCGTGCGCGGCTTCATCGCCGATCGCGACGTCGCTGCCGAGAAAGGACACCTCTTATTCGAACTCGGAAACAAAGCCTGCGGACAATGGACGGACTCTGACGGCCGCCTCACGATCTTTAATCATATCTACTCCGAAATTCGACAAGACGAGTCGGGAAATTACCGCTCCAAAGAACAAAAAGCAGAAGTCATAGACCAGGTCCTCGAAGAAACTGCGCTCTGGGCCCAACCACTTCCGGAACCCGTTCCGGAACCTACCGCCGAAGAACTCCACCAATACACTCTCGCCCTCGCAGAAGAAAACTGGGCCACCCTTACGATGGACCAACCACCGGCCGCAGACCTTTCAGCACGCGAGATTGAACCTGAACTGCCGATTAACTATATCGCTCATCTCAACTCCAGCTCTTATGGCCTCGCTACCATTGGAGAGCTCTCAGGTTTTGAATTCGATAACACCCTCGACTCGTCAAACCTGATAGATGAAAGCCAAACCTATGCCGACATGTATGAGCTGGCAATATCGGATCCTATCCAATTCGCCACTCCGGAAGGAGACCACTTAGGAGCCGAACGGGAAACCGGCACCAGCGTTACTCTCGACGCAACCTTCGATCGCATTAATCTCTCAGCTCTACCGCCGCAACTTCCAGACACCCTGAGTCCTGAAACACAGACCGAGCTATTCGAGTATCTACTTCCATCCGTCGACGCGCAGCTTGAGAACGGACTGAGCAAGCACGAGATCCTTTCACCAATCTATGAAACCAATCGCGAACTCGCTCAACAATCATTTGAAAATCAGATAGCCGAAACCTTTGCCCGCGCGGGCCAACATTCTCTCAGCGACAAGCCCATCACTCGCATCGAAGACCTTAATGCGGTCTCGTCGCTTCGCATACTCGTTCGCGCCGAATATGTACAGCAGACGAAAGGCTTCTCTCGCGAAGCCATCCAATGGGCCAAAGAGAACTATCGACAAAACCCCGATTGGTTACGATCCCAGGGCAATCTTGCAAAAGGCGAATACCAACGAATAGTTACTGCCCAAAACGATGCGCGAACCGAATGGCTCAATACTCATCTCGGCCAACAAGCCCCAACCCGCGCCGAGATCGCGTCCATCAATAAACTTGAACACGCCGGCAATCAATTAAACGCAGCAATCGCTGGCATTAATCCGACTCCGCAGGAACACGCGCAAGCCCTCGATCTAATTCAATCCCGACTTGCATCCACTTCGCTTACCGCGGAGACCTTGCTGCAAGGCTTCGAGTCAACCGAACAAACCGCGCAGCAGCTCGCCATTGAAGCTGCCGAATTCGCCGATAACGTTCGCGCCAGTTCCACGTTTCAAGAACTCAAAGCAACTCTGCAATCCGAATTGCGCGAAGGCTCGATTGACGCACGTGAGGCTCTCATACGCGGCAACAACTCTCGATTCGAAACCAGGACTGAAACCTACGGCCAGCCCTATGATCACCTACCACCTGGTTTTGACTGGCAAGGATGGGAAGACCAACAGATTGCTCAACACGAACAACGCTCGCTTTCAACGGCGCGATCGTTAGAACCGGCTGAAAGGACACTTCCAACTGATCTCGACCCTCTCGACTTGGCTATTGAGGCAGAGCGTGAAATCGCGTTATTCCAATATCAACAGTCCATCGAAACTCCCACACCACACCAGCCCTATGATCACCTACCCGCAGGTTTTGACTGGCAAGGGTGGGAAGACCAGCAGATCGCTCAGCACGAACAACAACCACTCTCGCGGGAACCTTCTCATGAGCCACCAACACCGTCTTCTCCTACAGGAGGAGCAGCGGCAACCAAAACCAATGAACGGCCGATATCCAACTACCCCGAACTAACCGGCGATGCCCGACCCTTATCACGATACGCTCAAGTCTCACTCGATAATGAAGTCACGCAGCGCGACACAATTCAAACCCTCACCGAAATGCTCGTCAGCCCGGACATTGAAGCCGCTCAAGCCCTCAACAATGCCCAGCTCGCCAGCTACAACGAAATCTCTAATCACCTGACCGGTCAATCCGTCACCAACGCTACCGAAGCTCGCGCAGCCCTTAGCGCAAAACTGCAAGGCATCGAAAAAGCTTCCGCTATGGTCGACGGCACACGAGCACGCTTCGGCATCGTTAGCGAACCCAAAATACTAACAGACCTCTCGCCCACCCCGGCCTATGTCTCTCTCGGTTCCAGTCCAAACGTTCGCGTCCCGGTCGCAGACTCCCGCGAGTACGACGCCCTAGTGTCTACCGCACAACAATGCCGAATTGAAATCAACACCTGGTCCAGCCTCACTAACCCCAGAACCATCTCCGGCGTCGATCAGGAACGCGCTGACCTCACACGTTTTGTTTCCAACTACATTGACTTCAGACTGAAGGACCACACTACCAGAGAACTATCCTCTAACCCGACATTCCGAAATTACGCCGAACGCCTCTCTGCCGCTCGATCGCCAGAAGAACTAATCAAGACCGGCGCCGAAATCAAACTCGAAAACTACGAGCTCCATCAACAAGCAATCGCGCACCAGGCGAATCCTGCCAACGTCCCCAGGCCCGATCGACAACCCCTCACGGTCATGGAAATGCGCGAAGTGTTTCTCTCTACCAGCCCGAGCGCCACCGTCACGCGCGCAGACCGCGCCGACATGAGAGAGATACTTCAATCCATGGCGATTTTCGGAAAGGAAAAAGAAGAGCGCGTCAAACTATTAGTCCAAGGGAAGATCGAGCCTTCCCCAACGCTCGCCAAGCTACTCACCAATCTCGAAACCCGGCAAACAGTTCGCGCCGTCAACCATTTTTATAGCAGCCTCCGGACGCCTCAAGCCGAGCTGCTTACCAAAAACCGCTTCGACCTGCACCAGGCACACGCGCGTTTACCACAGTACGAAAAAGACTATCTACACAACCATGCTCTTGCTCAAAAGTACGAGGCCGTAAATAACAAACAGCAAGGCCCCCAACTAACTCCGGATCAAACTACTAAAGCAACGACGCCCACTCTCGAAAGCCCGGCTAAGAGCGCCGCTGCCTATCGTGAATACTACGGAAGGGCTGACTGGCTTGAAGCCCAAAATGTCGTCACCGCCGCTGCGAATCTTGAGCGTGGTGCATCAG
>Ga0126315_10000894_pt1 | contig 10936 bp, 11 predicted proteins | sample Plot106_FD_92534 | JGI IMG/M metagenome (GOLD analysis project Ga0126315, IMG submission 92534) | Serpentine soil microbial communities from UC McLaughlin Reserve, CA, USA - Plot106 | ecosystem: Environmental > Terrestrial > Soil > Grasslands | place: USA: UC McLaughlin Reserve, Lake County...
AGAAGCGGATCGCGAGAGCGCTCCCTAGCGTGCCGCGCATGCTCACCACGCTCTCTCACACATTCATCTACATCCTCGATCACGACGAGGCGATCGACTTCTACGTCGGCAAGCTCGGGCTCGAGATCGGGGCCGACGCCGACCTCGGGCCGTTCCGCTGGCTCACCGTCCACGTCCCCGGCCAGTCGGAGTCCGAGCTCGTCCTGGCGACGCCCGAGATGGGCCACGACGACGAGACCGCGGCCGCGATCCGCGAGCTGGTCGCCAAGGGCGGCGGCGCCGGCGTGATCTTCAACGTCGACGACTGCCGCAAGACCTATGAGGAGCTGCGCCAGAAGGGCGTCGAGTTCACCCAGGAGCCGACCGAGCACTTCTACGGCACCGACTGCGGCCTGCGCGACCCGTTCGGCAATCCGCTGCGGCTGACACAGCCGGCCCCGCAGCCGTTCAAGATCCCGACCCCCGAGGAGCTCGCGGCTCAGGCCGACTAGCAGCCCCCGGCGAGGGCGCGGTCGGCGGCGCAGCCGCGACCGCGCCTTCACGCCCAGCCCCCACAGGTGCTCAGTAGCGACCGGAGATCAGATCCCAGGCCCGGCGGAGCTTCTGCGCGAGCGGCCCTTCGGAATCCTCCTCGCCCCCGTGCTGCATCGTCGCCGGGTTGGCGCTCGGTTCGGGAAGGCGCGCCACCTCCGCGGCCGAGATGCTCAGCAGCACGGCTCGCTCGCGTAATTCGGCCACCTCAGGCGCATCGACGAACCGGTGACCGCCGGGCCCGCCCGAGGTATCGATCACGATCCCGTCGAAGATGTCGCTCTGCTCATCGGCCAGCACGTGCTCGAGTGCGCCTACGCGCTGACCGTCGGAGCTGATGACGTCGATCCCCTCGTCGACGTCCAGGAAAGACCGCGGCTGTCCGTAATCGGTCACGAGGCCGACGGTACCCGGGACCCCATCGAAGCACGCACGAGCGTGCGCCCGGCCACCACGCCGCGGAGGTAGCGCTTCTACGGCATCGACTGCGGCCCGCGCGCCCGCCCCGCCGATCGTATGAAGCCTCGCCTTTCGGCCGGTACGCATGGGCGGCGGACGCTGAGAGGATGGCGCGAACCCAAGGAGGTTGCTCATGAAGGCATCGATGGTGCTCGCCGCCCTCGCCGTCGCCGTAGCCCTCGCTGCCGGCCCAGCGCAGGCGGCACAGTCGGAGATCAGGGTCTCGCCGAAGGAGATCGCGTTCGGGACGAAGACCGTGGGGACGGACTACTTCGACGGTGTCAAGATCACGAACACGAGCGGCCGAGCGCTGAACGTCCTCGTCGAGGCCGGCCTGCCCGACGACTTCGGATTCGGGTTCATGCCGGGCTCCACGTGTCCCGTCCTGACGCCGGGGGAGCTCATGGCGGACGGCGCCAGCTGCCGTGCGGTCGTGCGTTTCACGCCCAGCGAGTTCTTCGTCGGGTGGCACCAGACCGGCTCGCTCACGGTCACGACGACCGACCCCGCGGACGGAGCCACCAACATCTACGTGATCCCCGTGAGCGGGACCGGCAGGCTCTGACGCCGACCAGCCGAGCCGCCTAGCGCCGGATCGCCCGCTCCATCTCGCGCTTCATCTCGCGCTCCTTGATCGCCTGGCGCTTGTCGCCGACGTCCTTGCCCCGCGCGAGCGCGATCTCGATCTTCGCTCGCCCGTCGCGGAAGTACAGCCGCGTCGGCACGAGCGTCAGGCCCTTCTCGCGCGTCCTGCCGATCAGCCGCTCGATCTCGCGCTTGTGCATCAGCAGCTTGCGCGGGCGCTCGGGCTCGTGGTTCTCGCGCGAGGCCGGCCCGTAGGGCGGGATGTGCACGTTGTGCAGCCAGACCTCGCCGTCGCGGACGCTGGCGTAGCCGTCCTTGATCTGCGCCTTGCCGTCGCGCAGGGCCTTGACCTCGGTGCCCTGCAGCACGAGTCCCGCCTCCCACTTCTCGAGCAGGTTGTAGCGGTGCGAGGCCTGGCGGTTCGTGGCGACGTCGCGGGACGGCATCGCTGCTCACGTTAGCCTGCACGCGCGTGAAGCCGCACCTGCGACCGCACGCCCGCCCGCTCGCCGCTCCCGAGAACATCGTGCAGGGCGACCGCTACCGGATCACCGCGCTCGACGCGGGCCTGCTCCGGCTCGAGTACTCCGGGTCGGGCGAGTTCGAGGACCGCCCGTCGCAGACGGTGGTCGACCGCGCGTTCGAGCCCACCGAGTTCCACCTCACGGAGGACGAGCACGAGCTCGAGCTGCACACGGACCGCCTCCAGCTCATCTATGACAAGCGGCCCTTCAGCGCCGAGGGCCTGTCGGTGCAGGCCAAGGGCGGGGTGAGCAACTACCGCAGCATCTGGCGACCCGGCCTGACGCTCGAGAACCTCGGGGGCACGGCGCGCACGCTCGACGAGGCCGACGGCCGCGTCCCGCTCGAGAACGGCGTCCTGGGCCGCAACGGCATCGCGGTGGTCGACGACTCGCGCACCGTCCTGCTCGAGGAGAACGGCTGGATCGCGCCGCGCCGGCCCGGCGCCCAGGACCTCTACGTGTTCGCCTACGGGCGCGACTACCGCGCGGCGCTGCGCGCGCTGTACAAGCTCACCGGCCCGCAGCCGCTGCTGCCGCGCTACGCACTCGGCAACTGGTGGAGCCGCTACTACCCCTACAGCGCGGAGGAGTACCTGGCGCTGATGGACCGCTTCGCCGAGGAGGGCCTCCCCTTCTCGGTCGCCGTGCTCGACATGGACTGGCACCTGGTCGACATCGACCCGTCGCTGGGCAGCGGCTGGACGGGCTACACGTTCAACCGCGATCTGTTCCCGGATCCGCCGTCGTTCATGGCCGAGCTGCACGAGCGCGGGCTCGCCGTCTCACTCAACGTCCATCCCGCCGACGGCGTGCGCGCGCACGAGGACGCCTACCCGCGGGTCGCCGAGCGGATGGGCATCGACCCGGCCAGCAAGCTGCCGGTCAACTTCGACCCGACCGACCCCGACTTCCTCGAGACCTACCTGGAGGAGCTGCACCACCCGCTCGAGGAGCAGGGCGTCGACTTCTGGTGGCTGGACTGGCAGCAGGGCCAGGTCACCAAGCTGCCGGGGCTCGACCCGCTGTGGCTGCTCAACCACTTCCACTTCCTCGACTCGGCGCGGAACGGCCGCCGGCCGCTGACCTTCTCGCGCTACGCCGGTATCGGCAGCCACCGCTACCCCGTCGGCTTCTCCGGCGACACGGTGGTGAGCTGGGCCTCGCTGGACTTCCAGCCCGAGTTCACGGCGACCGCCTCGAACGCCGGCTACGGCTGGTGGAGCCACGACATCGGCGGGCACTTCTTCGGCGTCAAGGACGACGAGCTGGCCACCCGCTGGGTCCAGCTCGGCGTCTTCTCGCCGATCCTGCGCCTGCACTCGACCGCCGACCGCTTCATCGCCAAGGAGCCGTGGCGCTTCGGCGAGGTCGCGCGCCGGCTGATCGGCGAGGCCCTCCGGCTGCGCCACCGGCTCGTCCCGTACATCGCCACGATGGCCCTGCGCGCCCGCGAAGAGGGCGCGCCGCTCGTCTCGCCGATGTACTACGACCACCCGTCGGACGAGGCCGCCTACGGCGTCCCGAACCAGTTCATGTTCGGCACCGAGCTGCTGGTCGCGCCGATCACGTCGCCGATCGACGCCGAGACCCGGCTGGGGTCGGTCAACGCCTGGCTGCCGGAGGGCGAGTGGATCGACGCCTTCACCGGCGTGCGCTACCGCGGCGGGCGCACGATCGGCCTGCACCGCGAGCTCGACTCGATGCCCGTGCTCGTCCGCCCCGGCACGGTCCTGCCGCTGGCGGCCGACGGCCGCGGAACGGACCTGCCGGACCGGATCGAGCTGCACGTGTTCGCCGGCGGCGACGGCGAGTTCACGCTCGCCGAGGACCGCGACGACGAGCGCTGGGCGCGCACGCGCTTCACCTACCGCGACGGCGAGCTCGCCATCGGCGCGGTCGAGGGCGAGCGGGGCACGCTGCCCGGCGAGCGCGCCTACGTCGTCGTCCTGCACGGCTTCGCGGACGCCGAGCCGATCGACCTCGGCGCGCTCGACCCGGGCTCCGAGCACCGGGTCGGGCTGAACGGCGAGCCCGCCGACGACGACGTACAGGAGCGGCTGTTCGTGCTGCTGGACCGCGCACACCTCGCCAACCCGGTCAAGAACGCGATCTACGACGCGGTGCTCGCCGCGCCGAGCCCGCGCGACGCGGCGCTCGAGCTGATCGGCATGGTCCTCGGTCCCGCCGTGCTCGGCGCCGTCACCGAGCTCCTGCTGGCGCGCTGACACCAGCGGCGGCCCACCTTGGACGCTGCTCGTGCCTCGGAGCATCAGCCCCGGAGCAACCACTGGGCGCTAGTTGAGTTAGTCAGCCCACCAGTCCCGCTGGCCCTCGACGTCTTCGCGGCGAGCCTCGCCGAGACTGGGCGCGCCGATGACGATGATCTCGAGGCCCTCCGGCCCGGCCTCGTAGCCTCGCCACGTACCGGGCGGGACGCGCACCGCGTCCCACTGCTTGAGCTCGACGATCTCGTCGTCGAGCTTCATCCGCCCGCTCCCGCGCACGACGACGTACACCTCCTCCTGTCTCTCGTGCGTGTGGCCGTACGGAAAGCGATAGCCGGCCGGGACGCGCTGGTAGCCCAGGCCGGACTGCTCGAGCTCGAGCGCCTCGGTCGCCAAGCGGAACTCCAGGTCCGGCGCGCCGTCGAATCTCGACCCGACGTCCTCCAGATCCTCCTTGAGGTTCCTGAGCGTAAACGGCACCGTCGCGATCCTACGTGTCCTGGCAAGTCGCTGATCTGGTGCGTCAAGCGCCGCGCGGCAGGCGCCCCGCGGCGGCAGCCGGCGACGCTACTTCTCGGCTGGGAGCCGCGACTAATCCCAGATCCGCTCGACGTCGGTCAAGCGCTGGAAGTCAAGGTTCTTGACGTTCGCCGCGACAAGCGCATCCCGCACCTCGCGTGTGACGAAGATCGTCGCGCCCTCGCTCGGGCAGAACAGATCGCTTCCGTCCCAGGAACCGTGCTCGAAGAGGAGGCCTCTGCGGCCTGGGACCGCCTCGCCTTCCGGCACGGGCGACGGGAGCATCTGCTTGGGCGTCAGCGACTTGTCAATGTCCCCACAGCGGCCGTGCACCGCGAGACCGTGGTACGCGTCGGCGTCGATACCGGCCGCGTCCAGCTCGACCGGATATGTCGCCCAGCCGGCGAACCGCTCCCTTTCCAACACGTCGATGACGAGTCGAGAGACGATCGTGAGCGGGCCGAAGGTCGTACCGACGAGGTCCAGCGGCCTGCTCCCCTCGTCCCGCTGGAAGCGGACGGGCTTGCGCGGCGTGCGTTCCCTACGGGTGAGCGCGTGGGGAACGCGGAGCTTCCCGGCGGGAGTGACGCGCAGCGCGCCGCGCAGGAAGCCTTCCTGGAGGACGAAGAACCGGCCGAAGTACTCCTCGATCTCCGCGGCCGAGACCGACACACGCCGAGCCTAGCGGCGGGCTCCGGCTATTGCTTCCGCATCGTCACCCCTGAGCAGTGGCGCGCCGCGCGCGAGGTGCTGCTCGAGCAGGAGAAGGCGCACACCCGCGCGCGTGACGCCCTTGCGGCCAAGCGCCGCTGCATGCCGATGATCCGCGTGGAGAAGGACTATCGCTTCACCGCGCCCGGCGGCGGGGACGCGACGCTGCTCGACCTCTTCGACGGCAGCCGGCAGCTCGTCGTGTACCGGTTCTTCATGGATCCGGACATGGACGTCTACCCCGAGCGCGGCTGCCCCGGCTGCTCGATGTACGCCGACCAGTTGAGCAACCTGCTGCACCTGCGCGAGCGCGACACCCGCTTCGTCGCCGTCAGCCGCGGCGAGCAGGAGCACCTGCAGCGCTATCGCGAGCACATGGGCTGGGAGTTCCCCTGGTACACGCTGCGCGACGACTTCGACGCCGACCACGACGTCGCGGAGTGGCACGGCACGAACGTGTTCCTGCGCGACGGCGACGAGGTCTACCGCACGTACTTCATCGACGCCCGTGGCGACGAGGCGCTCGGGTCGACCTGGAACCTCCTCGACATCACCCCATACGGCCGCCAGGAGGAGTGGGAGGACTCCCCCGAGGGCTGGCCGCAGACCCCGCCCTACAGCTGGGCCGGCTGGCACGACAAATACGACCACACACTCTGACGTGCTCGCCCACGTCGCAGGCATCCCCGTCGAGGAGGCGCTGCTCGCCGCGCCGGCGCTGCTGGCCGGTGTGACCGTGATCGCCGGCTACGTCCGGGCGACCGCCGCGCGCCCGCGCCGCTAGGTTCGCCCTTGCGCGGAGTGCACCTCGCAGGCTGCGGTGATCCACGGTGGCGAGGCGCCCGCGAGCATCGGCGGATCCAGGCTACGCGGACGGCGAGCGCACGCGAGCGGTGGATTACTCGGCCTGAGACCGAGTCATCCACCGGTCGACGTCGAGGCGGGGAGGTCTCGCGAGTCCGTCGGCGTAAGCAGCGATCGTTGAGCCGGTCCCGCCCGCCGCGCCGGCGGCAGCGCGGGTACGGACACCTCGGGACCGAAGGGCGGAGATCGCGACCCCGCACAGAGCAGATGGCCCAGGCGCCGGTCCGGTAGCCGCCCCCACCGACAACCGCCCGACGAGGGTGGCGCGCCGGCGCAGCCTCCGAGGGCTCCGATGTGCGGCCTGCGGCACGTCAGGCCGACCCCAGCGCGATCTCGACGGGCGATAGATCCACGCGCCCGCGCGGCGCGTCGACCCGCTCGACCTGCACCACGAGCGGCTCGCCGAGCCGCAGCGCGTTGCCCGACTGCGCGCCGACGAGCATCGTCTCGAGCTCGTCGAGCTCCCACCAGTCGCCGCGCAGGCGGCGGACGGGCAGCATCCCCTCGTAGCGGCCGAAGGCCACGAACGCGCCGGCTCCGATCACGCCCGCGACCTCGCCCTCGAACTCGGCGTGCCAGCCGCGCTCGAACAGCTCGGCCTCGAGCAGGAAGCAGCGCGCGATCGCGTCGCCGCGGCGCTCGATCGCCATCGCGTCGCGCTCGCGCATCGAGCACCACTCGCCGGCGCCCTCCATGTCCGGGGCGCGGGGCGCGTCCTCGCCGGCGCCGATCGCCGCCAGCAGCGCGCGGTGGCAGATCAGGTCGGGGTAGCGGCGGATCGGCGACGTGAAGTGGCAGTAGCGCAACGACCGCAGGCCGGCGTGGCCGACGTTCTTGGGCGAGTAGTGAGCCTGCTTGAGCGACCGCAGCACGAGCGAGGTGAGCGCCAGCCGGCCGTGGCCGCGCCGCCTGACCTCCTGGTCCACGAGGTGCGCGATGTCGGCGATGGCGTCCGCCGCCTGTTGCGGGGTCATCTGGCCGGGCAGCGGCGGGGTCGGCACGTCCAGCGACGCGAGCTGGTCGGCGAGCCGCTCCACCCGCGCGGGCTCGGGGCGCTCGTGGACGCGGTAGAGCGCCGGCAGCTTGCGCGTCTCCAGCAGCGTCGCCACGGCCTCGTTGGCGGCGATCATCAGGTGCTCGATCAGCCGGTGCGACTCGGTCTGCTCGCTCCACACGAGCTCCGTGACGTGGCCCTCGTGCGAGAACGCGAACTCCGGCTCCTCGGACTCGACGGCGAGCGCGCCGCGCGACTCGCGCAGCTCCTGCAGCGCCGCGGCCACGCGGCGCGCGGCGGCCAGCGGCTCGGCGTACGGCGACTGCGCCGCCTCCTCGCCGGCGAAGATCCGGTCGACCTGCGGGTAGTCCAGCCGAGCGTCGGAGCGGATGATCGAGCGGTGGAAGGCGGTGCGGCGCACCTTCGCGCCCTCGAACTCCAGCTCGACGGTGACGGCGAGGCGGTCCTGGTGGGGCACGAGCGAACAGGCGCCGTTGGAGAGCACCTGCGGCAGCATCGGCTCGACGGTGCCCGGGACGTAGACGCTGGTCGCGCGCCGGAACGCCTCGCGGTCGACCGGCGAGCCGGGCTTGACGTAGTGCGAGACGTCGGCGATGTGCACCCACACGCGCACCGCCCCGCCGTCGAGCGGCTCGGCGGAGATCGCATCGTCGAAGTCGCGCGCGGTCGGCGGGTCGATCGTGAAGGTCGGCAGAGCGCGCAGGTCGAGCCGGCCGGCCGCCTCGTCCTCGGGCGGCCGCTCGGCGGCGGCGCGCGCCTCCTTCTCCACGTGCGGGTCGAAGCGGCGCTTGAGACCGCGGTCGAGCAGCATCGCCTCGATCACGTCACGGGCGACGTCCGGGCGCCCGATCCGGCGCAGGATCTTCGCGTGGCCTGAGCGCGGCCCGTTCGGGGACACGAGCACGAGGTCGCCCGGCCGGGCGGCCGAGCCGGCGCGGGGCCGGTCCACGTTCATGCGCCGCCCGCGGAAGAAGAACGGCTCGGCCGTCAGGAAGCGCCCGCGCCGCTCGAGCACGCCGACGATCGGGCCGCCGGGCAGGCGCTCGTCGGCGCCGGGGCGCTCGCGCTGCTTCACGTGCCGTGCCGCAAGACGACCCCGACGGCCTCGTCGAGGGCCTCGTCCGGCTTCGTCTTGGGATCGTCGACCGCCTTGACGTCCGGCGCGATCCCGTCGCCCTTGGCGACCCCGCCGCCGCCGATGTTGCGGCCGCTGGGCAGGAAGTACTCGCCGACCGTGATGTCCAGCGCGCCGCCGTTGGAGAGCCGCTCGATCTCCTGGAAGACGCCCTTGCCGAACGTGCGCGTCCCCACGACCGTCGCGCGCTTGCGGTCCTGCAGCGCGCCGGTGACGATCTCCGAAGCCGAGGCGGACTGGCGGTTGACCAGCACGGCGACCGGGACCGAGGTCGGGATCGCGCCGCCGGTGGCCTCGTAGACGCGCTCGGGGCGCGAGCGGCCCTTGGTGGAGACGATCCTGCCCTCGGGGATGAAGATCGAGGAGATGAGCACCGCCTCGTTCAAGAGGCCGCCGCCGTTGTCGCGCAGGTCCAGCACAATCCCGTCCGCGCCCTGGCGCAGCAGCTTGCGCACGGCCTGCGAGAGCTCACCGTGCGCGCCGGACGTGAAGCCGGCGAGGTGCACGTGGCCGACCTTGCGGTCGCCGCGGCGCTCCATCGAGGACTCGACCACCGGGATGTCCACCTGCGCGCGCTCGAGCTTGACGTCGCGCTCGCGCTTGCCCGACTTGACGGTCAGCTCGACCGTGGTCCCGGCCGGGCCCTTGATGCGGGCGGTCGAGGCCTCCGACGAGTCGCCGGCGATCGAGCGCCCGTTCACCGCGACGACGACGTCCCCGGGCTCCAGGCCGCCCTTGTCGGCGGGCGAGCCGTCGTAGACCGTCATCACGCGCAGGCCCTCCTTGGTCTCCTCGACCGTCATGCCGACGCCCGAGAACTGGCCCTGCGTGACCTCTTGGAAGTCCGCGTAGTCCTTCGGCGAGAAGTAGTTCGAGAACTGGTCGTCGAGCGACTCGATCGCGGCGCCGAGCGACTTGTCGAGCAGCTGCCTGCGGTCGACGCTGCGGTAGTAGTCGCGCTTGATGAGTTCGACGGCCTCCTCGTAGACCTGGGCGTCCCCGTCGTCGACGAGCTGGTCGCGGACGAACCCGGGGAGCGCGCTCGGGTGGCCGCCGAGCCAGATGCCCGCGACGAGTAGCACCGGCACGAGCACGGCGATGACCAGGAATGAACGGCGCATGACCCCGCAGTTCACGGTACCGCCCTAGATGAAGATTGGATCTAGGAGCCCGTCAAAGAACCCGACACGCCGGGATGCGGCCGGCTCTTCTTCGACGGACTCCTAGACGCGCAGGAAGCGCCGCAGCGAGATGCCCGAGCCGACGGCCGAGACGGCGATCGAGGCGAACAGGAGCAGCGTGATCAGCAGCGGGAAGTTCATCGTCTCGGGCGCCGCGATCAGCGCGAAGTCGGCGGCCAGCGGGTCGACCACCGCGACCTTGACGACCCCGAGCAGCAGCACCGCGACCAGGCCACCGAGCGCGCCGACCATCACGCCCTCGAGCACGAACGGCCAGCGGATGAACCAGTCGGTCGCACCGACGAGCTTCATGACCTCGACCTCGCGGCGGCGCGCGTACAGCGACAGCCGGATCGTGTTGGCGATCAGCAGCATCGACGCGGTGACGAGCAGGATCGCCAGCAGTGCCATCGTCAGCTTCACCACGCGCGTGACGGAGAGGATCTTGGCCGTGTCCTCCTCGCGGTTGCGCACCTCGTCGATCGCCGGGTCGACCACGGAGCGCCCGCCGGACGGCGAGCGTGGCGCGAGCGCGTCGCGGATCTGGCCGATGTTGTCCGGGTCGTCCGGGGTGACCCGGAACGTGTCGGGCAGAGGGTTGGACCCCAGCAGGTCGTAGTAGTCGCCGCGGCCGGCCTCGCGCTCGGCCGAGAGCGCCTGCTTCTTGGAGACGAACACGACCTTGCCGACGTGCGGGACCTGTGTCTCGATGAGCTTCTGGACGCGGTCGACGTCGGCCTTCTCGGCGTTCGTCTTCATGTAGACGTCCGCGATCACCTTGCCGCGGACCTCGTTCGCGGCGCCCGTGGTGGCCTGCACCATCGGGATGAAGACGCCGAGGATCAGCACCGTGACGAGCACGGTCGCCGTCGCGGCGAACGACGGCACGGCGTTGCGCTTGAGCGCGCGCAGCGCCTCGCGGAAGAAGAAGCCGAAGCTCACTCGAGCTCACCCCACAGCCGCGCGCCGAACTCCTGCGTGGTCTCCTCGCGGCGCGCGTAGCCGCCCGCGCGCTCGTCGCGGACGACGCGGCCGTCGGAGAGCTCGATCACGCGCCGGCGCATGCGGTCGACCATCGCGACGTCGTGCGTGGCGACGACGACCGTGGTGCCCGTGCGGTTGATCCGGTACAGCAGCTGCATGATCCCGATCGAGGTCTCGGGGTCGAGGTTGCCGGTCGGCTCGTC
>Ga0126315_10000895_pt1 | contig 10922 bp, 11 predicted proteins | sample Plot106_FD_92534 | JGI IMG/M metagenome (GOLD analysis project Ga0126315, IMG submission 92534) | Serpentine soil microbial communities from UC McLaughlin Reserve, CA, USA - Plot106 | ecosystem: Environmental > Terrestrial > Soil > Grasslands | place: USA: UC McLaughlin Reserve, Lake County...
GGCTACAAAGGGCGATGGAGAGCACCTCAAAAGCTTCGTTGCGGGCGCGTCTGGCGCTCCTTGTCGCCGGCGCCGTGTTGCCGCTCGCGCTTGGGGCGGGGATAACGATCTACTACATCTCCGCAGCCAATAACGAAGCGGCATCGGCGCGCCTTCTTCATCTCTCGCGCTCTTTATTGAGCACGGTGGATGCTCGGGTCGAGACGTTGATCGGCGCTGCCCAGGCGCTCTCGGTCTCTCAGGAATTACAGAACGGCGATCTCGAAGGCTTCCGTCGTCACGCCGAAGCTTTCCTACAGTCGTTCAATCCCTCCGCCAATTTTGTTTTGTCGGACGCAAACGAAACACAGCTCGTGAATACGGCGGACGCAAGGGGCTCCGGAACGCGCAAAAACATAGCCCCAGAGGTGATCGAGGCTCATCGGGAGGTGTTCGCGACTGGCAAGCCCGTCCTCTCACGTCTGTTCACCAGCCAGGTCATCGGCCAGGCGGCGGTGAGCGTCAATGTTCCGGTTATGCGCTCGGGGCGCGTGGCTTATAATCTCGGTCTGCCGCTTACATCGCGCGATCTCTCGCAGTTGCTGATCGAGCAGCGCATGGACGAGAGCTGGACGGCCGCTATTTGGGATCGCGCCGGCACTGTGATCGCGCGCAGCCGCGATTGGGAAAAATACGTGGGCCAAAAGGCTTCCCCAAGCATCTATCCAGCGATCATGGCGCAGCGCGACCAGGTTCTCACGACCGTTACCTTTGATGGGCAGCGCGTGGTGACCGCCATTGCACATGCCCCGGCCATCGGCTTGACGCTTGCCATCGGTGTCCCAGAGGCAATGCTGCAGGCGCCGCAACGGCACGCATTGCTTCTCATTCTTGCTCTTAGTGTTGGGTGCTTAGCGCTGAGCGGCGGGTTCGCTGCGCGCTTAGCGGGCCAGGTACTATTGGCGGACCGGGAGAAGGAGATTCTGGTTCAGGAACTTGGGCACCGCGTCAGCAACTTGTTGGCGACAGTCCAAGGGATTGCGGCGCAAACCGGGCGCGCCTCCAATTCGAAACAGGAAGGATTTGCGCGGCTTCAGGAGCGCATTGCCGCGCTGGCGAGAACGCAGCGCATTGTGACCGATCACAAGTGGGAGGCCGCTCCCGTCCGCCGCGTCGTTGAGGCTGCGTTGGAGCCGTTCCTCGGCGCCGCAAGCGCCATCGAGCTTACGGGCGATGCTCAAGTGAGCATCGGCGCGCGAACAGCGCTTGCGATCACGCTTGCGATTCACGAGCTTGCGACGAATGCCGTGAAGTACGGTGCCCTCTCCATCCCTTCCGGAAAGGTGCGGGTGAGTTGGAAAGCCGACAATAGAAAGCACGTGATTTTAGAATGGGAAGAATCCGGCGGTCCTGCCGTTCAGCCTCCCGTGCGGAAAGGTTTTGGCTCGACGCTGCTCGAGCGTGGCTTGACCGACAGCGCCAGCGGGTCGGCCAACGTCGAGTACCGCCCCTCGGGAGTGCGCTGCGTTCTCCGCCTCCCGGCAAGCTGAGCGCGAGCCGACGTATTGCGGCTTTGTGCGGTCAATACTTGGCCCTCCCGCGGCCGCCGAATGGCCATTTTATCAGACCAAAGGGTTGCCGTCTGCAACATAGGAAAGGACGATTTGATGAAATGCCGAGTTCTTATTGCGAGTGCAACAATTGCCATTCTTGCGACGCCGCTTGCTGCCCATGCGCAAGGAGTCCCCGGAGGAGTTGCGTATGGCGTTTATGAGGGAAATCGCCGCGCCGGTCCTGTTGGCGCCGTGGTCGGCGGTGCCGTTGGCGGAGTCATCGGCGGGATCGAAGGTGTGTTGGGCGTTGATCGCCAGTATCGCTCAACTGTGGAAGTTCCTCGCAGAACTTATCGGCAGCGTCGAGCCGTCCGGAAAACCGTGAGGCATTCGCGGCGTGTCCGCCGCTCAGCGCACTATTCGCAGTAGTGCGACCTCAAGTCGGGGTAGTCCATGGATCGTGAGTCAAACAGTATGTCGGGAGAGCCGTGTCTTTCGAAGCGGCTCACTCTCATCCTGATCGCGCTATCTCTTTCTTTCAGTGCGATAGAGGCAAGCGCGGAAGGTGCCAAACCAAGACGCCATGGTGGCTTGGCGTCGGTATACTCGACCGAAAGCGGCACCAGGACCGCAAGCGGCGAGCGGCTAAATCCCGGCGGGATGACGGCTGCGCACCGCTCCTTGCCGTTCGGGACCATGGTTCGTGTCACCAACCAGAGAAACGGACGATCGGCGACGGTCCGCATCAACGATCGCGGGCCGTTTGTGCGCGGACGTGTCATTGATGTATCGCCGGCCGCCGCCCGCGCTCTTGGGTTCTCTGGCGTAGCGTCCGTTTCGCTGAATGTCGATCAATAACGGCTATCTGATTTTTCGTGTGAAGTAGTGACTCCAATTCGATCTTGGATAAACGAAATATTTGCGATGTGATCACGCGGCGCTGATCTGCCACAAATGCGTTCGTTGCGCGTTAGCCTCCTAGGCTGTCGGGCTCCATCATCTCGCGCGGTTTGCCCAACGGATCCGACGTGCGCGGATGCTTTTCATGTAGCAAGACCGCAAGCTGCTGGCGGATCGATTCGCCCTGAAACAGGACCGCTTGCTCGAAAATCTGCTGTTGGATGTCGTGGGGCAGTTTGCCCCAAACTGTAAGGACGGCCTCGCCTAATGCGCGGGAAAGTTGACCTTCGTTGTGAGGGAATACGTTCATGGCTGTGCCCTCCAGAGGAATTTTGTACGCCAACGCCGGCAGAACGCCACAGTTCCTGCCGCGGATATTAGCACAACGGCGCAAGATCGAACCATCCCAGCGGGGAAATCTGCGCGAGTGCGGCCGGGTCGGTCAGTTACAAGACCTTTTTCATTGAGGGAGTGGTATGCAGGTTACAGCCTATGGCTCAGAAGAACCGATAGCCACAGGCGCGCATCGAGAAATACGGTCGCCATGCCGCGCGCCCGCGCGTCTGCCCGCGTAATTCATCAGCGCGCATCCGCCCCCCGTTCGCCGCTCATCCTCCAGGACGATGATGTCGTCGATATGAAGGTGCGGCCTACGTGCGAGCGTATGCCCCGGCCGTGTGCCCAGGACCCGACGATGCGACCGGCGTGAAACGTGCCCAGAAGCTCGTAGCCGCCGTGGCTTTGCTGCCGAACCTCACGCAGGAATTTCTCCTCCGTCAGGTGCGGGGGGTGCAGCTGCACGACGATTGGGAAAACTCCTGCCCATTCGCGCGGCTCGAGCCGGCAGACTTCAAAATCGTCCATTAATTCATTCCAGCATCGCAACCAGGCCCGGGGATCGGGCGACTCAATTTTCGGTTGGTCTGCTGAGTGCCTATCTATTCAGCCGCTTGCCGAGGAGCGACGCGATACTGGCCGGGGACAGTGCGAAAGGCGATATTGATGCGGTTGGCTCCGTTAATCGCGACGATTGCCAACGTCAGGTTGGCCAGCTCCTGCTCGTTGAACTGTTCTCGCGCCTGCTCGTAGACGCTATCCGGGACATGGCCGTGCGTAACCAGCGTGAGTGCCTCGGTCCAGGCCAATGCGGCACGCTCGCGGTCCGTGTAGATCGGCGCTTCACACCAAGCACTGAGCAGGTGGAGGCGCTGTTCACTCTCGCCGTCGGCGCGCAATTCCTTGGTGTGCATGTCGATGCAGTGGGCGCAGCCATTGATCTGCGATGCTCTCAATTTCACCAGTTCGAGCAGTGACCGCTCAAGACCGCATTTGTGCAAGAAGGCGTGCAGCTCTCCCATCACCTTTGCGCCGTCGGGAGAGGCTTTTCGATGGTCCATCCGTGCTTTCATATCCCGGATCTTTCAGCGCCCAGTCGTTCAGGCCAACGCGGGCTGCGCGCCGCTTTTGCAGCGCCAGGTTCAACCGGATCACGCAGGCCGAGAATGCGCTTGGCGTTGCTATAGAAAAGCTTCTCCTGGTCCGCTTTCGACAGCTTGAGTTCATCCAACAATTTGAGGGCGGTCGCAGGGTCCCAGCAGGGATAATCAGTGCCGTACATGACGTGGTCGATGCCATAGTACTCGATCGCGAATTTCAGGCCTGCGGTGTGGGGCGATACGGTATCGGTGTACATGCGTTTGAGGTACGTGCTAGCGGGACGCGGAAGTTTTGCTTTCGGCGTGTTCTTGTCCATGCGGCCGGACTGATAGGGCAGCGCACCACCGGTGTGTGACATGACGATCTTTAGCTTCGGATGCCGCTCCATGGTGCCAGAAAGCACTAGCCGCATCGCCGCAACGCTGACCTCGATGACGCGACCGAGACTGAGATGCAGCGATCCGTCATAGCCGTCGAGCATGTCGACGAACACCGCGTCGGTCGGGTGCAGGAACAGCGGCAGGCCAAGCTCCTCGACGCGCGAGTAGAACGGCTGCAGCCGCGCGGCGTCGATCCGCGGATCGCTGCCGATGCTGCCGGGCATGTTGACGCCCATGAGGCCGAGCCGGTTGACGGCATCGTCCAGCACCTCGATCGCGATCTTGGTATCCACCAGCGGCACCGCCGCGCTCGCCCACAGCCGGCCGGGATATTTCTTCTGCGCGTCCGCCATCTCCTCGTTCCACTGGATGGCGGCGTCGCGCCCCTCCTCCGGCGGCAGGTCAGAGAAGAACACCGAGAACGGCCCGATCGAGCACACCACGTCGACCTGATGGTCGAGCCCGTCCATGTGCTCGAGCTGCTTGTCTAGGTCAAACCAATCGGCCCAACTGTTCAAGATGTAATCACCGCCGTTCTGGCGCAGATAGGTGTAGCCGCCCCGGTCATTGATCGCGGCACGTGGATAGCTGGTGCGCTTGCAAAACCTTTCGGAAACCGAGCGCGGCCACCAATGGAAGTGCGAGTCAATGATGCGCATGTCAGGTCTCCTGCCGCTCCGGCGTTGCTGAATCGTGCCGTAACGAGGTCGGCCGAGGCACAGCCAATGTTCAGCCCATTCTAAGGAGCGCGACGGTCGGCGTAAAGTTGTGGAATGGAGCGGTCCGCGAGGCGCGGTTGCGGCGCCTTGCTCGATAACTATACCGGCCAGGTCTCCAGCCGGTAGGCTGAATCCCAGAACACCCACTCGAGCTGGGTCGCCCGCGTGAAAGCAGCATGCATTCGCGCGCGCAGTTGTGACGAGGCGCCCTCGGCTGACTCGTCGGTGGCGGTGATCGCGTCGCGCACGGCGCGGCGGAATTCCTCGCCCGCGTAGGTGTCGATCCAAGCCCGATACGAGTTCGTGGCCGCGGCGCGGGCGTGGATGTCGCGACCGATCTCGGCGTAGATCCAGAAGCAGGGGAGCAGCGCTCCCAGCGCCACTTCGTAGGGCTGCGCGTAAGCCGTCGCGAGCAGAAACGAAACATAGTGATGACATGCTGGCGAGAGCGCCGTTTCGGTAAAGGCGCTGGACGTAATTTGGTATTGCCGGAAAAAGGAATCATGAAGCTCGCGCTCGACGTGGATCGCATCCTCGGCGGCCTTGGCAAATTGCACGATGCGGTCCGGGTTCGGCGCCTTTGCAGCGGCTAGCGCCAAGGCACGTCCGAAGCCGATCAGATAATGCGCATCCTGCGTAATGTAGTGCTTGAAGCGCGCCTGGCTCAACGTGCCAGCGGCGAGCTCTGCGTTGAAGGACATCGTGCGGATCAGCTCGTAGATTTTGGCGTTTTGCTCCCAAGCTTCGCGGGAGAAGCGGTCGGTTGTATTCATGGTCCACTTGTCTGGTTGAGGGCTTCAACTGCTTCGCGCCGAAAGACAGGACTGAAATCGTGGCCGTCATGCCAACACGCTCAAGGCGCGGACGTTGGACAGAATCGTCTCGCTGACGTGCACATCCACGCTATAAAATTTCTGAGCACTATTATCATCGCGACATCATGGAATCGGCAGCGCCGTCGTCGCCTTGATCTTTTCCATCGCGAAACGCGAGGTGACATTGGTGAGCGGCACCGCCGCGATCAGCCGCTTGTAGAACGTGTCGTAGCCCTGGATGTCAGGCACGACGACGCGCAACATGTAATCGACGTCGCCGGCCATTCGATAGAATTCCATCACCTCGGGCATGGCCCCGACCACCTCGGCGAAACGGTCCAGCCAATCCTGTGAATGGTCGCCGGTCTCGATCGAGACGAAAACGGTCACGCCAAGACCGAGCTTGTCCTGATCGACCAGCGCGACACGCTTCTGGATCACGCCGTCGGCCTCGAGCCGTTGGATGCGTTTCCAGCACGGCGTCGAGGAAAGGCCGACCCGGCTGCCAATCTCGGCAACCGAAAGCGAGGCGTCCTGCTGCAGCAGCGCCAGAATCTTGCGATCGGTGTTGTCCATCTTGGGAGATGCGGGCTTCGAAACAGAATCCATGTGGCTTGCCAGCTTTTGAAAATCTTATTCTTCCAGGAGCTTATTGGGCTGTGTATAGAGAAAGCAATTCTATTTCAAGACGGATGCCCGAGCCGACAAGAAGGCCTCGACCTCAGCCCGCAACGGCGTCCCGGAAATTCCGCCAAACCGCGTGCATTTGACCGCTGCGGCCGCTGCCGCAAACTGCATCGCCGTGACGGCATCGCACCCTTCCGCAATCGCCAGTGCAAAGGCGCCGTGGAACGTATCTCCCGCGCCAAGGGTGTCGATGGCGTCGACCGCAAAGACCGGCATCGCGCGCACAGCGCCGGCATCCATCCACAGCACGTCGTCCGGTCCGTTGGTGACGGCAAGAAATCCATCGATCGACGCTGCCGCACGGCTCAAGGCCACGGCCAGATCCGAGCGGCCGGTAGTTGCCCGCAGCGCCTCCGACGAGAACACGACATGAGTCGCAATGGCGAACAGCGGATCGTCGAGTTGCGTTGCAAGATCCCCATCAACGATGACTGGAATGCCGCGGACGCGGGCCGCTTCGCAGATGGGTAGCACGAAGTCTGGAAAACGGTTGTCCGCCATCACCACGTCGGGGTCGACGACCAGCGCATGCGGATCGCTTGGCCGCGCCGCCGCGAGCTTGTCACCGGGCCGCGTCGCCACCATCTTCTCGCCGGCGCCGTCGATGAAGATGCCGGAGACCGAGACTGAGCCGCCATCGACGCGCTCCACGCCGCTCACGTCGATGCCCGCCTGCGCAAGGCCGGCGAGAATACGCCGGCTGGCGTCGTCGGTGCCAACGGGTCCGGCAAAGCATGCGATCCCGCCCAGACGCGCCACCGCGAGAGCCGCATTGGCGGCACAGCCGCCGGTAATGGCCAGAAGCGATTGCGCCTGGATTTTCTCGCCCGGGGCCGGAAAATGCTCCACCTCGAAGATGAAATCTTCCACGGCGATGCCGGCACAGAGCACCGCAGGCCGCGCGCCGGCTTTGCTGCTACGCAAAGGCAACGCCGTCCTCCACCCAGGCTCGGATGATGTGATAGGCGATGGCGACCGGCTGTGGTGCGGTAAAGCCGTCGGGATGCTGTCGCGCCAGCATGAGCGCCACTTCCTCGCGCTTGAACCAGCGGGCGTCGTCGAGCTCCGCGCGGTCGATGACGATCTCGCGCGATAGCGCCTCGGCATGGCAGCCGACCATCAGCGAGGTCGGGAACGGCCAAGGCTGTGAGGCGAAATACGCAACCCGCCCGCAGAGGATGCCGGCTTCCTCGCGCGTTTCGCGCCGCACGGCATCCTCGATCGCCTCGCCTAGCTCGACGTAGCCAGCGAGACACGACCACATGCCGGGCTGGAAACGATGCGAGCGGCCGAGCACGCAGCGTTCGCCATCGATCGCCAGCATGATGGCGACCGGATCGGTGCGGGGGAAATGCTGCAGCGTGCAAGCTGGACAGTCGCGTCGCCAGCCCGCCTCGACGGGTTGTGTCGGTGCGCCGCAATTCGGGCAGAACCGATGCCGCGCATGCCAGTTGAGCAGGGCCTTGCCTTCCGCCAGCGGCGGCAGATGCTCGGCGTCGAGCAATCCGCGCACCGCAATCGAACGCAGATCGACGATGGTGAAGTCGTTGCGGGCCTGCAGCGCCGCGATCGTGCGAGCGTTAAGCGCTACCGCGAAGCGCGGCGCGCCGTGCATGAGGCCGAGGAACACGGTCTCGGCTGTGCCTTCGAAGCGGCGCGCCTCCGCCACCGTGAATAGCGGGTCGAGACCCACCGCGGTGTTCTTCAGCATGACCATTTCGCCGCCTATCGCATAAGTGCGCGCCTGCGGGTCTTGCTCAAAGGCCGTCGTGTCGCGGCGCCACTCGGCCGTGCGCTCGATGCGGCTGTTGGCATAGCCAAGCCGAGGCTTGGGACCGAGATCGGGGCGAGGGGACATCAATCGACTCCGGCGGGGTGTCGACGCTCGCACGCTCACGGCGTGCGCGCAATGTGCGCTTAGACGACCCAGATTTTCTGACGCAGGCTTTTGATGAATTGCTCGAGCGCGCTTTTGTTGTAAGCGATGGGAGCCGCCGCGCCCCAGACCGGTCGCGGCAATCCGGCATCGCCCTCGCGCCGCGCGATAATGTGGACATGCAATCGCGACACCACATTGCCGAGCGCCGCGATGTTGAGCTTGTCGCAGCTCGTGACCGTTTTCATGGCGCGCGCCACGCGGGTGATTTCCGTCATCAGTTGTGCCTGCTCGATCTCGTCGAGATCGATGATTTCGCTGACACCGAGGCGGCGCGGCACCAGCAGCACCCACGGCCAGTTGGCATCGTTGACGATGAGGACGCGGGACAGCGGCAAGTCACCAAGGCTCGCCGTATCGCGTGCGAGCTGCGGATGCAGCGACCACGACGATGGCGCTGACGGGGGTGCCGGTATGATCATGAAGCAAATTCCGAGGACGTTGTTTGTCGCGAAAAGCTAGCACGCCGTGGTCGGCGGCCGCTTGCATTCGCATTCCGTTCCGCCGATATAGAGGGCGGGAGGTTGGCGGTGGACGAGCCACTCGCCAACCGGGTCAGGTCCGGAAGGAAGCAGCCCTAACGAGCTCCGGTTCGGGTCGCTCGTCAGCCTCCCACCTAACTTCATGCACCCTTTTTCGTCATGCGCGGGCTTGACCCGCGCATCCATTTTTCCGGAAAAGGGATGGATTGCCGGGTCAAGACTGGCAATGACCAGCTATCGAGTACGCGCGATCATGAACGACGACACGAACGCCCATCAATCCTACCGCGTGCTGGCGCGCAAATACCGTCCGGCGAATTTCGATGACCTGATCGGCCAGGACGCCATGGTGCGCACGATCTCGAATGCGTTCGAGGCCGGACGCATTCCGCAGGCTTGGATTCTCACCGGCGTGCGCGGGGTCGGCAAGACCACGACGGCGCGCATTGTTGCGCGCGCGCTCAATTACGAGCTGCCAGACGGCTCGGTCAGTAGGCCGACGATCAGCATGCCGGTTCTCGGCGTGCACTGCCAGGGGATCATGGAAACCCGCCATCTCGACGTGATCGAGATGGATGCGGCGTCTCACAACGGCGTCGACGACGTGCGGCAGATCAACGACGCGATCCGCTACGCCCCGGTACAGGCCCGCTACAAAGTCTACATCCTCGACGAAGTTCACATGCTGTCGCCCCAGGCATTCAACGCGCTGCTGAAGACGCTGGAGGAGCCGCCGCCGCACGCGAAGTTCATCTTCGCCACGACCGATATCCGTAAGGTTCCGATCACCGTGCTGTCGCGCTGCCAGCGCTTCGATCTGCGGCGCGTCGATACGACGCTGCTGATCAAGCATCTCGCCAGCATTTCCGAAAAGGAAAGCATCACGGTGGAGCCCGCCGCGCTCGCCCTGATCGCGCGCGCCGCCGAGGGCTCGGTGCGCGATTCGTTGTCGCTGTTCGACCAGGCGATCGCGCATGCCGGCGGCGATGTTAAAGGCACGGCCGCTTCAGTGCGGGCCGAGAACGTGCGGCAGATGCTCGGCCTTGCCGATCGCACGCGCACCATCGATCTGTTCGAAGCAGTCATGCGCGGCGACATGACGGCCGCTCTTACCGAACTGCGCGAGCAATATGATACTGGCGCCGATCCCGCGGTGGTGCTCGCCGATCTCGCCGAGTTCACCCACTTCGTCACCCGCATCAAGATCGTGCCTTCAATCGCCGATGACATTGCGCTGGCCGAGACCGAACGAGCGCGGGGCCGCAGCTTTGCCGAACAGCTCTCCATGCGTGTGCTTTCGCGCGCCTGGCAGATGCTGCTCAAAGGCATTGCCGAGGTCAAGGATTCCGGCCGGCCGATCGCTGCGGCGGAGATGGTGCTGATCCGGTTGGCCTACGCCGCCGATCTGCCGACGCCTGACGAGGTGATCCGGTCGCTCGACGGCAGCGCGCTCGCTATGCGTTCCGCCGGCAATGGCGGCGCAGCACAGCGGCCGGCTCAATCTACGGCTTCGGCGCCACGCTTCGATTCGCCCGGCGGCGCGCCACGTGCCGCGCTCGCGCCAATCGGCGATCAGGCCGCGCGCGCTGCGCAAGCGGTGCCGAGCACGCCCCCGCTCGCCGTCGGCACCTTTGAAGGGCTGATCGCGCTGGCGGCCCAGAAGCGCGACATCGGCATTAAGCTCGCACTCGAGCGCGACGTGCGCCTCGTGCGCTGCGAGGACGGGCGGCTCGAGATCGCTCTGGAGCCGAGCGCTGCGAAGACGCTGGTCAACGAGCTCTCGCGCAAGCTTTTGCAATGGACCGGCCGGCAATGGATGGTCGTGGTATCGGCGGAGGCGGCGCAGCCGACCATCAAATCACAGAACGAGGCGCAACAGGCCGAGCTCAAGACCGGCGTGCGCGCCGATCCGCTGGTGCAGGCGGTGCTCGCTCGTTTCCCCGGCGCCGAAATCGTCGGCGTACGAAAGCCCGATCAGCCGGCGCCGCTGCCGAGCGGCGAGCCTGATGAAATGCCGGAACCACCGCCGGTGGA
>Ga0126315_10000897_pt1 | contig 10916 bp, 11 predicted proteins | sample Plot106_FD_92534 | JGI IMG/M metagenome (GOLD analysis project Ga0126315, IMG submission 92534) | Serpentine soil microbial communities from UC McLaughlin Reserve, CA, USA - Plot106 | ecosystem: Environmental > Terrestrial > Soil > Grasslands | place: USA: UC McLaughlin Reserve, Lake County...
CTGTTTTAATAGCATATTTGAACATTAGATAACGAGTCAATTCTTTATTGTATCCTTCTTTTGAAGTAATTTCTGTAAGAACATAATTGATTGGCATTAGTTATATAATATGTAAGAATTGGTCGAAATAAAGACACAGGTTTGTAATGGAGCCTCTGGGATTGAATCCTTCGATAAAATGGGATCAGTTAAATTTTAAATTATTTTTATGTGAAATTTCAGATTATCATCTATTGGAATGGAGATATTATTACCATTAAAAGCAGAGCTACTACTGGAACGAGATAAGGTTGATTATTCTCAGGGTCGACTGTTGCTAGCCTATCTATTTTTGAATTATACAAAAGTCCAAAATTATTGCTTTTGTTGTATCAAAGTATATTATTATAAAAAGATAATGCAACTTCAAGAATAATTTATAATAAATGCTTTATTATAGCTTTTTGTTTAACAGTATTTATTTTTTCTATTAAATCTTTCAGTTTTATTGGTTTGGTAATTATATCTTCTATATTTAAAAATTTAAGAATAAAGTGATCAATATCTATTATATGAGAACTCATAAGTATAATGGGTATGTCTTTATTCATTTTTCTTATAAGTGATGCTAATTCTATTCCATTCATTTCAGGGAATTTTATACCACTAATTATTAAATCATAATAATTATCATTACCATTATTATTTTTCATAAAATCTTGTAATGCCAATAATGGATTTGAATAAGCACTCATATGTGCTCCCTTTTTTTCAAAATATTTCTGAACTAATCTTAAAGTGTCTTTTTCATCATCTATAAGTAAAATGTTTAATAAATAAATTATCATAATAATCAAATTAATACGCATCTATTTTTAGATAAAGATTATGATTGGTTTAAACTATAAAATTCATTAATAAAAGTTATCTATAATTTTTTACTAATTAAGTTTGATATCTTAATTTATATATTTTTATAATTAAATCTAAATTTTCAAAAATTAAGTAACAAAAAACTAAGTGTTCAAGATTTAAAATATTAGATAAAATTGATGTGATTATTTTTTATTTATTTAAAGATATGAATTAATGGATTATTTTTGTTATAATTAATGTATTTTTTTCTATCTTCAATAACATCTTCTAATTCTAATAGATTCTTTGAGAATTATCTGTAATATCTTAGTAATGTGGATCTTCATTTGAAATGTAATAATTTGTGAATAATAAAGATGAATTTCCTTATTTATTTTATCTAACCCATTTATTGGAAACATCTATTAATTAAAAACAATCCTATTTTCTGATACACCTTTCTTGTTTATTTTTTAGAGTGAATCCAATTAGAGAATTAATATTGCAATGGGCCATGGGGATGTGAAACAAATTTGACCTTAATTTTAGACTCTTCCAAAGAATAGTTAATTCTCTTAATCCTTTATATCTTCTTTTAGTTACTTGTTTTTTCTATAGGTAGTTTAATATCAAATGTAATAGTCTCATCTATTGTGATAATAGAAACAAGCTTATATCAATACATATTACTATCCAATTTTTGTATTTGATTCTAGTTAGACTTAACTTCTATTCTTAAATGGGAATAGGTTACTAGTATTTAAAAAACTCAATTCCAAAAAATATAGATATCCGATAAATACTAAGATTGTTTCAATGAGAGTTTCATCAGAAATCACAAAAGCAATTAATGATCAAATTTCTTATGAGGCATCATCTTCCCATACATATGTTGCAATTGGGTCATGGTGTGAAAGAACTGGATATGATGGAAGTGCAGCATTCTTTTTTGAACAAGCTAAAGAGGAAAATATACACATGCTAAAGTTCATTCATTATCTTAATAATGCTGGAGCAGAAGCGATAATTCCAGCAATAGGAAAGCCTCAAGATAAATTCGATTCACTGGAATCTACTTTCCAAGCTGGTCTAAAGAGTGAACAAACTGTTACAAAGCTCATTTACAATTTAGTAGACATGGCTGAAAAAGAAAAAGACCGTGCTACATACTCGTTCTTACAATGGTTTGTAAGTGAACAAACAGAAGAAGAGACATTATTTCAAACCATACTTCAAAAGTTCGAGATACTTGGAAGAGACAAGCTAGCAGTATATAAAATTGATCAATCCTTAGCCTCGATTAGATCTCAGATTATGAGTAAAACAGCAGATCAACAACAACCTCCATCTAACTAGTTGAGGCTGGATAATATTTATTCAATTCTCATAACGAATAAATCTAGTCTATTGGTATATTACGTTTTAGTAAAATACTATACAGACGACCAAATTAATAGTACAAAATAGATCAACAACTTTCTAACTATTATTTTTGTATTTGATTGGTTTAAATCTTTGGACACATAATAATGTGAAAGTCCATTGTTAGTAAAAAATACGGTGTATAAAAAAAAGAAATCACTAGTAGTTATTGATATTAATAAAATTTTATTCTACTCTATACACCATATGGATTATCAATTATAAAGATCCATATTTCTTCATTAGTTTTCTTCAACACTTCCATTGCTGTGCCTTCCTCTACTTCACATTTTTCTGACTTGTATTTCCAAAGTGATTTTATAAGTGCGATATCTCCATTTTCATAAATAGACCTAGAAATAGAATAAATAGTCCCCCGAGATTCAAAGTAAGGTTTTAACTTGATCTTTTATCTACCAATAATGGGATTTCTTCCAGAACCTGGTATAAACATCGTATTTTCAGCTTATAATGTGCCTAATCCTTCTAAATTCTGTTTATTAAAATATTTCTTGAAGAGTCTATGGATATCTTCTGTTTTCATAAATAGATTTAATTTAACCACTAATTAATATTTTAATACAAAAATTATGGGAAAATCGATGAAATTGAACATGAAATAAAAATAATATAGTTATTATATTATTTATTTAGTTTCCACAATAAGCTTAATTATGACATATAATATCTGTAATTCTATAATTATTATACTAAAAGATTGTTATAATTTGAGATATTTACTATTGATTATTATGAATGTAATAATGAGTTATAGTAGTTTTCATTTACCAATATAACTTAAATTAATTAAACAAGTTATCTAAAAAATAATTATAATTGTTCTTAAATAATTGTAAATATTTCCTTATTGTTGGAACATTAGGATTAAGAAGGTTTTTGTATTTATATTAGTAGTATATGAAACAAATTTGACCTAAAAAGAATATTTCTAATTAGTATTAGTATTAAATATCAATTATAAAAACGGTTCCTGTGATTTTGCAAAGAAATGGGTAGGATTTAAATCATGCGGTAAAACGGGACCAGTTAAAGTTTAGATAAAATTGCTCTTTATATGCAAGTAAAATGAAATCCTGCAGTGTTTGAGAATGCGGTATAATAATTCTGCTAATCTAACGTATTTGGGATATTGTTCATTTAAGGATATGAAAAGTTAGGTCTAATGTATGAGATATTTATTAGCTATGATGCTTTTTAGAGTTTAAATAGTAAAAAAGTAATAAATATATCTTATTAATAATATATATTAATAATGCCTAGAGATTTGAAACATGTCATTGAAGGTTTAGAAAATATAAAAAATAAAGCCACAGAGGTAGTTATTAGAAGAAAGGATGAAGATAATATGGTTGACATAGAAACTGGAAAAGTAACTATCCCTAATATAAAACATTTTTTTAATGATTCCTAAAAAGGTAATCATAGCAGAAGATACACTTAATGATATAGTTGAAGAAAGTAATAGACACGAAAATGTTGAAACAGGTGGTTTACTTTTTGGTAAGACCATAGGAGAATGTATCATAATCTTAAAAATAATACATTCATCAACTAATGCAAAAAGAACACAAGTCTATTTCGAAATGGATGAGGATTTTGCAATAAATATTACAAAACAAATGGAAAAAAATAATCTTGCTTATCTGGGAAATTGGCATAAACATTTAGGATATGGAGGACCAAGTAATGGCGATGATAAACAAGCTGAGTTATTTCTTTTACAGAATAGTCATAAACGAAATTATCTGTCCTTAATTATAGATTTTTATAATAATGATTATAATCTTATAGCAACTAATTACTATTTCGATGAAGATGAATTTATAAAAAAAGATATTCAAATTCAGCGGATAATTAATATACAAGAATTAAATAAAATTTTTAAAAGAAAAAAATTAAACATTAGAAATTTCATTAATAATCTATCTAAAAACATAGAAGATCAGACTGGTAAAACATTTATCCATTCACAATCGAATAAATTACAAAGTTATAACTTATTTTATGAGGAAATTTACGATCTACAGAGTAGTGAGTACAAGGCAAAAAATAAAATTGTCTATTCGGTTTTTATTAAGTTTCCATATCTCAATATGTCTATGACTGATAAGATTATTATTGGAGTTACCTTAGATCGTAAATTTACTAGAATAGTTGAAGAAATTCAATTTTCAGATATTTTTTTTAATATAGTAGAATTATTACCTAAAATAAAAAATATGTTTGATAAATCGCAATATTATATAAAGATACTTTTACATTCAGATAATAAGAAAGAAAACAGTGATTTTAAAAATAGAATAAAAACTATAAAATTTATTTTTAGAGCTTTAAAATCTATATGTATTCAATATTCATTTAAGACGAAAGCTAAAAATGTCAATTAGAAAAAACCATAAATTCATATTAAACAAAGATAGAACAAATATAAAAACTATAATTCTTGTAATATTTCCTCAAGTTAAAGGAATATTAATAGAAAAGAAATTTAAAAATAATGAAAAATTTCTATTTTCCGTTAAAGGATCTATCATTGATGAATCAACTTATCAAATACAAAGAATTGATCAAATTATCAACAACAAGAGACAATATAAGTTACCTAATTTAGGTAATATTTTATTGTCTAGGTCGAGTTTAACTTTTAATATATCAAACCTTCCACAATTTGATATCTCTTTGAAAGAATTTAAAGAAGAAGGTTCTTTAAAAAATTTTGTTAAAGATAGTAGTAGTAATAATTTATACGAAATATTAGTTATTATACAGGATTATTCAAATTTATACCTCAGGATTGATACTCCTGAATATCCCTTAGCAATAATTAATAAAAAAAATGTTGCTATAATAGGTTTAGGTTCTGGTGGTTCATTAATAGCATTACATCTAGCTAAGAGTGGGATAGGAAATTTAACTCTAATAGATGGTGATGTTATAATGGATCACAACATAGTTAGACATATTTGTTCCTTGAAGGATGTCGGACGGTACAAAACATTAGCAGTTAAAGATTATATTCTAGACAGAGTTCCTACAATTAAAATTACTACAGTTGAAAAACCTTTTTCTAGAGAAAATAAAAACATAGAAGATTTTTTTGATTCTTTGTTAGCTAAAGTTGACCTTCTAGTTTCCGCTACAGGAGACAATCTCATGAATGAATCAATTAATGAATTTTGTTACAAAAGAAATATACCAATTATATTTGCAGGTGCTTTTGAAAAAATTACTGGAGGAGTAATGATAAGGATTGATCCACGTAAAAAATCTATATGTTATAGATGTATATATAAAAAATACGGTAATGAAACAATATTTCAAAAGCCACAAATAATAGATAAAAATTATATTAAAAATTACGGAAGAGATGTAAAGGATATGTTAACACAACCTGGGCTCGGAATAGATATTGATCTAATAACCTTGCCAACGGTAAAATTTATTTTGAGTACTCTATTAGAAGAAAAAGACACAGACGAATCATTCAAATCAGATATTTATTATTGGTTTAATAAGAATATACCTGGTCAAAAAGTAGAAACGTTTGTCTTATATCGGGAAGACCGCATGTTAGAAAAGATACCAGACTGTCATATTTGTTCAAAAATTATTTCAAAAGGTAATTAACTTGAACGATTCGTTTGATGTATTAGGGAATGGTGATAGGAGTATACAATACGAAGCAAACGAGATAGCCGGCGCATTCGAATCGAATAGTGGATGGAAGTTTCACCTAATGGACAATGGTAATATTGGGTTAGTACTTGAATTACCTGTAACCCAACTTCAAATTGAAGGAAGCTTTGAAAAAATATACTTTACTATTCTAATAGAATATGTACAAGATTATCCTTTGTTCCCTCCTAAAGTACATATAATAGAACCAGATCTTGATCCAACACAAACCCCACATATGTTCATAGACAATACTATCTGTTATCTAAAACCTGATGAAGATTGGTCAAGTAAATATAGTTCTTATGACGTAGGATTAATGATAAAGTCTTGGATATTCGCTTATATAAGATGGAAACAAAAGGGGATATGGGGGTGGAGAGAACATGAAGAACCTCAACCTGAATCCATTTAGGCCAATAAAATAAAATATTATTTCGATGTGTAGTGTAGTTTAATTTTGAAATCTTGATGTTTTAATTGTATATGACTTCCAATTTGTCTTTCAATGGAAAACCACAATTTAATTATTTACAACAATAACATTTATTTAATATAAAAATTTGTTCTCGTAATTAAGATATAAATTATTTAACAAAATTACAAAGATTATTTTAAACAAAAATAATTGTATATTGTTTTTGAAAAATTTTTTCTATATCTCAAGATCTTACAAGTTTATTGCTTCGTGAATTCTATAAATGATAGAGTGAAACCCAGAGTTCAATGAGGCCAGTGGGATTTGAACCCTTCTATAAAGTGGGACCAGTTACTTATGCAAAGAATACATAATTACAATAAATGTAATGTCTTATTTCTTTCAAATTTAATTTTTATAATCTCAATGGAATATCATACCAAGTTTTTACTAAACTTAACACAAATTAGAAAATATCCGTTAAAAAAATTTTATATAACCCTTTATAACATTTATTTTCTCAAATTTATGATATAATAGTTATAATAAATATGGTTATACATTAAATAAAGCATAGACTATTAGAAACTTGTTTAGCTCGTTTGGTACGATTTTATTGAACATAATATTTTTTATTCAGATATTAGGACATATTAATTAGTAGACAAATACTATCTTTAAAATGACAATATGATGTAAATCTTGATAGATTAAAGATATATGGAATATGTTAAACCAATAGAATAATAATTTCTAATTATCAAAGTATATTGCTCAATACATTTTTCCAAGAATGCAAAAAGAGTTATAAATAATAACAAAAAATTGTAATATTAAAAAATTACTAAACTAGGAGAGTATCAAAATATCTTTTAAATCATTGAGAAAATAATGTTTATTTGATAATTAGTAACAGAATTTTCTTAGTTCTTTAACAAATTCAATAGTTTCATTTACGTCGTAACCTTTTTCTGCATTCACGGCAAGAATTACTCTATCTACTCCAAAACTTTTGAGTTTAGATAAATCTGAACCAATTTCATCAATTGTTTTACCAGTCATGGGAGAAAGATTACTTTTATTTGATCTACTGTTATTCATAAGGTAAGGATATGTTAAAATGGTTAAATCAAAATCTTTTCTTGGTCTTGCACTTGTTTCAATAGACTCATTAAACATTGTAATTGAATTTTGAAAGTATTCAAAAGGTCCTGTTAACGCTCCTATATAGCCATCTCCATATTTGATCATACGTTCAAATGTATTTTGGGAGAAACCACCTAGTAAAATTTTAGGATGCGGTTTCCGAATTGGTTTTGGATTGATTATTGATTTTGGAATTTTGTAAAAATCTCCATTAAATTCTACAATATCATCTGTCCATATCTTTTTTATAGCTTCAAGAATTTCGTTTGCTCATTCTCCTCTTTTCTCATAAGGAATATTAGCAGCAAGATATTCATCTTTTGACCATCCAATACCAAAACCACATATTGTTCTATATTCAGATAAAATATCGATTGCAGTAAATTCTTTAGCAAGAGTTACTGGATTATGGAATAACATATCAATAATACAAGTTCCCAATTTTACCTTTGCAGTATTAGCTGCTATGAATGATAGTATAGTCAATGGATCTAAATTGTTCTTAAAATATTCTGGCCATTCTCTTTTATTTGGCGTTCCAGGATATGGCTGTTGGGGATTAACAGGATAATAACATTCTATCATATACCCAAAGTGATTCAAATCCTTCTTTTTCTGCAATTTGAATAAAACTAATTAAATTATCTTTGGTAGCATTAACACCAAATTGTGGAACAACTAATCCTACTTTCATATTTAATTAATAATTTTTATACTATAAAGATAATACTATAGTAATATTATGATCTAACCTCTTAATTAGAATATTTCCAGGTTATAGTTTTTTGGATATCAATTACAATGCACTCATCTCCTATTCCGACTATTGTATTTTTATATTGAAGATATTTTTCAGATAATAATAAATGAGCTTTTTTTATAATATCTGTATCATTTACCATATTTACTATTCTTGCTTTACCTTGGATCATCAAATATGATAGATTATTCCAGTCTTCATCATCATATGTATCAATTAAAAAAGAAATATTTGGATTTTTTTGTATGTTTTTTACTCTTTTCAATTGCTTTGAGTTTGATGTCTTTTTAGGTTTATCATCTATTGGGATGAAGATATTATTACCATCAAACGCAAACACTACTGGAACAACATAAGGCTGATTATTATCAGGATCGACTGTTGCTAGTCTAGCTATTTTTGAGTAATGCAAAAGCTCTAATGATTGCTTTTGTTGTATCAAAGCATATGTTTTATAAAAAATTATGATTAATAAATTTTAAAAATATTTTATTGTATTAGCATTGGATATTTTGCCATCAGATAAGGTCATAGCAGAATTTAGTAACAAAAAGAAAAGATGTTTTATTGAAAGTAACAACAGATGCATTTAACAAAATTTTACCTTTGTACTCAGAAACTACAGAATAAAATCCAGAATTGGATAAAAATATGATGCTGCGTCTATACCAGCATTAGGAGTAGGAAAATCAGATGGGAAGTGGTGCTTATTCACAGGGGATGTGAATGCATCAAAGATTATCTTTCCAACCTCATTGACGTCATCTATTCTTCCAGGTCTAAATGTTAAGTTGGAACCTTCTGTAATATCAGCCAAAATAATACCTCAGAAATTACTTTTTTCAGAGACGTTTTTATTCTTTTGTATAGACCTTTGTTGGATCTTAATCAAAGTAACATTGTATAAGACTAACAATAATCTAAATGGTTTTTAAAATCAGTCGTTTTATGTAAGAAAATGGGGTATTGTAAATTTCCTTTTACCAATCAAATAAAATCATAAAATATATAATGATTAGCTAAATTTTTGTATCTTTCTCAGTGGAATATGAAACAAATTTAACCTCTTTTTTAGTCCCTTTATGGAAGAATTCATTTTAACGAAAATTCCTATTAGAATTAAGATTTTAAGAAGTGTATTTTGTGTATAGGTGATATTTTAGAAGATTATCTACGAAAGAGTTACCTTAAAAAGGAAAATGAAGAATTAAAATTCAATGGCTTTAAATCGAAAAATATTAACTTCTCTCACTGAAGATAGTTAATATGACATTCAATGATAATCAAATGCTTATATTATCTTTTGAGGCACTTAATGCTACAATAGCAGAATTTAAAGATGACAGAGACCAACTTGAGGACACGTTTGAAAGAATTGAAGATAGACAAGTGAGGCGTAATGCCGATTTTTACATAGGATATATAATTGGTGGTATAAGAGCAAATCTCAAATGTATTGCTAGACAACAAGGTTTTTCAACTAATGACATCAATGCAGCTCTGCCATATGTATCAAATTACATAGTTAGTAATATAGGTATGATAATAGAGGCGGTTGGTAGTAAATAGGTTATAACTAATTAGTAGAATAGTAATATTAATCTCAAAAAACAATTATGGAAGTGAATGATGAAATAAGGATTACATTATTCTTTCTGTTTCTAAAAAAGTTTTTATTTATTTCTAGCCTGGGATATATTTTGATTATAATTTATAATATATAATATTTGAATTCTAGTTACTTTAAGATGTAATGAAGGTAAAAGTCATCATTGTTCTATTGAAACTCAAACAATCAAATGAAATTAAGACAAATATAGCTCGAAAAAACCGACAGAGTTATTGGTCATAAAATGATATGTAGCAGACTCAAATAAGCTTTATCTCATAGTGAAAGATATAAAGGCCATTAGTGATTCTCGACACTCTTAAAAAGAGATCATAATAGTATATAGAAACATATATTACTAAAACAAATATAATATAAAAATAATATAATGAGGTTTTATTTTTTGGCATCTCAGAATTTGAAAATGAACTTTTAAGAGAGACTTACCTACTCAGTTTAATTAATCTGGAGGTTGAATTTGAAGCCTCGGTTCGTTGTCTTATTTTTTGAGACTTCATAAATTAACTTACACCTTAATTGGATTTATTGTTTTCCATTTGAATTAAAAAATTCTTTAAATAAAATTTAATACAAACCTTTGAAATTTCAAGAACTACAAAAAGATCAAAAAGGAATGTTATTAATCTCTAAAAGAGATATGGTGGAGCCAGTGGTTTCCGTTGTGATATTGATTCTAAAAATGGACTCAAAATATTAAATTATCACTAAGTAATTAAACATTGCGCATAAAATAGTGGATTATTTGTATAAATGTAGTTATTCTCTCTTTCCAATAAGAATGTGTCATATTATTTACATAATGGTATATAATTAAGTAGTGCTATTCTATTATTTCAAGATGAATATCCTAAAAAAATATAAATGAAAAGATTTGAAAAAAAAGATTTTTTTGTTACTTACCTACACATATACCGCTTGGATTTGAAGTCATACAGTTATTCTGGTCAAATGTATTAGCATTGGTATTTACTGGTAAGCCATTAGCGTTGTTTAAGTCAATTGTATTCAAA
>Ga0126315_10000899_pt1 | contig 10902 bp, 9 predicted proteins | sample Plot106_FD_92534 | JGI IMG/M metagenome (GOLD analysis project Ga0126315, IMG submission 92534) | Serpentine soil microbial communities from UC McLaughlin Reserve, CA, USA - Plot106 | ecosystem: Environmental > Terrestrial > Soil > Grasslands | place: USA: UC McLaughlin Reserve, Lake County...
CACCCTATGAAGATGCAAGAAAGAAATGACGGATTATTTTATTCTTGAAGCTCCTCAGGTAAATAACATGAAAGCGCTATAGACGATACATCTTCTTGGATGTCCTACGTCGCATATATTGCGTTATTGTCTGAACGGAAGCGTGAAATACTTGGAGGTGATTCAGGAATTATTACCTAATAGAACCATTGAATCAGATGTATCCTTTTAAATTTCTATGAGAATTACTATCGATGGGACGTGCTTGTCTCTTATGGCTCCTGACGACATTGGTAATATTGTTATGGCATCCATGGCAGGCTTCAGCTGCTCACGACTTAGATCAAGTATTCAAATTTGTACCGCAGGACACTAGTGGGGAAAGGCTCGACTTAACTCTAAGCTGGGTAGGATATTCAATTCGTCCTAACGGTTTCAATGGCATTACCATGCTTCTACCTCCGCCTTTCGAGAATACTCCAATAAATCTTTTTGATTTTAGATTTAATATTGTTGGCGGTCGCCCAAATACAGTTTATACTGCAGGATTCGCATTGCTTTTACGGGATCGTTCTGAATGTTTCGACTTCCCCAATCTTAGCCCGACGCATTGCATTCAAGTACACGGCCCACCTGACGGAAGAATTGTACCTGTAATATATTTCGATACAGATTTGACAACAGATTCCTCTGGAAACTTTCTCAATCCTACCATGATTACTTTTCCTCTACCAAGCACGGGCAAGAATTACCCGGTAACATTTTATATCCGTCATCCAACCACCTCAGGTCTTTGTGGACCTTCTTCATGTCCTTTTGCTTTCTATTCGGTCCCACTAGGAAATGTTGCCGAATTCCCTGATGTTCTTATTGCGATAACGAGTGCTAACTTAACAGACCCAATAAGAACCAAATAGTTCTTTGAAAAGTAAGGACATAGATCAAAGTCCATTAGAATATTTTATAGGAAGTAGGCTCGTTCTCATGAATGTGCTGGAAGGAAACAGGGTTCTATTTAAAATATCAACCTTTGAGTTTCAACAGAGATATCTCTTAATTCTCATAGTTTTGGCTCTTGCTTTTACCACCGCATTTATAATGCGATCCTATCCTTTAAAATATGGATTTTATCTCCACGAGTATGATCCATACTTCAATTATCGTGCTACTAAATATCTTATAGATAATGGATTAGATGCGTACTGGCAATGGCATGATACAATGTCTTGGTATCCTGAAGGCCGGGATATTCCAAGCACATCACAGGCAGGGCTTCACCTAGTTACTGCATTTCTATACAATGCTTTTGGACGAGGAACTTCATTACTAGACTTTACTATTATCCTACCCGTAATTCTCAGTTCACTAATTACTATAGTCATGTATGCTGTTGTAAGAACGATTAGTGGTAGCACCTCTACTGGTCTATTTGCTGCATTATTATTAGCTTTTAGTCCGTCTATCGTTCAAAGGGGGAGCCTAGGGTGGTTTAAATCTGAACCACTTGGACTGCTTCTTGGTTTGCTTGCAGTATACTTATTTCTGTCTGCAATTAAACACAGAGAAATAAAATATCTCGTACCAAAAGCAGTATTTGGCGGCCTTCTTCTTGGGCTTGCAAATGCCTCATGGGGAGGAGTACAATACTTCAGTATTCCCATTTCCTTATTTTTCTTTGTACTTCCATTCCTTAAGAAGGATACATATCTCCCTATGTATGCTGCAGTATTATTTGTAGGATTTACTATCGTAAGTGCCGCAGTATTTCCAAGAATTGGAATTTCCTTTATTTTTGGACTATCAGGTATTGCTTTAATTGGAGGAGCTTTATTTCTTATTTTTTCAAATGTGTTAAAAAGGTTTATTCGATCTAAAACTGAGACTCGAAATACACTTTTTCTTTTAATTGTATTCATTGTGGTAGCAATAGCGGTTATATTCGGTGGATTATATCATACTCCTTATAGAAAATATCTAGACGCTATAAACCCATTTTTCTCTTATGTTCAAATTATAGAGTTAGTTGCTGAACAGAATCCACCTACAATAAGAGATTATTTCACAAACTTCTCTACATTGTTAATATTTAGCGGAATTGGGTCATGGATGGCATTAAAACGTAGAAGAGAGGCCACATTCATATTTGCATTGATTGTTGCAATTACAGGAATTTATGTCAGTACTGGATTTGTGAGGTTACTAGTATTTGCCGCAGTTGGAATTATTATCGTGGCTGCAATAGGATTACAATGGATAACAAGACTTGTGCTAGAAATGTCTGAACAACCTCCTTCAATAAGTACTCAAACAGCAGCAACAAAATCAATAAAACTAAATCAAAAAAGGTTCGAAATAGATAAGAGGGTAGTTAAAAGTGCATATGCTCTATTCATTATTTTCTTACTTTTCTTCCCAATTGTTTATCCAACAGACACAAACTGGAGAACTCTTGCAGACATACCTCCGCCGATAATAAATGGTGGCACTAACTATGTAATTAAAACTAATGATTGGTTAAATGCATTAAATTGGATCTCAAATAACACTCCAAAAGACGCAATAATTGCTGCATGGTGGGATTATGGATATTGGATAACGACGTTAGCTAATAGAACTACGTTAGCTGACAATGCAACAACAAATAAAACCCGTATTGCGACAATTGCCAAAATGTTTATGGAAAATCCAGAAGAAGGTGTTAAGGTTGCTCATACTCTAAAGGCAGATTATATTCTAACTTATTTTGTAGCGCAAATTGTATCAGTCAATAATACTTCATACTATATTTTAGGTGGAGGTGGTGACGAAAGCATAATATACGGATTCGCAAGACTAGCGAGTTTCGATGAAAGCAAATATCTGGAAGATGATGGATTTACTCCAAAGCCCATATTTTGGAATGGTACTTTAGTGGGTAAGTTATTACCATTTATTTTAAAAGGTTATACATTATCTGAAGATGAACAATTACCAATAGCAAATGTAACCAATGATAATATCTTTCACAAATACAAACCTGAGGCTGTTGCCCTTTATTCTATTGACGTGAAATACCCAATAAATAGCACATACAATAGAGAGCCATTAAGTCTAGTATATTCATCAGATAGTTTTACTGAAAATAATCAGGGCATAATTTCTGCTGTATTGATATATAAGGTCAATAATTCTGCACATTAGAATAGGAAATCACTAATTAAATGCCGAATGCTTGTATTATTAGTTAGCTATTTGCCACTACTATTATCCATAAATGTCTCACAATGGATTTTACATGCCGAAAGCCTTAAAAGATTGCCTCCCTTATGAGGTTTAGAAATGACTAATAATACTACATTAGCAGTATTTGTTATAGTAGCAGCACTGGCATTGCTTGGAGTAGTGATAGTAGATAGTATACTCACTGCTGCTCAAGTAGCATCAGCTGCGCCTCCTCCTACCAAGGGGTGCAGAAACAGTATAGCATTCAATGCTGCACAGGGACGATGCTTCCATGGCTAGTAGTAGTACAAAAGAATAGAGGAAAACAAAAAGAGGGAGACAACCAACAACCGCTACCCTTTTTTCATCCCCCCAACCAAAATGCAACACCCATTTTCGACACCCTTCAAACCGACAAAACCAAAACTAATATCTTTCATATAAAAAGACTAAAAATTTAATTTTTATGTAACAAGCCCAATAAACTAAATAACCCACGGATAGGATCGAATTGCTTGTTTACAAAATATCAAGGAATTGCGAAGTAGTCGACGAAGAAACAGGTTACATAACTATGCAGAGAATATTATTAATTCATTTGAGGTCGCTTGAACGTCCCACACGGTGATCATCTTTTTGCAATGAATTATCAGCGCGCATTGCTGTAGAAAGTCCTCCTAGAAGAGTTATCGTTTTCGCTAATAAACATGATAGGGACATCGGATTATACAATGGTTATTGCCGTAATGGACGAGCGACGAGGAAAAGCAAGGAGCTGATAAAATGGATTCACGATTAGTGATTTGGCTGACAGGCCGTCCTGGCTCTGGGAAGACTACTATTGCTAAAGCAATCGAACCAAAACTCAAACAGCTAGGATACAGAACTGAAGTATTAGACGGTGACGCAGTTAGAAAAGAGCTTAGCCCAGAGCTTGGGTTCTCAAAAGAGGACAGAGAAAGGCATGCAAGACGTGTTGTTTATTTATGCAAACTCCTGTCAAGAAATGGAATTATACCTATTGCTTCTGTCATATCGCCATACGGAGAATTTAGGTCTTATGCTAGAAAGGAAGTAGAAGGCATTAACTGCATTTTTATGGAGATTTATGTCAGATGCTCATTGGAAACTTGCATAAAGAGAGACCCAAAAGGCCTCTATAAGAAAGCATTGGCAGGTGAGATAAAGGATCTTACAGGTCTCCAGGATGCTTACGAAGAGCCTCTTTATCCAGACATCGTAGTAGATAGAGTGCCAAAGCTTGACAGAATGTACGAATGTAATACTTCGTAGAGTTATCACCTCCACGACAGTAGTTTAAACCCTTCAAGAGAAAGAAACACAATATTTTGCGGCTGTATATAAAGTCGTAGTATATACACCTGACAAATGAAAGATGATCCTTAGGTGAGGAACTTAGATCTACAAAACAATGACAAGAAAAATAGGCCAGTGCATAGGTTTTCTAACGAATTTTTTATGAAGATCAGTATATTTATGAAAGCATCCTAGCACTCAATGGCTCTTTTTTGACCTACCCACATGTTATACTCCGCTAATTGCTTACTTCTGATTACTATAACAAGGAACAAGCGCAGGTTTAGCAATTTAATGCAAACCAAAAAAGCTACTCTGTCATATCCAGGTTTCGCCTTAGCTCAAATGTGGATTCTTCTAGGTCTATACATTGTTCCTTGCTTGCTCTTTGCTTCCATTTCTCATTCCTATTTTGAGTAAGTGGAATCTGTTCTTCAAATTCACTATACCAATCTAACTCACAAAATTCTACAATACTTCTAAGCTCATTATGCGGCTCTCTAATAAGATTTTCATAACGCACCTCATAGTATCTGTTTTGTCCAAATGCGCTTGCTTCTCTGGCCTTTTTGACTAGTTCTGCCCACGCCAGACCATAATTATAAAGTTCAGAGCGTCCTGATTGATACTTGTCGCCAAGAATATTTTTCAAGCCAACAAGAAACATCGTAGGAGTAACGCCGAACTCTTTTTTATTTAATATTGAAAATGCAACTGCTCTGCCGTCACGTATTATATTTATGAATTTTGCATCAGGAAATATTGAATTGAGTAACCTAACCCGCATACAATTTTGTAGGTTCTTGTTCACAAACCGTGAACGACCCCAAAGGTTATGTACTGTCATCACATTCCTTCTATAATAGGTAGCCATTTCTTCAGAATAGTTATTCTCTGTCATGTAGTTATATGTTCCAAAATACTTTATCCAAAAGGCATTGGCCTCATGTGGAATATTAGAGGCATGGTCACGATGAATAAGGTTCTGTAATATGAATAAAGCTTTTCTTCGGTTACCTAATAATCTGCCGTGTCGGTGTATCCCTGCACGGAGCATGTTCAAAGTGATATACGCAAGGTCTCGATGAGAACAGAGAGTTTCGTAAAGTAGAGTGGTGCCTGAACCAGGCGCTCCAATAACCAAGATCGGTTTTATCGGACTAGGGATATTAGAGACCAATATAATGTTAGAACTTGTTGCCTTTTTAAGAGTTCCATGAAGTTAAGCAGTTTGCTCATTATAGGAAAATTGGCTGCTGCATATTATTGGAGCATATCCGGAGAGGTCTATCCCTATCAGGAAGCTTCTTTTAGAAGCTCAAAATCTAGGTTATAGCTACCAGTCTATCAAAGGAACAGAAAAGGGCAACTATTTGTGAAGAGAATAATAAACCTACAAATTGAAAGAGGCTTTCGTCCTGCTTTAATATTCCAACGTAGAAGAGTAGACTAGAGCAAGCTACAATAAACACAATATTAGGAGACGAGGTCCTCAATAGGGAAGCATAGCTTGTTAATGTCAAAACTCTTAAGACTTAGCTCAATATGTCACAGAATTCTACAGATTGCCTACATCGTCAATAAAAGAAAGCAGTACAAGAAGAAAGCAAAAGGCTCTTTTCATTAACAACAATTTTAACAACCGCAATCATGAGTGAAATAACACCTTATCGGCTGACTCAGGAGTCATTAGTCCAAAGACTTTTAATCTCTAATACCTTTCCTGCAAGAAAATGCAGGAGGATAATTCATCATCGCATTACATTCCAAACGAGTACTGGCTTAAGAGGGGAAAAGAGTACATGGCAAACTTTCGATATGATAAAAGGTTACAATTGCAAGAGAGTGTGTTGCTTGAATACCTCAGAACTATTAGTTTTGAGAGTGTTTTAGAGGTAGGCTGTGGCTTCGGCCGTATCACTAGGCTAGTAATACGAAACTTTCCAGATATTAGAGACTATCTGGCTGTAGATTTGTCACCTGATCAAATAAGAAATGCTCAGGAATATATCAAACCTGTCTTAGCAAATAGAAATATTAACCTAGAGTTTCATGTAGCTGAAATTCAGCGTATGCAGGTAGATAGAAAATATGATTTGGTCTTGGCATCATCTGTTCTTATGCATATACTTCCAAAAGACATTGCCCAAGTCATGACTATGCTTGTCCAATTAGCAAAAAAACATGTAATTAATGTAGATTGGTTTGAGGAGTCTATAGCTCGGCAGATGCCTTGGAATTTTGTTCATCCCTACGAAAGTATTTACAACAGTATGCCTTCTGTAGAACAAGTGTTTCGCATCCCGATAATAAAGAAAGGTATGCTTGGGAAGCTGGATACTAGACAGTCTATATTTCATGCACGGATTAATTCTAAAAAAGATACTTCATAATGTGACATTGTAAAGCAGTAAGGATCAATCCTTTTGTTTTCAAATTCTAATTTCTAGCGAAAGAATTTTGATGATCTGAGAGGAAAGACATTCGAAGTATTGTATGTTTCTCGTTTCTTTTTTTTAGATATAAAGTATATTTTATACTCGAGAGAGTTATTATCAAAGGGAAAACATACAATCACGCGCTTTTGTGCTTCAACAATTATGCAAAAAATACTTGACTCTACAGCTGATGACACATTTAACACATCGTGGTCAATCTACGAGAGATTTCTTGATAAGATAATATGGAGAATAGAGGCGCACTATGATGTGAAAAACATCATCAATGCAAAGAGCTTTTGATAATAGCAGGCGTCAAAATTTTAGCTTATCACTGTTGGTCTGAAATATTCCAATTATTCCCAATTGGGACAAACGTGCAATAAGCTTCTTTTATCATCTATGATGATAACGGCTAAATATATTCTCCTTATCTTTTTCCTGGGTTAATATCTATGCTTTTGCAAACCTAAAGCAAAGAACAATTAGAGAATGGATCTGTAGGTCAATTTTAGAGTAAAGGGTGGGGGGAATTAGTAAAAGATCGTTTGAGCACTATCACACGCAAGAATTATACACTGTTCAAATAAAATACAACTATAATGTCCTTTTATAAAAGGAGAAACTCTTGGATTAGGAGGCGTTGGCTTGACTTCCGCCAAGGCCATAGCATCTACCTTGTATTCGTCATGACATTTGCAAACTTTATTACAATCCAATACGCACTAATGATAGAGAGAATACCTGCTCTGGCAACAGTTTTTGGCAACCTTTGGATCTTTGCAATCGGTTTCATTTCACTCTACATACCACTCTCAATAATGATAGGCTACTGGCATAGGAGGACACAGTGGAAAGTGGAACAAGAAGCAATGTTCAACGAAAATATAGTACAGGCAAGGTTATGGCTTTTTCTTATCAACCTAATAGATGGCAAAGTAACTGATCAAGAACGACAGGAAATGCGAGAAAGGCTACAAAAAATAATTAAAAAACTTCCTCATGATCTGCAACAGGAGAAAAAGCCTAATTGAAGTGGACTAGAGGGCGCCAATGGACCGATAGATTTGAAGCATCTTCTCTGCAGCTACATTAGGCTTGTGTTGATCAGGTAATTTTTCGACGAATTTTGATTCATAGTTGAGCACAGCTAGACCGCACGCAAGAGACTCTAGTCCAGTCTTACTCATGGCCTTCAGAAGCATGCCATCAATGTATTTTACATCGATATAGATCCTATACTGCCTCAAAATGTTTGGAAGCTCGGAATATGGAATGGGTCTTACTTCCCTATCAAGAACGTCTACCTGCAGATCAATGTTATTCCTCTTAATGTAGTTGAGCACCCACTGCACATCGTCCCGAGCGGTCTTGATGGTGAAACCCTTAGTACTATTTGGGTTATTACAGGGCTTGAAATGTTCTGTGTCGACAGGATTGGGAGCGTAATGAATATTGCTTACAAACTCCTTAAGATCTTCTGTAGATCCTATAATAATATCTGCTTTGTACTCTGCCTCCTCCTTAACTAGATCATTATTTCTTGTCCTTGCTTCTGTGCCGTGATAGTGGAGCACTAGCTTCTTGTCGGTAGATTTTTTTCGTAGCTCTGGAATGATTTTGTACAGGCTGTGTACATGAATCACATCATAATTTGTAGATTCTCTTGTGACAAATTTTAAAAAAGCCTTCCCGTCCAAGTCGAGTAGCGGCTCACCATAGAACTTTGAGATGCCAAATGGGTCATATCCTACTCTCTTCATAATCTTGACTTCATGGCCATTTCTTCTATGATGTTTTGCGAGTATGCATGCAACTCCAGCCTGGTCCCAAACATGCAATATTTTCATATCATGCAGGTTTGGCTACATATGCCTTAATCGGGTTGCGTATGTATCGTTTGATGCGCTTATGCTGAATGGTGCTAAGATACATTCGAAGCTCGCGGTCATACATCTCTACATCATTGCTCATATAGCCTTTGAACATGTAAAATCCTCTTTTCGGGCTCTGCATAGATACTCGACCGATCCTTGCTGCAGAATACACCTTGCTATAGCCAAGTGCTTTGAGAGACTTACCATAAGAAATATAGACACTTTTCTTGTAGTTCATACCAGTCTTGCGCAAAGTCTGTGTCACGAGGTTGGGAAGTACCTTAACCTTATAGCCCTGTTGTTGGGCTTTTATCAGAAGGTACGTTTCAAACCCAAAATTCTCTGGATACCGAAACCCTATGCTTCGCCAAAATTTAGCCCTCACGATCCTCCCTGACCCTCGAGGGATGACACAATGCTCTTCAGCTATCTGTCCCGAGCAAATTGCAATACTCCTGTTAGCTTCCATCATATTGAGTATGGTTCCAATGTAATTCTGTAAAAGGATATGATCTGCGCCAAGAATCAATACATAATCGTTTTCGCTAGTACCATATTCCTCATCTTGCAAAGCCTTAAGGCCATAGTTTATTACTCCTGCAAGGATCGGCGTACCATGAACATTATATCCTCTGTCAGGCACATTAACAACTTCAGCACCAGCAGTCAATGCAATTTCAGCTGTCATATCAGTCGAGCCATCATTTACTACGATAACTTTGCTAGGCTGCATGTATTGTTGAAAAAGTGCGGCAAGGGTTTTGTCAAGAAAATTCTCTTCATTTCTAGCAGGTATTATAGCAGCTATCCGCACTTTCATGATAATAACTTGTGCAATTTTATTTAGAGCTTAGGCTTTATTTTACTGTATATGTATTACTGTCATTTTTTGCTATAAAAATGATAGGTGGCTTTCCTCTAGATTTAGAGAACATCTAGTTTCATTTTGCTGCCCTTTTTATTGAAACACTGTTCTTCTTTTTCTCACTGTCTGTTTTGAAATGCCAGATTATGTCGCCAGCTATGATAGCGGTTTTTGAAAAACAAGCATGACAGAAGTAAATAACAAGTCTCCATATCTAAGAACTATGTCTGGATGGGCAATGCCCTCTGTGTCGTACGCCCCCATAGCTGTATCCAAGGTTTTTGTTGTTATTCTCAAATCAAGAGGCTCTACTAGCTGCAATTTCTCTAGCTTATTAATCAAGTCATCATATATTGTCTTTTTATTAAAGAACTCTGGATGCTCCTTGTCATTGAGTATGTATTCTGTACTAATTGTGGCTATTCCTCCTTTTTTTAATACTCTCTACATTCTTTCATATAGTCTTCTTATTCTTTCCTGTTTGTCTTTTCTAGCTAGGTCACTCTCTGTTATATTACTCTATTAATTTTTACGCCTATCATTAATTATCCTAGCATCGCCAATATCATAATGAATAACGGTAAAAAAGTAACAAATACGACGGCAACAATTGTAGTAATAATAGGAACCTCAATAGCTCTTGCGGCGTTATCATCATCATTATTGCTACGATGCTCTAGATTTCAAGAAATGGTAACCCTTGAGGAAATTCTCGTACATCCATGGCGGCATTAGTTTTTGCTTTTGGCTGTAACTTATTTCCCACATTTCTGGATTAATGGAAAAGCTCACTATGCTCATTTATAATAAAATAGATACCATATTCTTAAGAATCCAACTCGAGCTCACCAGAGATGAAAGTCCTTTGGTTGTGATTCAAAATTAGGCGTCCTAACTTTTCAGTCCTAAATTTTAAAAATTCGTTAACAGTAGCAATTTTTCTAGGTGGTCTCACAATAGGGGTATTAACCTTTCTATTTCAAGTAGATGAGAGAAATCTACAGGATAAGGAACTACCATTTTTTTTAAATGCGGGTGATTATAAGAGAATTCTAATATTTGTAGCAGGACTAGCTGCGACTTTATTAATGGTTTCTGTATTTGGCATGAAGGTAGTTATTGTTGATAAATTAAAAGGTGATGAGCTCTTCTCAAGAATTGCACTATATACTTATGAGTCTGGTTTTGTTGCTCTAGCTTCATTACTTCCGTTATTAGTATATCC
>Ga0126315_10000900_pt1 | contig 10901 bp, 10 predicted proteins | sample Plot106_FD_92534 | JGI IMG/M metagenome (GOLD analysis project Ga0126315, IMG submission 92534) | Serpentine soil microbial communities from UC McLaughlin Reserve, CA, USA - Plot106 | ecosystem: Environmental > Terrestrial > Soil > Grasslands | place: USA: UC McLaughlin Reserve, Lake County...
CTCGACGACCGCGACGCGCCGGTGTAGCTGCACGGCCGATCGCGGTACCGGCTCCGCAGCTTCATCGACGCGTATGGCCTGGCCCGTCGTGACCGCTTGCGGGTCGTAGACGCTGCGATCCAGACCCATGAGCGGTGCTACCGCGTCGTGCGCACGGCCCTCGGCTGCGGGCACGAGACTTTCGGCCGAATGTGGCGAGAAGGCGGCCAGGCGCGGGCCGATCGGACGCGGCGATGGATCGCCTCGCACGGCCGCCAGATGCGAACCGTACTCCGAGTTCAGTAGCTCACCGTCCCGAAGCCCGGGCTCGCGCGGGCGAGTTCGCATCGTCCCGTCAGCCGCGGTAGCCGTGGCGTCCCTGCAGCAGAATCCCGACGAGGGCAAGGCCGGCGAGCTGCGCGCAACCGCTTGCCCAATGAGCTCGCGGTGATGCGCGGGCACCACGGCGTGCGCCGCTTCGGGGTGTGGCGGCCTCAGGGCGCCACATCCGGCGGCGCCCACCGAGCCTGAGATGCTCGCGGGCTGGCGTGCGCGGACTTGGTCGCGCGACCTCTGCCGCGTGGACGAGCTCGAGCAGGCGGCGGCGTTCGCGTGCCGCGTGGCGGCGATCACCTGCTCCCGCGCGGGCGCCGACCCTCCCCGACTGGCCGAGCTCTGAGGTCGCCGGCCCGGCTGTCGAACCCAGCCCGCCTCGTATCACGACCTTATTACGGGCGGCGATCCTCCGCGGTACCGGTCCCGGGACAGCCACCAACCGTCTCTGTGCGCTGCTCAAGCGAGCGTCTGGTGCGCGAGCCGTCGACCTGAGCGTCCGCCTGAGGCTGGGCTTGGGCCGTGACGGTGCGGATCACGCGAGCACCAGGGCAGTCGGACTCGTGGATCCGGTCGGCGAAAGAGCGGTCCAGCCCGGTGTCGCTGATGACCATCTCGACGTCGTCAAGCTCACCGAACCGGACGAGCTGGTCGCGCTCGAACTTCGAGTGGTCCGCCAGGACGATCGCCCGTCGCGCGCGCGAGACATCATGCGCTTGACCGCGGCTTCGGCAGGATCGAGCGTAGTCAAGCCCCGCTCGAGGGAGATCCCGTTAGCCCCGATGAACGCGACGTCGACGACGATCTGCCCCAGCACGTGCAGCGCCCACGCGTCGACCCCAGCGAAGGTCCGGCCACGCACACGGCCGCCCAGCGTCAGCACGGTCAGTCCGGATCGTCCCGCCAGCGCCAAGCCGGTGAGAAGCGAGTTCGTGACGACGGTCAGCTCCCGGCCGACCGGAAGCCGCTGCGCGAGCTGTGCCGTCGTCGTAGCGGCATCGAGGAGGATCGCGCCCTCCGGGGGGACCTCCTGCAAGGCGAGCTGCGCGATCCGCTCCTTCTCGTCCTGGTGAACGAGACTGCGGGCGGCCACGGCGGCCTGGAATCCCAGGCGCTCGACGGGGATGGCCCCGCCGCGAACCCGGTGTAGTACGCCGTGTCGCTCGAGCGCCCCGAGGTCACGCCTGACTGTCTCCGGGGTCACGCCAAAGCGCCGCGCCAGCTCCATATTGTCCACCCGCCCGTCCGAGCGGGCCACCTCAACGATGACGTTCTGACGTTCCTCGGCGTACACGCGTTGGCTTGTTTCAGTCTGAACGGGCATGGTACGGAAGCACCCAAACCGCCAGCCCGTCCACGACGTGCGCCAAGGGTCGGCGCCAGCAACTTGCAGGGTTCTGGAACGCGCTGTTGCCCGGGCAGACTCCGGACGACCTCGTGCTCGCCGAGCGGCTCGAAGCACACACGTTCGAGTTCGAGACCAGGCGCTCGTCGCCGTCTACTCGAAAGCGTGTCCGACAACGGCGGTCGCGCCTGCTCTGCCTCGAGATGCGGGCGTCTTTGCCGACGCTCCGCTCACGGTCGCATCGGACGATCAGCGGTCGTCTCTGGCAGGCCGACGCGCGCGCTCGCCTTCCGGCGATAGCCCGCATCCGTTGTTACACCAGGAGGCTTCTCTCGAGGTGTCCGGGGCTGTCAGGCGTGCAATGTCGGCGTGCGCGTGGGCGATCTCGTCGAGCCGGTAGGTGCGGTGGATGGGGACGGTGAGGCGGCCGGCGGCGACCGCGTCGAGGTAGGCCTGGAGAACGTCGGTTGGGAGGTCGGCGGCCTCGCCTCCGTACGCGGTGAGCCGGACGCCCGAGGGGATGTAGTCGATCGGGTAGAAGTCGGCGACGGTCCACTGGTTGCTCAGCATGCCGGTGAAGCACACGACGCCGTGGACGGATGTGGCGCGAAGGGTGTCGGGGAGGGTGTTGGTGCCGACGAGCTCGAGCGCGGCCTCGACGCCGTCGGGGACGATCGCTCGCGCCTGCGCTGCGATGTCACCGTCGTCGACGAGGACGTGGTCGACGCCGATCGCCTCAAGCGCGGCCGCGCGGTCGGGTTGGCGGGTCGTGGAAAGGACCGTGAGGCCACGGTCCTTGGCGAGGATCGCGGCGGCCATCCCGACCGAGGAGGTGCCGCCGCGGATCAGCAGCGTCTGGCCGGGCTGCGCGTCGAGGCCGACGGTCAGCGAGCCGTGGGCGGTCTGGAGCATCTCGGGAATCGCGCCCAGCGTCGCCCAGTCGAGCTCGGAGCGAAACGCGACCACCTGGGCGGCGGGCACGCTGGTGAACTCGGCATAGCCGCCATCGAAGGTGCGGCCCATGCCACCCATCATCGCGGCGACCTGCTGGCCTTTCTCGAACTCGCCTCCGGGTGCTACGGCGACGACGCCGGTCGCCTCGATGCCGAGCACGCGCGGGAAGGTGACGCCCTTTGCGAGGCCGAGGCGTGTGTGCAGCTCGGAGCGATTGATCCCGAACGCCTGGACCTGGATGAGCACCCAACCCGGGCGCGGCTCCGGGACCGCAAGCTTGCCGATCCGAAGTGCCGCGGGCGGGCCCGGGGCGTCCAGCACGACAGCGCGCATGGTCGCGGTCATGCCCCGACGGAATCTCCTTGAGCTGCGGCGAGTATCACCAACGCAGTCAGCCAGCTCAGCAAGGCTCCACGGCGTAGCCTCAGCCGAAGGTGCAGTCGACGATGACTTTTCTCAGAGCGCTCTCGAGCACGGCGAGTTCGTGATCGTCGAGCCGCTCGACGAACAATTTCGACACACCACGCAGGTGGACCGGCACGGTTTCGGTCAGACGTGCGACGCCAGCGTCGGTCAGGGCGACAACCACGCCGCGCCCGTCCTCAGTGGCATTCGCTCGACGTACCAGACCGTCATCAACCAACCTCGCGATGCGCCGGGTCAACCCCGAGCGCGAGAGCAGCGTGCGGGCGGCCAGCCCCGTCATCCGTAGCTCGCCGCCGGCGACCGCGAGCTGAGCCAATACGTCGAAGTCGGCGACGGGCAGGCCGGCGTGCTCCCTGAGATCGGTATCGAGCTGGCGCATGAGCGTGGCGTGCGCCTGCAGCAAAGCGCGCCACGCCGGCTCTCCGCGCCGACCGGGCAGCGACTCCTCGACAAGCCGGCCGAAGAGAGCAGCTGCATCAGTCGCTGGGAAGTGTTCTTGCATATACAAATAGGTAGCGCTAGGGTGCTTGCAAATGCAAGTATAGCCACCGGTGGGGAGGACCGTCGCATGACCGAAGTCCAGCTCGAGCCTCGACAGGACTTTCAGCAGTCGATTCGCGGCCCCGGTGGAGGACGCCCGCGTGACGCGAACCGCCGCCGCACTGGAAGCGAACGGGATCACCGTCCTTCGCGCCGCGAACAGCGCAGAAGCGAAACGGATCGTGCTGGATCTCATGCCGGCGGGGTCGCAGGTGCACCAGGGAGCGTCGCAGTCGCTTGAGGCTTCGGGCATCACCGACGAGATCGAGAGGTCCGGTCGGTACGAGCCCGTGCGGCCACGGGCCTTCAGCATGGACCGCGCGACGCAGGCCGACGAGATCCGCCGCCTGTCGGCCTCGCCCGACGTCATGCTCGGCAGCGTCCACGCCGTCACCGAGACCGGGTCGCTGGTCGCCGCGTCCGCGAGTGGCAGCCAACTCGGCCCCTACGTATCCGGCGCCGGAAAGGTCATCCTGTTGGTCGGGGCGCAAAAGGTCGTGCCCGACCTCGAGGACGCACTCCTCCGCATCGACGATTACGTCTTCCCGCTCGAGGACGCTCGTGCTCAGGCTGCGTACGGCATGCGCAGCGGCGTGAACAAAGTCCTCATCGTCAATCGCGAGTGGACACCGGACCGCGTCACGGTAGTCCTCTGCGATGAAGCGCTGGGGTTCTAGCAATGCGTGAATCGACGCTGGGTGTCGGGATCATCGGGGTCAGCCCCGCTCGGGGCTGGGCCGCCACCGCCCACATCCCGGCCCTGCATGCGCTGCCGAACTACGAGATCCGGGCACTCACCGCGCACAGCGCGGAATTGGCGCGCGAAGCAGGCGAAGTGTTCGGGGTCGAAGCGGTGTTCCCAAACTACGCGCAGATGGTGACCCAACCAGACGTCGACGTGGTTGCTGTTACGGTCAAGGTGCCGCACCATCGAGAGTTCGTCTCCGCCGCACTTGCCGCCGGCAAGGCCGTCTACTGCGAGTGGCCACTCGGCCGCGACGTCGGCGACGCGCGAGCGATGGCCGCGCTCGCCGCCGAGCAGGGCGTGCCTACGATCGTCGGGTTGCAGGCCCGCCAAGCCCCGGCGGTCGAGTTCGTCCAAGAGCTGCTCAGCGACGGATACGTCGGCGAGGTCCTGTCAACGACCATGGTGGGGCTGTCGGTCCCCGGTGACGTCGTGGTCCAGCCCAACGCCTACATGCTCGACAAGACGAACGGGGCGAACGCGCTCACGATCGCAGTCGGGCACAGCCTGGACACGCTCAACCACGTACTCGGCGAGTTCGCCGACCTGTCGGCCGTGTCGGATCTTCGCGGGCCGCTCATAACCATCGGCGAGACAGGCGAACAGATCGTGAAAACGGCGGCCGACCAGATCGCGCTGATCGGCAGCCTCACGTCCGGAGCGACCGCGAGCGTCCACATCCGTGAGGCGGTGGCGGGCGGTATCGGGTTCCTGTGGGAAATCAACGGAACCGACGGAACACTCCGGATCACCGCTGACGCGGCATACCCCGAAATCTATCCCCTGACCGTCTGGGGGGCGCACGGGCAGAACGAGCCCGCCGAACTTCCTGCCCCGGCGGCTCTGATGCAGAAATGGCCCGCGCTCACCAGCCTGCAAGGAGCGCCCGCCTATAACGTCGGGCGTGCCTACGCGGCGTTCGCGGCAGACATCGACAACGGGACTCACACCGTGCCGGACTTCGCCGACGCCGTCGCGCGCAACGAAGTCATTGCCGGCATCGAGAGGTCCGCGGCATCAGGGGAACGCGTGAAGGCGTGGCCCGCCGCGCCGAGCCAAGTGTCGTCGGCGGTCGTATAGATCTCTCGGGTCGGGTTGGTCTTACGCACAACGTTCCTGCCTTCGCCCGCCAGCAGCACTCGAGCAGAGCGGCGGCTGAGTGCCGCAATGCGCGAGGAGCGGCGGTCGTGGGGTCGTCTCTCTAAACTCAGGTGGGACGACGTGGAGCCCTCGTTCGAGCGCGCTCTAGCAGTTGTAGAGCCTGTTGACGGACCCCAGAGAACGATTCTCGTCGGAGCGCTGCTGCAGGGGCACCCAGTAGCTTGACGCCAGACGCGCGTAGGACTTTCGCGGCGTGGGAGGATGGGCGCGTCATGCTTCGCACGGCTCGTGACGAGGCTGCGCCCTTGCTCGGTCGCTCCGAGGAAGAGCAGCTGCTGACCTCCCTTCTGGACGAGGTGGGCTCGCGCGGCCAGGCGCTCGTGCTTCGCGGCGAGCCCGGCATCGGCAAGTCTCGGCTGCTGGCCGAAACCGCGCGGACAGCACGTCGGCGCGACATGACGGTGCTTACCACGACCGGCGTGCAATCCGAGGCGCACCTGCCGTTCGCAGGACTGCATCAGCTCCTCCGACCCGTGCGCGAGCGAGCGGCCGAGCTCCCGGTTGTGCAGCGCGCGGCACTTGATGCCGCGTTTGGACTGACGCACGAGACCGCTCCTGAGCACTTTCGGATCGCGATGGCCACCCTCGACTTCGTCGCGGAAGTCGCCACCGGCGCGTCGCTGCTGCTCGTGATCGAGGATGCGCACTGGCTTGACCGTCCGACCTCGAACGTGCTCGCGTTCGTCGCTCGGCGACTCGAATCGGATCCGATATTGCTGCTCGCGGCCACGCGTGACGGATATCCGTCCGTGCTGGCGGACGTGGGGTTGCCGGAGCTCAGGCTCGCCAGGCTAGACGACGCGACAGCCGCAGCGCTGCTCGATGCGTCGGGTCCGGAGCTTCCGCTTGCGATGCGCGGCCGCGTTCTACGCGAAGCGGCCGGAAATCCGCTGGCGCTGCTCGAACTGCCGGCTGTGATGAGCCGGCAGCTGGACGAGCAATGGGTCCGGGGCGCACTGCCGTTGACCGAGCGGCTCGAGCGTGCCTTTGCCGCTCGTGTGTCCGAGCTCCCCGAAGCGAGTCGGCTGGTTCTTCTGGTCGCCTCCCTCAGTGACGAGGACATGCTCGACGAGATCTTGGCGGCTGCTGGCGCCATAGCCGGGTCCGCCGTGGATCTCGACGCCGCCGGGCCCGCAGTCGATGCAGCCATTGTTGACCTCGACTTGCATTCCGTCCGTTTCCGGCATCCGCTCATTCGCTCGGCCGTCGCGCAGAGTGCCAGCTTGGGCGACCGTCGGCGTGTCCATGAGGCTCTTGCGGATGTGCTCGAGGATCACCGAGACCGGCGCGTATGGCATCGGGCTGCGCTTCTCTCCGGTGAGCATGAGGACATCGCGGTCGAGCTGGAAGATGCTGGTGTGCGGGCGCGACAGCGGGGCGCGATCCCGGTCGCGGTCACCGCGCTGAGACGGGCGGCGCATCTCGGCGAGCCGGCAAGCCGCAGCCGTCGTCTGCTCGCTGCTGCCGGGCTTGCACTCGAGCTCGGGCGACCCGATGTCGTTCCGCTGCTCCGAGAGGTCAGCGAGATGGACCTCGGAGAGCTGGATCGCGCACGAGTCACGTGGGTCGAGCAGACCGCCCTCACACGCCCGCTCGACGCTGGGCGTTTCACTTCGGTGATCGCCGCCGCCGAGCATGCCGGTGCGGCGGGCGACCTCGATCTGCATGTCGATCTGTTGTGGTTGGTCGCCTCGCGGGCTTGGTGGGTCGATCCGGGCCCGGACGTGAGACGGGCGCTGATCGACGCCGCACGTCGCCTGGGAGATGCAAACGCCGAGGACCCTCGCGTCTTCGCCGTCCACGCGTATGCGGATCCGTTGGGTCATGCGGCCGGGGTCCTAGCGCGCCTGAGAAGCGTGGCATCCGGTCAGCGGCTCGACACGGACGCTGCCCGCTTCTTCGGGCCGGCCGCGCTCGTCGTCGGCGCCTTCGATCTCGGGAGGGACTTTCTGGCGGCGGCGGTAGACGGGTTGCGGACCGAGGCGCGACTCGGTCATCTTCCGCGGCTGCTGACGCTGTACTCGGGCATGGCTGCGCGCATCGGAGACTGGGACGTCGCGATTCCGGCAGCCGAAGAGGCGAGGCGCCTCGCCGAGGAACTCGCCGAGCCGCAGTGGGCTGCCGCGGCGGACACGGTCGTCTCGCTGGTCGCCGCGATGCGCGGCGATGAGGAGCAGGCGGAGCTCATGGCAGCGCGGGCGGAGGCGGTCGCGGAGCCGGTCGGCGCGAACATCACGATGGCGTTCGCGCAGTTCGGCAAGGTGCTCGCCGCCCTGGCGAGCGGCCGTCATGCCGACGCCTACGCATCCGCAGAGCGTCTATTCGATCCGTCGGACACGGCGTACCACCCCGTGATCTCCTCGTGGCTGATTGCTGATCTCGCCGACGCCGCGCGGCACATCGACCGGCTCGACGCCGCGCGAGCGCGGGTCGCGCAGGTGGAGGCGAGCGCGGGTGAGCGGCCTGGCACGTGGATTGCGCTCGGGCTACGACATGCCCGGGCGTTGGTGGCGCAGCCCGCCGAGGCGGGCGATCGCTTCGCCGAGGCGCTGGCGAGCGACCTGACGCGGTGGCCATTCCAGCGCGCCAGGATTCAGCTCGCATACGGCCAGTGGCTCAGGCGCCAGCGACGCGTCGCGGAGTCACGCGCCGTTCTCCGTGCTGCGCGGGACACGTTCGACGCGCTCGGATGCGCGTCGTGGAGTGATACTGCCCGACGCGAGCTGCGCGCGTCCGGAGAGCGGAGCCGGCGCCGCGTCCCCGAGGCGCGCGATCAGCTCACCGCGCAGGAGCTCCAGATCGCGCAGCTCGCGGCAGAGGGCTTGTCGAACCGCGAGATCGGGCAGCGGCTGTACCTGTCGCACCGCACGATCAGCACCCATCTGTACCGAACGTTCCCGAAGCTCGGGATCACGTCGCGCGCTGAGCTGGGCGCTGCGCTGGCGCCCGTGTCGGTTGCCGCGCAGGCACCGACGGCGGCATATAGGAGATGACGTACGTCACTCCGCGGCGGAAAAGCCGTCATTTGACGCACGCGTCGCGACCGGACCGTGGCCAGAGTCGCGGATGACCAGCGTCGGCCTCCGTCGAGGCCGACCAACCAGCGGGAGGTCATCCATGACCGATGTGCAGAACGTCGTCCTCGTTCACGGCGGTTTCGTCGACGGGTCTGGCTGGCGAGGGGTCTACGACCTGCTCAAGGCGGACGGCTTCAACGTCAGCGTCGTGCAGAACCAGACGCTATCGCTCGAGAGCGACGTCGAAACCACCCGCAACGTCCTCGATTCGCAGGATGGCCCGGCGATCCTCGTCGGCCATTCCTACGGCGGCGTGGTGATCACCGAAGCCGGGCGCCACGAGGGCGTCGCCGGCGTCGTCTACATCGCCGCCTTCGCGCCCGACACGGGCGAGTCAGTGAACACGCTGATCGCCGACCCGCCGCCGGGCGCCCCGGTGCCGCCGATCCTGCCCCCGCGGGACGGGTTCCTGTTCCTCGACCGCGAAAGGTTCGCGGACTCGTTCGCCGCGGATCTGCCGGCGCACGAAGCCGGGTTCATGGCCGACTCGCAGGTCCCGTGGGGTGTCGAGGCCCTCAACGGCGCCATCAGCGATCCGTCCTGGCGCGGCAAGCCGACCTGGTACTTGGTCGCCACCGACGATCGGATGATCCCCCCGGCGGCCCAGCGGGCGATGGCAGAGCGGGCGGGCTCGACGGTCGTCGAGGAGGCCGCCAGCCACTCGATCTACGTTTCCCAGCCGCGCGCGGTCGCAGAGCTGATCAAGCACGCCGCCAAGCGGGCCCTCGCCGAGACGATGGAGAGGGTCTGATGGCGGCGACTCGAACCGACGACCCGAGGCGCCGCCGGCGACGGGCGGCGGCGATGATCGCCCTCGTCCTCGCGGCGACCAGCCTCGCGGACAGCGCGATCGCGTCGCCGCACCGGGCGCGACCGGCGCAGGAGAAGCCGACCGTCGTGCTCATCCACGGGGGCTGGGCCGACTCGTCCGGCTGGAACAGCCAGCTAAAGGCGCTGCAGCGACGCGGCTATCAGGTGATCGCGCCGGCGAACCCGCTCCGCGGCCTCACATCCGATGCCGCATATGTCCACAGCGTCCTCGAGCCATCGACGGCCCGATCGTGCTCGTCGGCCATTCCTACGGCGGCGCCGTGATCACCAACGCCGCCATCGGAGTTCCCCGGGTCAAGGCGCTCGTCTACATCGCCGGCTTCGCACCGGACCGGGGCGAGTCCCTCCTCGAGCTCGTCACGATGAACCCCGGAAGCGAGATCGGGCCCGAGACACTGATCACACGCCCGTACCCGCTCCCGGGCGGCGGCGAAGGGACCGACCTCTACCTGACGCAGCGCGGCTTCGAGACCGCCTTCGCAGGCGACGTCCCGAAGCGTCTCGCCGACCAGATGTGGGCCGGACAGCGGCCCTTCTCCCAGGAGGCGTTCGAGTCGCCCTCAGGGGAGCCCGCCTGGAAGACGATCCCGTCCTGGTACCTCGTTGCGACACGGGATCGCGCGATTCCTCCCAAGACGCAGCGATTCATGGCGGCACGCGCCCACGCGACGGTCGCCCAGGTGAAGGCCTCGCACGTCCCGATGATCTCGAAACCCGCCGCGACGCTGAAGCTGATCCTCGCGGCAGCGAAGGACGCCGCCTGAGCTCGCCTCGCAGGCCGGCAGGACCTCCGCGTCCTGCCGGCCACCCGGCCCAACTCATGCCGATTTCGCCAGACCCACCGCGCCCACCGCTGCAGGACGAAGTCTCCGAGGAGATCGGCAAGCAGCTTCAGCTCACCCTCGTCGAACTGATCGCCCTGTCACTCGCTGGCAAGCAACTGCACTGGAGCATCTACGGACGCGAGTTCCTCGCGGTCCACCGACACCTCGACCAGCTGGTCGACCAGTGGCGCGAGCTCGAGGACCTGGTCGCGGAACGCGCCGCCGCGATCGGACTCGCTCCCGACGGAAGCGCCGCTGCCGTCATCGAGCTCTGCGACCTTCGTCCACTGGAGCCAGGCTTCAGCGAGGTCGAAAGCGCGGTCGAGCACCTCCACGCGCAACTCTCGGCGGTAGCGGCTCGCGTCCGGCGACGCTCACGCGTGGTCGGCGCCCTTGACGTGGTCTCACATGACGTACTCGTCGACGTCGTGCGACGGATCGAAGAGCAGGTGTGGACGATGAGGGCACAGCTCCCCGACGAGCTCAGCGGGTGATGCGCGGTTAGCCGGCGCACTGCTGCTCTGCGCCAAGAGGAGGCACCCGTCTAACTCCGGACGAGACGACTCCCCTTCGGGGCATGAAAATGGGCTCGAAGGCTGATGCTCGGGGTCCGGCCGGTTAGGGTCGGGCGACCGGGACAGGGGCCTTTGGGAGAACGCATGCTGGGTAGGCCGGTTCTTGGACGA
>Ga0126315_10000902_pt1 | contig 10893 bp, 7 predicted proteins | sample Plot106_FD_92534 | JGI IMG/M metagenome (GOLD analysis project Ga0126315, IMG submission 92534) | Serpentine soil microbial communities from UC McLaughlin Reserve, CA, USA - Plot106 | ecosystem: Environmental > Terrestrial > Soil > Grasslands | place: USA: UC McLaughlin Reserve, Lake County...
CGCCTGCCTTTCATTAATGGATTTGCTCATGGCGCAGCACCGCTCTGCATCGCCTCGGCCAGCGCCTCCGATGCCAGCCGGCAGTAGCCGGCATATTCCGCCGAGGTGCGGAAGCGCTGGTCGCGCGGATAGGATGCCTCGATGGCAAGTTCAGTAAACATGCGGCCCGGCCGCGGCGTCATCACCACGACGCGGTTCGACAGATACACCGACTCGAATACTGAATGGGTGACGAAGATGACGGTCTTACCGAGCGTGCGCCATACCGACAGCAGGTCATCGTTGAGCTTGAAGCGCGTGATCTCGTCAAGCGCCGCGAACGGCTCATCCATCAGCAGAAGTTTCGGCTCGGTAACGAGCGCGCGCGCGATCGAGACGCGCATCTTCATGCCACCCGAGAGCTCGCGCGGATAGGCGCCAGCAAAGCCTGCAAGGCCTACGCGCTCGAGCGTCGCCGCCACCCGCGGCCGGGCGGCAGCCTCATCGAGGCCGGCGAGGCGCAACGGCAGACGCACATTACCGGCGACCGTGGTCCAGGGCATCAGCGTCGGCTCCTGGAACACGAAGCCGATGTCGCGGGCAGCCACACCGCCCCTTCCGTTGGGCCACTCCACGCGCCCGCCGGTCGGCTCGCTCAATCCGGCAATGATGCGCAGCGCCGTCGACTTGCCGCAGCCCGACGGCCCGAGCAGCGTGAGAAATTCACCAGGCCGAACGTTGAGATCGAAACAATCTAGGGCGGCGACACCGTTGGCAAACGTTTTACTCACGCCGCGCAATGCGACGGCGAATGAATCGAACGAGGTCGAATAAACGGCCGACATTGAGCTCCCACCGGCAACAACTCTACCTCGTCAAGGCTCATCCCGATCATGAGGCCTATGCCTCCCGGCGGGGTGACCATCACGATTGTAACGGATGCACAGCACACTGCTTCAAGAGTGGGGTATGGCAAGAGCAAAGCGCTGCAACTAGTTCGCCAATTGCAGCATCCTGGCGGGGTTGTCCTGCAGCATCAGCTCGATCGTCGCCGACGGGATGCCGCGTTCCTCCAGCATCGGCACGAAATCGCGAAACACCGTGCAATAACCGCGGCCGCCGAAGCGTGATAGCAGCGTTCTACGGGCGATATCTGACGACAGCAGGAGCTGGCGCTCGAGTCCTTTGTCGCAGGCGTCACGAACGAGATCGGCAAGTTCCACATTCGTCGGCCCCTTCGGGAAGCTGACCTTGTCCACACCCATGAAGGCGCCGGAGCGCGCCACCTCGACCAGCACCGATATGTCCTTGGCGGCGCCCATGTGGCTGATCACCACATGCGACATGTCCATGCCGGCAATTTCGAGCACGCGGACGTGCCAAGCTGCCTGTTCCACGCTCGATGTATGAGTGATAACGGGCGCACCGGTCGCTCTCGAAGCCGCGGCGGCCGCCTTGAACAGCCGCTCGGCGGGCTCGCTTGGCTCGCGTGCCGTTCCCACTTTGATGACACCGCAGCGGACGCCGGTGTCGTCGGCTCCGGTCTCGACCTCCTTGATCATGGCGTCGCGGATTTCCTCGACTGACGCTTCCTCCGCAATTTCCGGAAACGGATCCCAGTAATAGCCGGCAGCATAGATCACCAGCACGCCGGATTTTTCGCTGATGCGGCGCAGCGCCGCCGGATCGCGCCCCCACAGGGGTGCGCTCAGGTCGGTGATCGCGGCAAGGCCGTATTCCTTGGCTTGCACTAGGTCTTCGACGACTGCCGCTTCCTCAGCCGCGCCGATCTTGTTCGCCGGTCCCTTTTGCGCCGAGAGGTCAATCTGCAAATGCTCGTGCGGGAGAATGCGCCCGCGAATGCTTTCAACGTCTCCCGTCACGGTCCGGATCACGTTGGGTCTCCAGTTCCGATCGCCAGCGGCGTCGCGCATTGGGCGCGCTCCCTCTCCCCATTGGGGAGAGGGGTGGGGTGAGGGGATTCGAGCCTATCGACGATCCGCTCCCCCTCAGCCGACCACGGTGCTGTTGACCTCTCCCGTCGGGGAGAGGTGGAGTTTGCGGCACGCGAGGTAGTTTCCACGAAGGCCAACACGAAGCTACAGCTTCCCTGCGAACGCATCTTCAATGAACGCGTGCGCCAGCGTGTAGCCATGGCGTGTAGCCGGCTCGTCATATTTCGCAACTGGGGGAGAGTTGGCCTCGGGGATAGTGTAGGCGTGCACGACGTTGCCGAAATAGAGCGCATACCAGCGCGCGCCGGCGGCATCCATCTCGGCTTCGAACATGTCTCGATGAGCCTTCGGGGAGACCGGGTCGGCGGCGCCGTGTAACACCAGCACCGCCGATTTGATGTCGCCCTTCTTGGCCGGCATCGGCGTCGCAAGCACGCCGTGCACTGAAACGACTACCTGTACGTCAGCGCCTGTGCGCGCCAAGTCGAGCACGTTGCTGCCGCCGAAGCAGTAGCCGATCGCCGCGCGCCGCTTGGTGTCGCCCATCCCGCGCGCGCCGGCCTCCTGAACCATCGTATCGAACGCTGCCGCGATGCGCCGGCGGGACTCGACGGCGTCATCAATCAGCGGCTTGAGGAACTCCATCGGATTCTCATCGCCCTTCGGTCCCTTGCTCTCTCCAAACATGTCAGCGACGAACACGACATAACCTTCGCCTACCAGCATCTTGCCGACTTCAATTGCCGGCTCGATGACACCGAGCCAGTTCGGCGCCATCAACATCAGTGGGCGCTGCATCTTCGCGCTCTCGTCGTAGATCAGCTCGCCGCGGCAGCCGAGGTTGCCCGCGGAATATTTGATCGACTCGGTCTTCACTCATGCCCCCTTCATTGTGGTCTGAGAAATGCAAAATCGCAGCCTTCGTCGGCACCAAGAATTTCCTGCGCGTAGAGTTTGGCATAGCCGCGCGTGGGTTTTTGAAACACTGGTTTGCCCGCGGCCGCGCGCCGCTTCAGTTCAGCCTCATCAATGAGAAGATCGATGCGGCGCTCTTTCACTGACAGACGGATGCGATCGCCGTTGCGCACCAGGCCGAGTGGGCCGCCCGACGCCGAGTCCGGCGTGACATGCAGCACGATGGTGCCGAAGGCGGTGCCGCTCATGCGCGCGTCGGAAACGCGGATCATGTCTTTCACGCCGGCCTGCGCAAGTTTTTTCGGGATCGGCAGATAGCCGGCTTCCGGCATCGCCTCGGGCGCGTTTGGGCCGGCATTCTGCAGCACCAGAATATCCTCGCGCGCGACATCGAGCTTGGGATCGTCGATACGGGCAGCGAGATCGGCAAGCGAGGAGAACACCACCACTTTGCCTTCGTGCTCGAATAATTTCTCGTCAGCGGCAGAGCGTTTCAGGATGGCGCCCCCGGGCGCGAGATTGCCGAACAGCGCGACCAGGCCACCTTGCGGCTCCAGCGGTTCGCCGAGCGCCGCGATGATCGAGCGGTCGACGTAAGCATCGTCATAGGCGGCCAACCGCTCGCCCAGCGTTTCGCCCGTGATGGTCAGACAATCGAGATGCAGCAGCGGCTTGAGCTCTCGCAACAGTGCGCCCATGCCGCCGGCAGCGAAGAAATCCTCCATGTAGCCGTTGCCCACCGGTTTAAGGTTGACCAGCACCGGCGTCGTGTCGCTGAGCTTGTTGAGCTGATCGAGAGTGACCTTCAGGCCCGCACGGCCAGCAATCGCGGTGAGATGGATGATCGCGTTGGTCGAGCCGCCGAGCGCCAGCAGCACGCGCAGCGCGTTCTCGACCGATTTCGCGTTGACGATCTTGTCGGGGGTCACGGCCGAGCCGATCAAGTTGACGATCGCGGCGCCGGTCGCCTCCGCGGCGCGAAGCCGATCCGCGTGCACCGCGGGGATCGCCGCGGTGCCGGGCAGCATCATACCGAGCGCCTCGACAATGCAGGCCATGGTGGAGGCGGTGCCCATCACCGCGCAGGTGCCCGCGGTGACCGCAAGCTTGCCTTCGACCCCGGAAATCTCGGCGGCGTCAACGTCGCCCGCGCGGTAGCGGGCCCAGAAGCGGCGGCAATCGGTGCAGGCGCCGAGCCGTTCGCCGCGGTGGCGACCCGTCATCATCGGCCCGCCGACCAGCATGATCGCAGGCCGGCCGGCCGAGACCGCGCCCATGAGCTGTGCCGGCACGGTCTTGTCGCAGCCGCCCATCAGCACCACGGCATCCATTGGCTGGGCGCGGATCATCTCCTCGGTGTCCATTGCCATCAGGTTGCGATATTTGAGGCTGGTGGGCGAGAGGAACACCTCGCCGAGCGAAATAGTGGGGAACTCGATCGGCAGCGCGCCGGCCGCGAGCACGCCACGCTTCACCGCATCGAGCAATTCCGGGAAGTGCCGGTGGCAAGTGTTGAAGACCGAGCCGGTATAGGCGATGCCCACTACCGGCCTTTCCAGCATGGCGCGCGACAGACCCGTCGACTGGGCGAACGAACGCCGCAGGTAAAGGGAAAAATCCTTGTCGCCGTAATCGGTGAGGCCGTGACCAAGCCCGCCCGTATTTTCCGCCATAGCGCTCTCCCGTCCGACCTAGACCAAAGCGCGCCCGGCAAGGCAAGGACTGATCGGGCGCTTTAATTAGTCGCGCCAGCAGGATTGCAGCAAGATCGTATAATTCACGGCAAATATCGCCTCGACAAATGCCCTGGAACTCTTCTAAAAATACCTTGGGAAACTTCCAATAAGAACCCTTGGCGCCCCGGGGAAGCGGTTCATGAATTATGATGCGTATTTTGCGGATGCCCTGTCGCGCCTACGGGAAGAGCGGCGTTATCGCGTGTTTGCGGATCTCGAGCGGTTGGCAGGGCGGTTCCCGCGCGCGGTCTGGCACTCCCCGGCGGGACCCCGCGACGTAGTCGTGTGGTGCTCCAACGATTATCTCGGCATGGGCCAGCATCCCAAAGTGATCGGCGCCATGGTCGAGACCGCGACCCGCATGGGGGCCGGCGCCGGTGGTACCCGCAACATCGCCGGCACCAACCATCCGCTGGTTGATCTCGAGCGTGAGCTCGCCGACCTGCACCGCAAGGAAGCGGCGCTCGTCTTCACCTCCGGCTATGTGTCGAACGAGACCGGCATCTCGACCCTGGCGCGACTGATGCCGAATTGCCTCGTCCTGTCCGACGCCTTCAATCATAATTCCATGATTGAGGGCGTGCGGCAGTCGAGCTGCGAAAAACAGATTTTCCATCACAACGACATGGTTCATCTGGAACAGCTGTTGCGCGCGGCTGATCCGCAACGGCCGAAGCTGATCGTGTTCGAGAGCCTCTATTCGATGGACGGCGACGTCGCCCCGATCGGTCAAATCTGCGCCCTCGCCGAGCGGTACGGCGCCATGACCTATTGCGACGAAGTGCATGCGGTCGGCATGTACGGACCGCGCGGTGCCGGCCAAGCCGAGCTGCAGGGCGCCATGGACCGCGTGGACGTGATCGAGGGCACGCTGGCCAAGGCGTTCGGCTGCCTTGGCGGCTATATCGCCGCAAAGGCGCCGCTGATCGACGCGGTGCGCAGCTATGCGCCGGGCTTCATCTTCACGACCGCACTGCCGCCGGCGATCTGCGCCGCAGCGGCCGCCGCTATCCGTCATCTCAAGACTTCAAACTTCGAGCGCGAGCGCCATCAGGACCGTGCCGCGCGCGTGAAGGCGGTACTCTCAACTGCCGGCTTGCCGGTCATGCAAAGTGATACCCACATCGTGCCTCTGTTCGTCGGCGATCCGGAGAAATGCAAGCAGGCAACCGACCTCCTGCTTGAGGAGCACGGCATCTATATTCAGCCGATCAACTATCCGACGGTGCCGAAAGGCAGCGAGCGTCTGCGCATCACGCCGATGCCTTATCACGAGGACGCGCTGATCGACGTTTTGGCCGAAGCGCTCGTGGATGTATGGGAGCGGCTTGGCCTGCCGCTCAAGGATCGCGCGCTTGCGGCGGAGTGACGCCGCTTAATCATCAAACGCACCCTGCCCCGGACGTTTCCAGCGCTTGCTCTCGCGTAGCGCTGACTTCTCGCGCGTGACCGATTTTGCGAAGATCGCGATCGAGAACGTCACGACCAGCCAACGTGTCAGGTGGTGGGCGCCGACATAGACCGGGTCGAGATAGAGCGCAAGCGCGAGCAGCATCATCTGGTCCTGCGAGCCGGGCGCGAAGGCGATAATCACATCGGCGGGCCGAAACGGCAGAAACGTCATGACTGCGATGGCGAAGATCGCGGCCATGCTGATCGCGACGGCAAAGGAGCCGAGCGCAGCGGCAAGATAATCGAGCAGAATGCGAAAGCTCGTATTGGCGAAACGCGATCCGGCGACCGCGCCGAGCACGATCACGGCCGCGCTTCCCAGCCACCAGGGCAGCACCGCGTGCACCCATCCGGTACCATGCAGGATGGCAGAACCGAGCATGGAGCCGAACAGGAGTCCCCCCGGAAAGCGCAGCCAGGTCAATGCGACCGCTGTTGCCGTCGACACGGCTACCAGGATCAGAAGCTCGATCGGCGACGAACCTCCCGGCGGTGCGGGCACCGCGATCACCGATCCCGCCGCCAAGCCGAACAGCGCGAGCCCGCCGGGCAGCCCAATCGTGACCAGCAGTACGCGCATCACTTGCACGATCGCGATCCCGCGCAGATCGGCCTTGAACTCCGCCGAGAGCGAGAGGACCTGCGCCATTGCGCCAGGGCTTGCGCCAAGAAAGGCCGAGACCCAGTCCCAGCCGTGGACGAAACGCAGATAGGACGTCGTGCTCACGATCATGGCGAGCGTGGCCACGACCAGTAGGGCTACGCTGAGCGGCCACGTAGCCATGCCGTGCAAGGTTTCCGGCGTCACGATCGCGCCGAGCAGAATGCCGATCATCACGAAGCAGCCGCGCGCCAACCATGGCGACACCCGCATCGGCCGGCCGGCCAACGCGGCAATGGCGACCGCCAGCACCGAGCCCGAAACAAGACCCGCCGGAATGCCCAAGTAGACGAAGGCGACGCCGCCTGCCGCCGCGATCAGCGTTGTTTCGGCAGCGGCAAGCAGGTCGCGCGCGGGTGAAGTGGCGGGCATCATCTATCGGTTAGACATCATCGTTGGGCAAGGCGCGTGCCGCCGTCCGCGATCGCGGGATCAATGCCCGCCGCATGCCATGGCGTCAATTGACGGCGGCGCAGCCCTGTATCACGGGGGCGACGACTTTGAAGTGCTTTGCCGCTGAAGCGCGCGGAACACGCCCGGCGCTCGCGCGGGGGCGGCAGGTGCGATAGGCTTATAGCTATCCCAGGGGAGCTACCGACCCCAAGGCGACGCAGGAAGGCCAATGCTGCAAGGCTGGATCGTCATTGCCGTTGCGCTAGGCTATATCGGACTGCTGTTCGTGGTGGCGAGCTACGGCGACGGCACACGCCGCTTCGGCCGGGAAGGCGGCTGGCGCCATCTGATCTATCCGCTATCGCTCGCGATCTATTGCACCTCCTGGACCTTCTTCGGCTCGGTCGGGCTCGCCTCGCGCACCGGCTTCGATTTCCTGACCATTTATCTCGGCCCGATGCTGATGATCGGGCTCTGCTCCCCGCTGATCATGCGCATCGTGCGGCTCGCCAAGGCGCAGAACATCACCTCGATCGCCGACTTCATTGCCGCGCGTTACGGCAAGGCGCAAACCGTCGCCGCCACCGTAGCGCTGATCGCCATTATCGGCACGATCCCTTACATCGCGCTGCAGCTCAAAGCGGTGTCTTCTTCGCTCGGCACGATCCTGATCCATATCAGGCCGGAGAGCGGCGTCATCCAGCCGATTTTTGGGGATATCTCGCTGTTGGTCGCACTGTCGATGGCGGCCTTCGCAGTGCTGTTCGGCACCCGGCACATCGACGCCACCGAGCATCAAAACGGGCTGATCCTGGCGGTCGCGACCGAGTCGATGGTCAAACTTTTCGCATTCGTTTCCGTCGGTGTCTTCGTGACGTTCTGGATGTTCGACGGCCCCTCCGATCTCTTCAGTCGCGCCTGGGTACGCCCCGAGACCGCCGCGCTGCTCACACACGAGCCGATGCTTGGCACGATTGCCGCAATGACACTACTATCACTGTTCGCCATCGTGCTACTACCGCGGCAGTTTCATGTGACCGTGGTCGAGAACAACAGCGAGGCCGAGATCCGTCGCGCTGCCTGGCTGTTCCCGCTATACCTCCTGCTCATCAACCTGTTCGTCGTTCCTATCGCGCTTGCGGGCATGCTGACCTTTGGAGTCGGCCAGGTCGATAGCGATATGTTCGTGCTCGCTTTGCCTTTGGCCGCGGGCTCCGAGCTGTTCACGCTGATTGCGTTTATCGGCGGTCTGTCGGCGGCGACCGCGATGGTAATCGTGGAGTCGGTCGCGCTCTCCATCATGGTGTCGAACGACATTGTGATGCCGCTCGTGCTGCAGCGGCGGGAATCGCTCATCACCAAACGCAGCGACGTCGGCTGGCTGCTGCTCGCGGTACGCCGCATCGCGATCTTCGTTATCCTGTTTCTTGCCTACATGTATTACCGCTCGGCTGGCGACGCCCAGCTCGCCTCGATCGGCCTCCTCTCCTTCGCTGCGATCGCACAGCTTGCCCCAGCGTTCTTCGGCGGTCTGATCTGGCGCCATGCAACCGCCCGCGGCGCGCTGGCGGGCATGACCGCCGGGATCATTGTCTGGGCCTATACGCTATTGCTGCCGAGCTTTGCGGATGCCGGCATCGTCGGCGCCCAATTGCTCAACGAGGGGCCTTGGGGCCTCACATTGCTGCGGCCGCAGGCGCTGCTCGGGCTCGACTTGCCGCCGCTGGTTCACGGCGTGCTGTGGAGCCTCACGCTCAACCTCCTCGCCTATGTTACGTTCTCGCTCGCGCGCGCGCCAACCTCCATCGAGCGCGTACAGGCTGATTTGTTCGTGCCGTCCGATCTCGCGCCGATGACGCCGAGCTTCCGGTTGTGGCGTTCCTCGGTGACCATCGAGGAGCTGACCGCGACAGTTGCGCGCTACCTCGGCGAAGAGCGCACACGCACCTCGTTTGACAGCTATGCGTCGACCCGCGGCATCAGCACCGATCCGAAAGCGGAAGCCGACTTCCAGCTCCTGCGTTATGCCGAACATCTGCTCGCGTCGGCGATCGGGGCGGCATCGTCGAGGCTTGTTCTTTCGCTCCTCCTGCGCAAGCGCACCGTCTCCACCAAGGCGGCGCTGAAATTGCTCGACGATGCCAATGCGGCGATCCACTACAACCGCGAAATCCTGCAGACCGCACTCGGTCATGTGCGGCAAGGCATTGCCGTCTTCAACAAGGACCTACAGCTGGCTTGCTGGAACCGGCAGTTCGGCGAGATGTTAGATTTGCCACCGCAATTCACCCGCGTCGGCACGCCACTCGACGAAATCCTGCGCTACAACGCCGCTGGTGCAACGTGTGACTCTTATGATGCCGAGGTCCTGGTGCGTGAACGAATGGCGCGTTACGTCTCGGCGAGCGAGCCGTTTCTCGAGCGCTTCCCCGAACGCGACCTGGTCATGGAAGTGCGCGCCAATCGCATGCCGGAGGGGGGCATCGTCACCACCTTCACCGACATCACGCCGAGCGTGAAAGCGGCAGAAGAGCTGGAACGCGCCAATGAATCGCTGGAGCGCCGTGTGCAGGCGCGCACCGAGGAATTGACGCGACTCAACAGCGAGCTGGCTCGTGCCAAGGCCGAAGCGGAGGAAGCCAATATCTCGAAGACGCGCTTTCTTGCGGCGGCGAGCCACGACATTTTGCAACCGCTCAATGCCGCGCGGCTTTACGTCACCAGCCTGGTCGAGCGGCAGGGCCGCGGCGAAGACGCGCAGCTCGTCGGCAACATCGATGCTTCACTGGATGCAGTTGAGGAAATCCTGGCGGCACTCCTGGATATTTCGCGGCTGGACGCCGGCGCGCTCAAGCCGGAGATCGTCGGCTTCCGCATCGACGTGCTATTCCGCCAGCTCGAGGTCGAGTTTACGCCGCTGGCGCAGGAGAAAGGCTTGCAGCTTGATTTCGAGCCGTGCTCGCTGGCCGTCCGCTCCGACCGGCGGCTGTTGCGACGGCTGCTGCAGAATCTGGTGTCGAATGCGATCAAATATACGCCCAAGGGACGTGTCCTGGTCGGTTGTCGAAGGCGGCGCGGGCGGCTCCGCGTCGATGTCCTCGACACCGGCCTGGGCATTCCACGGTCGAAAAAGCAAGTGATTTTCAAAGAGTTCCAACGCCTCGACCAGGGCGCCAAGGTGGCGCGCGGCCTGGGCCTTGGGCTTTCTATCGTGGAGAGGATCGGGCGGGTCCTCGACCACAAAATCGAGGTGATTTCGGTGGTGGACCGGGGATCGCGATTCTCGGTCGACGTTCCGCTGTCCGCCGTCATTCCGCCCAAGGAGCCGCAGCGCGACTTGTTTGACGTCGATCGCGGGCAGCTTGCCGGCATCGCTGTGCTGTGCATCGACAATGAGCCTGCCATCCTCGACGGCATGGAGACGCTGCTCGGCGGCTGGGGCTGCCGCGTGATCAAGGCGTCCAACCTGGTGACCGCCGTCGCCGCTCTCGTGGCAAGCGGCGTGATGCCGGACGCGCTGCTGGTGGATTACCACCTTGGCGACGGCAACGGCATCGATGCAATCGCCGAACTGCGAGCTCGCTTCGGCACCGCGCTGGCCGCCATCCTGATCACCGCCGACCGCAGTCCGGGCGTGCGCGAGGAGGCCCGCGTCCACGGCGTCCAGGTGCTCAACAAGCCGATCAGGCCGGCGGCATTGCGCGCCTTACTGGCGCAATGTCGGGTGCAGCGCGTGGCGGCAGCGGAGTGACTGGTGCTACTTAATCTCAACCACATCGGTCAGATCGCTCTCGCAGTCGGC
>Ga0126315_10000903_pt1 | contig 10892 bp, 9 predicted proteins | sample Plot106_FD_92534 | JGI IMG/M metagenome (GOLD analysis project Ga0126315, IMG submission 92534) | Serpentine soil microbial communities from UC McLaughlin Reserve, CA, USA - Plot106 | ecosystem: Environmental > Terrestrial > Soil > Grasslands | place: USA: UC McLaughlin Reserve, Lake County...
CTTCAATGACCTGCGTCACACTTGCGCCTCACTGCTATTTCAGAAGAATGTACACCCGAAGTTTGTGCAGGAGCTATTAGGACACGCCTCCGTCGCCATCACCCTCGACACCTACTCCCACATGCTCCCGGGCATGGGCAGCCAGGCCGCCGACGCGATGGTAGAAGCACTCAGCTAGCTCTGCGTTGCTGCACCGTTGCTGCACCCAGGCCCCGATGTGACGTCGGGGCCTTCTCCCTTGTCATACATTTTAGCTGCAAATCGGCAACTTTCTTAGAGTGGGCGATGCTGGGTTCGAACCAGCGACCTCCTCCTTGTAAGTTAGGTCAGGGGTTTCCTACTACGCTCTATCCTGTTAGGGAATTGCGCTTATCTGAGCGGTTTATGGCATTTTAGTTCGTGAGCAAATCCAGCCCTGTTCGGCTCTGTACTGCTCCGGTTGCAGCACGGTTGCAGCACGCTGCTTCGGAGGCGCGTAGCCAACACGCAGATATTTAGTTAGTAGGGGCGGTGGGACTTTGACTCACACTGGAAGGATTTTCAGTCCTCGGAGGTATGTATCGTCTCGTCCTACCCTGTACCAGTACGTGGCTAAAGTAAGCCGAGATCTCGCTAGTGAGGCAAAGTCGTTTCCTGCTGCGTACCATCCCATCCTGACCCGGTTGCGGTAAGGTTGCAGTACATCCACTCAAGCACCCTCGGATGCCTGACCTGCTCATTACGAGTGTGCGGTCAGTGGTTGCTGAGCGTTGCAGGGGTTTGCGAATTGCGCATAGGAATAGGGTTTTCTTTTCTCTGCCTTGCTGTGTGTTGCACCGTATTGCGTTCGGGTTAGGGTCAAACTAGGGTCAAAAGGTGTCGGAAATCCATGGATGACGCGTCACCGGTTCTTTTGCAAGTCAGATGCGCGGGTGGGGATGGGAACGGGCTGCCCGCAACCGTGCATATTCACCCTCGGCTGCTTGCGCCATCTGCACTACACTGGAAGCGCTCCTCCTCATTAGCGTGGAGCCGACGAGTTTCGAAGTACGGATCGCCACCGTGCAAAGTCAGAGCCTTACTATCGCTCGCGTTCGCTCTCGCATAAAATCGCCTGAACAATCGAGTATTTGCCTCGGAAAGCATTTGTGTCTATTCGGCGTTGTTTACATGGGTTCGTGTACTCCTGAGGTAAATGAACCTCAGCGAACACCACGACTCTCGCCATTCTACCTATTCAGTAGCTTATAAGGACGCTCCGCAGGATCCGAACCCGCGAGCGCCGGATAAGAAGTCCTAGGAGCTCCGTTGTACCTCGTACCAGTGGCACTAGTCATTTGACTGAACTGCAGGGATTCGGGTTGCCGCAAGAGTTTGCTGTGTCCTCTGCGTACTAGTCTGTACCATTCCGGTTGCAGTACTTCCGCCTACCTCTTGGAAGGAGGAGTTGGCGCCATTCCGGCCAGGTGGGCACCACAATCGGGACGAGGGACCCGCCGGGCGGTCAAGTACCGCCAGCTAAGGGGTAATTTAGGGTTCAACCGTTAAGTCTTAGAGTTTGGTTCGGCCCTGACGTCCTGTTCCTCAGGGCGAGCGTCTTCTTGCTGGCTCGGTTCCGTCTTCTCCACGCCGCGTGCCTCGGCTTTATTCGACTCCTTTGCCTGGTTCTCCTCGTCCTCCTCCTTAGCCGCCTTCTTGAGTTCTCGGGCCCCGACCCCGAAGGACCTCGCGAGCTCCGGGATCCGTCTGGCCCCGAAGAACAAGAGGATTATGATCAGGATAATTAATATCTCCAGTCCTCCCATCGGCATTATGGAAGCCTCCTTTCCTTCATGAGTACGCTCTACACTTGCTTCTGACTGGCCCCAGCCAGTTCAAGCACCGCCGGGGCGCCTACGGCCACTTCTGAAGCCACCTTCCCATCCTCGTCGACGAGTACCGCAGACGGCGTGCCGCTCGCCCCGAATGCAAGCCCGGTGCTAAATCCCTCGTCGAGCACCACTGGGGAGCGCAGACCCATCGCCTTATTATCCTCCACCGTGCCGGTCGAGACGACCAGTATCTCGGGCGCTCCTTCACGGGGATCGACCTCCAAGGTCTTCAGGTCGTCAAGCATTCGCTGGCAGAAGCCGCATCCCGGGTTCCAGAAGAGAACAAGGGTTTCGGTGCCCTTGAAGTCCGGGAGGCCAACCGTACTGCCGCCGAGGTCTGGCAGTTTGACCGGCGGGGCGGACTCTCCGATCCTTGCGGCCGCGGGTACGGCCTGCGCGCCAGCCGAGCCATTACTTGCCGGATCTGGCGCTACCCCGGCCAGTTCAAGCACCGCCGGGGCGCCTACGGCCACTTCTGAAGCCACCTTCCCATCCTCGTCGACGAGCACCGCAGACGGCGTGCCGCTCGCTCCGAAGGCGCTGCCGACACCGAAGTTCTGGTCGAGCACCACAGGGGAGCTGAGGCCCATAGCCTTGTTGGCCTCTTTTGTACCGGCAGAGACGACCAGGAGCTTCGGCGCTTCTTCGGGCGGGTTGGCTTCCCAGTTCTTCAGGTCGTCGAGCATCTGCTGGCAAAAGCCGCACCCCGGGTTCCAGAAGAGAACAAGAGTCTTCTCTCCTCTAAAGCTGGTGGCTAGGTTTATCCTCTTGCCCGTGAGATCCCTGAGCTTCAAGGGCGGGGCTGGCTCGCCAACCTGCCTGCCCGCCGGGACCGTCGGCGCTGCCGCGTGGACCTTGCCGCAGTTCGGGCAGGGCTCCCCTTGGGCCGTTGGCTGCATCGGCAGCTCTTCGCCGGGCGCCCCTTGGGGGGGCGTTGGCTGAACCGGTACCTCTTGGCCGGGCGCCCCCACCGTTTGCGACACGAGGGCCTTTATGGCCTCCGGGCCGGCCGCCAGGGGGCTGCCGATCAAGCCGTCGGGATTGACGAGCACCGCGCTCGGGGTTCCCTGGACCTGGTAGGCCTCCGACACCTCCCAGTCTTGCTGCATCAACACGCTGGTCAGCCCGTGCTCGGTGCTCTTGGCGTGGTTCTCCCCGGCGGTGCCCCGGCTGATGAGAGAGACGCTCAGCTGGGCAGAGTACTCCTGTTGCCAGCGCCCGATCTCCGGCAAAAGCCCCGTGCAGGGCCCGCAGTTCGGGTCGGTGAAGAGCAGCATGACCGGCTTGCCGGGGGCGCGCAGGGAATCGAGCGTAAGCGTCTCGCCATAAATGCCGGAGAGGCCGAAGCCCGGGGCCTGCGAGCCGACCGGAAGCCCCGCGGGGGGTTGGATTTCCTGCCCGCCGTTCTCAGATGGCGCCTCCGCGTCGCCCGAGGCGCGCCCCCCCTCCAGCGCCTCCACGCGCACCAGGAGCCGTCCGTTCTGGTGCATCAGGCGGAAGAGTAACCACCACTGGGCGGCCTGGGCGGCCAGCAAGGCGAGAATGAGAAGCCCGCCGACGAGGGCCAACAGCTGGGCACCAGAGAGAGCCCCCGCCCAGCTCAGGGCGCTCGGGCCTGCGCCTTCGCGCCCCTCCCAGAGGATAAAGCCCGCCACAGCGGCGAGTACGCCGTTGCGCAAGAGCGTCGTCCAGCCCGCAGGGGCGGAGTGCAGCTGGCCGAAGCAGTGGCAATCGGGCTTCCGGCCGCGAGCGAGGTTGTAGGAGATGCCCGCGACGAACACGAGCAGGAGCGCCAAAGCCCCCAGGGTTCCCCACCAGGCCGTCGAGGCAGGTATCAGGGCGGCAGCCGCGGCTAGTTCGGCCAGCGGCAGCAAGATCCCAAGTGGGCTCGCCAGCCGAGCGGGCAGGCCGAAGTCGATGATGGCCTGCTTCGATCCAGCCCGGTCGGCGAGCTTGGTAAGGCCGGCCACGAAAAAAACCCCGGCGAGAAGCAAACGTGCTACGAGAAGAGCTATGTGCATAAGGAGGCTCCCACTATCATATCCTGACCCAGTTCGGCTGGCAGTATTCTAGCACTCTCTGCTACAACTATGTGTTCGAGCAACCATTGGCAATAGTGGAGCCGGGGTGCTACCTCCGCCTCCAGGTTTAGCGCATATTGCGAGGGCGGTAGCCCGGTCGATCTCTTTGCGCAGAGGAGAACCTCTAGTTGCAGGAAGGACCCACCGACCCATGGGAGAGTTCTCGTGCAGGACGCGGGCGACTACTATTGGGGCTGGGATGCCCGCTCTGCCCGGCCCCCTCACTTTCGGAGGAGGCCTCCTCCGGTTGGGCCTTCTCGGCTGCGGCCTTGGCGCTCACATCCTCAACCCCTTTATGGAACTCTCGCTTGCCCCTTCCAAGAGATCTTGCGAGTTCCGGGACCCGGCTGGCCCCGAAAAACAAGAGGATTATTACCAGGACGATGAATAACTCCATCCCTCCTGCCTGTGGCAATCCAGGAATCAAAGTGGCTCTCCTTTCATGAGTAACTTTACACTTCCGTCTTTCTGCCTCCGGCCAACGGGAGTACTGCCGGGGCGCCCACGGCCAGCTCGGAGGCTACGTTGCCCTTGCGGTCGACGAGCACCGCGGACGGCGTGCCGCTCGCCCCAAAAGCCCTGCCGACGTCGAGGGTCTAGGCGAGCACCAACCCTGCGATGAGGCGCGCAGTGTCCATGCTGGATCTCCCAATGTCACGCTCCGAAGCACCCTCCGTTAGTGCGGGTCGCCCCGAACCTGCTCTACTACGCCTGTACTAGCGAACAACCACCCGAGCGAGGAACCAGCTCCGGCATCGTACTGACCGAGGGCAGGATCGAGGAAGGGGTGCCGACCGGCACCCCTTCTAACGAACGCTCGATCAGGCGCTTCCAACCAGCCGTCACGTGCAGACGCCGCCAGAACAACTGTTGCAGCACTGATTGTTGTTGCTGCAGGTGGCCCCGGTCGGCCTCCTGCACTGGAACGGCCGTCCTGTACCTGCCCCGCAGCAGAAGCTAGTTTGACCCGCACAGGCGGTACAGGTTCCGCCGCCGGTGCCGCAGGCCGTGTTGGTGTTACCCGCCTGGCAGGTGCCGCTCTGGCAGCACTGGGCGGAGGTACAGCAGGAGGAGGAGCCGCACGCAGTGGTCCCGCTCGGGCACACGCACGTCCCGTTCACGCACACCTGTGAGCCAGGACACGTAACGGGCGTGGTGCCGCAAGCGTTGTTGACGCAGGTCGCCTGCTGGCACCGGTCGGTTGGGGTCGGGCAGTCGGTCGCGGTGTTGCAGCAGCCCGGGATCGTTTGGTGCTCGCATTGGCCTGTCATCTGGTTGCAGGTGTCGACCGTGCAGATGTTGCCGTCGTCGCAGTTCTTGGGGCTGCCCGTCACGCAGACGCCGGCCTGGCATGTGTCGCCCACCGTGCAGGGGTTGCCGTCCTCGCAGGCAGTACCGTCTGCCTTGTTACGGACGCCGCAGGTGTTGTTCGCCTGGCAGAAGGCCTCCTGGCAATCGGTGACCGCTACCGTTGAGCAGTCTTGGTCGTTAGTGCAGTTGACGCAGCCGGTGATCCGGGTGCCCGCGCAAATGCCGCCCGTACACATGTCGTTCTCGGTGCAGGAGTTGTTGTCGTCACAGCTTGTGCCGTTGGGACGGTTCTGGACCTCGCACACACCCGTGCCCGGGTTGCAGACACTGACCGTACACTGGTTGCCCGTATCGGGGCACGTCGTGAGGTCGCCCGCCTGGCAGGTGCCGTTCTGGCAGGTGTCACCTACGGTGCACAGATCGCCGTCCTCGCACGGCGTGTCGTCTGGCGCGTTCTCGATCTCGCAGTTGCCTGTGGCCGGGTTGCAGACCGCAACCAAGCAGGGATCGTTCGGCTGTGGGCACTCTCTCAGCTGCCCCGGCGTACAGACGCCCGCCTGGCAGGTGTCGTTCACCGTGCAGGCGTTGTTGTCGGCGTTACAGCCCGTGTCGTTAGGCTTGTTCTCAACGATGCAGAAGCCCTCAGGACCGCATACCGCCTGGTGGCACTGATCGACCGGCACACTGGCGCACTCGTTGTCGACCGAGCATTCGAGGCAGTTGGCGATGGGGGTACCGGCGCACACGCCGTCGGTGCACATGTCGTTCTCGGTGCAGGGATGATTGTCGTTACAGTTCGTGCCGTTGGGCTTGTTCACGATCGTGCAGACGCCGCCCGTGCAAGCGCGCTGCTGGCACTGGTTCGGCACCGGAACGGCACTGCCGCAGTCCGCAACCGTCTGGCACTGGACGCAGCCAGTGATCTGCGTACCGGCGCACACGCCGTTCGTACACTGGTCGTTCTCAGTACACGGGTTGTTGTCGTTGCAGGGCGTGCCGTTTGAGCCTGACTTGGGAGCTGTCGTGCACGTGCCATTGCCGCACGCGGCGACGCGACAGGGCGCATCCGGGCCGGTCGGGGCGGGGCAACATTCACCGGTAGGGTTTGCTTGGGTCGCACACAGGACTTCGCCTGGCGGACAGCCACCGCATACGTTATTGGCAAGGCAAGTTTGGCCGGTTGCGCAGCAGAGGCTCCCACAAGCTCGAGATTTCGGGCAGCAAACCTTGTTCCCGGACTGGCCGATGCAGACGAGGCCTTGACAGCATTTCTGGGCGACACAACTCTGGCCCTCATTGGAACAGGTGCTGCCGCCCGGGGCGGCTTGGGCCCCGCCGCTGTCACCGGCGAGCCAGCCCATCCCCGGGATGGAGGCTACGGCACCACCCACAAGTGCGGCGCCGAGCATCCGAAGCGCTTTGCGCCGCGAAATGGAGCCGTTAGCTAGTCCCCTGGCGAGAGCGTCGAAGGATCGCTCTCGCTCGGTACAGTCGGTACACTCCCCTTGGGTGGTAACTTCCCTGTTTAGATCTTCGGCTGCCATCGGCGCTCTCCCTTTCCCTAAATAAAAACCGGCCACCCGATGCGGGTGGCCGCTTGCTTCAGCCTAATGGAGGACACCCATTGCAAGTTACACCGAGCGGACAGCAAATACTCCCGCAAACTCGATCCTTCGGGCAGCAAACCCTGTTCCCCTGCTTGCCGATACATGGAAGGCCTTGACAGCATTTCTGGGCGTTACAACTCTGGCCCGCATTGGCACAGGTGCTGCCGCCGGGGCCAGGACCCACGGCTTGGGCTTGTCCGCTGTTGCCGGCGAGCCAGCCCACCGCCGGGATGGAGGCTACGGCACCACCCACAAGTGCGGCGCCGAGCATCCGAAGCGCTTTGCGCCGTGAGATGGAGCCGTTAGCTAGTCCTCTGGCGAAAGCGTCAAAGGATCGCTCTCGCTCGGTACAGTCGGTACACTCTTCGTCGGTGAAAGCTTCCCCGTTTCGCTCCTCGGCTGCCATCGGCGCTCTCCCTTTCCCTCTTACAACCCGTTGTACCTTTGCTAAATACAAAACCGGCTACGCATATCAGGTAATCGGTTGCGCCACTGGCTCCACCCGCCCCAGGCGCCCAAGTCGGGGGGTAAGTTTCTTCGCCCATACCTAGCAGCCGAGTTTTGTAACAACGCCAGCATACGCGCAGCCATGGCGCGACGCAATACCACTCAGAGTCATCTTAATAAAATGTAATAATGGTACTGTGGATTGCCAAATGATACGCCGTATCGTATGTAATTAGCGCGGCTTGCACGAAATCGGGTACGTGAATGGAATACTGCAATTGGGCCAGACGGGCAGATCTATCGAGGACCTATGGTGAGGGAGCCAGGATTTGTTATTCGTCTGAGGGCTGGTAGCGGTGTTTTTCCAGGTATTCTTCCAGGTCGGCCCGCTTGACCTTGATGGAGCGGCCCAGCTTCACGCTCGGGATCTCCCCGCTGCGCAGGCGCCGGTAGATCCAACTCTTGCCCATTCCCAGCTCCTGGCAAAGCTCCGCTATCGAAAGCAGGCCCAAGCCTTGCCTCTCTTGCGGTCGCTCCTGAGCCTCATCCCCGATTGACTCTTCGCACTCCAGGAGCGCGCTCTCTAACTCTTCGAGGACTTCGCGGTGACTTAGTAGGGCTTCCTTAAGCCGTTGCAGCGAGACATCGCGATCCATACGCATGATTGTACTATCCAATCGCTGGTTCCGCGGAGCGCCTGCAGACGGCGGGATCTCTTGCTTGTCTGCCGCCGCTACTCTTCCTCTCCCTCGCTCACACGCGGATCGGTGTTCCATGCAGGGCGGGTGCTTGTGGGCTGCCACTCTCCCACCCCGACCAGCTGCAGGTGACCCTCCGCGTGCTGGGCCGATGACAGGGCTTGTCCCAACCTCGCCCGGGCCCTCACGGCCAGCACCAACCCCTCGTTGGCCATTTCGAGGAGTTCCGGGCCGACGTGGGCGTAGCGATACAGCCGCTTCTCAAGCTCTAAAAGGCTGAGGTCCAGCGCGTTCAGCAGTTCGGCGTTAGGAAGCGCGGAGAGGACCTCCCGGTAGTCAGGGTAGGGCAGATTATCGGGATCGACTGGTCCAAGCTCGTTAGGCTCTGACGCCATCGTCATGACCTCCGTAATTGGTGGCGGCTTCAGCGTAATTATAGTCTGAATCTTTAGCCCCCACAGAATCGATACCCGTCAGACGAGCCAACTAGACTTGTAGAGCCAGTCTTGGCCTGAGAACCCCGGTACGCCACCTCAACCGGCGGTTGATAACGGTAAGTGCTAACCGGCGACATTTCCTCCTGATCTAAGCCTATCATTCGTTACGGACACCGACCTGCGAGCCAAACCGCATCATCCTGCGCCATACGGGCAACCGTTGGACACTGTTCAGCGTCAGGTGCGCAAGCTCTTGAGGTCGCTAAGACTCTACACGTTTACTCGCCGCTAAATACGCCTGCTGTAGATAAAGGCAAACATGCCAATTAGTAGAGACAACATGCCGACTGCCACCCTCCACTCTGGCTTGTCTAGCAGCAAGACTATCACTGAGCCCACCATCAAACTCCCGATCCACGCACACCAAGCGGCGAACAGCGCCTTACCGAACTTCATGGGAACTAATATACCGGGCCGTCTCGGTGATGACGAGCGTTATACAGTTACGGTTGCAAGGAGGTAATATCGAGCTCCGTCGATGGATAGTTCTTATACTCCCATGAACTTCCGGTCTCGCGCCCCTTGCAGCCCACGAGTAGTCATCCGAGGCACTCCCGGCAGGTTGAGTACCCCTGCCAGCAGTTTTGAAGTTTAGCTTGCTTAGTTCGGACAGGTTCTGTCCTCCGGAGAATTGAGCTAGATGAAGCGGAATCCTTCGTTTCTGTAGACGGCCTGCTCGTGATCTTCCCACCACAACCGCTCGTAGGTCTCCCAGTGCATTCCCATGGAGTGCAAGTTGTATTGCCTCTTGCGGAGCTCCAGGCGCGTTATCTTGGTCGCAGAGGTGGGGCGTAGGAATATCGCTTTGCGTTGTTCTTTGCGGACCAGCTCCTCGGCGGTGGTGTACGTTATCTCGTCTCGTGAGAACGGGGTGGCCCTTTCTTCCGAAAGCTCCGCCTCCATGCACTTTATCTCGCCGTCCAAGGCAGCTATCTTCCCTTCGACAGTACCCTCTCTGATCTCATCGGTCATGTGGTCTCCCTTCGTCTGTGTAGAGGTTTTGGGTTCCGGATGTGTAGATTCTGCGCACTGACGTATTTTTGGCCCTCCAAGACGCATAACACCAGTGCGAGGCTCTATGGAACACGACCACGACAAACCCGTCGAGCATCTCCTAGAGGCCGCGATACCCCTGCGTCCGGACCTCTTCGCTAGGGATCTGTATGCTATCGAGGTGCATTTCAGGGAGGAGGGTTACTCAGAGTTCGTGTACGACGAAGAGCTCGACGTATTTCGCTTCCCCGAGGACAGGCATTTCGCCTTCTGTAAGGACTTCGCCGACTGGAGGCTGCTACGCGAGCGAGGATACTCTGACTTCTGAGCAGTCGAGTTCACACTCAACATGCTGGCAGCCGGAACTTGTCCAACCACTATCTCCCAGCGGTCTTCTCCTCTTGCGTAGGTGTCGATCCCGAGCCGCCTCAGGTTCTGGATCTCGAAGATCGGCCAGAGCTGCCTCAGTTCTTGGGCGAATTGATCCAACGGTGACGTGTGATTAGCTATTATCATGGAGAAATCCTCGGCGAGGGCTTGGTCGAGCGATAGAGCGTCCATCCATTCCCTATCCTTATCGAGCGCTGTTACGCAGGAGGCTCAAGCGTTGAATGCTACGAAAGCGAATATGTAAGGCTCAAAGCTGTCTTCAGGATCGCAGTCGCGTGCCTCCCATGCCCTGTCGAACCACCCTGACACCAACCGCCTCCCCTCAGGATGAAGAGTCCAGTATCTTGACCGATCCACCCTACCGGCCAACTGAGATTTCTCATGAGTTCCTCACAGATCGTCGTCATCTGAAGTGGTCTTTTCTCATAGGAATCAAAGGAGAGGTCTCGGTATGGCTCGGTACGTGCTCATCCACTCCTCGTCCACCTTGTCTCTAATCGATCGATCACGCTTTAGAGTTTCTCTTGTCCAGACCAGTGTAACGGGTCCCGACTTCGGTCAGAGCTTTGTTCTTGCGGAGAGTATTCGGCTTATCTATGGGAAAAAGAAAGAGCCGACGAGCGGACTCGAACCGCTTACCCCTGCTCATTACGAGTGTGCAGTCAGTGGTTGCTGAACGTTGCACAAGGTTGCAAATCCCGCATAGAGAATGGGTTTTCTGTTCCCTGCATTGCCCGGTATTGCAGAGTATTGCGTCCGGGTTAGGGTCAAAATAGGGTCAGCACGCCGAAGATTACGTGTCGCTGGTTCCTTTGCAAACCCAAGCTTAGGATATTGTCGGCTCACTCGATGCGCGTAGGGAGCGGGACTGGCTCCTCGCAAATATCCTCGTAAGCTGGTCACACACGCAAATCCTCACCCAAAGGGCGGGGGACAAGATCCTAAACAAGGTCTCGGATCTGGGTGGCCGCGGGGCGGAAGAGGAGCCCTACGATCCAATCAGCCGCAACCCGCGCAC
>Ga0126315_10000904_pt1 | contig 10879 bp, 9 predicted proteins | sample Plot106_FD_92534 | JGI IMG/M metagenome (GOLD analysis project Ga0126315, IMG submission 92534) | Serpentine soil microbial communities from UC McLaughlin Reserve, CA, USA - Plot106 | ecosystem: Environmental > Terrestrial > Soil > Grasslands | place: USA: UC McLaughlin Reserve, Lake County...
AATCGGCGACTATCCACGGCTATCCGAGCCGAGCGTCCCATTTCCGTGCAACGCAAAGGGCCTGCTAATCGCCCGCTTTACGCCCGCAATATAGACGCAGAGCTGGTGGATCGCACCCAGGAGGTCGGGGGTTCGAGTCCCCCTAGCTCCATCGCCCAAACACCAGTGCTTGAGCCAAATACGGGCCTCTCGGCTCGCCGCTCGAGGCGGGAGATGTGGCCGGGGGTCAAGCAGGGGTCAAGCATCTCGGTGAGAATAGGGCCGAGCTGGCGTTGTTCGCCCCTGCCTATCGGTAAAGCGAGGCGGTCGTCCTCGCGGCGTCCTCACGTGCAGCCCCGCCCAAGGACGGTTGTTTGCTCGGACGCCGCCGGCGCACCGGGGCCTTCGGGCGGGGCTGAGCCGCGCTACCGGCCGTCGGCAAGCGAAGAGCTCCCGGCTCGCTACGACAGATCCGCGATGATTCGTTCGAGCCGCGCGGACTCGAAGCTTCCGGGTCGCTGGTTGCGTCGCACGTTGTCGGTCAAGGCTGAGCCTTCGCGGCGACTCGGGCGCCCATGAGGCGCGAAGAAGATCTCCCACAAGTCTCCGCCGACATACCGGGCGATCTTGGCCGGTCCGTGGGGAACCTCGCGCAGCGCTCGCACGGTCAGGAATTGCTCGGGCGTCGGCACACGCAGATGGTCACACACACTGCCGACGTAAGCACGGCGGACGTGTTGTTCGCATCGAGTGCGAGCGTACGCGGAGGTCCGGGGCGGGCTTGCGACCATCCAGCGCTGTTGACTTAGCCGACGTTCCGGATCCCGATCTGAGACGGTTGATCGGCTGCTCGCAGCGATCGTGCCGTACGCCGACCGGGTCGCGCGGGGAAGACCCGGAGCACGGTGAGGGGCAGCGAAGCACGCGGCTACGGCAGCGATTCGCAGGGCGCCACGGTGACGTCGAACGAGGCGCAGGCGACCGTCCGCCAGCTGGCAACGACGCCACACATCACGCCGACGGGCACGAGCTGCGAGGACTACAGCGCCGGCCGGGCGGTCGACATTGAGGCAGTCGCGTACGCCGTGCAACGCAACAAGGCAACAGCGTCGCGCCGTCGTGCTCTTCTTCTGCAGCGCGATCAAGGCGCCGTCGTCGTTCGCGATCACCGTCCCGCAAGGCAACTCGGCCGGCTGGCGGCCGCTGCCGGCGCGGGCGAACAGCCAAATCCTGCTCTACGGATCCAACTGCGCGAAGAGCCCGGTGCAGAGGTCGCGCACGCACCGGAGCACCGATGGCCTGGTGACGATCCAGGTGGAAGGCGCGACGGCGGGCGCCGAATACGTCGTGGGGATCAAGTACAGCGCTGCCGAGCTATGGGGCCAGTCGGTGACGAGCCCGTTCCCGACCGTCGCGTACAAGCTCTCGACCGTGGTCGCGGGGGCGCCGGTCGCCACGAGGCTGACAGCCTCAAGCTGATCCCGAAGTAGTCAACGGCACCGGACGAGGCGTCGTCGGGCACGACGTTCCCGGCGGCGCGGCCGCTCGTGTCAGCGTCCGTCGACCGGGAAGCCCAGCTTGCCGGGGTTCATGACGTTCGCTGGGTCGAGCGCTTGCTTGAGCGCCAGCAGCGTCCCGAACGCAGGCCCCCACTGTCGCTCGATGAACGGGGCCAGCGTGGAGCCGACTCCATGATGGTCGTTAATGACGCCGCCCGCCGAGAGGATCGCCTTCACGCCGGCCTTCCAGATGCTCTTGTAGAGGCCCGGCGGATCCGGATGCCCGGACGTGTCGGGGATCAGGAAGCGCGGATAGACCATTGTGCCCCACTCGTACCAGTGGCTGAAGTGGGTGCGGAGCCGCAGGCCGGTGTCCGCGAACTGCCCGAGCGCTTCGCGCACTGCGTCGTAGACGCCCAGGATCCGGTCGTAGCCGGCCACCGCGTCGATCGTGCCCCACATCGCCGGCAGGGTCGGGTAGTGAGGCGGGTGATAGAAGTCGTAGCGGCGATCCCACCAGGTGCTGGCCAGCTCCGGCTCGAGGCGTTCGCCGCCGTGCTCGGCGAGCAGGCGCAGGGCCGCGTCCGCCTCGGCCTCGGCGACCCCCCGCTCGCCCTCGAACATGAGCAGGGCGATCGGCTCGGACAGCGTGCGGCCCACGACCGGCGACAGGCTGCCGCTGCTCGCCTCTGCGTCGTAGTAGCGGACTATCGCCGGCCTGAGGCCGCGCTGCATGACGACCCGTAGGGCGTCGACGCCGGCGCGCAGCGACGGCAGCGACACGGCCTCGAAACGGCGATGCTCGGGCAGCGGGATGAGCCGCACCGTGGCGCGCGTGATCACCCCCAGCGTCCCCTCGGAGCCGACGAAGAGCTGCGTCAGCTCCGGGCCGACGGCGTGGCGGGGCACCGGGACCGTGTCGATCACCTCGCCTGTCGGCGTCACGACACGCAGGGAGAGCAGCTGATCCTCGATCTTGCCGTAGCGCGACGAGAGCACGCCGGACCCGCGCGCCGCGACGTAGCCGCCGACCGAGGCCCATTCGACCGATGCCGGGTAGTGCGGGAACGACAGCCCGCGCTCGTTCAGGATCCGCTCGAAGTCGCGCCCGTTCAGGCCCGCCTCGACCGTCGCGGTGAGCGAGACGTCGTCGATCTCGATCACGCGATCCATGTCCCCGAGGTCGAGCACGACGCCGCCGTGGTGCGGCACGGCCGCCCCCATCACGCCGGAGCCGCCGCCGCGCGGCACGACCGGCACGCCGTGCTCCGTGGCGGTGCGCAGCGCCGCCGCGACCTCCTCGTCGCCACCCGGCCGGACGACGAGGTCCGGCAGCGTCACCTCGCCCTGCGCCGCCGCATACAGCGAGGGCCACGACCAGTCGCGCGCGCAGCGCTCCAGCTCGGTGGGCTCGGTTGACGTGCTCGCCACCACGCCGCGAAGCACGTCGATGAAAGAAGATGAGACGATCGAGCGCGACACGAGAGACCTTTCGGTGCGGTCCGACGGCGTAGCCAGATAACCAGCCTGACGAATCGATGTCAACTTTGGCAGGCGAATGCAAGAAGTTGACAAGTTGATGCTCGGTCTGGCAACTTCCGACGCGTCACATCAGGAGGAGACAGTCAGCGTGGAGCTTCCGACCCATAACCTCGGCGACCTCTCGCCGGTGGACATCCGTGCGTACCTTCGGGAGAAGGACGTGGTGATGATCCCGATCGCGAGCCTCGAGCAGCACGGCCCGCACCTGCCGCTCCTCACCGACACGATCCAGGCGGAGGAGGTCGCGCGGCGCGCCGCGGCGAAGGCCCAGGTCCTCTACACGCCAACCGTCTGGATGGGCTACTCGCCGCAGCACATGTACGACCCGGGCGCCGGCACCGGCACGATCACGATCCGGCCGAGCCTGCTGCTCGAGCTCTGGTATGACGTCGGGCGCTCCCTGATCCACCACGGCTTCAACAAGCTGGTCTTCGTCAACAACCACGGCTCGAACGCGAAGATCATCGAGCCGTTGCTCCGCCGCCTGCGTTACGACACGGGCGCGATGGTCACGATGTCGCGGCTCTACGGGGAGCGCTACCTCGCGCTGATCGACGACATCATGGAGAACCCGCCCGACGAGACGCCGGGCTGGCACTCGAGCGAGCTCGAGACATCGCAGGTGATGGCGCACGACGAGTCGCTCGTGCGCATGGACCGGGCCGTGGCGCAGGTTCCGGAGCGGCCGGCCTCGCTGCCCGATTCGTTCGTCAAGCGGGACGGCGCCCCCGACGTCGCGTTCCAGGGCCACGAGTTCTTCCTTTTCGCGACGGATCACCAGGAGTTCACGCCGTCGGGGATCATCGGCAACCCGTTCCGGTCGAGCGCGGCGAAGGGCGAGCGGACGTACGAGCGCTACTCCGACCACTTGGCCGCGGCGCTCGACGAGTTCGCCGAGCTCGAGGTCGACGTTCATACACGCGAGTGGCAGGCCATCGTCTGAGACGCCTGTGCGCGAGTCCCCGCAGATCGCGCTGATCGGCACGCTCGACACCAAGGGCGTCGAGATCGACTACGTCGCCGACCGCGTGCGCGAGCTCGGCGGGCGGCCGATCGTCATCGACGTCGGCATCCTCGGCGAGCCGACCGGGCGGCCGGCCGACATCCCCCGCGATGAGGTCGCGCGCGCGGGCGGGCACGAGCTTGAGGGGCTCCGGACGATCGGAACGCGCGGGGCCGCGGTCGAGGGGATGTGCGACGGTGCGCGCGCGGTGCTGCTGGCGCTGTGGGCCGAGGAGCGGCTGGACGGCGCGCTCTGCCTCGGCGGAGCCGAGGGCGCGCTGCTCGGCGCCGCCGGGATGCACGCTGTGCCCGTCGGAGTGCCGAAGCTGATCGTCTCGCCGAGCGCATCGGGCCGCCGGGCGTTCGCGCCGTTCGTCGGCGAGACGGACACGTGCGTGATGCACTCCGTGATCGACATCCTCGGGATCAACCCGATCTCGCGCGCGGTGTTCGACAACGCCGCGGCGGCCGTGGTCGGCATGGCGCGGATGGCCGGGAGCGCCGTCGGCGGCCTCGGCGCTTCGACGATCGGGATCACGATGCTCGGGCAGACGACGCCGGGCGTGATGCGCCTGCGCGACCGGCTGTCCGAGGCGGGGCTGGACTCGGTCATCTTCCATGCCAACGGCGTCGGCGGGCCCGCGATGGAGCGGCTGCTCGAGCAGGGCGCGCTCGGCGGCGTCGTCGACTACACGCTGTCGGAGATCGCCAACTCTGTGAAGGACGGGATCCATGCCGTCGGGCCGGCGCGACTGACGGTCGCCGGCAGGCTCGGCATCCCGCAGGTCGTGGTGCCCGGCTGCGTGGACTTCTTCAACCAAGGCGCGCCGGACACCCTCCCGGAGGAGTACCGGCGGCGCCGGACCTACTTCCACAACAGGGTGGCGACGCTCGTCGGCATGTCGCCGGCCGAAATGCGCGAGACAGCGGCGATCGTCGCCGCGCGCCTCGCCGAGGCGCGCGGTCATGTGGCAGTCGTCGCGCCAACCGGCGGCTTCTCGCTCTCGGGCGTGCCGGGTGAGGCGCTGTGGGACGAGGAGGCGAACGACGCCTTCCTCGCGACGCTCGGGGAGCGGTTGCCGGAAACCCTCCCGTTCGAGCTCGTCGAGGCCGACGTCAACGCAACGGTCTTCGCCGACCGGGTCGCAGCACGCGCGCTCGAGCTGTTCGGGTCGCCGGCCCGCACGTCTGTAGAAACGCGATGACGGATCACAACGAGGAGGAGACCGCATGAAGGTCGCGATGCACAACTGGATGCGAGCGGAGCCCGTGGAGACGACGATCCGGCGGCTGGCCAAGTACGGCTACGACGGGATCGAGATCTCCTACGACTCCGTCGAGCTGGCGCCGGGAGCGCCGGGCACCGCCGCGACCGGCCAGCTGCTCCAGGACAGCGGCATCGAGTGCGTCGGCTCGATCTCGCTCATGTTCGCGGGCCGCGATCTCATCCACTCCGACCCGTCCGTGCGCGAGAGCTCCGTCGACTACCTGAAGAAGTGCATCACGATGATCAAGGAGCTGCGCGGCGACGGCGGCGGCAACATGAGCGTCGTCCCCTCCGAGGTCGGCAAGGTGAAGGAGATGGCGTCGCCCGACGAGGAGTGGGCGTGGGCGGTGGAGGGACTGAAGGCCGTGCGCGAGCACGCGAACGCCGAGGGCGTGACGATCGCGATCGAGCCGCTCAACCGCTTCGAGACGAACTTCCTCAACCGCCACGACCAGGCGCTGCTGCTGGCGCAGGAGGTGGGTCCGGACGTCGGCGTCTGCCTCGACGTGTACCACATGAACCAGGAGGAGGCCGACATGTACCAGGCCTTCCGCAACGCGGGCGACCGGCTCTACGACGTGCACGTCGCCGACAACAACCGCATGGCGTGCGGCCAGGGCCAGCTCGACTGGGCGCAGATCCTCGGCACGCTCAAGGAGATGGGCTACGACGGGTCGATCACCGTCGAGTTCGTCCCGCCCCTCGACCGCACGCCGGCGAACCCGTACAAGAACGCGATGGCGGCGGCGGACGAGACGCTGACGCCCGAGCAGCTCAAGTTCATCGAGGACCACGGGTCGGGCGTCCTGTCGGAGGAGTTCTACTCGTGGCTCGTCGAGGAGTCGGTCAAGACCCTGCGGAGCCACATGTAGGCACGTTGCACCGCAGAGACGTCCAGGTGCTGGTCGCGCTCGTGCTCGCCGCGACCGCGCTGCGTCCGCAGCTCGTCGGCGTCGGCCCGCTGCTGCCGCGGATCTCGGACGACCTCGGCATGCGGCACTGGCAGGCCGGCCTGCTCGGCACGATCCCCGTGCTCTGCATGGGGATCTTCGCGCTGCCTGCGGGCAAGGTCGCGTCCTGGATCGGCACGAAGCGCGCCGTCGGCACGTGCGTGCTCGTGATCGGGGTCTTCGGCCTGGCACGCGCGGCCTCGGACTCGGCGCTCGTGCTGATCGCGCTGACGATCCCCGTCGGCATCGGCATGGGCCTCGTCGGGGCGCTCGTCCCGGTCGCAGCGAAGGAGCGCTTCAGCACGCGCCCGGCGCTCGCCACCGGCGCCTACACGACCGGCATCCAGATCGGCGCGACGGCCGCGACGCTCGCCGCCGTGCCGCTCGCGGTCGGCGCTTCGTGGGAGCTGCCGCTCGCGGTGTTCTCCGCGGCGGCGATCGCCGGCGCGCTCTGGTGGCTCGTCCGGGGTCCGGAGGCGGCGCCGCCCGTCACGCCCGACGCCGGCCACTCGCTGCGCGCCGCCGCGCGCCGCGGCGAGGTCTGGAACATCGTCGCGATGTTCGCGCTGATGTCGGTCATCTACTACGGGTTCGTGTCATGGCTGCCGGGCGCCTACGTCGAGCACGGCTGGACCGAGAGCAGCGCCGCGGCGGTGTTGGCGGTGCTCACGGCCGCCCAGATCCCGGGCGGCATGCTCGTCGCGGCGCTGGCGGACGAGCACCGGCGGACCTTCGTGCTTGGCTTCGCGCTCACCGCGCTCGCCGGCACCGCCGGCCTCGCGGGCGTGCCGGGCGGCGCCTGGTTGTGGTCGGCGCTGGTCGGCCTGGCGATCGGCGCGCTCTTCCCGCTGGTGCTCACGCTCCCGCTCGACCTCGAGGACCACCCGGCGGGCGTCGCCGCCGTGATCGGCGTCGTCCTCGGCGTCGGCTACTCGGTCGCCGCGCTGGCGCCGACGGCGCTCGGGGCGCTGCGCGACGTGACCGGCACGTTCGCCGGTGCGCTCTGGAGCCTCGTGGGCGTGGCAGTCCTGCTGCTGGCGTTCAGCCACAGGGTCATGTCGAGACTGCCGGCGCACGCCGCGCCGGCGCGGATATGAGGAGGTCGCGTTGCCGGACCGCAAGGTGCTGCTGATAGGAACGCTCGACACGAAGGGCGACGAGTACGCGTACCTGCGCGACCGGCTACGCCTCGCGGGAGCGGACGCGCTCGTCGCCGACGTCGGCACGCTCGATCCGCCGCGCGGATGCGAGCCGGACATCACGCGCGAGGAGGTCGCGGCCGAGACGGGCGTGGACCTGCGCGGACTGACCGAGGCGCGCGACCGCGGCGCCGCGATCACTGCGATGGCCGACGCCGCCGCGGCGCTCGCGCGGCGACTCTACGAGGAGGGGCGCATCAGCGGCGTGCTCGCCGCGGGGGGATCGGGCAACACGGCGATCGCGACGCGCGCCATGCAGGCGCTGCCGGTCGGCGTGCCGAAGCTGATGGTCTCCACGCTCGCGGCCGGCGACACGCGCGACTACGTCGGCGCCGGCGACGTGACGATGATGGCGTCCGTCACCGACGTCGCCGGGGTCAACAGCATCTCGGGCCGGATCCTCGCCAACGCCGCGGCCGCGATGGCCGGGATGGTGCAGGCGCCCGCGGTCGAGCTCGGCGAGCAGCGACCGCTGATCGCCGCGACGATGTTCGGCGTCACGACGCCGTGCGTCACGCATGCGCGCGAGGCGCTCGAGGCGCGCGGCTACGAGGTACTCACGTTCCACGCGACCGGCACGGGCGGCCGCGCGATGGAGGCGCTTGTGGAGGACGGCTTCGTGCAGGGCGTGCTCGACGTCACGACGACCGAGCTGTGCGATGACCTCGTGGGCGGGGTGCTCTCCGCCGGGCCGGACCGCCTCGAGGCGGCCGGTGGCAAGGGCGTCCCCCAGGTCGTCTCGCTCGGCGCCCTGGACATGGTCAACTTCGGCGCCCGCGACACCGTGCCGCCGCGGTTCGAGAACCGCAACCTCTACGTCCACAACCCGTCAGTGACCCTGATGCGCACCACGCCGGGGGAGTGCGCCGAGCTCGGCCGCCGCATCGCCCGCAAGCTGTCGGCGGCGACCGGGCCGACCGCGCTGTTTGTCCCGCTCGGGGGCGTCTCGATGATCGACGCCGAGGGTCAGCCGTTCCACGACCCCGACGCGGACGAGGCGCTGTTCGGCGCGCTGCGCGAAGGACTGGACGAGCGCGTCGAGCTGATCGAGATCGACTGCAACGTCAACGACCCGGAGTTCGCGACCGCGATGGCCGACAAGCTCGACTCCTACCTGAAGGCCGCGTGATGACCGGCGACGAAGCACGCGCGCGGCTGCGCGCCACGCTTGCCGCCGGCGACGTGATCATCGGCGCCGGCGCGGGGACGGGTCTGTCGGCGAAGTGCGCCGAGGCCGGCGGCGTAGACATCGTCGTGATCTACAACTCCGGCCGCTACCGCATGGCCGGGCGCGGCTCGCTGGCGGGCCTGATGCCGTACGGCGACGCCAACGCGATCATGATGGACATGGGCCGCGAGGTGCTGCCCGTGGTCGAGCACACGCCCGTGCTCGCCGGCGTCTGCGGGACCGATCCGTTCCGCCTGATGCCGAGCTTCCTGCGCGAGGTGCGCGACGCCGGCTTCGCCGGAGTGCAGAACTTCCCGACGGTCGGGCTGATCGACGGCACGTTCCGGGCGAACCTCGAGGAGACCGGGATGAGATACGGGCTCGAGGTCGAGATGATCCGCGAGGCCGCCTTGCTGGGCCTGCTGACGAGCCCCTACGTGTTCGACGCCGAGTCCGCGGTCGCGATGACGGAGGCCGGCGCGGACGTGCTCGTGCCGCACATGGGGCTGACCACGAAGGGGACGATCGGCGCGCAGACCGCGTTGACGCTCGACGAGTGCGTCGGGCGCATCCAGGCGATGCACGACGCCGCCGTCGCCGTCAACCCGGACGTGATCGTCCTCTGCCACGGCGGCCCGCTCGCGGAGCCCGAGGACGCGCAGTACGTGCTCGACCGCACCACCGGCATCGTCGGGTTCTACGGCGCGTCGAGCATGGAGCGCCTGCCGACCGAGATCGCGATGACCGAGAACATGCGCCGCTTCAAGGCGCTCTCCCACGACTGAAGGCGAGGATTTGCGATGCCGTCGAAGCTGATCGACCCAGCCGCGCTGCCGACGATGACGTTCGAATGGGGCGTGATCAAGCCGCTCGTGGCGACGGACAACACGGACGACCCGGCGGTGAGCATGATGCACGTCGTCCTGCTGCCCGGGCAGGGGCACGAGCGCCATAACCATCCCGAGAGCGACGAGATCCTCTACTTCCTGAGCGGCGAGGGCGACCAGATGGTCGACGACGGCGAGCCGTTCCCGGTCCGCCCCGGCCAGGCGGTCTTCATCCCGAAGGGCGCGTTCCACTCGACGATCAACCACGGCTGGGAGCCGATGGCGATCCTCGCGATCTACGCGCCGGCGGGCGCCGAGGAGGTGCTCAAGACCCTCCCCGACTACGAGGAGGTCGCGCCGGGCCAGGCGCCGCCGCTGGCCCGCAGCGCTAGCGGTAGCTGACCTCCTCCCGGGCGCCGCTCGAGGCCGAGCGCAGCATCGCGTCGCAGACCTCTGCGGCGCGGTAGCCGTCCTCGAGCGTCGCGCCGTGGGGCACAACGTCGGTGTCCTCGCGGATCGCGGTCAGCAGGTGGTGGATCTCGTGCACGAACGTGTGCTCCCAGCCGATGATGTGCCCGTGCGGCCACCACCACTCCCAGAACGGGTGTTCGGCCTCCGTCACGAGCACGTTGCGGAAGCCCTGAGCCGGGGCGCCGGGGCTCGAGTCGGCGTAATGGACCTGCAGCTCGTTGAGGCGCTCGAGGTTGAACGCGATCGACCCCTTCTCCGCGTTGATCTCCCACCGGAAGGCGTTCTTGCGGCCGGTCGCGAAGCGGCTCGCCTCGATCGTGCCGACGGCGCCGTTCTCGAACGTGACGAGGGACTCGACCGCGTCGTCTACCTCGCGCCCGGGCCAGAACGTCGCCGTCGTGGCCGAGACGGAGCGGATTTCGCCCACGAGGTAGCGGGCGAGGTCGACGACGTGCGCGCCGAGGTCGCCGAGCGCGCCCGAGCCGGCCGCCGACTTGTCGAAGCGCCAGGCGTCGATCTCGGCAGCGCCCCACTCCTGCAGATACGCCGCGCGGAAGTGCCTGATCTCGCCGAGCTCCCCCGACTCCAGGATCTCGCGCGCGAGCCGGACGGCGGGGACGAAGCGGTAGTTGAAGGCGCACATGTGCTTCACGCCCGTCGCCGCGACGCGCTGCCAGGTCTCGTACGACTCGTCCGCGTCGCGTCCGAGCGGCTTCTCGCAGATCACGTGCTTGCCCGCCTCCGCCGCGGCGATCGTCGGAGCCGCGTGGAGGTTGTTCGGCCCGACGTTGTCGAGCAGGCCGATGCGGTCGTCGGCGACGATCGCGTTCCAGTCCGTGACGTGGCCCGCAAAGCCGTAGCGGGCCGCGGCCTCGGCCACCGCCTCCTCGTTGCGGCCCGCGATCGCGACGAGCTCGGGCACGAGCGGCGGAGGCCATGTACGGTAGGCGAGGGTCTTGTAGGCGTTCGCGTGCG
>Ga0126315_10000905_pt1 | contig 10865 bp, 7 predicted proteins | sample Plot106_FD_92534 | JGI IMG/M metagenome (GOLD analysis project Ga0126315, IMG submission 92534) | Serpentine soil microbial communities from UC McLaughlin Reserve, CA, USA - Plot106 | ecosystem: Environmental > Terrestrial > Soil > Grasslands | place: USA: UC McLaughlin Reserve, Lake County...
CTTCTCCGGGTCGGTCCGCTCGTACGGCTCCACCTCCGCCGCGGCCATGTCGAGCCATATCGCGACGTCCGCCACGGGACCGAGGCGAGGTCCGACGTCGTCCTCGCCCGCAAGGCAGCGGTCCGAGAGCCAGACCCCGATCAGGAGCTCGCGTTCATCGTGGATGACCTCCGCGTCCTGGAAGCCCTGCTCGGCGATCTGCTCGGCCGAGCCGCGATCGGTGACGTGGTACAGGCGCATGGTGGCCGGTCGATACCCCGTGCGCCGGAGCGTTATGCGCGGTTGTCCGATGTGGAGCACATGACATTGCACATTCGTGCCATTTGTGACATCGTTGGCGCCGATCAACCACGGCGGAGGTCGGACCCTCCCGGAGTTAGGCGTGGGACACGCCGGAGGTGGTCGGTATTGCCCCTGATGCATTGTCCGCACTGCGGGGCGAAGAACTTCACGATGGAGGGTTGGGAGGACCTCGATCACTGCGCGTCCTGCGGCAAGCCGCTGGGAGAGCCGATCGCGGATCCGGCCGAGCCGGCGAGGCAGGCATCCCGCCCGGGCCGCGTGGGGGGCGCCCGTCACCGGGGGAGTGAGGGTGAGGGCGCGCCGAAGCCCCGCCGCGCCTAGCGCGGCGGGGCTTCTGGCAGTCGTCGGAGCCGTTGCCAGGCTACGGCTTGGCGATGAAGTTCCAGGTTCTGGACGTGGCCGGGCCGCCCGTTCCGCTGCCTGCGCCAACCGCGAACTGGCTCACATTCCAAATGCGGTTCGCGGTTGACGGATCCGGTGTTGCGGCCGCGTAGTCGCCCCAGCGACAGAAATGGCTGGCCGAGTCGCAATCGAATCCCGAGAGCTGCCCGGGCGAGCCCTTGACGGCGACCTGCCCGGATTGGGCACCGCCTCCGACCTTCGAGACCATTCTCACCCCCGGCGTCGTCGCGCTCGATGAGGTGTTGAAGTTCATCAACATCGAGCTACCGCCGCTCTTCGTTGCGCCATTCACCTGGCGGTTCGGGGAGATCGCGGCGTTGAACTCGAACAGGGAGCCGCTCGTTGCCTTGCCGCTCTGGAGCAGCGAGTGCGTCGCCGGGTTGATCTCGTACCAGCGAACCTGTGCGCCGGCTCCGCCCTTGACCGTGTGCTGGGTCCAGATGGCGAACTTGCCCCCATGGCCAGGATCGACCGCCGCCACGGCCTGCGTATTGCGAGCATCCGAGGTGTCGATCTTGTTGATCGAGCCATCCTGGGGCGCGTTGGGCGGGAAGGTGTAGCTCGAAACCGGAACGTTGGTGGGAGTCGTCTGAATGACCGGATTGCCGGTCGTCGAGTTGCGGGTCACCCTGAACAGCCGCAGTTGCGTACCGGGCAGGCTGTTTGCAACAGCGACCGCCCATCCGGTCGGGTTGGTGTCGATCTCGTTCGCCGGGGTGGGGGTGAACGCGTTCGAGCTCACCGTCTTGTCGTTGAACTTGAACGACGAGGGCGCCGGGCACGTGCTCCCCGCGGGTGGCTTGGAGACGGCGATGAGGTCCGATCCGATGTACCCGCCGGTGCCGTTGTTGGCGAAGACGTTGACGCCGATGATCGCGAAGTCGCGACTGTCGCCGAGCTTCGGAAAATCAGGGAATGGAACTCCGTAAGGGACGTTGTAATTGCACCAGTCGGAGGCGCTCGACGGGGACGCCGTCTTGCTGAATCCGAACAGGACCCGATTGTTGGTCGGGCTGACGATGTCGTCGGCCGCGTAGTAGAAGCGATTCGTCGTCGGGTCCCAGATGATCTGCGGGTCGAACAAGAAATGCAGGCTGCCGACGCCCATCATCGAATTGAGGCTCCCCGTCCCGAGCGGCGTATTGCTCGTCTTGTTGTAGATCCCGAATCTGCTGTTGACGAGCTCGATGTAGCGCGTGGTTCCGACGGCGCTCGTTTCATCGGGGGGCGTGGAGTCCGTGTCGTTGATCCCCTGCCATGCCCTTCCGGAGATGACCGATGGGGCAAGCCGGCCGGTCAGGGGAGCGGAAAGCGACTCCGGAGCCGTCGCTCGGCGCGTGGCCCGCGCCTTCTGGCGGTCATAGCGCTGCTGATTGGGGACGAGATAGCCCTGTTTCACGGCACGCCGCGCGTCGGGGCCGGGAATCCCGTGATTGGGATCCTGTCTCGCCGCCTTGCGCGCCGCGGCGGCACTCGTCAGCTTTGGCACGCTGCCGGCAGCCAGGCTCGGCACGAGACCAAGCGTGAGCGCCGTGATCAGCAACGCGGCTGCCGCCGCACTGATGATGATCGCGACCCGACCCCGCGGCATCGCGGGAAACCTCGTTGAGTGCATTCAGCTCTTATATCCGGCGATGGGTATTGCGGTCAATCCCACGACTGGCTACTTCGCCACCCCCCGATCGGAGGATGGACGATCGTTCGATCGTTGCGCATTACGCGCGCGCTCGGCGGCCGCGAGCGCTTCGGGGTCATAGAGGTGACACTCGAGCCGGGAGCGACCGGCCTCGACATCGCGCGGCTCGAGGCCATCGTGGAAGCGGATTGCGACGGCGCCGCCCCGCTCGCGGACTTCGGCGACGCCCTTCCAGAACGGGTCATCGGGGGCGTCGGCGCGAAGGCGGTGAATGAGCTCGAGGACCTCGCGCGGAGCGTGTCCGGACGCAGGCTCGAGCACCGCGCTCATCGCCGGCTCGTCGAGGGGCTCGAGCGAGCCGATGACCTCGCGCTCGGCCCGGTATTCGGCCTCCGGCATCCTGGTCCACCTCGCCTCGAGCAATGCTCGGAGGTCGCGGCTCTCCCAGCCGCAGACCTCGAACGCGCGCGGGCAGCGTGGATGGAAAGAGCAGCCGAGTGGAGGGGTGACGGCGTCGGGCACCTCGCCCCGCGGCAGGTCGCGTGGGACCGCCCGGGAGGGATCCGGCTCCGGAATCGCCTTCAGCAGCGAGACCGTGTAGGGGTGCTTGGGGTCCGCGTAGATCTCGTCGGCCGGGCCGATCTCGACGATCTTGCCCAGGTACATGATCGCGATGCGGTCGCAGAAGAACTTCGCCGTGGCGAGGTCGTGCGTGATGTACACGTAGGTGAGATCGAGCTCGCGCTTGAGGTCGATCATCAGCTCGAGGATCTTCGCCCGCACGCTCATGTCGAGCATGGACACGGGCTCGTCGGCGATGAGCACGTCTGGGTCGAGGATGATCGCCCGCGCCAGCACCGCCCGCTGCTTCTGGCCCCCCGAGAGGTCGGTGGGGTACTTGTCCATGAACTGCGATGCCGGCTGCAGGCCGACGCGCTCCAGTGCCCCCGCCACTCGGGTCCGCGCCTGCTCGCGATCGCCGGTGATCCCGTGGATGCGCAGCGGGTCGGCCACCGCCTCGCCGATCGTCATCGCCGGGTTGAGGGAGGCGTGCGGGTCCTGGAAGACGATCTGAAGACGCCGCCGAAGGGGGCGGAAGGCGCCCTCGCCTAAGCCGGTGATCTCCTGGCCGTCGAGCTTCACCGAGCCCCCGCTCGCGTCGACCAGGCCGAGCAGCGTGCGCCCCAGGGTGGTCTTCCCGGAGCCGGATTCCCCAACCAGGCCGAGCACCTCGCCGCGGCGCAGATCGAAGCTCACTCGGTCGACGGCCTTGACCGACCCGGATTCGCGCCCGCGTAGGCGGTCGAGAAACGACCCGCGAACGGAAAACAGCGTCCGAAGGTCCCGCACCTGAAGCAGCGTCTCACCGAGCGCGGCCCTGGGTTCGCTGCCGATGCTCGCCGCCTGCTCCACTCAGGCCTCCTCCGCCAGCGCGATCTCCCCGCGCTCCAGTGGTCGTTCTCCTCCGGGCGGGATCTCGTCGGCGGGACCGTGCAGCCAGCAGAGCACCCGGCCCTCGCGCGGGCGCCCCTCCTCGGCTCCGGGCGTCATCTCGATGGGGTCCTTCCGGGCGCAGACCTCCATCGCGTTCGGGCAGCGCGGGTGGAAGCGGCAGGCGCTCGGCGGATCGACCAGGCTCGGCGGCGCGCCGGGGATGTAGTGCAGGCCTGTCGTCGACAGCGAGATCGTCGACCGGAGCAGCTCGCGCGTGTACGGGTGCGCCGGCTCGGTGAACACCTCCCGCGCGGGGCCCTCCTCGACGATCTGGCCGGCGTACATCACGGCGACGCGATCGCAGGTCTCGGCCACGATGCCGAGGTTGTGGGTGATCAGAAGCAGGGCCGCGTCGAAGTTCCTCCGCAGGTCCGCGAGGATCTGAAGGATCTGAGCCTCGACGATCACGTCGAGCGCGGTCGTCGGCTCGTCCGCGATCACCACTTTGGGATTCAGGGCCAGGGCCAGGGCGATCATGATGCGCTGGCGCATCCCGCCCGAGAACTCGTGCGGATACTGCTTGAACCGCGTGGGCGGGATTCCCATCCCGGCCAGGGCGGCCAGCGAGCGCCGGCGCATCTCGTCGGTATCCGTGTCCGGCTCGTGCGCACGAAGCGTTTCGAGGAAGTGATCCTCGATCGTCACCAGCGGGTCGAGTCGAGTCATCGGCTCCTGGAACACCAGGCCCAGGTCCGGCCCGCGAAGCGAGCGTAGATCCCGCTGTGGGAGTCCCACGAGGTCACGGCCGCGGTAGCGCACCTCGCCTGCCACCGCAGCTCCGTCGGGGAGCAGTCCCATGATCGCCCGGCCCAGCGTCGACTTCCCGCACCCCGATTCGCCCACCAGCCCGACGGTCTCGCCCGCGCGCAGATCGATGGAGACGCCGTCCACGGCGCGGACCGGATCGCCCATCGTCCCGTACCAGGCCCGCAGGTTCCGGACGGTCAGGACCGGCTCGGACTCCGCCCCGGCCGCCGGTTGCTGAGCCTGCATCGGCGCGTCGCTCACGACGCCTCCTGCCCCTGCGCCGCGGGAATCTTGGGCTTGCGGATCCGGCGGTAGCGAATCAGAGGGTTGAGAACGTCGTTCAGCCCCTCGCCGACGAGCGTAAACCCGGTCACGAGGAGCACGATAGCCATGCCTGGGAACACGCCCGTCCACCAGATGCCGGCGCCGACGTCGTCGATCGCACGGCTGATGTCGTATCCCCACTCCGCGGCCTCCGTCGGCTGGATGCCGTAGCCGAGGAAGCCGAGGGCGGCGAGCGTGAGGATTGCGTCGGCCGCGTTCAGCGTCGCGAGTGCCGGGACGTTCTGAATGACGTTGTAGAAGATGTAGCGCCCGATGATGGTCCGCCGCTTGGCGCCCAGCGCACGGGCCGCCTCCACGTACGGCTCCTCGCGGACGCTGATCACGTGGTTGCGGACGACCCGGAAGTACTGCGGGATGTACACGACCGTGATCGCCACCGCCGCCGTGACGATGCCGGCTCCGAACAGGTTGGACAAGAAGAAGTCGTTCAGCTTGTCGGTGAGCAGGAATGCGACGACGATCGCCAGCAGCAGGTACGGGAAGGCGAACAGAGCGTCCATGATCAGCACCAGGCCGCGGTCGAGCTTGCCGCCGATGTACCCGGATACCAACCCGAGCGGCACGCCGATGGCGATCGAGAAGATCACGGAGAGCACGACCACCTCGATCGCCGTACGCGCACCCCAGATCGTGCGAGACAGGACATCGGTGGATTGGACCGTGGTCCCGAAGAGGTGGTCCGACGAGGGCGACGCCTGCTTCGGGAAGCGCATCCCATCCGAGCTCACCTGATCGAATCCGTACGGAGCGATCAGCGGCGCGAAGATCGCCAAGATGATGAAGAACACGACGATTCCGACGCCCACGTACAGGATCCAGCGCGGAGCGCCCTTGGCCTCCTGGATGCGCGCAGCCATGCGGCGGATGCCGGCGAACTTGGGCATGTGCACGACTAGTACCTCACCCTCGGATCGATGAACGCGTTGATGAGGTCGATGAGCAGCGAGACCAGGACGACGGCCAAGGCGAAGACAGTGATGATGCCCTGCACCGCGATGTAATCGCGCTCGTTCAGGTAGCGCACGAGTTCGGAGCCTATGCCCGGCCAGTTGAAGGTCTGTTCGGTGAGGATCGCCCCGCCCAGCAGGATGGCGAACTGAAGTCCCGCCACCGTGACGACCGGTATCAGCGCGTTGCGGAACGCGTGCTCGAGCACGACCCGGCGCTCGCTCACCCCCCGTGCGCGCGCCGCCTCGACGTAATCGCCGCGCATCGTCTGCATCAGGTTCACGCGCACGAGTCGGATCAGAACGCCGCTGACCAGCAGGCCCAGCGTCACCGCCGGCAGGATCAGATGCGTGACCGCGTCCCAGAACGCGTTGAAGTTGCCGCTGATGAGCGAATCGATGAGGTACAGGTGAGTGGTCGTGTCCAGCTCGAACTCGGTGACTGGGCCGACGCGCCCGGACGTGGGCAGCCAGTGGAGGGTGCTGCCGAATAGGAGCTGGAGCAGGTAGCCGACGAAGAACACCGGCGCCGCATAGACCACGATGCCGAATAAGCGGCCGCCGAGGTCGATCGGGGTGTCGCGGAAGCGCCCGGCGAGGATCCCGACCGTCAGGCCGACGACGAGTGCGACCAGCATCGCGGCGATGGTCAGTTCCAGCGTCGCCGACCCGTTCTCGACGATGATCGAGGTGACCGTGCGATGGTCGGTGAGCGTGGTGCCCAGGTTGCCGGTGAAGACGTCACCGAGATACTCGACGTATTGGGCCGGGATCGGCTTGTCATAGCCTGCTTCGGCGCTGCGGCGGTCGATCTCCTGCTGTGAGAGGTGGCCGCCGAGCGCTACCTGGATCGGGTTCCCCGGGGCCACCCGCATCAGCAGGAAGACCATCGTCAGCAGGATGAGGACGGTCGGGATCGCGAGCACCAGCCGCGTCAGGACGTAAGTCCGAAGGCTGCCCTTCCTGCTCATCTACGACCCGACCCCGCCCCGGCACGCCGCCGCGCGGCGTTGCCGCGGCGCTGAATCGCGCCGCGGCGTCACGTCGTGCACGGTCCGGATTAGTCCTTCGTGATCAACCAGTAGCGGAAGATGAATGACGGGTCGAAGGTGTCCTCGACGCCGCTTACCCCGTCGCGGACCGCTGCAACCTGCTTGCCCTGCCAGATGGGGAGCGTCGGCACCTCCTCGGCGCCGATGTCCTGGATCTTCTTGAACAGCTGCGCCCGCTTGGCCTCGTCGGTCTCCGCCGCTTCCTGCTCGAGCAGCTTGTTCATCTCCGGGTTGTCGTAGGAGATGTTGAGGAAGCTGTCCTTCGCGTAGAACGGGGCCGTGTAGTCGTTGGCGTCCGGATAGTCCGGGAACCAACCGAGCTCGTACTGCGGGTACTTGTTCGTGAACGCCGCCTCCGAGTACTGCGTCCACTCCGTGGACTTGAGACTGACGGTGAAGAGACCGCTGTCGTCGAGCTGGTTCTTGATCTCGGCGTACTCGTCACCCGACGAGGGGCCGTAATGGCTCGGGGTCCACCAGATCTCGAGCGGAACGGGCGTCTTCACGCCCGCGTCGGCGAGCGTCTTCTTGGCTGCGGCCTCGTCCGGCGACTCGCCATACTTCTCGGCGAACGCCTTGGTCGCGAACTCCAGCCCCTGCGGGACCATCGAGTAGAGCGGATCCACCGTGTCGTCGTAGACGTTCTTGGCGATGGCCTCGCGGTCGACCGTCTGCGCCACGGCCTGCCGGACCGCCAGCTTCTGCGCGTCGCTCGTGCCCTCCTGGAGCTTGAGGTTGAAGACGAGATAACGGATCTCCGTCCCGTTTCCCTCCACGATGCTGACGCCGTCGGCGTCACGCAGCGAGTCGATGTCGGTCGGGCTGAGGCTTCGGTAGGCGATGTCCACCTCGCCGTTCTCGACGTCCAGCTTGAGCGTCGAGGACTTGTCGTAGTACTGGACGATCGCCGTGTCGTTCTCGGCCGGATCGTCGCCCGTGTAGGCGTCGTTCTTCTCGAGCACCGTCTGCTGGCCTGGCTTGTAGGAGGCGACCGTGTAGCGCCCGGAGCCGATGACCTCGTCGCTCGGCTGGAGCTTGTCCTTCGGGAAGTCGGAGGAGTCGACGATCGCGAAGGACGCGACCGTGAGGACGAACGGCCACGTCGCATCAGGCTGCTTCAGATGGAAGACGACCGTCTTGTCGTCGGGCGCGTCGACGCTCTTCATGTTCGCCAGCAGGGAAGAGGCGCCGTTCGGGTCGGCGATCTCGACGTTGCGGTCGAACGAGAACTTGACGTCCTTGGACGTCAGGGGGTCGCCGTCGGAGAACTTGAGGCCGTCCTGGAGGGTGCATTCGTACGTCGTCGGGTTAGTGAAGTCGCACTTCTCCGCCGCCTCCGGCACCGGCTTGTTCTCGCCGGGCGGGATGGTCATGAGGTTCTGGTAGACGTTGTAAATCACGTCGTAGGACGGGAGGTCGTATGCGCCCGCCGGGTCGTACGAGACCGGCTGGTCGGTCGTGCCGCGGATGATCGTTCCGCCGCCACCGCCGCTGGAGCCGCAACCGGCGGCCACCACCGCCAGCACCGTCGCAAGCACTGCAGCGATTCCCAACCGTCGCACGAGATTCATCCACAACCTCCCCCGCAGAGCTTCGCGCCGCCGACCTCGACGGTGAACCACCCCACGTCTGATGCCGAATTCACAGTCCTCTCTCCCGGGGCGCCGGGACGACCATCCTCCGCGGCTCCCCGTCGGCTGGAGCCTATATCAAGCCCGATATTCAGTCCCGCCGCATGCGCAGCGCCGCCGCCGCCAGCACCGGTAGGGCAAGCGCGGCGAGCACGATCGCGCCGAGATAGCGGCCGCGCACGATCAGCACGGCGGCCGTGAGCACGAGGACGATGAGAAGCGTGAGCGCCAAGGGAGAGGTGGGATCGCGACTATCCGCGAACTCGGGCAGGCTCTCGCTTGAGCTCCGGAAGCGCTTCCGCGACCGCCTCGGGGTGTTCGCGATGCAGCGGGTGATGGCACGCGGCCCAATGATCGTTGCCGTAGTGCAGTAGCGCTGGCTCCTCCTGCGAGCAGATCTCCGTGGCATAGGGGCAGCGGGTATGGAATCTGCACGCCTGGGGCGGGTTGGCCGGGCTCGGGAGGTCACCCTCCGGGACGATTGGGTGGCGCGCCGCGTTGGCCTTCGGGTCGGGGATCGGAAGGGCGGAGAGCAGGGTGAGCGTGTAGGGGTGGATCGGATTCGAGTAGACCTCCTCGGCGGGCCCGACCTCGACGATCTTCCCCAGGTACATCACTGCGATCCGGTCGGACACGTGGCGGATCACGCCGAGGTCATGCGCGACGAAGATGTAGGTGAGCTTGAAGTCGTCCTGCAGGTCCTCGAGGAGGTTGATGATCTGCGCCTGGATCGACACGTCGAGGGCGGACACCGGCTCGTCGGCGACGATGAGCTTCGGCCGCAATGCGAGCGCCCGCGCGATTCCGATCCGCTGGCGCTGCCCACCCGAGAACTCGTGCGGGAAGCGGTTGTAATGCTCAGGGCCGAGGCCCACGCGCTCGAGGAGCTCGTTCACCTGGCGCTTCAGACCATCGCCAGACGCGAGACCGTGGATTCGCAGCGGTGTGCCGATGATCTCGCCGACGCGCTGTCGGGGGTTGAGCGACGCGTAGGGATCCTGGAAGATCATCTGCATCTCTCGCCGTAGCGGCCTCAGCGCCCGGCCGCGCTTGCCGACCAGCTCCTCTCCCTCGAAGCGAACGGAGCCCGAGGTCGGCGGAATGAGCTGGAGGACGGTGCGGCAGAGCGTCGACTTCCCGCAACCGGACTCTCCGACCAGGCCGAGGGTCTCGCCCTCCTTGACGGTGAGCGTGACGCCGTCGACCGCGCGGACCCGGCCGACCTCGCGATCGATGATCACGCCGGACTTGATCGGGAAGTGCTTGACGAGGTCGCGGATCTCCAGCAGACCGCTCTCGCTCTCGAGGCTCTGCCCGGCGTCGGTACTCACCCCGGTGTCGGTCACGCGGCCGGTACCTCGAGCCCGATCTGCTCGCCCTCCACCACCCGCAGCGAGCGCTTCTTGTCGGGCGGCAGCCAGCAGCGGTCGAGGTGCCCCGGCGTTCCCGAGCGCGGCTCGAGCCCCGGGGTCTGCGGGCACTTGTCGAACTCATACGGGCACCGCGGGCGGAAATGGCAGCCCTGCGGCGGGGCGAGCAGAGATGGAGGCTGGCCCTGGATCTGAGACAGGCGGAGCGTCCGTGGCCGGTCCGGCCGGGCGAGCGACCCCAATAGCCCCCACGTGTATGGGTGCTGCGGGTCGTAGAAGATCTCGTCGAGGGTCCCGGCCTCGACGATTCGGCCCGCGTACATCACGTTGATGTAGTCCGCCACGTCCGCGACTACGCCGAGGTCGTGCGTGATCAGGATCACCGCCATCCCGAGTTGCTCCTGGAGGCGTTGGATCAGCCGCAGGATCTGCGCCTGGATGGTCACGTCCAGCGCCGTCGTCGGCTCGTCGGCGATCAGGATCTTGGGGTCGTTGACGAGCGCCATCGCGATCATCACGCGCTGACGCATGCCGCCCGAGAACTCGTGTGGGTAGGCGTTCATGCGCCGTTCGGGATCGGGGATTCCGACCAGGCCCAGAAGCTCGATCGACCGGTCGCGCGCCGCCTGCTTGGAGACGTCCTTGTGGACCTGGATCGCCTCGACCAGCTGCTTTCCCACCTTGTAGAACGGGTGCAGCGAGGTCAGCGGATCCTGGAAGATCATCGCGATCTCCTGGCCTCGGATGGCTTGAATCTCGTCGGGCGAAGCCTCCAGCACGTCGCGCCCGTCGAGCAGGATGCGTCCCGAGATCGACGTGATCGGCGAGCGGGTGAGGCCGAGGATCGTCATGTTCGCGACGCTCTTCCCGCAGCCGGACTCGCCGACGATCCCCAACGTCTGGCCGCGGTCGACGGAGAACGACGCTCCGTCGACGGC
>Ga0126315_10000907_pt1 | contig 10852 bp, 8 predicted proteins | sample Plot106_FD_92534 | JGI IMG/M metagenome (GOLD analysis project Ga0126315, IMG submission 92534) | Serpentine soil microbial communities from UC McLaughlin Reserve, CA, USA - Plot106 | ecosystem: Environmental > Terrestrial > Soil > Grasslands | place: USA: UC McLaughlin Reserve, Lake County...
ACGGGGCGCCGTCGAGGACGGTGAGGACGAGCGCCGAAAGAGCGGCGACGAGCAGGGGTGCCAGGACGAGCGACACGACGAGTCCCGGGAGCGCTGCGTACAAGAGACCATAGTTGAATTCAAGGCGCCAGGCGGCCCGCAAGAGCTCCTCGAAGAGGAGGTTCAGGTACAAAACGAACGAGGCGAAGAGCGCCGGCCGTATAGGAAGGCCCTCGGTGCTGAGCCCCCCGAAGAACTTCCCCGGCGCCAGCCAGACCTCGCGCAGCACGTCCCCAAAGCCCTCCGGTGAGTGGTGGCCCGGAGGCACACCCCGGCGCACTATCGCTACCCCGATTTCTGCTCGTCGTCGCGCACGACCTCCCCCACCCGCGTTTGGAGATCCAGTTCCCTTGTATCCTCGGGCGGGAGCTGTACGTTTATGCTGCCCGTCTCCACGAAGACACTGCCGCTGCCGGAGAAGCGTCCCGACAAGGTGACGTCGCCAGCCTCGACCTGAGACTCCAGGAGGCCGAAGACGAGGTCCTTGAGATCCAGGTCGCCCGAGCCAACGGTAATCTCGGCGCGACCGGTCTCGGTGCCTGTCGACTCGATCGCCACGTCTCCCCGGGGCGCCTCGATAGTGACGGAGCCCCGGACATTCTCTAGGGAGACGTCACCGCTTTCGGCACGGACCGTGGCGGCGTTGTTTAGCCCCGAGATCTCCACGTCTCCCGCCGTAGACTCGACCTCGACGGTGCTTCCGCGCGGAACCCTCAGATCGTAATCGACCCCGGTCCCGCGGCCCTCGTCGGAGGAGATCTCCAGAGCCGAGTCCTCGTTGTCGACGTTTACCGGAACGGCGGCGGCGTTCTCCTTAGCGGCGGCGGAGCTAGAGCCGCGGGCGTACCTCTTCGCGCTGATCTCGACGCTATCCAGTCCTTCGACGCCCTCGACGTCAACCCGGCCCAGCCCGCTCGTGAGGCGCACCACGGGCTCCGTCCCCGATTCGACCGAGTCCTCGAAGACGCTAGTGCCGCCAGCCCGATCCCCATACAAGAGCCGGAGAAGAAACACACCGATCACGAGCGCGAGCAGCAGAAGGCCGGCGACGAGAAGCACGAGCCTACGCTCCGGGCGAGCGACAGACCGCTCTCGCCTCTCTTCCTCCGCTGGGGCCGTCCTTGGCGAAAGGCCCTCGTCAGAGGGCCCGCCGGACGCTCCGCCGCGAGCCCCGTCCTCAGGCCCGAAGCTCACCTACGAGCTTCTTGGTCTCGGGTATCGTCGGTGCCGCCGAAATCTGGAGATAGTCTTCACTACGCTGAACCCCGACCTTCGGTAACCGGGTCCTCCCGGCGCTCTTCAGGGGGAGGCGTTCTTCTACCGGAGCGGGATCTTGTGACCAGTTTGCAAAGACGGCTCCCAAGGCCAAAAGCAGGGGTGGCATGTGCTTCACGGCCTTATGCGACCGTAGACATCTTCGAGGCGCACGATATCGTCCTCGTCGAATTCGCCGAAGGAGACCTCGAGGATCCTCGCCGGCCGCTCACCATCGCAGGAGAGGCGGTGGATCGTGCCCCGAGGGATAAAGAGTTTCTCCTCGGGCGCGGGGTGGAGGACCTTGTCGCCGAGCTCGACCCGGGCGCCGGGGTCGAGGACGACCCAGAGCTCGTCGCGACCATGGTGGTACTGGCGCGAGAGCGTGCCGCCCGGCTCGACGGTGATGATCTTGACCGTGCAGGGCACGTTATGAGCGTACTGCTCGAACCTGCCCCAGGGCTTGTCTACCCTTACCGAAGGGGGCCCGCCGCCTGGGTACATCTCTTCGCCCATACCGGGGCAGTTTAAACCATGCGCACCTTTTTTGGGAGATCGCGATCCCTTAAGCCTACTTGGCTATGCCCGAGCACTTTTGAAGCGGTACACCGCTCAGGCCGGGGCTTCGCTCTCTAGCAAAAGCTACGCCCTCCCCCGCTGGGCCGCATTCCAGCCCGTACCCCTTCTTTCGACGGATTCCACGGAACCAATCTAAACGAGCGTTCTGTATGATGTGCGGCGAGAGGAGAATGGTTATTTTACCTGGGACGGAGCGAGCGGAAGGAGGGCTAACGCATGCAGCAGACCGACGAACAGCAGGAGGCAAAGCCGCCGGTGCCCCCGTTCACCGAGGAGACGGCGCGCCAGAAGGTAAAGATGGCCGAGGACGCGTGGAATACCCGGGACCCGGAGAAGGTCGCGCTCGCCTACACGGAGGATTCCGAATGGCGCAATCGCGACGAGTTCTTCGAAGGCCGAGAGGAGATAGTCGCCTTTTTAGAGCGCAAGTGGACCCGCGAGCTTGACTACCGGCTCATGAAGGAGCTGTGGTGCTATCAGGGCAACCGCATCTCCGTGCGCTTTGAGTACGAGAGCCACGACAAGGACGGCCAGTGGTGGCGCAGCCACGGCAACGAGCATTGGGAGTTCGACGAGAACGGGCTGATGCGCCGCCGCGACGCGTCTATCAACGACTACAAGATCGACGAATCGGAGCGCAAGTTCCGCTGGCCTAGAGAAGAGGGGGCTTCTTAGTAAGCACCCTCATGGCGCAAAACGGCGCCGACGGTTTTGAAGATGATCTTGATGTCCAGGCTGAGGGACCAGTTCTCTATGTAGTAGAGGTCCAGGCGGACCATGTCTTCGAAAGAGAGGTCGCTCCGGCCACTGGTTTGCCAGTAGCCGGTGATGCCGGGGACGGCCGCGAGCCGCTTCTTGTGCATCTCGCCCATCCGCTCGAAGTCCCTCAAGGGCAGAGGGCGTGGGCCCACGAGGCTCATCTCGCCGAAAAGGACGTTTATGAGCTGCGGCAACTCGTCTATGCTCCAGCGCCTTATGAAGCGCCCGACCGGGGTAACGCGCGGATCGTTCTTTATCTTGAAGATCGCACCTTCGGCCTCGTTTTCCGCTTCGAGCTCCGCCTGGCGCTCCTCGGCGTCGGCGTACATCGAACGGAACTTATAGCAGGTAAAGACCTTCTCGTCTGCCCCCACGCGCTTCTGGCCAAAAAGCACGGGCCCCGGGGAGGTCAGCTTGATCAGGGCCGCGACCGTAAGCAGCAGCGGGGAAAGCACCAGCAGCCCTCCTAAAGAGACCACCACGTCCAGCATCCGCTTGAGGGCTCGCTGAGTGTTGTCCAGGCGCGGGTACCTCATCTCCAGTAGCGGCACCCCCGCGTCTTGCGAGAAGGTAGAGTTCCCGCCCATCAAGGTTACGGCGCTGGGGACGACCTTAACCCTGACCCTCCGCAACCGGCAGGCGCGCAGGAAGTCCAGGAACTCCCTGTCCGCGAGACGCTCGGCTCCGGCCACCACCACCTGGCGGGCCCCCGTCTCGTCCAGCCCCCGTCGGAGGACGGGAAAGTCGATCCGCGCGTCGTTCAACGCCAACTCTCCCACGAGAGCATAAGCGCTAGGGCTATACTCCATGATTCGTCGCACCCGCGCGCGTTCGGCGTCTTCGCCCACCAAGAGGGTCGGGATGAGAACATACCCCCGACGGTAGATGAGCTCGATGCCCTGCTCATACAAAAGCCGTAGGCCCCCGTCCAGGACCAAGGCGAAGAACGCCCCGAGGAAGATTTCCCCCAAAGAGAACCCGCTCTGGGGATAGATGACCGACCCGATCGTCAGAAGCCCCACACCCCAGAGGAATGCCCCGAGGAGGGAACCGGGGTTCCGGCGGGTCGGGGCCCGCTCATAAAGGTCGTGGGCGGCGAAGATCGCCAACCACCCGGTTAAAAGGATAGGGGCGAGGTACAGGACCTCCAAGGAGCGCCCCGCGCCATCCAGCAGGTAGCCGGCGAGAACTAGCCCCCCCAGCAGCGCGAGTGCGTCCACGATCATCAGGATCAAGACGCTGAGCGGACGTCGGAGGCCGTAGAAATTCGGCAACCTTTTTATGAGACGTTCCAAAGTTTCGCTCCGAAACAGCTTCCTAAGGGGCAGTATAGCAATCCGAACCAGAAAGATATCCTAAGAGGAGTAGGGGTTTTGCCGCGAAACCCCTAAGCCCCGCTCTTTCAGTCGGTCTCATAACCTATAATGTTCCGGGCGACTTTAGGAACTGCGGACTGTTCTCCAGATTCAGGGGCCGGAAGGAACATACAAAGATCAAAGGCGAAGCGCCCTGTCTATCGTTTTCTACGCCCTCCGGTGTACCCGCTTCCTTTTTGGGTTAGGCGCTGCTTCAGCACCCGCGTCAGGAAGAGCGGATTGCCGATCACGTAGCGACGCCACAATCGTTTGGGTTCTATGAGTAGCCGCGCCAACCACTCGAAGCCGTTATCGGTGAGTATACGCGGCCCCCTCTCGAGCTCCCCGGCCACATAGTCGAAGACGGCGCCGCCCGTAAGGGCGACGCGGGCGTCTATCCGGTCCCAATTGTGCATAAGCCAGTACTCCTGAAGCGGCATGCCGAAGCCGACGAGCAGTACGTCGGGTCTCGCGGTATTTATCTTACTCAGCACCGCCTCGTTCTCGGGAGCCCCGGGCTCGTGGTCGAAATATCCGTTGTGGGCGCCGGCTACCTTCAGGTTCGGATGCCGCTCCTTGAGGCGAGCGGCCGCCCTTTCGGCGACGCCGGACCGGGCACCGAGGAAGAAGAGCGAAATGTTCTCCTTCTCGGCAAAGCCCGCGAGTTGCCAGGCCCAGTCGGCGTAAGTGATGCGCTCCGGAAGGTACTCGCCCAGGATGCGGGCCGCGAGCACGACGCCCGCGCCATCGGAGAAGACCACGGGGGCGGTGTTGAAGAAAGAGCGCAACGCGGGATCACGGTAGCAGAGGTTCAGGCCGTGGGCGTTGACGTGCAGGACCAGGGCATGCTCTCCCTCACGGACGAAGCCCAGTATCCTCGCGTGCAGTTCAGCGACGATTAAGGGGTCCACGCCAACCCCGAGGATGTTCACTCGCTCATTCGCTTGCTCTCTCACGGACCTACGACCTCCACCATAAGACCCACTCGACGGCATCAAAGTGCGCTTAGCAGGAGTTCTTCCGGGCGGGTTTGATCCTTCGTCGTTTCCATGTGACCTTGACATTACCAGCTTGCAGGTTACCCGATCAAGTCGTAGGTTCTCTGGTTGTCGTGGGGTGCTCGGCAAAGGATGCGTTGCGGTCTTTGGCCGTGTTTGGTATCTTCTTCCGGCGCTATATACAGCTTCGCGTGTTGTACCAGCAAGGCCTTTCTGCTAACCGCGACCGACGTAGAGGCCTTAGAAGAGAGAAAGGGTTTAGTCGTAACTGACGAGGATATGCTAGAGCTCCCCGTCGTTACGGAGCACAGCGTCTCTATGAAGACGGGTGGACGGAGCATCCCTGAGAAGCCCCCGGTGGTCCTGCTCGCCAACATCCGCTGGGATGCATTCTGGGAGTGGAGCAAGATCCTCGCCACCCTCTTCGCGGACGCGGGATACCCGACGGTGTACGTCGAGACGACGGGCATAAGGAAGCCGCCCCTGGAGATGGTCGTGATACGCAGGATACTCAGGCGGTTGCTGAACGTACGCTCCCATGGCAAGAAGCCGGCGAACCTCTCGCCCAACCTCAGGATCTACTCCCCCCTCGCAGCCCCGCCCACCCACGAGACGTTTCGGCGTATCAACCACCGCCTATTTGTGCCGAGGATCGTCCGTGACCTGCGGAGTCTCGTCGGTCCCGCGCCGGTGGTTATAGCCTTCCCCCCAACCCGGACCACGCTGGACCTCATCTCAGGTCTCGAACCCCGGCTCACCTGGTACCACTGCATCTTCAACTACGAGGAGTTCCCTGGCACGCCCGCAGACATAAGGGAGACGGAGCGCCAGCTACTCGAGGCAGCAGATACGGTCACCGTAGACTCCGGGTTTCTCAAGGAGAAGCACCGCGGGGTGCGGTCGGACATGATTCACATCGAGTCCGGGGTGCACTTTGAGCTGTTCCGACGGGCCGACACCGGTGTCTTACAGTCCCCCGCGAAGACGCTCTACTACTTCGGTACGGCAGACGAGACGCGGTTCGACTTCGACCTCGTCCGGGAGGTGGCCGAAGCCGGGTACACCGTGCGGATGCTCGGGACGCTCTCGGATCCTTCTTTCGCCAGGATCCCGGGCGTAGAGTATCTCGGCCAGGTTCCGCACGAGGCCCTGCCCGAACACCTGCGCGAGGCCGATGCCCTAATCATCCCCTACAAGATCACCTCTTTCAGCAAAGGCACGTTTCCGGCGAAGACTTACGAGTGCCTAGCGACGGGCAAGCCGGTCGTCGCGACGCCGCTGCCGGACCTCAAACGGTTCGGCGAGCACCTTTACCTCGGCGACCGGGCAGAGGAGTTCGTCGGGATCCTCCGGCGCCTGCACGAGAGCGAGTCTCCCGAGAGGACGCGCGCCAGGGTAGAGCTCGCCCGGGAGAATTCTTGGGAAGCGCGCTTCGCGCGGTTCGAGGAGATCTTGCGGGAGAACCTAGCGGGTGATCGACCCCCTCGGTGATCCGGCCGCCGTTCTAAGCAAAGCGCGAACCAGACTCTTTAGCTCGCCGAGGTGCTTTTGGGAACGATGACCGGATACCCGTACCTTGTAAGCAAGGGGAGCGTTAGCGACGTAACCAGCGTCCTGTCTTGGGTCCTCATCTGGTGAGTCCACTCGTCGTCCGGCCGCAGGCGCACAAGCCCGATCTGGAACCGGTTCGGGTTTCCCCAGATGTTGTGATTCACTCTGAGTTCGACCTTGTTGTCGGCCACGTGAGGGAGCGGGGTCGCTTCCTCACGCGCCGACTCCAGCACCCGTCCGATGGTCTTTCGAGGTTCAGCTACGAAGTCTTCGTAGCGCAGCATCAGGTACCTCTCTTTAGAGTGCCGCGAGAGCGCTTCCGTCCCCAGGTTACGCGCCGCCCACCGCAAGGAGCTTCTGGCGGGAGTATCCTGGAGTATGTACTCGGGGGTTTCGGGATCTGGTTGCAACTTCTTTCGAAGCCAGGAGTACGCCACTGCGCGGGGATCCCGAACGAGATGGATGATGTACAAGTCTACGGAGGGCACCATGCCTAGCGTGAAGCCGTAGGAAGGAAACTTCGAGGTGTCGACTATCACCCTGCTGCCGGTGGTGGTCTGCACCGCGCGGTAGAGCCTCTCCAGGTTGTCGAGATACTCCGCTAGGCGCTGCTCTACCAGCCGTCGCGTCAAGGGTGTCAGCATCAGCGGGATATGCTTGGTGCGACTCCAGCTCTCGCGCAATTTGATCATCTTCTTGGGATCTACCCCGCCCCTATCCCCGAACGCCTCGTTCAGGACCGGCTGCCACATCTCACACTCTTTAAACGGCGCCCCGCAACCGCAGACTTTGTTCTGGATCAGGCCGTGTAGCCAGATATTGCGGATCTCGCCGACCGATACGAAATCGTCTACTTGACCCAAGACGTTGCCGAGAAGCGTGCTCCCGCTACGCCCGAACCCGGCGATGTACAACACTTTGATCTTGCCGTCGGACGTAGAGCGAGGTTCTTCTACCGCTCGCTCCTCACGAGGCAACTCAGGCATCCCGTGGGGTGGCTCGGCGGAGGTTGCGACGTACGGCGGCCCAGAAAGAGGCGAGGAACTGCCGGTCGCTGGGGCTTAGTCCCAGGGCGACGAGCAGTACGAGGAAGAGCGCCAGAAAGAGCGGGGCGAAGACCAGCAGGGCCGGAGCGCCGGCGTAGGCGGGCAAGACCAGCTTCGCCAGGTACGTCGAGGTAGCAGCCAGCAGCCCGGCGATCGCGGGTTTGGCGTACCGAGCGCTGTAAGGCCAGAAGCCCAGCAGCCGGTGGACGAATAACAGGGTCACCGCGTTCACCAGGACCAGCGCGACGGCCGTAGCCGCCGCTGCCCCGAAGATGCCGAAAGCCGGGACCAGCAGCAAGTTCAGCAGCGCGGCCGCCGCGATGGAACCCACAGTGGCGAACATCACTATCCTCTGGTACCCCGTCATGGCCAGAACGCGAGCGGAGGGCCCGACGGAAGCGCTGAAGAGCTGAGCCGCGGCGATAACGACGATCACCGGCCAACCCAAAACAAACTTGGACCCGAAAACCATCATGATGTCCTGGGCCAGCAACGCCGTTACCAGGAAGAACGCCAGAGCCCCCGTAAAGGCCCAGTACGACACGTCCTTGTACAAGTAAGCCAGATCCTGCAAGAGCCCCCTGCGGTAGAGGCTGGAGATCATCGGCGAAAATATACCGGCGAAGGCGAACAGCACCAGCGTCGAGAGGGCCGCCGTCCGGAAGGCCACGTCGTAGATCCCAACCTCCCGCGCGTTCTCGAAGGCGCCGATCACCAGCAGCGCGAGCCAGGAATTGACCTGCTGCGTGAGGTTGGCCACGATCATCGGCGCCGAGGCCCTGAAGAGCGCCCGGCTCTCGTATTTGGGCTTCACTTCGCGGTCCAGTAGCCTGGGGAAGATCCGCCTCAGGTAATAAAGGGACAGGACGGCGCCAAAGACCATCGAAAGGATGTAAGACGCCACGGCCCCGAGAACCAGAACGTCGAAGAGGTAGAAGACCACGATGAGCACGAGGTTCAAGAGGGGCCGCAATACGTACTGGACGTAGGCGGTGGGCTTCACGGTTTGGAAGCCCTGCGTAGCCCAGAGCGCCATACTCATGAGGGTGAAGAACGGCACGGAGACCGAGAAGGCGCTAAATACCGTCTCCAGGAACGGCTCGTTGAAGACCGTGTTCGCGAGGAATCCCGAGCTAAGGAACAGCAGGACCGACAGCGCCACGCTCAATGCGAAGGGCACCCAGAGTGCCTGGATGATGGTGCCCCGTACCCTCCTCACGTCCCCCTCCGCCTGGTAGTGAGCCACGTAGCGCACCACGCCGTTGTCCATCCCAAACTGCGAGAGGATATTGGCTATCTGTACCAGCGTCGTCCCGAGTACGTAGAACCCCAGCTGGCCCGGTCCGTACATCCGGGCCATGGCCACCTGCGTCGCGTAGCCGAGTAGGCGGCTCGCCCCCTGCCCGATGGAGCTCATGCCCACGCCCCGCGCGATCTGTCCTACGTAGGCATCGTACCGCTCGTCTTCCGAAGGGGCGCTCAACCGAAAGTTACTCCATTGCGAGTCATGGGGGCAGATGATAAAGGTCTCCCCCGCCTTCTTCAATCAGCCGGCCTTCAGGCAATGCTCGGATTCGCTCTTTACCAAGATGGCTCGCTTTACGGGTGGGATCGCGAGTGCTCGGAGTCTCCGTCCCCTGCTCGCTATGCGGTGGTGAGGGTTCGCTCCGAGGTCTCGTCCGAAGAGGAGAATGCCGGCGTTCCGGCGGCAAGTTTGATCGTCACGCCCGCCAGGATAAAAAAGTAGATCGTAGACGGCGGGATGTACCAGTGCCACTCCAAGGCCGACGAGACCAAGTACACGACCACGGCCCCCGTAAGGCCCGCGAGCAGCACCTTCCGCTCCCCAGTAGCCCGCCACGCAGCCTGCGTCGCGTAGCCCACCACAAGGGCAGCGAAACCCGCAAGGGCAAGGAAAGCCACTATACCGGTCTCCGTACCCTGCTCCAGGTAGACGTTATGAACCTGTCTTGCCCCCCCAAAACCCGGGCGGTTTTCCAGCCAGGTGTAGTGGAAGGTGCCGGCTCCTGTGCCGGTTAGGGGGTGCTCTTTCCATTCCTCCCAAGCAACCCCCCAATACTTGCTCCTGGAGTTCGAGCTGAGGGAGGTGAGCCTCTCGTTGGCCCTCTCGGGCTTTTCAATCCCCGTGGCGAAAGTGCCGAAGAGCCCACCCTTCTCGATCTGCTGGCTCGCTACTAGGTAACCCAAGAGGCCAATTCCCACCAAGACCGCCGCGGCGGCGGCCACCCCGAGATAGCGGCGTACCGCCGGGACGAGCTCGTAGCGTTCGACTAGGACGGCGTAGCCCACCTGCAACAGGAACGCGGCCAGAACGGCGATTACGAGGTCCGTCCGGAAAGCCTGGCCGTCGGTGGCCCTAAGGCTATCGTCGGACACGTAGCTGAAGAAGCTATCCAGGTCCTGCGCCCTCCCCGTGAGCCAGGCGAGGGGTCCACAGATGAGGAGCAGGTTCGTGAACATCTGCAGTCGGCTTCCGCCCACGGCGAAGAGCACCGCCATGCCTACCCCTAAAGCCAACATCCCGCCCCTGGAGAAAGTAAAGTAGAGAATGGCGCCGAAGACCAGGATAAGGGCCGCGTACAGCCCCCGCACGATGGGGTTCCTAAGCTGGGTCATGCGTCCGAGCCCGAGCGCGATGCCCATCCCCAGGACTACCGCGGCGGTGTTGGCGTACTCCAGGGTAGAACCGACCCTCACCCCATCGGGGGTGTTCGCGGGGTACTCGACCGGGTTCGTCTTCTGGAGCACGCCATACCCTGCGACCACACCCGCTAGCAGGCTCATCCCATCGATGAAGGGTCCCACGAGCCGCCGCGAAGACAACGAGGCCGCCGCCAGGGCGAACGCGGCGAGGTACATCGAAGAGCGCAGCAGCTCTTGGACCGTGTCGGCCCGGCTGATAGTCCAGCTCAAAGACAAACCCTTGATGGCGACGAGCGCCGCGAGGAAACCCACGAGCACCCAGACAATCTTCGGTACGTCCGCGAAATAATGGGCGACGAACAGTGCGATTAAGAGCAGGCTCAGGATCGAGGCGGCCACCGTCAACCACCGCTCGACGCTGAAGAGGCCCCGGTCGAACATCCCGTAAAGGGTGATAGCCATCAAAGCCGCAAGAACGAAGCTTTTAAAGATCGTCAGGCTGCGGTCCGCCGTCCGCCCCTTCTCCAGGGAGCTTCTCCCGATTCGGCCGACCGCCGGTATCTCCCCCGTCTCGATGCCCTCTTTGGGTTGCCTCCTAAACATGGCC
>Ga0126315_10000908_pt1 | contig 10850 bp, 10 predicted proteins | sample Plot106_FD_92534 | JGI IMG/M metagenome (GOLD analysis project Ga0126315, IMG submission 92534) | Serpentine soil microbial communities from UC McLaughlin Reserve, CA, USA - Plot106 | ecosystem: Environmental > Terrestrial > Soil > Grasslands | place: USA: UC McLaughlin Reserve, Lake County...
CGACGTCAGCCAGCGATTGACGATCGTGGAGAATGCCGGCGCTGCTTCCACCTGCGGCACGTGCCCCACACCCTCCAAGATTTCGATCCAGGCAGTGGGCAGGGCGGTTAGCGTCGCGACCGCGTGCGTTGACGGGATTACCCGATCGAGCTCTCCCCAGACGATGAGCACGGGAGCTTCGAGCTCGCCAAGGCGATCAGTGAGGACGAGGTTCTGGCCGTACCGGGTGAACGCGCTCGCTGCGATCGCCTTGACCGCGTCGTCGGCGCCTGGCGCGTTGCGGGCCGCGTGCATGTCGTCGATGCCGCGTTCAAGGACAAATCGCCGGTTCTCGAAAAAAAGCTCCAACAACAGCCGCGCCTCATCGCGCGAAGGCGCGGATTCGACCCGGTCCAGCAATTCGGAGTTGATCTCCGACCCGAGAGCCGCACTATCGACCAGCGCCAGCGCGCGGACGAGTTTAGGCCGGTCGAGCGCGAGTTGCAGTGCCGTTGCACCACCAAGAGAGTGGCCGATCAGGACAGCCGGTGAAAGCTCCAGCTTCTCGAGAAGCTCGCCGATCTTGGCGGCCAATCCCGGGACCGAGTAGTCGGTCGACTCTGGCGACGGTTTGTCGCTGGCGCCGTGGCCGGGTAGGTCGACGGCGACGATGCGGTGAGTCTCCGCGAAAGCGCCTAGCACGCTGCCCCAGGTTGACTGGGAGCCGCCGAGTCCGTGCAAAAAGACGATCGTCCCCGTCGCCTCCGGTGGACCGGCCACGAGCGTGGCGATGTTTGTGCCATCCGCTAGCTCCACGACTTCACTGCGAGGCGCGGCAGCGGAGGCGGCCACGGTTTCGGCGGCACGCTCGACATCCTCGCTGGTGATCCGCCCGCCGGGACCGGTCGCCTCCACGGTCTCCAGGTCGATGCCAAGCTCTCCCGCTCGCTTGCGCGCTGCGGGGGAGGCATTAACGCGACCACTGGTATCCCGAGCTGCCTGCCGGCCCTCCCGGGCAACTCGGGGTGCCGCCCCCCCGGCTGCCGCGGTCGCCCCACTCCTCGTCGTGACCAGAGCCTGCACCTCTTCGTCGCTGAGATCTTCACCTAGTGCGGTAATCACGGCGACAGCGCCCATCACCGGAACCTCACTCCCCACCGCGGCGACGATCTTACGGAGCACACCGCTGGCGGGCGCCTCGACATCGTCGACCGCCTTCTCGGTCTCCACGGTAAGCAGGGGAACGCCCTCAGTGACGGGATCTCCCTCCTCCCGGGACCAGTTGGTGATAGTTCCGGAGGTCATGGTCAGTCCCCACTTGGGCATGGTCACGATCGTTGGCATGCGTGATCTCCGAGTCGGTCAGACTTTCAGTCGGTCAATCGTGAAATCTATGTTGCCAGATGATCAGACAATCTCCCGCACCGCCTCCGCGATGCGATCCGGGCTTGGCACGTAGAACTGCTCCAATGGCGGGCTGAAGGGGACCGGTGTGTGAGGCGCCGTGATGCGCTTGATCGGCGCGTCCAGCGTGTCGAATCCCTTGTCCGCGACTATCGCTGCGATGTCTGTCGCCGCGCTGCAGCGCGGGTTGTCTTCGTCGACGATCAACAGGCGGTGAGTCTTGGCCACGGAGCTCAGGATCGTCTCATCATCGAGCGGTGACAGCGTCCGTGGGTCGATGACCTCAGCTTCGATGCCCTCGGCCGACAGCGCGTCCGCGGCGGCGAGCGCCTGGTGCACCATGCGCGAGATGGCGACGATGGTCACGTCGTCGCCTTCGCGTTTGACGTCGGCCACCCCGAGCGGGATGCCCTCGTCTCCCTCGAGCACTTCCCCCTTGGTTCCGTAGAGGACCTTGTTCTCGAAAAACATCACCAGATCATCGTCGCGGATCGCGCTCAAAAGCAACCCCTTGGCGTCTGCCGGCGTCGACGGCACGACACACTTAATGCCGGGCATATGGGTAAAGACTGAGTAATGACACCCAGAATGCTGACCAGCGGCGCTGACGCCGGCGCCGATTTGGGTGCGAATAGTGACGGGGCACTTTGCCTTCCCCCCGAACATATAGCGGAGTTTGGCGCCCTGATCGAAGATCTGATCCATGCAGCAGCCGAAGAAGTCGACGAACATTAGTTCGGCAACCGGTCTCAGACCAGTAGCGGCCGCCCCGACGGCGGCGCCGATGAAACCCGCCTCGGTGATCGGGGTATCCAGGACCCGGTTGCGACCGAACTCCTGGACGAGACCCTTGGTGACGCCCATTGGCCCGCCCCAGGCATCATCGTTCACGAGGTGATCGACCATGGCACCGCCCGCGATGTCCTCGCCCAGGAGAACGACGGTGGGATCCTCGCGCATGGCGATTTGCAATGCCTCATGGATCGCTTGCTGGTAGGTCATTGTGCGCGTCGCGGTTTCGGCGACCATCAGTGCCTCCTTTGCGAGTCGGAAATCGGTACGGGCGCGGCATGCCGTGTCCGTACGAGGAGTCGCTCAATAGGTGACGTAGACGTCGGTCAGAGCCTCTTCCGGCTCAGGGAATGGCGCAGCCTTCGCGGCGGCCCAGGCATCATCGAGTTGTTGCGTCACTCGCGAGTCGATCGCGTTGAGCTCGTTTTCGCTGGCAATGCCACGATCGACAATAGCCTTGCGCAGCGCGGCGATCGGATCCCGTTGCTTGTACAAATCGAGCTCGTCGGTCGTGCGATAGGTGACTTGGTCGCCCTGAAAGTGCCCATAGAACCGGTAGGTCTTGGCCTCCAGCAAGCTCGGACCTTCGCCACGACGGGCACGCGCGATTGCCTCGCCGGCAGCTTCATAGACGGCGAAGACGTCGAGTCCATCCACGACCACGCCGGGAATCTCATAGGCACCTGCCCGGTTTGCAATGTCACTTGCGGCACAGTGATAGCGGACCGGCGTTGACTCCGCGTAGCCGTTGTTCTCGCAGACGAAGACCACCGGCAGGTTCCAGATTGCAGCCAGATTCAGGCCTTCGTGGAACGTGCCCTGGTTGGCGGCGCCGTCGCCGAAGAAGCAGACTGCAACCCCGCCCGTGCCGAGGGTCTTTGCCGTGAGAGCCGCGCCGCAGGCAAGTGGGATGCCCCCACCGACGATGCCATTGGCTCCCAGCATCCCTTTCTCGACGTCCGCGATGTGCATGGATCCACCTTTGCCCTTGCAGATGCCGGAGGATTTACCCATTAGCTCCGCAACCATGCCCGCGATGTCGACCCCCTTGGCGATACAGTGACCGTGGCCACGGTGGGTAGAGGTGATGTAGTCGTTGTCGGTAAGGTGGGTGCAGATGCCGACTGCGACGGCCTCCTCGCCAGCATAAAGATGAACGAAACCGGGGACGAGGCCAGCCGCGAAGTTCTTGCCGGCCAGATCCTCGAACGTGCGGATCTGCGTCATCTTCTCGTACATACTGAGGAGGGTGTCCCGATCCAGTTCCACCGCTCCGGCCGCGCTCACCGCCATGAATTCCTCCTGACCATCTATCGCGCCGCGAGGCATCGCCGTCACGGCACTCGCTGCAACTCGCTAATGCCGAATAGGATCTGAGCGACTTATAGGGTAATACCCGGCGGTCGGCAAGCGACTCGCATCGGATGCCACGCCGCTTCTCGATTAGGACCGTTGACTACAACAAGGCGAATCCAGCGAAGCGTGGGGTGCGTATCAGAGAGAAGTGCTTACTCTCCCCGTGCAACCCGCGAGGCTTTGGTTCATAGTGAGGTGGCTACGCGGGCCTCTTGGGGGAAGAGCGAATGGTAAACATCGACCGCCGCCGATTCGTTTCCACCGCGGTGGCCGGAGTCGCCGGACTCGTCGCACCGGAATTGACCGGTTGGTCCCGAAGCCACCCACCGGGCGCGTCCGCCCAAAGCGCTTTCGATCTATCGGCCGGGACGCCTGGTTGCTCTCAGGTCGCGCTGATGTTCAACACTGGTGCAGGCTTCGACCCTGCGGTCGGCGTCTTGGACACACTGAGGACGTATGGCGCGCAGGCGACGATGTTCGTCATGGGGTGGCTTGCGGAGCAGAATCCTTGGCTCGTGCAGCAGATCGCGGCCTGGGGTTATCCAGTAGGAAGCCACGGTTACCTGCCACCAGAATTGACGACTCGCTCCGATGAAGATGTCGCCTGGGATCTACAAACGGCTTCCGACACGCTCACCTGGGCGCTTGGCTACAATCCTGGACCCTGGTTCACACCATATGCAAGCGCGAGCGACGATCGTGTGCGGTCGATCGCTAATTCTCTGGGTCTCACTACGGTCGGGTGGAGCGTCAGTTCCGGCGATTGGGACCCGGCGGCCACTGCCGATTCAATCTATAGCAGCGTGGTCAATGGCGCATTCGATGGCGCGATTTTCGAGCTGCATCTCGATGCTCAGCGCAGTGTCGACGGAACGGCCGTCGCGCTTCCCTGGATCATCGAGGACCTCAGCGCTCAAGGCTACAGTTTCGTCACTGTTCCGCAGATCGCCAACTGGTGCTAGGCCGCTTGCTTTCTACGCGTCACTTCAACGAACAATCCCGGATCAAGACTGCGGCGACCGTATAATCGCGACACGCCGTCCTTGCCGTCCGTGGCACCCAACGGCGCACGGAGCGGGAGGGTTTGCGTGGCCGATGCATTTGCCGACTTGCTCGAGATCATTGTCCGCGACTATGCGATCACCGACGCGCAGAAGGATGTCGATCTGAATGCGTCGGTCGACGAGCCCGCGGCGGTGATCGAGGCTGACAAGCAGCAGATCGTGACCGAGGCGACAGAGCGAGCGCGGCAGCTGTACCCCGCTTTCCGCAACGGTCTCTTGATCGCGTTTGAAGCGCAGGGCATCGGTAGCCGCGAGATTCGGCTCGACGATCGCGACGCAGAGCAAAACGCCATCGCCGATGCACTGATTGCCTATCTCGTGCGCTTCGACTTCGCCGAATCGCGCAGTGAAGAAACCGAACCGGGGCACTACGACTATTTCATTGCGGTCAACTGGGATTCGCTGTACCAGCTTGCCCAGAGTGTGGGAATTGACCTTCCTGCGGCGCTAGCCCGGTCCGCGTCGATTCCGGGTGGCTGATGATCGCGCCCGAACGCCGGAATACCGATCCCGCCCAGGCCGAGAGTTCGAAGTCCGGCAAGAAACTGCCCCGCCCGGTAGGCCCAGACAACGCGGCGCGGCTGGCGCGGGCGCTGCATTTTCGATTTCGGGACCTGGGTCTATTACGGACTGCCCTCACCCATCGCTCGATCTTACACGAGCTTGCCAGTGCGGGCGTCTCGACTGCGCGTCCAGCGGCCTTGACTAACGAGCGTCTCGAGTTTTTGGGCGACGCCGTCCTGGGTGCGGTCGCCGCCGAATATCTGTACAACCTCGACCCTGAGGCCGATGAAGGACAACTGACTCGAAGGCGGGTTGCCTTGGTGCGAGCCGAGACATTGGTGCGTTGGGCGCGGGAGATCGACCTCGGATCATATCTCTATCTGGGCCTGGGCGAGCGGCCGGGGCCAGGGAGCCGGGACCGCATGCTCGCCGGGGCGTTCGAAGCCGTCATCGGTGCCGTGGCATTAGACCGAGGCTTCGGTGCGGCCAGAAGATTCGTCATGCGCCTGCTCGAGCGCGATGCTCCAGAGATCCTGGCCAGTGCCGAGGGCGTCGCGAACCCGAAGGGGCGCCTTCAGGAGTTGCTGCAAGAGCGCTACCGGCGGGCACCGGAGTATCAGACAGTGTCGACGCAGGGACCCGATCACGCGCGGACGTTTGTTGTGGAGGTGACGTTTGACGAACACGTTCTCGGCCGAGGGGTTGGTCCATCGAAACGAGAAGCAGAGCAAGCCGCTGCGGCGGCTGCGCTGGCCGCGCTGACCGCCGACCCTGACGGTCTGCTTTCGTCATCCGCCGTCATCGTCGACTGAAGTTGCAGGAGAGGCCGGTGCCGGCTAGGGGAGAGGAACGTGGCAGGCCACTATGATCAGCTAATTGTCTTTGCCGGCAATTCCAATCCTGAGCTGGCCCAGGAGATCTGTGCCTATATCGGCATCCCGCTCGGTCGCGCGGAAGTTTTCAAGTTTTCGAACGACAACACATTCGTGCGCATCAACGAAAGCGTCCGCGAGAACGACGTCTTTATCGTGCAGTCCTTCTCCGCCCCGATCAACGACTCGATCATGGAGATGCTGATCATGATCGATACGATCAAGCGGGCATCGGCGGGGCGGGTGACGGCGGTGATCCCGTATTTCGGCTATGGACGGACCGACAAGAAGGATCAGCCGCGAGTCCCCATCACCGCCCGTCTGGTCGCCAAGCTGGTCGGCGTATCGGGAGCGGATCGAGCCCTTCTGCTCGATCTCCATGCCGGACAAATCCAGGGCTTTTTCGACGTGCCGGTCGACGAGATGAGCGCCATGTCGCTGACGGCGTCCTACTTTGCTCAGAAGCGCCTGACCGGTGCGGTCGTCGTCTCACCCGACTTGGGGAACACGAAGCGCGCTCGCAACTTCGCCGAGATCGTCGATGCACCACTGGCGATTATCGAGAAACGACGCGCCGGGAACCGGGATCGCACCGAGGTGCTGAATCTGATCGGCTCGGTCGAGGGCAAGCAGGCAATCATCGTCGATGACGAGATCGACACCGCCGGCTCGATCACCCAGGCGGCGGAGGTCTGTCTGGAGGCGGGCGCGATCGAGGTCTACGCGTCGGCAATTCACCCGGTGCTCTCCGGACCAGCCGTGCAGCGACTTCAAGAATGCGCAATCACGGAGGTGGTCGTCACCAACAGCATCGCGGTCCCTGAAGAAAAGCGCATCCCCAAACTCACGATCCTATCCGTGGCGCCCCTACTTGGCGAGACCGTGCAGCGGATTCATACCGGAGCCAGCGTCTCGGCGACCTATCGCACCCAGGATGCGCTGGCCGCGATCTGATTGCGGTAGCGCCTCGCCATCGATCGTCGCGCCACCAACCCGGTTTACGACCATCGCGGAGCAGTCGAACGAGACTTTCGTAGTACGCCGATTCATCGAACGGCGACCGTCTGCCTCGCTGCGGCGTCGATGCGATCCAGCGCTTTTGCCAGGTTCTCTTCCGAGTTGGCATAGGAGAGGCGGAGATAGCCCTCGCCATGCTGGCCGAACGAGGTTCCCGAGAGCGCGGCGACGCCGAATTCGTCGAGGAGCCGGTCGGCAAACTCCTTGCTCCGCATACCGGTGCCCGTTATGTTGGGGAAGACGTAGAACGCTCCGGCGGGCTCTCGGCACGAAATACCGGGGATATTGTTCAGACCTTCGACCATCAAGTCGCGGCGGCGCCGAAACGCGCTTACCATGTCGCGGACTGTTTCCTGCGGTCCGGTGAGCGCCTCGATGCCGGCGCGCTGCACGAGAGAAGCCGTGCAGGAGACGCTGTTGACCATGAGGCGGCTGACCTGCTCGGCAAGATCCTCGGGCATGACCCCGTAGCCCAACCGCCAGCCCGTCATAGCATACGTCTTGGAGAAGCCATCGAGAATCGCGGTGCGCTCTGGTAGTTCGGGGAACGTCGCGATCGAGTGATGGTCGCCGTCGTAGATGATCTCCGAGTAGATCTCGTCGGCGAGGACGAAGAGATCGTGCTGCACGGCGAGCGCGGCAATCGCTTCCAGATCTGCGTGGGTGAGGACGCCGCCGGTCGGATTCGCCGGACTGTTGATGATCAGGAACTTTGTTTGCGGCGTAATAAGTGTCGCCAGCTCGTCGACGTCGAGCCGAAAGTCATGCTCCTCTCGGATCGGCAAGGGGATGGCTCGCGCGCCGACGAAGTCGATCATGCTGCGGTAGATCGGAAATCCTGGATCCGGGAAGATGGCGTCGTCACCTTCCTCCAGCAGCGCCAGGATGAGAAAGAACATGATCGGCTTGCCGCCCGGCGTCACGACCACATTTGCCGGACCATACGCCGTCCCTCGTGAGCGATTGATGTAGTCGACGATGGTCTGTCGCAGATCGGGCTGGCCCGACGCGGGGCCATAGTGGGTCCAACCGTCACGAATGGCGGCAACTCCGGCCTCGCTGACATTGGTCGGTGTGTCGAAATCGGGTTCGCCGATCTCCAGGTGAATCACGTCCCGGCCCTGCGCTTCGAGCGCCTGAGCACGGACCAGCACTTCGAACGCGGTTTCTGTTCCGAGGCGCTGCATGCGGGTCGCGAGTCTCATCTCACCACCTTCGACTTTGCGTTTACGAGCAGGGTCCGATCGGACCCCCCGAGCGGCTGGATCGGGATGCAAGCATAATGGAGCGGCGGTCTTGATCGCGCCAAGGCGGCCAGAGGGCTAAATCGCCCAGATCCTGAACGTCGACCGGTGCCACCAACACTCGAAGAGCCGGGCCGCGCAACCGGCGTTTGCAGGGAGATGACGATGGGGAGTGCCGCGTCGACCGTCGGCTGGGAGTACTTCACGCTCCCCGAGACCGAGCGACATCGCTTGCCGCATCTGGGTATGGAGGGATGGGAACTCGTAGCGATCGGCGGTGACCCTGACGAGCGCTTGCTCTACTTCAAGCGACCCGCCCAGAGTCTCAAGGCACGTGTGACCAGCGAGCAACGAAACCGCTACTACGTATCGCGTGGGCTCGATCCGGAGCGATCCCCGCAGCGAGACGCGACATGAAGCGAGCCGGCGTCCTCAATCCCGGCCTGAGTCAACTGCTGGCGAGCACCGGACACACGGACTATTTCACGATCTGCGACCGCGGATTCCCGGTCCCGGAGGGGCCGGAGCGGATCGACCTCGCGCTCGTGGACGATATCCCCACCGTATTGGATGTGCTGGCTGCCCTGATCGCCGAGTGGTCACTGGACCGCGTGCTGATTACGCATGAGATGGACACGATCAGTCCGGGCCGGGTCGCCGAGATGCGAGCTTTGCTGGGCGACATTCCGTTCGAGCGAGTGAGCCACGGGGAGCTCAAGAGCCTGGCGCAGAGCGCACGGGCGACAGTACGCACCGGCGATACGGTCCCGTACGCCAACATCATCGTGGTCTCAGGCTAGCGGATTTGCTCGCGGTTCACTGCTGAGATCTTGGGCTTTCGATCGGAGGAATTTGTTGGCGGCACTGGATAACTCATTATTCGACATGATGGCCGAGAAGCTCTACGTGGCGGTCATCTCGGACATTCTCGATAGTCTGGGATTCCGCAACCAGGTGCTGCAACCCGGAGTCGTACCGGCTCAACCAGATCCGAGCCGGGTCCTCGTCGGCCGTGCGGCGACTCTGCTGGTCGGTCCCCAGTATGAAGTGGTTGAGCAGCCCTACACGAATCAAATTGCCGCGATAGACGCGCTCAAGCCGGGTGATGTCGTCGTCAGCGGCGTTGGCGGGATGACGAATGTCGCGGTCTGGGGTGAGCTCTTCTCAAACGCAGCCAAAGCCAGGGGAGCGCGCGGGTTCTTGACCGACGGCTGTCACCGCGATACGCGCATGGTGCTCGACCTGGGATTTCCTGTCTTCTCGCGGGGACCACGTCCGGTCGATATTTCCGGACGTGGCACCGTCATCAGCATCGGACGGCCGGTTGAAGTTGCCGGAGTCGTTGTCCGCCCGGGCGATGTGGTCTTCGCCGAGGTCGACGGGGTTGTCATCATTCCTCAGGGCGTGGCTGAAGAGACGATGTCCCGCGCGTTCGAAAAGGTGGCCAAGGAGGACGGAGCGCGCGAAGATCTCCGCGACGGACGCCTCCTGTCGGAAGTCTGGTCGAAGTATCGCGTCCTCTAAAATGGTCGCCGAGCTGACGGTTGCCTGCTGGCCGAAATTCTGATTGCGCGTGCTGTCACCAGGGCTCGATCTAGTGCAGACTTACACAAACAGAGACAACGTTTCGATTCTCGAGGCGCCGATCGCGCCGGAGCCCTCTGGAAGGATTTCACGATGACGACAACTCAACCGCCGCGAGCCCAGGGTCAGGGCGTGACACTGCTGGGGCGGGCGCCGGCTGGCCCGGTCGATCTCACCGAGGTGGCGGTACTCCTCGACCCCCAGGATGCGGTAGCCATCGCCAAGCAGCCGTTGTTGCCACGAACCGTGTTGCGGACTGCGAACGGCGAGGTACGCGTGGCTCAGATGATCCCGCCTGGGCACAAGATCGCGTTGCGGGAAGTGGCGCAGGGGGGAGAGGTTCGGCGGTACGGGCAGATCATCGGTTTTGCCACGACGGACATCGCCCCTGGCGATCATGTTCACAGCCACAATCTCTCTGTCGGTGAGGGGCTCGATCTCGACTATGCGCCGAGCTCGGAGTATCACCCCGTGGACTATGTACCCGAGAGCGAGCGCCGCACCTTCATGGGATACCGCCGGAAGGACGGGCGCGTCGGGACAAGGAATTACGTCGCTGTCCTGGCCTCGGTCAACTGCTCGTCGTCGGCGACGCGTCAGGTGGCGGACTATTTCCGGGATCCGGAGGTGATGAAGGAGTACCCGAACGTCGACGGTGTGATACCCCTCGGCACGAAGGGCGGTTGCGGAGCGCACTACGGGTCGTCCGACCTGGGGGTGTTGCAGCGGACGATGGCGGGTATCGTCGACCACCCGAACGTGGGTGGCTACCTCATTCTCAGCCTCGGCTGTGAAGTCAACCAGCCGACAGACCTGATCGAGTCGACCGGGCTTGGCAATGGCCATCAACCGACCGTACTCACGATCCAGCAAGACGGCGGCTTCGCCAAGACCGTCGAGGCTGGGATCGCGGCCGTCAAGCGCATCCTGCCGGTGGCGAACCAGGTTCAGCGCGAGCCAATCCCCGCCTCCGAGCTGGTGGTTGCATTGCAGTGCGGGGGGTCAGATGGCTGGTCTGGGGTCACCGCGAACCC
>Ga0126315_10000909_pt1 | contig 10844 bp, 11 predicted proteins | sample Plot106_FD_92534 | JGI IMG/M metagenome (GOLD analysis project Ga0126315, IMG submission 92534) | Serpentine soil microbial communities from UC McLaughlin Reserve, CA, USA - Plot106 | ecosystem: Environmental > Terrestrial > Soil > Grasslands | place: USA: UC McLaughlin Reserve, Lake County...
CCACCTACCGCTCAAAGAGGTGGTCGCCCGGCTCACGAGCGATCTCATCGTCCTGACCGGCCGCATCGCGGCACGCGACTTGGCGCGACGGTTCGGAATTGCGCGCCCGCGCCTCGCGATCGCCGGCCTCAATCCACATGCCGGCGAAGATGGCGCGCTCGGCGAGGAGGATCTCGCCACAGTTCGCCCCGCGGTCGAGCGGCTCAAGGCGGAGGGCTTCGACGCACGCGGACCGCTACCCGCCGATACGCTGTTCCATGCGGCGGCACGAGCGACCTATGACGTCGTCCTTGCGATGTATCACGACCAGGCATTGATCCCGATCAAGACGCTCGCATTCGAGCACGCGGTGAATGTCACTCTCGGGCTGCCATTCGTGCGCACCTCGCCGGACCATGGCACCGCTTTCGACCTCGCGGGCACCGGCCGCGCCGACCCTTCGAGCTTGATCGCCGCGCTCCGGCTTGCCGCGCGGCTGTCGGCCAATGCCGAGGCGCGGCCGCTGGCGCTTCCGACATGATCGATGATCTTCCCCCACTACGGGAGGTGATCAGACGGCATGGTCTTTCCGCGAAGAAGTCACTCGGCCAGAATTTCCTGCTCGATCTCAATCTCACGGCGCGGATCGCGCGCGCAGCGGGACCGCTCGAAGGCGTGAGCGTGATCGAGATCGGTCCGGGTCCCGGCGGCCTTACGCGTGCGCTGCTTGCCCATGGCGCACAGCGGGTGATTGCGGTCGAACGCGACGAACGGGCCATCGCGGCGCTTGCCGAGATCGCCGCACGCTATACCGGCCGCCTCCATATCGTTGCGGGCGATGCGCTCGAGTTCAATCCGGACCCACAGCTTGACGGTGCGCCGGCGCGTATCGTCGCCAACCTGCCCTACAACGTCGCGACGGCGCTGCTGGTCCGCTGGCTCACGCTCGAGCCTTGGCCCCCCTGGTACGATCGACTAGTGCTGATGTTTCAGCGCGAGGTCGCCGAGCGCATTACCGCCCCACCCGGGTCCAAGACTTACGGGCGCCTCTCCGTGCTCGCCGCCTGGCGGACGCAGCCCCGGATGCTGTTCGATGTTGCCGCATCCGCTTTCGTGCCGCCGCCAAAGGTTACCTCGTCGCTAGTCGAGCTTGTCCCCCGCCCCGAGCCCCTCGCCTGCAACGCAGGCACGCTCCAACGCGTCACTGCTGCCGCATTCGGCCAGCGCCGCAAGATGCTGCGCCAGGGTCTCAAGTCGCTCGGCATCGATCCGCTCGCGTTGTTGGCCCAAGCCGGAATCGCGCCGACCGCGCGGGCGGAGGAGATTTCGGTCGAGGGTTTCGTCGCGCTGGCGCGGGCGTTCGGCGGGCGCTCATAATGGAAATCAAAGCTCACACTGCAAACTGCGCACGAAGTCCGAAAGTCCAGGCTGGCGTTCGCGCTTTAGGCGCTCGGCACACAGAATCGCACGTGCTTGAGTGAATGCCTGGTCGAGCTCGGTATTGATTACGACGTAGTCATATTCGGCCCAGTGACTCATCTCTTCCGCCGCTTTGGCCATGCGCTTTCGAATCGTCTCGTCATCGTCCTGAGCGCGGCTCCGCAATCGTCGCTCCAGTTCCGCAGCTGACGGCGGCAGAACGAAGACGCTGACGAGATCGCTGCGCGCCTTTTCCCGCAGCTGCTGTGTGCCTTGCCAATCAATATCAAAAAGGACGTCGTGACCGGCAATGATCGATTCAGCCACAGGTGGATGTGGCGTACCGTAGCGATAGTCGAAAACTTTTGCCCATTCTAAAAGTTCGCCCTTTCTGATCATTTCGTCGAAGCGAGATTCCGTTGTGAAGTGGTAATCGCGGCCACCAATCTCTCCGCGGCGCGGCGGACGTGTCGTGACGGAGACGGAAAGAGCAACATTCGTGTCTTGCTCCAGCAACATACGCGATAGCGTCGTCTTGCCGGCGCCCGAGGGGGACGAGAGGACAAGCATCAGACCACGGCGAGCGACCGGGGCCTGCTGGTGCTCTGCTTTCGGACCCGCCTGCGCCATCGGGCTCATTCCAGGTTCTGCACCTGTTCGCGAAACTGTTCGACAATGGCTTTAAGTTCAAGGCCGATCGTGGTCAGCTCTACATCGTTTGATTTGGAGCATAGCGTATTCGCTTCGCGGTTAAGCTCCTGAGAGAGGAAATCCAGCCGGCGTCCGACTGCTCCGCCCTCCGTGATGATTTGCTCCGCCTGTGCGACGTGTGAGGCCAGGCGATCTAGCTCTTCCCGAATGTCGGCCTTGCTGGCGATCAGAATCGCCTCCTGATGCAGCCGGTCGGGGTCGAAGCGATCGGAAGCGTCCAGCAGCATCGCCACCTGCTCGGCAATCCGCATCTTGATCGCCTCGGGCCGCCGGCCCGGGACCGCTTCCGCGCGCTCGGCCAAGGTCACCATCTCGGTGAGACGCTGCCTCAGCACCCGACCCAAAGTCTCGCCCTCGTGAAGGCGCATTGCAGCAAGTTCCCCGACCGTCTGATGAAAGCCCGCGATGACCGCCTGCTCGGCAATACGCCGTTCATCTTCTCGCTCGTCTCGTCAATGACTTCGATGACGCCCTTTAGCGACAGGATTCCGTCTAGCCGCGGCGGCTCGGCATCGATCCGGCCGGAAAGATCTTTCAGGGTGGCAAGCACGGCCGCCAGCACCGGCTCATTGACTTGCACGATCGGAGCGACGCCCTCGCGCTTGACGCTAAGCGTCCCGTAAACCGTGCCGCGCGCGAGCACCGCATTAGCGCGAGTGCGCGCGGGCACATCGACCGCATCCCAGCCCGGCGGCAGCCGCAAGCGCAGATCGAATCCCTTCGCGTTGACCGATTTCAGCTCCCATGACCAGGCATAAGTCCCGCACACACCATGGCTGCGGGCGAAGCCGGTCATGCTCGAGAGCGCCATTATGCCGCGGTCCTTGACTTGGGGGCAGCACTGCGTGCCGCTGCCGCGTCCGCGAGATCATTGAGTGGCAGATTCGGCGGCGACTTTATCGGCGGCTCGCGGACGTCACAAGGTTGCTTGCCTGCGTGGCGCGCTCGACCCCTACTTCTTACCGTTGCGCCTGGGACGCGGCGCAGGAACCGCTGCAGGTGTGCTCGCGGCTGTCGGAGCCTGCACGTCCGGCGCGGCCGAATCGGTCTGCGCGTGCTCGATTACGCGCAAGCGCGCTACGTTTTTCAGGTGCTGATCGTAGCTTTCGGAGAAGACGTGACCGCCGGTGCCGTCCGCGACAAAGTAGATTTCCTTGGTGCGCGCCGGATTGGCTGCGGCTTCGAGTGAGGCGCGGCCTGGATTACCGATCGGTCCAGGCGGCAGGCCGTCGATCATGTAAGTGTTGTAAGGCGTCGGCTGCTCTTTCTCGCTCTTGCTGATCGGATGGCCCAGCGCCCCCTTGCCGCCGACGAGTCCGTAAATGATAGTCGGATCTGACTCTAGCCGCTTTCTCTGTTTGAGCCGGTTCGTGAAGACCGAAGCGACGCGCGTGCGCTCCTCCGGCTTGCTCGTTTCCTTTTCGACGATCGAGGCGAGGATAACGAGCTGCTCGGGAGTCCTGAGCGGCAAGTCCGGTGTGCGTCGTTCCCAAATCTCCTGGAGCGCGCGCCGCTGCGCCTGCTGCATGCGCTGGATCGCCACCTCGCGCGTCGTACCGCGAGGAAACCGATAGCTTTCCGGCAGGAGGGTTCCCTCTCGGGGCATCTCCTTGATGTTGCCGGCGAGTACATCGCTGTCCAGAAGACGCGCCACGATCTGCTCGGAGGTCAAGCCTTCAGGAATGGTGATGAGGTGCTGCACCACCTTTCCCTCGACCATCGTCTCCACAACGTCGCGAACGCTGGCCCGTTTGGGAAAGAGGTATTCGCCGGATTTGAGTTCGGTACGCGCCTTGAGCGCAAGAATGCCGCCGAGAAAGACCATCGGGTGCTCGTCGATCACGCCTTCGCGCCGCAACACATCGGCAATCTCGAGAATGCCAAGCCGCGGCGAGATATTGACCACCTTCTCCGCCTCGAGCGGGCCCGGTGCTTCGAAGCGAGTCTTGCCAATTAGGAACGCCGCGCCGCCGGCAATCGTCACTAATACCAGCAAGGTGAAAATGGCATTGCCCACGATGACCATGGGATTTCGCGCCCGCTTGGAGCGGCTAGTCGGGACCGTCACGTGTTCGGGCTCAAGCGCGGCGCGGGGGCTGCGGCGAGTGATGCGTTTGTCGATTGATGAGATGCCAATGCCGTCGGTGGGTTGCGCGGAGATGGGCATGGAATAGGAGTTGGCCGTATCTTGCGCCCTGCGTCTGACTGGGGCGGCCGATACAGTAGTTGGGGTGATCGACTGCCCGGGTGGAAGTGAGGAAGCCGACACGGCCATAATCGGTGCTGACTCTGTCTCCATAGCTAGATCAGGATCAACCGGCCGCTTACTCGGCCCGAGCGGCGGTGGCTGCGGCGGCAGGCCAGAGGCGATTCGATGGGAGGAAACCGTCGGCGGGTCCGCCGCTCGTCGCAGCTCGCTGCCGAAATTAGGAAACCCAACCCCGTTCAGCGGGCTGGCGCCTTGCGGTTGTGTAGGTTGCGGTGGCACCGCGCCCGGCTCTGCCGCCGGCGTGGCGGAGGAAGCGGTCGGAATTGAGGTGTCCGCGTTATCCATGGTTCGGGCGGGCGCAGGAGCGGAAAACGCAACGCGCGGACGCCCCGGCCCACCGCCGTGTCCACCTGGCGGTGTGTCCTGAGAACTCACCGCCCTATCTCCGTGTCAAAACACACCATCACTGCAGCAACACCCACCCGCTCGGCGCATCAGCCCATATACGATGGTTGCAATCTTTTCAGTCTGGGGCCACCGAAATCTGCCCACGACAATTCCCGACCGCCCAACTTAGAAGCAAATGTGGCAAAAGGGAGGGCTTCACTCTCAGTTCGATCTCAGTTGGCTAGCCGCCGAAACACCACCGACGCGTTGGTCCCGCCAAACCCGAACGAATTCGATAGGACGACGTCAATATCTTTCTTTTTTGAGTGGTGCGGCACTAAGTCTATTGGGGTTTCGACCGACGGGTTATCGAGATTAATGGTCGGCGGCACGACGCCATCGCGGAGCGCCAGGATGGCTAAGATCGCTTCCACCGCCCCGGCGGCTCCTAGCAGGTGACCGATGGAGGATTTCGTCGACGACATGCACATGCGCCCGGCCGCATTGCCAACCAGTCGATGCACCGCCTCGAGCTCGAGTTCGTCGCCGAGCGGCGTTGAGGTGCCATGCGCATTGATATAATCGATGTCCGCCGGTGAAATCCCGGCGCGGCGGATGGCGGCATTCATGCACCGCAGCGCGCCATCGCCATCAGGCGCCGGCGCCGATATGTGATAGGCGTCGCCCGAGAGTCCGTAGCCGATCAGCTCGGCGTAAATCTTGGCGCCGCGCCGTTTGGCATGGTCATATTCTTCAAGCACGAGCACGCCGGCGCCCTCGCCCATCACAAAACCGTCGCGATCCTTGTCATAAGGCCGTGACGCGCGTTCCGGCGTGTCGTTGAAGTTGGTCGAGAGCGCGCGCATCGCCGCAAAGCCCACGATCGAAATCCGATTGACTGGCGATTCCGCCCCGCCCGCAACCATAACATCGGCATCGCCAAGCGCGATCATTCGGCCGGCATCGCCGATCGCGTGCGAGCCCGTGGAGCAAGCCGTAACGACGGCGCTGTTAGGACCTTTGAGTCCGAATTCGATCGACACATAGCCAGACGCCAGATTGATGATGCGTCCGGGAATAAAAAACGGAGAAATCCGTCGCGGTCCGCGTTCCTTGAGGATGACCGCGTTGGCCGCGATGCCTTCGACGCCACCAATGCCGGAGCCGATCAAGACTCCGGTTGCGATCTGATCGTCTTGGTTCGTTGGCCGCCAGCCTGCATCATCCAACGCTTGCCGCGCCGCGCACATGCCATAGACGATAAAATCGTCGACCTTGCGCTGCTCCTTCGGTTCCATCCATTGGTCGGGATTGTATGTGCCGTCGGAACCGTCGCCGCGAGGGATCTGGCCCGCGATTTTCGAGGGGATATCGGAGACATCGAATCGCTCGATGCGGCGCAAACCGCTTTGTCCCTCAATCAGTCGCTGCCATGTGGGCTCGACGCCGCATGCCAGCGGCGTCACCATTCCCAGACCTGTGACTACGACGCGTCGCATCTGCGGCTCCAACGCTAGTGGAGCGGATTTGACATTCGCTACCCACCCAACCGCGGGCTCGTGAAGCGAATGTCAAATCCAAAGCTCCACTAGAACGCAATATTTGCTAGTGGTCCTTTGATTCTAACATTCGCAAGCGAGCCTGCCAAACTGCGATACGAATGTTAGAATGGGATCCCTAGGCGGGCCAGATGGCTTGCGCGGATTCAATCCTGGACCGATAGGCCACTGGTAAACTTAGATATTGCTGGTGCTCGAGCAACACAATGATCAACCGTCGCGCGCAAGTGTTGTTATCGAGAACTCGCGGGGGAAATCAGCTTTTTGCGTTCTTTTCGAGGAATTTCACCGCGTCGCCGACGGTGAGGATCGTCTCGGCGGCATCATCGGGGATTTCGCAGCCGAATTCCTCCTCGAATGCCATGACGAGCTCAACGGTATCGAGACTGTCAGCCCCGAGATCATCAATGAAGCTTGCGTTCTCGGTCACCTTGTCGGCTTCAACGCCCAGATGCTCGACGACAATCTTTTTAACCCGCTCGCCGATGTCACTCATCGCTGCACCCTCGTGTCCATTTCAATTGAGCTCGATCGGTCAGCGCCCCCGAGGCGATTTGCAATCGGCCTTGTCTCAGTACGGGCTTGGGTAACCACTCGTGAACCACTGCAAGCCGTGAGCGGAACCCCAGTGATCACTCTGGCCCGTAGTATTTCCCCGCCAAGTCGCGGGTCCGGTTACCATACTTAGCCACCCTTGCCTAGCGTAGGCAAGCGGCCATGGACGGGATCCGCGAACGGCCTTAGCCGTGCTTAAAACATCGCCATTCCGCCATTCACGTGCAGCGTTTGGCCGGTGATATAGGCTGCTTCGTCGGATGCCAGATAGGCGGCAGCGGTGCCAATGTCGCCACCGGTGCCAATCCTGCCAGCCGGCACCCGCGCCAGGATCGCGTCGCGCTGCTTGTCATTGAGCTTGTCGGTCATCGGCGAGGTGATGAAGCCCGGCGCGATGCAATTGGCGGTCACGTTGCGCCTGGCGTATTCCTGCGCGATCGACTTGATCATGCCGATCATGCCGGCCTTGGCGGCAGTGTAATTGACCTGGCCCGGATTGCCGGTGAGCCCGACCACCGAAGTGATGCCGATGATGCGGCCGAAGCGCCGGCGCATCATGCTGCGAACCGCCGCGCGCGCCAGCCGGAACGTGGCGGTCAGGTCGACGGCGATCACCTCATCCCAAGCCTGATCGCTCAGTTGCACGAAGAGATTGTCGCGCGTGATGGCGGCGTTGGCGACGAGGATGTCGAGCTTGCCCATGGCCTCCTCGGACTTCGGCACCAGCGCCTCGACCTGATTCTTGTCGGCGAGGTCGCACGGCAGCACGTGGACACGCTCTCTGAGCTCACCGGCAAGCTGATTGAGCACGTCGCGTCGCGTTCCCGACACCGCAACGGTCGCGCCTTGCTGATGCAGCGCGCGCGCGATCGCGCCGCCGATGCCGCCGGTGGCGCCGGTGACCAGGGCCGTCTTGCCGGTCAGATCGAACATCAAAATCTCCTCGCGCGTTGGCAACGGCGCCTTAGTTCTGCGCCGCCTTGAACGCCGCCACGTCCGTCGGCGTACCGATGGGAGTGCCGGTGGCGCCTTCGACGATCCGCTTGACCAGGCCGGACAACACCTTGCCGGAACCGACCTCATAGAAGGTCGTCACCCCCGCCCCCGCCATGAAGGCGATCGACTCGCGCCAGCGCACATTGCCGGTCACCTGCGCGACCAGGCCCCGCACGATCTGCACAGGATCGGTGGTCGGCTTCGCCAGCACATTGGCGACCAGCGGCACGCCGGGCGGATTGATCGTGACCTTGGCGAGCGCGTCGGCCATCACATCGGCGGCCGGCTGCATCAGCGCCGAATGGAAGGGACCCGACACCGGCAGCATCATCGCGCGCCGCACCCCCCGGGCCTTGGCGATCTCGACCGCCCGCTCGATCGCGCCGCGATGACCGGAGACCACGACCTGGCCGCCGCCGTTGTCATTGGCGGCCTGCACCACCTCGCCCTGTGCAGCTTCCGCCGCGATGGCAGCAGCCTGCTCGAACTCGACGCCGAGCAGCGCCGCCATGGCGCCGACGCCAACCGGCACCGCTTCCTGCATCGCGCGGCCGCGGATGCGCACCAGCCGCACCGCGTCGGCAAGCGCGAGCGCGCCGGTGGCCGCCAGCGCGGAATATTCGCCGACCGAATGGCCGGCGACGAATTGCGCATCGCGTTTGAGGTTCACGCCGGCTTCGGTTTCCAGAACCCGCATGGCCGCGAGCGAGACCGCGACCAGCGCCGGCTGCGCGTTCTCGGTGAGCATGACCCGCTCGGCCGGACCTTCCCACATGATGGTGCTGAGCTTGTGGCCAAGCGCCGCGTCGACTTCCTCGAACACGTGCCGGGCCGCGGCGAAGCTGTCGGCGAGCGCCTTGCCCATGCCGACCGCCTGGCTGCCCTGCCCCGGAAAGACGAACGCGACCGACATTTTCCGCCCCTGAAGTCGCGCCCTAAGACACCGCCGCATTCAGCCTGTCAAGCAGCCGCCGGCGTGATCGTAATGGATGGGAAACCATCCTTCCTAACCCGACAACAACCTTGTCTGACTAGCCTCTAACGATCGGGAAGCAACGACGGATCTTGCCCATGAGCGCCAAGGCTTTGGTCTCCGACGCCGAACTCGCGCGCGCGCGCCGCGATCCGGAATTTCGCCAGCAACTCGTGGCCGGGAATCTCGAGTTCCTGCTCGGCACCATCAACCGGCTTCGCTCCGCGCACACCGATCCCAAAAGCGCCCGTCAGATCCGTGAGGGCGTCGACCTCGCCGTGCAGCTCGCCGAACTTCTGCAGCGGATTGCCAGCCGCCGCCCGGATAGGCTCCGCGCGGGCTGATACATTCTTGATATCCCGAATTCAAGATTCGCACACGCCGTGTTGTGAATTTGCGAGCTCCGGATTAGCGGAGAGTCCACAGCGTTCAGGTTCGCGATCAGCATTGCTCCAATCTCAGCCTGGACGCCACAGTGAGCGCGAGAGCGCATCGCGCGCTTTGCTGGTGGTCAGCATCGGTACGGCAGCGGCAATTACCGGCCGATGCGCGTGACGCGCCGCAGGAACTCGCAAATGAGATCGACCTCGGGACCCATGGCATCGATCCAGCCCATCAAACTGACGGCGCCATGCACCATGCCTTTCCAGAGCCGAAACTCAAGGTCGGCCCCCGCCGATTTAGCGCGCTCCGCTAGACGTTGGGAATCATCGAGCAGCGGATCAAACTCGCATGCCGCGACGTAAAGTGGCGGCAGTTCGGATAGCCGCGCAAGGATCGGAACCGCGAGCGGATTTTGTCGTGCGATCTCGCCTGGCAGATAATCTTTCCAGTATCGCGCCATATCGGCTGTGCCGAGGAAATAAGCGCCGCCGCCATAGGCCCGCTGAGACGACGTCGCAAGGTCCAGTGAATAGGCGCCGTAAAGCAGGGCCGCGCCACGGATCGGACTGGTGCCGCTGTCGCGCAATGCAAGACAGACCGCCAATGCAAGGTTGGCTCCGGATGAATCGCCAATGACGGCTATGCGTTGCGGGTCGATTCCAAGGTCCGATTCCGCCGAAGCAGCCCAGCGGATCGCCGCGATGCAGTCATCTAGGGGTGCGGGAAACGGATGCTCCGGTGCGAGGGCATACTCTACACTCAGGCATCGAACACCTGAGCGCTGCGCGATTTGACGCGCGAAGCCGTCATAGGTTTCCAGTGTGCCGAAGACCCAGCCGCCGCCGTGAAAGAGAACAACTGTGGGTGCCGGCGCGGTGACGCCGGGATCATAGATCCGAACCCGGATGCGGCCGCTTGGCACGTTGATGGTCCGTTCCTCGATATGCGGCAGCGCCGGTGCTCCGGCATTCAAGTAAAATGAAAGGGAAGCATTGATCCGTCGGAGCTCCGCTGGTGCAAGCTGAGCCGGAGGCGGCAACCCCATCAGCCGTGCGTAAATTTGGCGCAAGACCGCACGCAGTTGCGGATCGAGCGGGCGCCATGCCGTCTCAAACTGCGCCAGGAAAGCCGCTGTTTTCGACTGATCTGACTCGGACGCGCCGATCGCCGGTCCTGCATCGGATGGCGAAGCGGCGCCTTGCGCCAGCGCGCCGGTCGCGTCTGCGGCCGTGGGTAATGCAGCAGCACCGACACCCATTGCTTTGATCAGATCGCGACGCGATGCCGTCATTTGCTTCTCCTCGGGAACTCCGGTTGCGGGGAAAATGGGCTCGATGATTCAGGATGGCATGCTTCAAGCTATTCGCCATTCAACAGAGATGATGATGCGTGGAAGGAATTGAGCCGCTGTGAGTATCAGCCTGCTGGCCTGTGCAAAGCAAGCGACCTGCTTGTTGTCGAACGGGACTTATTGAACGTTTGCGCCGCCCCTCTCGGGTATTGGTGTATGATTTGTTCAGACATTCCCCTACCGGTTAATAGAGGCGGCGATGGCGATCCAAATACTCACAAGTCACAATTTTCTGCGCGTTGCTATCGTCTCTGCGGCCATGGCGGTCGGGGGAGTCGCGCTTGCGGCCGAGTATGAACTGGTGTCGACCGTGGTCCTCAG
>Ga0126315_10000910_pt1 | contig 10843 bp, 10 predicted proteins | sample Plot106_FD_92534 | JGI IMG/M metagenome (GOLD analysis project Ga0126315, IMG submission 92534) | Serpentine soil microbial communities from UC McLaughlin Reserve, CA, USA - Plot106 | ecosystem: Environmental > Terrestrial > Soil > Grasslands | place: USA: UC McLaughlin Reserve, Lake County...
GTCGGCGGCCAGCGTCCGCAGGTATGCGCCTCGGTAACCCGCGCGGACGACGTCGCGGTAGAACGACTCGGGCGCCGAGGCCATCGCCTTCGGCGTCGGGAACGCTCGGCCGAAGCCTCCGACGGATTCCTCCCCGAGCTCGCCGACCAGGGCTCCGACCATCCTCACCGTCGCCGACCACGCGCAGTTCGTCGTGCAGATCGTCTTGACGACGTCCTCGAAGACGGTTGGGCTCCGGAGCATCCGACCCGCGCCCCTGGTGACCCACGCGAGCTCGGGATCGGCCGCGGCGACCGCGTACAGCGCGGAGAGGTCCTCGTCGAGGTTGAGCATGCGGGCGACGACCTCGCGAACCGCTTGCTGAACGCCCCGGCTTGGCCTGGGGCCGAGGAAGCCGACCTGCGCCTTGCCGCCGCGGCCTTCCCGGATCTCGATCGTGCGCGGCTTCGCGCGGGGAACGGGGATCGTGACGGTGAGGACGCGAGCGTCCTCGTCCAGCTGGGACGGCGGCAGCGACGCCACGCCGTGCGAGACGAGCGTCCGCCAGAGCTCGACGGGCTCCCCCGCCGGGCCTCGGAGTGCGATCTCCATCTGCACGAGCTTAGAGTCGCCGAATGGTCGTGCTCGGTGTCGACGTCGGCGGCACGTTCACCGATGCCGTGCTGGTCGGCGACGGCGAGCTGCGGACGGCGAAGGTGCGTACCGCCGCGCAACAGGAGGAAGCCGTGCTCGCGGCGGTGCGTGGCGTCGGCGTCGCAACGATCGACCGCTTCACGCACGGCACCACCGTGGCGACGAACGCGCTGCTCGAGCGGAAGGGCGCGCGGACGGCGTTCGTGGCGACGGCAGGGTTCGAGCACATGCTCCACCTCCGCCGGCAGAACCGCGCCCATCTCTACCGACTCTGCTCGGCGCACGCCGAGCCGCTCGTTCCGATCGAGCGCTGCTTCGGCGTGCGCGAGCGTCTCGGCCCGGACGGCGTCGTCGAGCCGCTCGACCTCGCCTCACTCGCTGAGGTCGAGGCCGATGCCGTCGCCGTCTGCCTCCTGTTCGCCTTCCGCGACCCGGGGCACGAACGGGCCGTCGCCGAGGAGGTGCGGCGGAGGCTGCCGCGGGCGCACGTCGTCGCGTCGCACGAGGTGGCGCCCGAGTTTCGCGAGTACGAACGCGCGTCCACCGTCGCGGCGGACGCCTACCTGGGGCCGGTCGTTGCCGCCTACCTTCGCTCGCTGCAGGGAGCGTGCGAAGAGGCGGGGCTCGTCGAGCCGCTCGTCATGCGCTCGTCGGGAGGCGTGGCCACCGTGGACGAGGTGGCGGCGCACGCGTCGTGGGCTCTCCTCTCGGGACCTGCCGGCGGCGTCGTCGGTGCTGCCCGGATCGCAGCCGCGGCTGGGTTCGCGGACGCCCTCTCCTTCGACATGGGCGGGACGTCGACGGACGTCTGTCTGATCCGCGGTGGCGCGGCCGAGCGCTCGACGGAGCGGTCGATCGCCGGGCTGCCGATCAGGCTCCCCAGCCTCGACGTGCACACCGTCGGGGCGGGAGGCGGTTCCCTCGCTTGGGTGGACTCAGGCGGCGCGTTGCGCGTCGGCCCCGAGAGCGCCGGCGCCGAGCCCGGGCCTGCGTGCTACGGGCTCGGCGGCCGGAGGCCGACCGTTACCGACGCAAACCTGCTGCTCGGCCGCCTTCCATCGACGCTCGCGGACGGGCTCGAGCTCGACGCCGCCGCCGCTGAGGAGGCATTGGCCGGCGTCGAGCCGGCCGACGTGATCAGCGTCGTCAACGCGGAGATGCTCCGCGCGCTGCGCGTCGTGTCGGTCGAGCGCGGTCGGGATCCGCGCGACCTCGCGCTGATCGCGTTCGGCGGGGCGGGACCGCTTCATGCCTGCGAGCTCGCCGACGAGCTCGGGATCGAGACCGTGCTCGTGCCCGAGGCGGCGGGCGTGCTCTCCGCGCTCGGGCTCGCCGTCAGCGACGAGCGGCGCGATTACGTTCGGAGCGAGGTGCGGCCGCTGCGCGAGGTGGGAGAGCTGCCGGAGCAGGGCGAGGCGGATCTCCGCTACCGCGGTCAGTCCTTCGAGCTCGCGGTGCCGCTCGGCCCCAACCTCGAGGAGCGTTTCCACCGGCTCCACGAGGAGCGCTACGGCTACGCGGACCGCGGCCGCGAGCTCGAGCTCGTCGCCGTTCGCACGGCGGAGGTCACGCCCGGCCCCGCAGTGACGCTTCGCGCAAACCCGCGAGCAGAAGCGCGCGGCCCAGCGTTGATCGAGCTCGAGGGCGCCACCTGCTGGATCCCCCCTGGGTGGGTGGGGGTTAGGGATGGTGCCGCGTGGACGGTGACGAAGGCGTGACGAGACGGTGAAAATCGACCTCCAGGTGCTCGGGCACGCGCTCCGCGCCGTTGCCGAGGAGATGGGCGCCGCGCTCGTCCGATCCGCCTTCTCCGCGAACATCAAGGAACGCCGCGACTGCTCCACGGCCCTCTTCGACGAACGCGGGCGGATGGTCGCCCAGGCCGAGCACATCCCCGTCCACCTCGGAGCCATGCCCGATGCCGTCGCCGCGGTGATGGAGCGCGCGCCCGGGCGCAGCGACGTCTACGTCCTCAACGACCCGTTCGCGGGCGGCACTCACCTGCCGGACATCACACTGGTCTCGCGAACCGAGCTCGGCTTCGCCGTCACGCGCGCCCACCACGCCGACGTCGGCGGGAGCGAGCCGGGGAGCATGCCCGCGTTCTCGCGCACACTCGCGGAAGAGGGTCTCGTGATCGCGCCGACGCGCGTCGAGCCCGGCACCCTCGAACGCCTCGCGGAGAAGACGCGTGCACCCGACGAGCGGCTCGGCGACTTCCGTGCCCAGCTCGCCGCTCACCGCCTCGCCGACGATCGCGTCGCCGACCTCTGCGCCGGCCACGGCGCCGAACGCATGCGCGACGCGGTGGACGAGTTGCTCGCGTACTCGGAGCGGGTCGTTCGAGCCGCGCTGACGCGGCTTCCCGACGGACGGTTCGAGGCGGCCGATGTCCTCGAAGCGCCCGAGGGAGAGCTCGAGCTGCGTGTCGCGGTCACGATCGACGGCGAGGAGCTCGACGTCGACTTCACCGGCACGGCGCCGCAGCACGACGGCAACCTCAACTGCCCCCTGTCCGTGACGAGGTCGGCGACGTACTTCGTCGTCCGCTGCCTCACCGATCCGGACGTGCCCGCTTCGGCGGGCGCCTTTGCACCCGTGCGGATCACCGCAATGCCGGGCTCGCTGCTCAACGCGAAGCCCGGCGCGGCCGTCGCAGGCGGCAACGTCGAGACCTCCTGCCGGATCGTCGACGTCCTCTTCGCCGCCTTCGGTCAGGCGAACCCCGTGCCGGCGCAGGGGCAGGGGACGATGAACAACCTGACGCTCGGCAGCGAGCGCTTCACGTACTACGAGACGCTCGGCGGCGGCCAGGGCGCATGCCCGTACGCCGACGGGCCTTCAGGCGTGCACGTGACGATGTCGAACACGCTCACGACGCCGGTCGAGGCGCTCGAGCTGGCGTACCCGCTGCGCGTCCGCCGCCACGAGCTCCGGCTCGGTTCGGGCGGTGCCGGTCGCCATCGAGGCGGTGACGGAATCATCCGGGAGCTCGAGGCGCTCGAGTCGTGCCGCGCCTCGATCCTCAGCGAGCGCCGTGCGCGTGCTCCCGCCGGCGCCGAGGGCGGCGCCCCCGGCGCGCTCGGACGGAACCTGCTGAACGGCCGCGAGTTGCCGTCGAAGACATCGGTAGACCTCACGCCGGGCGACGTGCTGCGGGTGGAAACGCCCGGCGGAGGCGGCTTCGGGCCTGGGTAGTCTGACGCTATGCCCGTCGTCGAGGCTCAGGATCTCCATCGCACCTACCGCACGTCGACCGGGACGCTCCGCCGCAAGTGGATGGACGTCGAGGCCGTCCGCGGCGTCACGTTCGGGATCGAGCGCGGCGAGCTCTTCGGCCTGCTCGGCCCGAACGGCGCCGGCAAGACGACGACGATCAAGATGCTGATCACGCTGCTGCTCCCGACGAGCGGGACGGCCCGCGTCCTCGGCTACGACGTCGTCAAGGACCCGCGCGAGGTCCGGAAGCGGATCGGCTACGTCTTCGGCGGCGAGCGCGGCGTCTACGAGCGCCTCTCGGGCTACGACAACCTCCGCTATTTCGCGGAGCTCTACGGCGTCCCGCCGAAGGAGATTCGACCGCGGATCGAGTCGCTGCTCGAGCTGGTCGGGCTCAAGGGCCGTGAGCAGGAGCGAACGGAGGGCTACTCGCGCGGGATGAAGCAGCGGCTGCACATCGCGCGCGGCCTCCTCCACGACCCGCCGGTGGTCTTCCTCGACGAGCCGACGATCGGGCTCGACCCGGTCGGTGCTCGCGAGCTGCGTGCCACGATCGCCTCCCTCGCCGACGCCGGGAAGACGATCCTGCTGACGACGCACTACATGTTCGAGGCAGACGCCCTCTGCGACCGGATCGCGGTGATCACGCGCGGCGAGATCGTCGCCGAGGGCACCCCCGCCGACCTCAAGCGCACCGTGGCCGCCGGGACCGTCGTCGAGGTCGAGGTGTTCGGCGTGCCTGACGGGCTGGTCGAGCGAGTGCGCGACCTCGAGGGAGTTACGTCGGTGTCGGTCGAGGAGCGCGAGCAGGCGCAGGTCCTCCTCGTGCAGACGCCCACCGACGTCGAGCTGACGCACACGATCCTCGGGACGCTCGACGGCGCGAACGTCGGTCGGATCTCCCGCCGCGAGCCGACGCTCGAGGACGCGTACGTCGCGCTCGTCTCCGGCGAGTGAAGGCGCTTCGGCTGCTCGCGGTCGGCTGGTACTACCAGTTCAAGATGATCTCCCGCTCGCCGTTCGAAGGCATCGGCCAGGTCCTCTACCCGCTGTTCTTCGCGACCGTCGCCTTCTTCATCTTCAGGGCGAGCGAGAGCCCGAGGACGCTCCTCTACGCCGCCCTCGGATCGGCCGTGATGGGAATGTGGTCGGCGACGAGCACGACGGCAGGCAACGCCATGCAGCGCGAGCGCTGGCACGGCACGCTCGAATCGCTCGTCGCGACTCCACCGCACTTCGGGCTCGTCCTGCTCCCGATCACCCTCGCGATGGCGACGATCGGGATCTACTGCCTCGTCGCGACGCTCGCACTCGGGCGGTTCGTCTTCGGGATCGACCTGACGGTCGAGCACCCGCTCGTCTTCGCGCTCGCCATCGTGGCGGCCGTGACCTCGTTCGGCGCGCTCGGCTTCCTGTTCGCGGTCTCCTTCGTCCGCTTCCGCGCGGCGTGGGCGCTCGGCAACCTCTTCGAGTATCCCGTCTGGCTGATCGGCGGCTTCCTCGTCCCGCTCGTCCTCCTCCCCGAGTGGGTGCGACCGATCTCCTGGGTGCTGGCGCCTACCTGGGGGATGAGCGCGATCCGGGAAGCCGCCCTCGGCGGCTCGCCGCTTCCCGACCTGCTCCTCTGCCTTGCGCTCGGCGGCGTCTACGTCGGACTCGGGCTCGCCATGCTCGAGCGGGTGCTCGGCGCGGCGCGGAAGCGCGGGGCGCTCTCGCTGTCATGACATCCCTACGGATCTTCGCGATCGGTGGCCTGATCAGCTACCGCGCGCTCTTCTACTGGCTGACCTTCTGGATCTTCGTGCCTAGTCTCGTCGTCGCGCCGGTGTTCCAGATCCTGCTCTTCGCCTACATCGGACGGTCGGCGGAGCTGCAGTCAGACGAGTTCTACGTCGTCGGGAACGCGATCCAGTACGCCGCGATCCCCGCCCTCTTCGCGATGAGCCAGCTCGTCGCCGGCGAGAAGTTCCAGAACACCTTGGGCGCCATCCTCGTCAGCCCGGCGCCGCGGCTGCCGCTCTTCTTCGGCCGTGCCGTTCCGGTGGTCGCGAACAGCGTGTTCGTCGCCGCTTTTGCGCTCACGGCGGGCTCGCTGATCCTCGGCATCGACATCCCGCTCACTTCGATCCCCGCGCTCGCGCTCGTGATCGTCGTCGCCGCCGTCTCCTGCACGGGGCTCGGGCTGATCAACGCCGCGCTCGGCCTGAGGATCAGAGAGAACGCCGTGCTCTCGAACGCGATCTTCGGCTTCCTGCTCATCTTCACGGGCGCGAACATCCCGCTTTCGGAGCTACCGGACTGGATGCGCGCCGTGTCGGAGGTGATCCCATTCACGCACTCGATCCAGGCCGCGCGGGAGCTCGCCGACGGTGCGGCGCTCGGCTCGGTGATCGACCTCGTTGGAGCGGAGCTCCTCCTCGCCGGCGCCTACTCCTCCGCGGGCTACCTGCTGCTGCGGTTCCTCGAGGGGCAGGGCCGCCGCCATGCGACCCTGGAGCGGTCGTGACGGGCCGCACGCTCCGCCTCATCTGGATTGGTTGGAAGTTCCACGTGAAGAGCCTGACTCTGTCGGCGTTCTTCATCCTCACCTCCGTCCTGCAGCCGATCATCTTCGCGTCCGTCGCCTACCTGATGTTCGACGTGGGCGCGCGCGAAGGGACGCTCCTCTACGTCGCGCTCGGCGCGGGGATGATGGGCATCTGGTCGTCGACGCTGTTCGGCTCGGGCGGGGCGATCCAGTGGCAGCGCTGGCAGGGCACGCTCGAGTACTGCATCGCGGTCCCGCCGCCGTTCCTGCTCGTGATCGTGCCGCTCACCCTGGCAACCGCCACGATCGGCCTCTACTCGCTGATCGCGACGCTGCTCTGGGGGAAGCTCTTCTTCGACGTGCCGTTCGACGTCGCCAATCCTGTGGCGTTCGTCGTGGCGCTTCCCGTGACGGTCGTCGGGCTCGGCCTGCTCGGGTTGATCCTCGCCTCGACGTTCATCATGTACCGGAACGCGAACGCGCTCTCGAACCTCCTCGAGTACCCGGTCTGGCTGGTCACGGGCCTGCTCGTGTCGCTGTCTCTGCTGCCCGGGTGGGTCGGGCCGATCTCCTGGGTGCTCGCGCCGACGTGGGGCGTGAACGCGCTCCGAGAGGCCGCGATCGCGGGCAACCCGTGGCCCGAGATCGGGATGTGCCTCGCGCTCGGCGCCGTCTACCTCGTGATCGGTCACTTCGCGCTGCAGCAGTTCGAGCGGCTGGCGCGCGAGCGCGCCACGCTTTCACTCACATGAGACGTCGCTTGCGATGTCTCTTTCAGGCCGTGCGGGCTTTGCCCGCTCGGCCGCCGGAAATGACCGGTCGACACGATCGAAGATCGCGAGGCCGGCTCTGACGAACCTGCGCGTGTTCTTCATCGGCGGGTACCTCTCGTACCGCGCGCTCTTCAACTGGATGCACTGGTCGTACTACATCCCGACCATGCTCGGCGCGCCCATCTTCCAGGTGCTCTTCTTCGCCTACATCGGCCGGTACGCGCAGGTCCGGAACGACGAGTTCTTCGTCGTCGGCAACGCCGTGCAGCTCTCGGCTATGGCCGGCATCTACGGGATGGCGATGACCGTCGGCGGCGAGCGCTGGACGCAGACGCTGTCGCCGCTGATGGCGACGCCCGCGAACCGGCTGCCTCTCTTCCTCGGGCGGTCGCTGCCGCTGATCGCGAACGGAATCATCACGTCCGCGTTCGCGTTCGGCGTCGGCTGGCTGCTGCTCGACGTCGACATCGCCGCCTCGCAACTGCCGGCGCTCGCGGTCGTGATCGCGGCGAGCGCATTCGCCTGCACGTCGCTCGGACTCGTCGTCGGCGCACTGGGGCTTCGCGTGCGGGACGTCTTCTTCCTCGCGAACTTCGTCGTCTACTCGCTCGTGCTCTTCTGCGGCGTGAACATCCCGCTCGAGTCGCTGCCGAACTGGATGGAGGAGGTCGCGCGCGTGCTCCCGCTCACGCACGGGATCGAGGCGGCGCGCGCGATCGCCGACGGCGCGTCACTCTCAGACGTCGGCTCCCTCGTCTGGACGGAGCTCGGGATCGGGGCCTGCTACGCCGCGGCCGCCTTCGGGCTCTTCAAGCTGTTCGAGCTGGAGGGCCGCCGCCGCGCAAGCTTCGAGACGATCTAAGACCCCTACAGCTGCTGCCTGACACCGGGCTCGACGGCGGCCGGCGCCACGGCCGCGCCGCCCGAGCGGCAGCACCGCTCGCCGGCCGTAGCCATCAAGACGCGAGGACCTGCGGCGAACTCACCTTGATGTGGGTGAGCGCCCACTTCATCTGCAGATCCGTCTCGCGCTGCAGTTCCTTGGCGAGCTCGAGGAGCTCCTTGTCCCGAACCGCCATCGCACCCTGCCTGACGATCACCCACGCGATCAGCGTCTCGTGCGCGGCCAGGTAGAGCTCGCGGAGGTCGCGGAGGAGGACGACGCCTGAGACGGGCCGCCGCCCGAGTCCCGCGGAGCTCCGCCGGCGAACGGCCTCCATCACGCTGTCCCACAGGCCCGGCGCGTCATCCTCGGAAACCGAGCTGCCGTACCGGTCTGCGATGGGGCCGAGGAGCTCCGCGTGTCGCTCGCATTGCATCGAGAACGTGCGCGACTGGTGGTAGACGTCGTGGTCGGCAGCATGGCGCTCGCCGATCTTGCGGAAGTCGCCGGCAAGGTCGAGCTCGGCCTCGTGCAGACGCTTGAGCGCCGGGCCGAGCTTCATGCGCGCTCCACCCGGACTGCCGCGGTCTTGTAGATCGGCTGCTTCGACGCCGGATCCCAGAGCGTGATCGTGAGCTCGTTCGCCGCTCGGTCGTGGCCGTTGCGGCCGTCGCGATCCCAGTAGCCGTAGTGGAAGGGGATGAAGACGACGCCCTCTCGCATGCCCGTCACGCGCGCGGGCCCCTCGACTCGGCCGCGCGGAGATTCGACTCGCACGACGTCCCCGTCGCTGATGCCCAACCGCTCGGCGTCGGCCTGCGCCAGTTCGACCCAGACATCCGGCGCGGCTCCCTGCAGCTGCGGCGCCCGGCCCGTCTTGGTGCGGGTGTGGAAGTGGTAGACGGTGCGGCCGGTGTTGAGGCGGAGCGGGTAGTCGTCCCCCGGCTCCTCCGGCGAGGGAATGTACGGCGCCGGCTTCAGGATCGCCCGGCCGGCCGCGTTCAGCGCCTTGAACTCGACCTCGCTGAACGTGACCCCGGTCGTCAGCTCGTGGCCAAAGTCCTCGCAGTACGCGGGATCCGTCGGGAACTCCCCCTCCGTGTAGAGCCGCTCCCCGCCCCACTGGATGCCGCTGCCGCCGCGCAGCGCGTCGTAACTGATCTGCGAGTAGTCGCACGGCCGGCCGCGCGAGCACTCCCGCCACGCATTGAAGACCTCCTCCGGCGTGCGCCACTTGAGCAGCGGCTGTCCGTCCTTGTCCTCGAGGCCGAGCCGGTCGGCGAAGTCGAGGAAGATCTCGCGGTCCGACCGAGCCTCGCCGGGGGGCTCGACGGCCTGCTCCGAGAGGTGGACGGTCCGGTCGGCGTTCGTGAACGTGCCGGTCTTCTCGCCCCAGAGCGCCGTTGGGAGGACGACGTCCGCGAGCTCCCCGGTCTCCGTCAGGAAGGCATCGGAGACGACGACGAAAAGCCGGTCCTGCGCGAGGATCGAGCGAATCCGGTCGAGCTCGGGCAGCGAGACAGCGGGGTTCGTCCCGATGATCCAGAGGAACGAGATCGAGCCCTGCTCCGCGTAGCGGAAGATCTGCATCGCGTGCGTCGGCGGCCCGTAGTGCGGGATCTGCAGCGGGTCGACGTTCCACAGCCGCGCGAGCTCCTGGACGTGCTGCTCGTCCTGCCAGTTGCGGAAGCCCGGAAATCGCCGTTGCAGCCCGTCTCGCGCGTGTTCTGCGCCGTCGGCTGGCCGTTCATCTGGAGGATCCCGCAGCCCGGCCGGCCGATCATCCCGCGTAGCAGGTTGATGTTGTTCACCTGGCAGGCCGCGGCGGTCGCCTGGTTCGACTGGTAGACGCCCTGCAGGACGAAGGACAGCAGCCGCTCGGCGCTGCCCAGGACCTCGGCCGCGGCGCGGATGCGGCTGGGGTCGACGCCGCAGATCTCCCCTGCGTGCTCCGGCGTGTACGGCTGCACGGTCTTGACGAGGCCTTCGAACCCGACGGTGTGCGCATCGACCCACTGCTGCTCGATCCAGCCGTTCTCGACGAGCTCCCGGATCAGCGCGTTGAGCATCGCGACGTTCGTTCCGTTGCGGATCGCGAGGTGAACGTCCGCTTCGCGCGCGGCCTGCGTCGGCCGAGGGTCGATCACGACGAGCCGCGGCCGGTCCGGCCCGTGAAGGCGGTCGAGCATCCGCGACCAGGTGACCGTCTGCGTCTCCGCGATGTTGATCCCGACGTGGAAGAGCGTGTCGCAGTGGTCGATGTCGGCGAACGTTCCGGGCTGACCGTCGCAGCCGAAGGTCTCCTTGAGAGACTGGCCCGCAGTCGCCGTGCAGAGGCGCGTGTTGCCGTCGACGTGGTTTGTGCCGATCCCGCCGCGCGCGAGGACGGCGAGCGTGTAGTAGTCCTCGATGAACAGCTGGCCCGTGGTGTAGAAGCCGACGCCGCCCGGCCCGGTGTCGTCCAGCACGCTTCGCGCGCGCTCGACGACGGCTGCCATCGCCGTGTCCCAGTCCGTCTCCTCGAGGGCGCCGTTCCGGCGCACGAGCGGTCTCGTCAGGCGGTCCGCCGAGTTGTTCGCCTGCCAGCCGTAGAGGCCCTTCGGCCCGAGGCGCCCGTGGTTGACCCGATCGGCCTCTTGGCCGCGCGCGCCGACGATCCGTCCGTCGGCGACACCGATGTCCAGTGCGCAGCCGTTCGAGCAGAGGACGCACGCGGACTGCACCCACCGCTCGGGCTCGCGCTCTACGTGCTGGTCGGCACGGTTGGGCCAGTCGCTGTCGGCGGCGAAGGGCGTCCGCTCGCCCCAC
>Ga0126315_10000912_pt1 | contig 10834 bp, 10 predicted proteins | sample Plot106_FD_92534 | JGI IMG/M metagenome (GOLD analysis project Ga0126315, IMG submission 92534) | Serpentine soil microbial communities from UC McLaughlin Reserve, CA, USA - Plot106 | ecosystem: Environmental > Terrestrial > Soil > Grasslands | place: USA: UC McLaughlin Reserve, Lake County...
ACATAACCATTCAATAATTCATGCACTTTCTGCCTGATTTTCGCGAACAGGAACTGACGCTGCATCACTCCCCCGCCCAGGATGATTTTTTTGGGAGATAAGATAAGGATGTAATTCATCAAGGCAGAGGCGATGTAAACTGCTTCGATATCCCAGAATGCATCATTCTCGGGGACGTTTGCTCCCGTTAAACCGAGCCGTTGCTCGATCGCAGGCCCGCTGGCGAGGCCCTCGAAGCAATCGCCGTGGAAGGGACAACTTCCATTAAACGGATCTAGTTCGCGGTTGTGAGGGATGCGGACATGTCCCATTTCAGGAGTGAGCAGACCCAGTAACGGCTTTCCATCCTTCATATACCCGCCGCCGATACCGGTTCCGATTGTGAGATATAAGGATGGATCAAATCCTTTGCTTGCCCCCCAGACAGATTCCCCAAGCCCCGCAGCATTGACATCCGTATCGATAACGATCGGCACATCCAGGCCGCGTTGTAGCGTACCGCGCACGTCGGTGTTGCTCCAATGAGGTTTAGGCGTGGAGGCGATAAACCCGTACGTTGATGACTCTGGATTCATATCCAGCGGGCCGAAGGAGCCGACACCGATGGCATTGATCTTTCCCGAAGAGACGAATGGCTGGAAGAATTCAATGGCTTTTCCCAGAGTTTCCTCCGGTGTTGTGGTCGAAAAGCGGACTTCTTCGACGGTATAACCCGGTCCGCTGGCAACCACACAGATAAACTTTGTCCCACCTGCTTCGATGCCACCGTAGAGTTGAGAAATATTCATAGATTATTTTCAGATTGATTCCACGCGCATTTTCATTCCACGTTTTGACCTGAGTGTGGCTTCGGGCTTGAGCGCGATAGTTTGGTTAGGAACCAGTCTAAGGCGGAATCGTTGAAGCGCCCTTGTCAGAATCAACTGCTTTCCATCAATGCAAAATTATTTCCAATGCATAGGTGAGGTCCTTCCCCAAACGGGGAATAGACATGACGCGGTCGGCTGGCAATATTTTCAGGCATAAAGCGCTGCGGATCAAATCGTTCGGGATCCGGCCAGTAATTGGGAAGAGGCAATCCGCGCGGCCCAGGGATGGATTTTAGCTGGGTATGAGTTGGCAGCGCCATAATCAAGGAATGAGAACCAACTATTTACTTCTTCAATGAAATTCCCAGGTGATTGGCTACAGCTCTTTCGCGCCCGGGAATGTTTTCATCCACAGGCGTGTTTAGAATAAAAGGAAGCCTATCGACGTCTTCTACCACCATCGTAGAAGAACCACCACCATCGAAACTCATACCCATATATACGCTATAAGAGATCAATAGATTAGCCAACTCACTATACGTCGCGCCTTCACTGGCTTCGCGGCCATCGATCACGACCAAATATAGCCAGCGACCGTTTTGATTTACGCCGACGGCTGTGCGTGGGTGTAATTGTTGCGCGTCCAAACCCGCGACCTTTTTACCCTTGGAAACCAACATGCGTTCCCCGGAAATGGCGTTATATACTTTGCCTTTTGGTTGGTCAAATGTGATCTCGTTACGCTGATTAATATACAAGACAGGATGCCCTGGTGGCTTCACCGAATACACCTTGCCACGTGAGGCCGCGTAACCTGCAAGCCTGACTGGGTCACCTCCATCAGGACAATAATTCTGTGGTGGGTAATCCAATGGATCCAGATAGTGGAATTCATCTCCATTGATGGCAATCTGCATATCATGATTATGCAGGAATTGAGAGGTTGTACGCGTGCATAACTGTGGTACGCTGTCGCGCAGCGGAGGCGTGACCAGGAAACGCAGTCCATCGGAGCGCATGTCAATTTCCAGGATATGCGATATCATTCTGCGGGGACTGGTGCGCACGTTCCGATAATAAGTAACTCCGCTGAATACTTTTTGCGTGATCGAAGCGGGAGTCTTGCCCTGGTTCACGAGAAAGCTGCTGGATGCCCAGGCAGTCCACCCATCCACGCGGCGGACGCGAATCCAACTTTGATCTGGATTAGCGCTCAGTGCCTCCACCACCTCATCCTTGTTCAGATAGCCTATTGCCTTGAAGGTTGTTCCGGGCCCTTCACGCACATTCAGTCTGCCTGTGACGCGGTACCAATTCCCTGTAACTTGATCAGGAGGTGGTTCATTCGGATCTGGAGGAGGGGTCGGCTGGACAAGGACCAAATATCTAGCCGAAGACCAACCTGTCAACCCATCACTTCGGCGGATCTGTCTCCAAGTACCATCCGCGTTGACTCCAATGGCTGTGACAACTTCATTGAACTCAATAAAACCAAGCGATGCAAACTCTGTTCCGGGGCCTTCGCGGACGTGAAGCCGGCTTGCCGTGACCCGGTATTTATCTCCTATGGGGGGTGGAGGCGGCGGAGGTGTAGTGGTGATTTTATCGAGGTACGTACTCGAGCTCCAGCCGCTTAATCCATCGGTGAGGCGACGGACCCGTATCCAACTTTGATCCGCATTAAATTCAAGTGCTTCGACAATATCGTTCCTTCGTAAAAAGCCAATTGCTTTGAAATTCGTGCCCGGTCCTTCGCGGACGTACAAAGTTCCCGCGGTGACGCGGTACCGTTCACCAGTCGGCGGAGGGGGTGGTGGCGGAGGTGGAGCGCCAAGGCGGACAAGGTATGCACTCGAGGCCCAACCGGTCAAACCATCACTGAGACGGCGGACTCGCAGCCAACTCCCATCTGAATTCGCTTCAAGTGCTTCGACAATTTCATTTCTTCGTAAAAAGCCAATTGTTTTGAAATTTGTGCCCGGTCCTTCACGCACGTTCAATGTCCCCGCATTGACGCGGTACTGGTTCCCGGCCGGGTCGGGAGGAATGGGGTCTTCGGGCACAGGAACTCCAAAACGCTGGGCGAATGCTTCTGCATCGCCATTGAAATAGTTCAGGTCGATTTCCAGGCTTTCTACCCCAAAGTACGGACCATCTCCACTGGCCGTAAATTGCCAAAACAGCCATTCATTTGCTGCCCAAGGCTTGGGAACCAAGGGTTGGGCTACCCCATAATTCGCGATCCATAAAGGATAGCGATGGAAATATTCCAGCTCGTTTGGCTGGTTGAGTGGCGCATTATTGATCCAGTAGTGAAAAGCGGTATAAATGCCAATTTCCTTTGGACCCATCAACGCTCTGAGTCGATCCAGGAACGACTTCCAATGCTGCCACCCTGTGAATGGACCGCCATAAGCTTCTTCGAGATCAAGGAAAAGAGGCAGTTCACCCCGATCATCATTCAAATGGTTGAACCACAATTCGGCTTGTTGTCTGGGGTCCGCGCGGCTATCATAGAACCAGTAGGAACCCCGCGGCAGGCCAGCTTCTTTTGCTCTGCGCCAGTTATTATTAAAATCCGAATCAACCCATAGATTTTGCCCTGCTCGGATAATGACGAAATCCGTGGTCAGGTTCATCCGCACGAAATTGATTTCCTGCGGCGTACCGGGATCATCCTGATAAAAACTTACATCCGGACCAATGATTTGTCTCACTCCAACCTCCTTAAGGAATCGCCTTATGAAATTGTACCAGTTATTAAGAATCACTTGGAAAGCTACATTATAAGATTCATTCCATGGAAAACCGTAATTGGTTGTTGACAAACGCTTTTTCCGAGCTTAATATTGTCATTTCAATTCCAGCCTAGAGGCAAAGCATCCATGAAACTTCAATACAAAGAACTGGACAATGGCATTCGACTGATTAAGCTTACCGGCAAATTGGACATGTATGGGGTAAACCGTATTGACGTCGAATTCATCCGATGCTGCGCAGGAGACAATCTCCGTGTACTGGTGGACTTATCTGGGGTGAATTACATGTCCTCGATTGGGTTCCCCATGCTGATCAACTCGGCCAAATCAGTTGCCAGCCGCGGCGGGAAAATGGCTCTGCTCAACCCCCAGCGCAACGTTGCGGAAGTGTTGGAGTTGACCGGTATTCCGCTGATTATCCCTATCTACTCCGATCTTGAGTCAGCGAAAAGGGGAGTACTGGCTGCTTAGATATTGATAGCGGAGCCTCAAAAATGACCACAGATTTCACAAAAAGGGCTAGAATGAAATGGCTTGGATCAAATCGGACGTTCGGACAATTCTTTTAATTTCAGTTGGATAGTGATATATGAGACTTGAATTCAATGAACTGGAAAATGGCATCCGCCTGATCAAGCTTATCGGCGCGTTGGACTTAAGTGGAACCTATAGTATAGAAGTCGAATTTGTCCGCCAGTGCGCCGGAGAAGGTGTCCATGTGCTTGTGGACTTATCCGAAGTGGATTACGTCTCTTCGATCGGGGTCCAAATGCTGATCAATGCAGCCAATTCAATTGCCAGCCGCGGCGGGAAAATGGCTCTGTTCAGCCCTCAACCAAGCGTTTTGGACGTGCTGGATTTGACAGGAATCTTACATGTCATCGCGATTTATTCTGATCTTGAATCTGCGGAGGCGGGTGTTTTAGCAAAGTAATTGGCAGATAGGCACCAAACACAACAGTAAATGTACAAAGGGGTAAGTTAGAGCAAGCTTGTGGTGTCCTGAACTATAGCCAATGAAAGTCCGTATGATGGAGAAACAAAATGTACACCGCACTTTTTTTTATCCTAATAGGCATAGTCCTATATGGGTTACTCAAAACGACTGAAAAAGTCCTCGCGATTCGACAAAGCCAAAGAGAAAAAGGCAAAAAGCCAATCGTTTATCTTTAGCTGTCCCAAAGTTCGATCGAGTAGAAAAGGCTTCGGAACCTAACATTCCGAAGCCTTTTTATGTCTCGTACCACACTCCTCTTTCCCTAGGGATGGTAGACAGGGATCCGCGCGATCGATTTCTTGAACAAACTTATAGCCACAAATCCGTGCTCAGATATTTCAAGCCCGAGTCACTCAGGAGAACCGCAATCGTTTTGCCGCGGCAGGTTCAATAATGTAGCATAAAATATCCGGATTATATTCTTTGCGCGCCGCGGAACATCCTCCAAACGAACTGCCTATACCAACAAAATCAAGGCCTTCATCATGCGCGCCCGTTCCATCGAATTGCCTTTGGACATAATTGCCACAAAAGGATATCCTTTTACAGCGCAAACCATCGAGAGGCCTGTTCCTGTGTTGCCGCTTGTCAATTCGACGACTGTCTGTCCTGGCTGAAGTCTTCCATCGGCTTCCTCGATCATTTGGAATGCGATGCGGTCCTTCTCGGAAAAGCCAGGGTTGAGATATTCCAATTTGGCAAGGATGCGGCCCTCAAGTCCGTGTGTGAGGCGGGAGAGCTCCACGAGCGGAGTATTACCAATCGCTCCAAGAACCGAACGGAGCACTGTGTCTTGTCGTTGTGAAGCCATGAAGCCTCGTTAACTCAGTTGCTTTTTCATGTGCGCGACAGGAAGTGTTGTTCCATCCGCCATGGGAATGTCGAAGCGATCTGTCACTTCATATCCTAGCGCCGCATAGAGCGGCTCGCCCGGCAGAGTCGCCCCCAATTCCATTCTGGTAAATCCATCTGCTTTGGCCGCCTCTTCACAAGCCTCGATGATGCGCCGACCGATTCCCTTGCGTGCCCAATTAGGGTGGATAAAGAAGGCCCGGATCCGTCCCGCGTCCTGTTCAGGATCGAGAAGAGGATCTTGTTCCGTTTTCATCTGGTCGCCCCCGAATAGAGACTTTCTCCTGCTCCAGCCACCACAGCCAAGGATCTGACCTTGAGCCTCAGCAATATAATAGGTCTTGTCTGCGATCAATTGCGTATCGACGCCGAAAATATACTTGATCGCGCTTTCGATCTGCTGTGAAGTATAGTAACCCTGGCTCAATCCACGTGCGGATTCAGGGATAAGTTCCTGTAGTGCTGGAATATCTTCCATTGTGGCCACACGAATGGAAATCTCCATAGTCAAACCTCCTGGCTCACTGGTAATAAAAACACTGTGTCAGGATTATAACTTTAGACAGCTGCGTTTGCCTAATAGCATCGAATTAGGCACTCTCGTTATTTCAACCTCTTGGGTGACGCTCTATGGCATGTAATATGTGACGATCAATTGCGGCAAATTGTCACTCGTTGAATTACCAGAGAAGAACTTCATGTAATCTGCATCCAGATCATCATTGTCATCCTTGCTGAAGAGCAGGCGGAACTGGGTCGTACCGAACTTGCTGATAAAGAGCAGGTTTGTATCAGCTAATTGGGCACTGTACCAGCTGAATGTGAGACCAACAACCTGATCCCGAAGCGCCCCAGAGCTGGCTGCGGCAGAAAAGTCGGCAGTTTGCAGTACATTGCTATTGCTGAATGAGCAGTTGCAGATTTCCAGTAATAGAGGCCCATGTGTCCCAAACGGATCGGCTCCAACTACGCCCTGCCTCTTGATCTTCAGCTGTGCAGAGACGATCACGGCATTATCCGGCAGGGAATTCGTATTGAACGAAAGAAAAGATCGATACTGCCTGTCTCTCGGATCGTCGCCCAGGTTGAAAGTAGTAGCGTTTTTATCGAGCGTGGCTCCCACGCTGGTGTTCTCACCTGATTCCAGCACCCAACCGTCATACACTCCATTGGACCAGAAAGTCTCGGCAACTGTACTGAGCTTATTTATTGTGTAGGCCTCGCCTGCGGTGAAGTTCCCATTACCAGCCTCTACTCCACCCAGCGGTTGACCTCCAGAATCTATGATGCTGTCGTTATCCATCACATCAAGTCGGATGGTCCCGTTGCCAGAACCGGTATTGACGCTAACCATGTATATCGCGCCCGAAATAGTGCTTACGCTTGTGATGGCAGCGTCTGTAATGCCTGAACTGGTAATGAGTCCAAAGTCATTGAACGGCGGGAGGATATCTACGCCTGTTACGGATTCGGAGAAGGTAACCGTGAAATTCACACTCCCGGCGTTGGTGGGATTCGTATCTGCGCGCACACTCGCTGAAACCGTCGGGGGCGGATCAAATGCAAATTCGTATGCGCCCACATCCGGTGCGTTGCCTGTAAATCCGTCATTGATGCCGGGAATCACAACGCCCCGATCTATGTTCGGGCTCGATGAAAGAAGCGTGAAATCGCCGCCACCGGGATTGGTCAATCCGGGAGAATCTTCATATCCCTTGCATTCAAGTCCGGTCGCCGCACACAACGCTGAGATAGTACTGTAGTCTACATTCTCCCACTTGAAATGAGGAGTACCTGAGGCACGCGTGCTGTACCAGTTGTCATTGTTCCAGTCGTTTCCAGTGGAACCGGTGGGAACCTCTTCGAACGCATATCCATTGCTCTGGAAAATGTTGTTGCGCAGCACCGCATTATGTACGGGGCTGATCATGCCCATCGCATTCGGATTGTTCGCATTTGTCCAACTTGTGTTGTGATAGATCAACAAGACACCATCGGAATTCCTGTCCCATTTGATGGTGCTGCCCGAGTAGTTGGTAAACGAGGAACGCAATACCCAGGTGGGACCCTGAGTGATCGGAGCCAGGGAGATACCGACTAACATCGTATCAACAGTGTTGTTCCGAAATCGCTGATTGATGCAAGCGCCTTCCGGCTCCAGCCCATCATCGCTAATGTGATGTATATAGTTATTGTAAATGTCAGCATCAAACGCAACGGCAGGATTCTCGAGGGCACCAGATGATCCGGTGTAGATACCATTGAAATAGTTATGTATCTGGTTGCCGCGCACAATCGCCCCGATATGACCTCTGACAATGATCCCGGTGCCTTCCATCGAACTGCCTTTGACTGCCTTCCAGGGCCATTCGTTCACCAAGGGATCGTAGATTTCGTTATATTCGATACGGGTGTCATTGCCCTGGCTCTCGCCGCCAGTCCAGTTCACGAAGACCCCTAATTGCATATTATGGATCTTGTTCTTGCGGATCACCACGTGAGAAGCGTTTATCGTGCACACACCACACCCATTCGTTTGCGTTCCATAGAACCGTATTTCAAATCCCTCAATCCAGAGCCAATCGTGGCCAACCACGTCGAATGCATGGTTGAGAACAGGCACATGCCAGGTATGGCTGGAAGGATTATCCAGGCTGCGCACATACAGCCTCAAGGTACTCGGCTCAAAGTACCAGCCCTCGTTCATCGGTATCCCGTTGTGCCCACGGCTCTGCATGAGCCCCGAACGATCGTCGTACATGTAGAAGCGCGTCCCGTCACGTGCCAGATACTTAAAGGATGCCCCGATCTTTGTGAACCAGACATGTGACGTCGAGTAAGCCGTCCAGATGTTCCCGGAAAGATTCTGTGAGCCATCCAGGATTGCAGCACTGCCCTCGGCCTTAACCTGTATCCAATTATCCGCGGTTCCCGAAGCAGGGAATGAGACCGTTTCCTGATAAGTACCATCGGCAACCAGCACCTGTGTCCCCGGACCGGCATGGTTGACACCCTCCTTTATGGTCCGGAACGGCGCTGCAGCAGAGCCATTGCCACCAGATGGCGCGTCGTCATTTACATGCAGGATAATTGAAGGTGTGAACTGAAGTTCATCCGGTTGAGTCGCAACTGAGCCGCTAATTTCGGTAGACCCGTCGAGTACCTTGATCTCATAGGATGTCGAAGGAGAAAGCCCAAACAAACTTCCGATGAGACGACCATCATCCACGCGCAGGAGTGAGTGGCCAGAATGCCAGTTGGCCTCCCCATTCTGGCGATATGTCAGTTCCGCTCTTTGCGGCAAGCTGGCGCCGTTCACCACCACACCGATGGTCTCGATGTTGGCATAAAAATCCAGTTGAGTGAAGACAGCACTGCTAATGCGGTTTTGGCGTGTGATGGTCGGCGTTCGATGACTGAGATGCCCTTCAGCCGATTGGGCGGACAGCATCATGATAATCTTGCCATCTGGCTTCGGGCTCATCTCTCTTCCAGAATCAGAGGCGGGATCCAGAGCCCCAGCTTTGCTGACAGGATTGATGGCAGAGAGTAAAGCGGCCACGATGACCACTACACATGATATGCGCCGAATGATTTTGGAGACTAGTCGTCTTGCTTTCATTGGATTCTCTCCCTGAGAACACGATGTATGGACTACGACATTAACATTGTATGCCTCGGTCATCATACTATAAGTTACATTTCCATTATCATTCCAAAATTCTCAAACAAAAAAGATTGATTTCATTACGAAACAGGCTTGCGGCTTGACCCGGAATAAAATTCATGTAACCAGAATCAAAAATCAGGTCATCACGACCCGATTTTTTGATTGCATTCCTTGTTCCAATGCCTTGAGAAATCGTCTATGTATTACTGATTTTGCTTTTTGCTTCGTACTCGGCCCAGAGTCTATTGATTTCCTCTCGGGCCTTCTGGCGGGTGTATCCATATTTCACCTGGAGCATGGTAACGAATTTGTCGAACTTGACTTCTGCCTTATCCACTTTGTTCAGATCGTAATCCGCCATCAAACTCCACCACCCAGTGGACTGGCTTCGAATCAGACTCCATTTTTCTTCGAATATCGCTTTGTTCATCGTCATGTAGGTCTCCTCATCTTTATTAAACGTTTCAATGCACCTTCTCAGGGCAGCCCATTTTCAGGTATTGGGACTTGTTATGAGTTTTCGTGATTTTGTTTACAAAGAATGACACATTTCCCCATGCAGACAAAACAAAATTGACAAACTCTTTCGCTGTTTGGCGATATATATCTATTGTACTACAACTGTGGATAAGCTCCCATTAATACCATGAGAGCTTTCTTAAAATCCACAAACATCTTTCAAACAAGACTCTCAGCGCCAGCCCTCGCGCAGCATCCCTTTCATGTTCTATTCATCAACCCTGATCTTGACATCGAGAATCACTTTGCCCTCCTCTGTATTGATCTCAGCAGACTTGATTAGGTCAAGGATTCTTCTCTGTTCTGGCGTGCGAAGAAAGTATCCAATATCAAGGACAACCTGGTTACCATATAAATTGATCCCTTTTGGCAACGCGTTAAAAAACGACCCCAATTTTCCCAGTAAGAGGTTATTTTCCAGCGAAGCCCTGATTCTCGGAGAACGAGCAAGATCGACCAACTTGAAAAGTTTCAGCTTCAAATCCAAAGGCCATGGCAGCATAGTTGTTTTTAGCTTTACAGAAACCCTGTTCTGTCCGCCAATGGACACCCGGCAATACTCGATATTCTTATTTTCCTGAAGTGCTGCCTTGATGATCTCGTTGATAAGCTGTTGCGGTCCAGGAATAGATGCATGAACTGTCAGCCCCTTTAAGTCCGAAAATTTATTGTCGATTAATTTTTTGAAAATCTCGTCCATCGCGTCGATTCTAGCCGATTCTACCTATAGATGCAATTTCCCGCCGCGTACCCCTCTCCCAATGGGAGAGGGCAGGGTGAGGGAGAAAGAAACCATGACCTGTTGTTAACAACAATTTTTCCCAAGGTTAATATAATTACCCATACATCTATCAAGAGATGAAATCATGGAACTCCAAGACAGCGAACGGGAAAACAATATCCGCCTGATCAAGCTCACCGGCAGATTGGACATTGTGGGCAAGGGCGAGATCGAGACCAAATTTGCAGACTATTGCTCAGGGGAGAAAGCCCGCGTGATTGTGGACTTATCCGACGTGGATTTGCTTGCCTCCATCGGCATACGACTTCTCACAATAACCGCCAGATCTGTCGTCAGCCTCGGTGGAAAAATGGTGTTGTTGAATCCAATCCCAGACGTACAAAGCGTGCTGGAAATTACTGGCATCCCGGCAATTATTCCAATTTACTCTTATCTTGAGTCTGCTGAAACGGTGTTGCTGTCTCCCTAATCAGACTCCCCTCTCCT
>Ga0126315_10000913_pt1 | contig 10833 bp, 11 predicted proteins | sample Plot106_FD_92534 | JGI IMG/M metagenome (GOLD analysis project Ga0126315, IMG submission 92534) | Serpentine soil microbial communities from UC McLaughlin Reserve, CA, USA - Plot106 | ecosystem: Environmental > Terrestrial > Soil > Grasslands | place: USA: UC McLaughlin Reserve, Lake County...
AGAATTATGAAATGGCTTTCCCGGCTGCTCGATAATGCATCCAATTATTTCGCGCATCGCAAAGGTCTGTTGCCATTGCTCGGCATCCTGCTGGTGATTATCAATTACATTTTGCCGTTCATCTTTGGCCTCGACAATCTGGTCACGGGCAGCAATTTGTTTTTGCATCTGGGTGTGATCATCGCCATCTTCGGACTGATGCTGGCATGGGCACTTTAATGTCATTGCGAGCCGCAGATTCGCGCTGCGAATTCCTCGAAGCGCGAGCAAAGTGAGTCATGTATTATTTGAGATTGCTTCGGTCGCCGCTAGGCGGCTCCCTCACAATGACATGATCATTCAACCAGTCAACTCTCCAAACTTCATTTCTTTCCCCCAACAATTTCGGCAGCATGGACTCGAGCACATCGGAATCGCCTGATGTATAAAATTTGAAATTGCCCTGTGACTCGGGTTCGCTCCTCATGCATCTCACTTCAAGCACACGCCGGACCTGTTTTGCCACTGCCGGAGCAGGATCGATCACCCGCACGCTAGCCCCCACGATCTGCTGAATGAGCGGGATCACAAACGGATAGTGTGTACATCCTAGCACGACCGTGTCGATATTTTTTTCGAGCATGGGCAGGAGCGCCTGCTCTAAAATCCTGCGCGTCTCTTTGCCATGCAGATCGCCCTGCTCGATCTGCTGAACGAGCCCAGGACAGGTATCCTGCAATAACTCCACGCCATTTGCAAAGCGTTCGACGACAGAAGCATACAGCGCGCCCTGAAAGGTCGTAGGGGTTGCCAATACACCGACTCTGCCTGTTTGTGTATGTTCCGCCGCAGGCTTGATGGCCGGCTCCATACCAACAAAAGGGATATCCAGAAACTTCTCGCGCAGATATTTCAGCGCTGCGGCAGATGCAGTATTGCATGCAACAACAATAATTTTCGCCTCCTGTTCCAACAAGAAGCGGGTGATCGCCTCTGAAAAATTCTGTATCTGTTCCATCGAGCGCCAGCCATATGGGACATGTCCCTGGTCGCCAAAATAGAGGACCGCCTCTTCAGGCATCTGCTCACGGATGGCTCTGAGCACAGATATACCGCCGACACCAGAATCGAACACGCCGATCGGTGAGTTTGTGAGGGAGGACATGGGGTGAGTATAATTGATAATTAATCTTGTAAAGAATATATTCAGCTCTTTCACTCTGTACACGAAAGCACCTCCTGTCGGAATGTTCAGGAGGTGCTTTCATGCTTCGCTTTGCGAAGCAGTTCAGTTGGAAGGGACTTTGAATTATTTCGGTTCGATATTACCGCTCGCATCTGTCGATTGATCTTCCTCGGCCTTATCACCCCCTAGGCCTTCGCGGAAAGATCGAATACCCCTTCCGAGTTCACCAGCGATTTTGCCAATGCGTCCTGGCCCAAAGAGAAGCAAAACGATGATAAGGATGACGATCCATTCAGCGCCACGTGGTAGTCCAAGCATGAGATACTCCTTTACTAAATTTCATTCTTATCCTACCACAATCAACGGAGGTTGAACACACCTACAACTCACGGCGATAGAGCAGGCCTTCGATGAAGCGGATTGCACGTCGCACGACCGAGCGCAAGCGTGCAAACTGGCGATATTGTTTGGGATGTACATGGCGCTTGCTGGGAATCGGACCTGTCCATTCCGCGGCCAGGGCACCCCATGTCAGCCCACCGCCAAAACCGACCATCACCAATTTTTCGCCGGGCTTGATCTTTCCACAGCTCACGGCTTCCACCATGGCGATCGGGATGGAGGCCGTGGATGTGTTTCCATAACGCTCGAGATTGACGATGAAGCGCTCCATTGGCAGCTTGAGGCCGCGTGCCGCAGCTTGAATAATGCGGATGTTGGCCTGATGCGGGATAATCCACTGGATCTCCTCCACAGTTAGACCGGCAGCGTCAAGGGCCTCCTGTGTGGCCGAAGCCATCACGCGTGTTGCAAAGCGGAAGACTTCCTTGCCATCCATCTGGATGTAATGTTTGCCTTCATGCACACTTGCTTCTGTTGCGGGATAACGGGCACCGCCGCCGGGAATTACAAGTGAATCCCCTCCTGAACCATCCGAATGCATGACGGCAGAAAGGACGCCGCCGGGCGTATCGCTTGCCTGCAGGACAAAAGCCCCTGCGCCATCGCCGAACAAAATACATGTATTGCGGTCTTTCCAATCGACAAATCGGGAAAGAGTTTCAGAACCGACTACCAGAGCGCTCTTGATGGAACCGCTTCTGATTGCCTGCGCCCCCATGTTCAGGGCAAAAATAAACCCTGTGCACGCGGCCAGCAGGTCAAATGCGCCGGCCTTTGTTGCACCAAGCTGGTCCTGTATGAGGCAGGCGGTTGCAGGAAAAATATATTCTGGCGAGGAGGATGTACAAATGATCAGATCTAGGTCAGTCGGACGGAGATTCGCAACCGTAAGTGCATTGATCGAAGCTTCGACACCAAGCGTAGATGGGAATTGGTTGTCACGTGCGATGCGGCGTTCATGAATACCTGTGCGCTCGCGGATCCAGGCATCGTTCGTATCCACCATCTTTGAGATATCGTCATTTGTCAGAATAGCTTCAGGCACCGCCATGCCCCAGCCTGTGATGTGTGCGTATGGCATTACATGCTCCTCAATATTGTCAGCGGCTTATCTTATAAGATGAACCGCAGCTACATCATTATTCGTCAAAACGGCTTATGACCAGCGTTGCATTATGACCGCCGAAGCCGAAGGAATTCGACATCACATTCTTAGGCGATGCCTTGCGTGGCTCGTTCGGTACATAATCCAGATCACATTCCGGATCAGGGGTGTGATAATTAATGGTGGGCGGCAAGACTCCCTCGCGTATTGCCATAATCACGAAAGCTGCCTCGACCGCGCCGGAAGCCCCTAACAAATGGCCAGTCATAGATTTGGTGGAAGAAATGGGGATCTGATATGCCTGCTCGCCAAACACCGTTTTGATCGCAGCCGTTTCACTCTTATCGTTCAAAGGGGTTGACGTACCATGTGCATTGATATATCCGATTTCCATAATATCCAAAGCCGCATCTTCAAGAGCCAGTTTCATGGATATTGCCGCGCCTGCGCCGTTTTCAGCAGGTGCGGAGATATGATGAGCGTCATCTGTCGTTCCATAACCGCTCAATTCAGCCAGAATATTTGCTCCACGCGCCTGTGCGTGTTCGAGAGATTCCAAAATCAAAACGCCGGCACCCTCACCCATCAAAAAACCATCTCGCTCTCTGTCGAACGGGCGGGATGCGGTCTGCGGATCCTCATTGCGTGTGGAGAGGGCTGTCATTACATTCATGCCCGCCATGGCAAGCGGCACAATTGCAGCTTCCGACCCGCCCGCGATCATTACGTCCGCTGCGCCGCGCCGAATCATCTCTGCAGCTTCACCGAGGGCGTTGTTCCCCGACGCGCAGGCAGTGGCAATGGCCATATTCGGGCCACGCACACCCAAGCGGATGGCCAGCATTCCCGCCGCGCTATCCGCGATCATCATCGGGATGAGGAACGGGCTGACACGCTCCGGCCCGCGCTCACGTAGCACCTCAGCCTGGTCCAGCATTGTGCTAATCCCGCCAATTCCCGTGCCGATCAACACACCGACCCGGTCACGATTCGACTCGTCAATGGTTAGGCCTGCCTGCTCAAGGGCTTCCTGGGTCGCGGTCGCGGCAAACTGGGTAAAGCGATCCATCTTACGTGCGTCACGCGGACCGAACAAAGCGGGACCATCGAACCCTTTTACTTCGGCTGCAAAGCGGGTCTTATGCTTGCTGGCATCAAAATGCGTAATCATCCCCGCACCGGATTTGCAAGCCAGGAGAGCATCCCATGCTTCTATTACATTGTTTCCCACAGGGCAAATACATCCCAACCCTGTGATCACGACACGTTTTCTCATGCAAAATCTCCTACGAATAGATAAGGGCAGGTGCTACCCTGCCCCGTGGGTTCTGGAAGTTATAACACAAGGGCGCAACTTTGGACGCGCCTGCCTATACGCTCGGAAGCGATTTCCAGATCTGTTGAATGTGCATACGGTCATGGTCGGCCACAAAGCTTATGATCTCCGTAACATTTGTGGGGCCAAAGATCGCATGGCGTGCCTTGCGAGACCAGACCTCCTCCTCAAGATTTCTTAACTTGTCCAAATTCTCAAGCCGTGCAGTTGTAAACTCGGCCAGGGCAACAGGACCATCCTCACTCAAATAATCCCTCTCACTTGCCCAGACACTTGTATCAGGCCGCGGGATGAATGCATCCGGTCGTTCGATCAGCATATCGAGCTGCAAGCGATGCACTTCACGCTCGGTATCGCGCAAATGGCAAACGATCTCATTCAGCGTCCAATCCTCGCCGCCCGGCTCATGGCGCCATTGCTCGGTGATTAATGCGGATGTGAAGCTCCGCAACACAGCTGGCGTGGAGGCCATGATCCCCAGGATCGCGTCGCGGGATTTGAACGACGGTTCGAGCGTGGATAAATTAATGGATTCAAGCCACGGGCGCAGGTCTGCCAGTTTGCCGCGCCCCACCTCAAATCCAGGACTTGAAGCGGAAACTCCATCAATTAGATAGGTTGCCAGCCCAAGTCTGTGCGCGGGAGCCAGATCTCGTGCGACATCATTCCCAACCATCAGAACTGGCCCATCCGGCCAGCCAAGGCGACCCAGCACCTCAGCATAATAGGCAGGATGGGTCTTGCTGAAATGAAAATGATCAAAAGTTGAGATCAGTTCGAGTCCATCAGGATCCAGCCCCGCCCAGCGAACGCGATGATAGGTTGCCTTGCGCGGCATAAGAGGATCGGTGGCAATGGCAATACGAAAGCCACGAGAAAAGGCCCATTCGATCAATGTGGCAGCATCGGGCCTTATACGAGTATGATCACCCAGTGCTGGAAACACATCGTCATAAAATCTTTCAACGACACCCGAAAGTTCCTCTTTCGAAAGACCCAAATCTGGATAAAAGTAGTCTTCAAAAACTTCCTGTAATGTGCGGGTGGGATTCTCGTTCTCATTCATCAAATCCAAACCGTTAATCAGCGCCCGCAGCATGATATTAGGTGGGACATGACCCGCCATGTGCTGTGAGAACGCCTGGAAATAAGCAGGCACGAACGCTTCAAGATTTGTATCAAGCAAAGTATCATCGAGATCGAGGAGCAAGGTTAAAGACATATTGACTCTGATTTGGAATCATCCCCTTTATAGAATTTCACGAATTGATTTCGATCTTAAACGGCAAGGCATGACATTCCCCACAGCCAACATGCGGCTCCGAGACATTTCGCTTTGTCTTTTCACAGTATGCTGCAATTTGCACGCGGCGCTGAAATCCGGAGGTAAGAGGCCTGACAACTGACGGTTTCAACTTAAGATATTCGCATGCATTTGCGCGCGCAATTCCGGGCACCGGGCAGGTCTTACACAGGTCGCGTGTCCAGCGCTCTCCCGCTGCTTTGAGCAGGCGGCATTCCTCTATATTACGACCGCGAAAGTAATCTCCATAGAAGTAAGGGCATTCAGTGCCTGCAGGAGTTCTCATTTTTTTATTATAGACCTTGAAGATAAACGAATAATGAGCGAGCAGCCAGTTCGTCCCACGCCACTCGCCCAAGGTTTAATAATTGCAGGTAGATATTCTAATGCAACACTCTTATACACGAGTGACGTATTGACCCGTCTCTGTATTCACACGGATGACATCACCGACCTTCACAAATTGTGGACAGTGCACTTCGAGTCCTGTTTCGGTTTTGACTTTCTTCGTCACGCCTGTTGCAGTATCCCCGCGAATGGCTGTTTCAGCTTCTACTACTTTTAGATCGACCGAACTGGGGAGCTCAACATCCAGCGGCTGGCCTCTGTAAAAGGTCAGCTTCACTTCCATACCTTCCTTTAGATAGAGGGCATCATCACCGAGCAACTCCGCCTTGATCGCAGGTTGTTCGAACGTTTCATTGTCCATGAAGTGATAGAAATCGCCATCGGTGTATAGATAAGAGACATTGTGGAAGTCCAGCCGTACATCCTGCACGGACTGGCCTGAGCTAAAGGTACGCTCAATATTTGCGCCTGTTTGAAGGTTGCGGGCTTTGACACGAATATTAGCGTTGCCGCGGCCGGTCTTGTTATGGCTATAATCTAGTACTTTATAGAGATTGCCATCCAATTCAAAGGTAACACCTTTGCGAAGTGCGTTTACGTCGATCATGCTTACACGTTCCTTAGCTTTTGTGAGATAGGTTACAAACGGCGGGATTATACCAGAGAGTACTTATTTTGCTCATAAGGGATTACCAAGTCCCTATGTATGGGCCGGATTTGGCGATCCTGCCCAGCATCATAGCAAATCTCAAAGAGCGCTCAATGCGTGGATTCGGAAGCAGGGTCGTCACGCAGCAATTGGATCGCGTGAGGTAGTACGGGTATTAAAGTCTCCAGGTTTTCTACAGCACCCTTTGGGCTACCAGGCAGGTTGATAATCAGCGTCCGCTTGCGAATGCCCGTCACAATCCTTGATAACATGGCATGAGGTGTAATTGCCAGGCTGGCAGCGCGCATTGCTTCTGCAAGGCCAGGCGCATCGCGCTCGATAACGGCGCGCGTTGCTTCAGGGGTGACATCGCGTGGGGAAAAGCCAGTGCCGCCCGTGGTGAGAAGGACATCCATTTCGCTGCTGTCAGACCAGTTGATAAGCATGTCGCGGATCGCGGATTCATCATCAGATAGAACTTCTTGCTTAGCTACAGACCAGCCCTGGGCTTGGATAATACGCGCAAGCGCAGGCCCGGATAAGTCTGCCCGCTGGCCGCGCGAGGAGCGGTCAGAGAGGGTCAGAATTCCAAATCTTATCATTGCAATTCTTTCCCGTACAAATGTATATCGTGCATATGCTGCCAGCCGTGTCGCTGGTAATAATGCCCAACTTCAGAGTTATCGTGTGTGACCAGCAAATAACATTTCAGGCAACCTTTTGCGCGCAATCGCGACTCCACCTCAGTCATTAAACAAGAACCGATTCCCATGCCACGAAGGGGTGCAGCCACAGCCAGATGATAGATTAGACCACGACGGCCATCAAATCCGCCGATCACAGACCCAACAATATCGCTATCGCCATCTAATTCTGCAACGAGGAAGAGGTCCGGGTCACGCGCAATTTTCTTTTCGATCTCAGCCAGAGTATCAGAACGGCCAACGTGCACACCCTTCTCAATACTTTGCCATAAGTGTAGAACAGAATTGTAGTCTTCGGGAAAATGGAATTCACGAATTTGGAACGGAGCAGTCATCACAAGCGATTATTACCTGGTTTTACCGCCTGTCTCATTAATTTCCGTACTTTCTGAAATAATTTGCAGGTGTAGACTCAGGTCTCCCGTTTAGATCTTTATGCGGTACCCTGTAATATCCCGATCAAATCCGCAGGCATAAAGGGCTTGAGCAGGAAATCGTCAGCACCGCGCTGCAAACATTCTTTTTTTACGTCTAGACCCGATGTCATCACCACACGAACGTTGGCGATTTGAGGATCTTTGCGGATCGATTCCACGATGTCCATTCCGCTTTGTTTACCGAGATGCACATCCATAAAAAGTACATCAGGGTTTTCAAGGAGAACTGCCCTGGGAACATCGGCCTCGGTGTCCAATGCAACTGTTTCAAACCCCTCCATTTTGAGCAGAGTCTGAAGTAGAGAGACCATGATGGGGTCATCCTCGGCGAGAAGTACTTTTGCCATTCGACTTTGCTTTCCTTGAAGGTGCAGTCCTCTTCGTCGTTTTCGATGTCCTTGATTTACGAATCGCTTCAAGAGCGGAGTCAAGGACGTCATCCACAGTCTCTACAAAAATGAATTTCATCGATTGCTTAATCTCGTCGGCAACATCGTCAAGATCCTGTTCATTGCGTTTCGGCAGAATGACCGTGCGCAAGCCATTGCGGTGTGCAGCAATGACTTTTTCCTTGACTCCACCGATCGGGAGAACCTGACCTCGGAGCGTGATCTCACCTGTCATACCCACACGCGGTTTAACCTTCCGACCGGAAACCAGAGAGACCAGAGCAGTCGCTATTGCCACACCTGCTGAGGGACCATCTTTTGGCTGAGCACCCGCAGGGATATGCAAATGGATATCAGATTTGCTAAAGAACTCATCGCTGAGACCCAGATTCTTTGCACGCGATCGCACAAAAGATAAGGCGGCCCGAGCAGACTCGTTCATCACGTTTCCGATGGAGCCTGTCACCTGAAATCCTTTGCCTCCTGGCATGCTGGTCGCCTCGATAAAAAGAACATCGCCGCCATAGGGAGTCCAGGCAAGGCCAGGCACAACACCGGGAAGGGATGTGCGCAGGTTCAGTTCCTCTGAACCTTGAAAAATCGGGTGATCGAGATATTCTTCAACCAGCTCAGGAGTGATTATAGCTTCTTGCAATTTTCCTTCAGCAATACGCGTTGCCAGTTTTCTACAAACCGCGCCTATTTTTCGTTCCAGATTCCGAACCCCTGCCTCTCGCGTATATTCACGAATGATCTTGCGCAACGATTCATCAGTGAATTTCACTTCATTTTCACGGAGACTGTTTTCGCGTATCTGCCGTGGAATGAGGTAGCCTTTCGCGATCGCGATCTTTTCACTTTCTGTGTAACCAGAAAGGAAGATAATTTCCATTCGATCACGCAATGGACCAGGGATTGTCTCCAGAGTATTGGCCGTCGTGATAAAGAACACCTGAGAGAGATCAAACGCGACTTCAAGGTAATTGTCGCGAAACTCAGTATTTTGCTCTGGGTCGAGTACTTCAAGTAAGGCAGAAGCTGGGTCACCATGAAAGTCAAAAGTCAGTTTGTCGATTTCATCCAGCATGAATACTGGATTCCTGGATTCAATCCGCCTGAGTGCCTGTAAAATGCGTCCAGGCATCGCACCTATATACGTACGGCGATGGCCACGGATCTCCGCTTCATCACGTATGCCGCCCAGGGATGCCCGTACAAACTTACGCCCCATCGCGCGCGCGATGGATTGCCCAAGCGAGGTTTTGCCCACCCCTGGCGGACCAACAAAGCAAAGAATCACACCCTCGCGTTCACGGCGGATGAGATCATCAGAAGGTGCTTTGGTTTCATCTTTCCGGTCAAGGCGCAATTTACGGATGGCAAGGAACTCTAGAATCCGTTCCTTTACATCCTCAAGACCGTAATGATCCTTATCCAATATCTGACGAGCGTGAGGGATCTCAAGGTTATCTTCTGTCGATTTCGACCACGGCAAGGATACCAGCCAATCAAGGTACGTGCGGATGACACCGTACTCCGCCGCAGCGGTCGGCAAACGCGCTAATCGTTCCAGCTCTCGTTTCGCCTGCTTCTCGGCTTCCTCAGGCATCTTCGCTTCTTCGATCTTTTTATGGAGTTCCTCGGCTTCCGCGGCCTGCTCATCCTTTTCCCCGAGCTCGCGCTGGATGGCTTTCATTTGCTCCCGCAGGAAATATTCACGTTGGACCTTTTCGATCTCGCCGCGCGCTTCATTTTGGATCTTCTGACCAAGTTGTAACACTTCCGCTTCACGTACAAGCAACCCGATCAGTTTCTTGAGCTTCTCTGCTACAGACTCGATCTCCAGGATTTCCTGCGCATCTTTCAAATCCATACGCTGGAAATTTGCAATTGTATAGGCTGTTTGCAATGGCTCTTCCACTGACGTGATGGACCCAGCCAATTCTTCAGGGAAGGAAGGGATCATCTGCGTGATCTGCTGGAATTGATCACGCGCGTTACGCGCGAGCGCGTCAATCTCAAGACCCTCCTCCACTTTTTCAGGAGCCAGCTCAACATGTGCCTTTAGATAAGGCTCTTGCTCAACAAACTCACCCACCCGGAAACGATCCACCCCCTGAACAAGCAAGCGGATTGTCCCATCCGGCGCGCGCAGCAACCGATGAATGATCGCAATTGTCCCCACACGATATAAATCATTTGGGCCTGGCGTTTCAAGCTCAGGATCTTTGGCTGCGAGTAAACCAACAAGTTTATCTCCAGCTACAACATCATCCACCAACTTGATCGAACGCTGCTGACCCACCGTCAGTGGAACGGCAGTATAAGGATATACAACCACCCCGCGCAGCGGGAGGATTGGAAGCACATCCGGATATTTCGATGATTCTCCAGCTTTAGAGGACTCCGCTTCAGATGAATCCGAATCTTTCTTTTGTATTCGCGGTAACATGGATGGCATGATCATAGATAGCAATTCATCATCAGTTTCGCCCATCCATTGAAAAAGATCGTTAAAGCTGGTTTGCCAACGTGAAGCAGGCATAAATTATGATTCAACCTCAATTTCTTTTTTGGCGTATATTTTGGGGAGATTGATAGTTAAGAATCCATCCTCATATTGAGCAGTCGCATTTTCCATATCAACAGGAGCAGGTAATCCCACAGCGATCTCAAACTTCCCAAACTGTATTTCCATTTGCTGATAGGCGCGCCTTTCGGGGAAATCAGGGCGGTGTCCACTTATCATAAGAATATTGTTCTCAATAGCTACTTCAAAGTTATCTTCGCGCATTCCCGCGATCTCAACCTTAACAACATAGCCCTGTTCAATTTCATATACATCTGTCGGGGGACTCCAAACGCTCGAACGCACCTGCCAGTGAACGGCTTGGAGGATTTCGCGGCGAGTTTCCATAAGCGTCGATAATGATCTACGGATGATAGTAGGCATGAGACTCTCTCCTATTGAATCCCTCCCCATTTCCACTTTCCT
>Ga0126315_10000914_pt1 | contig 10831 bp, 10 predicted proteins | sample Plot106_FD_92534 | JGI IMG/M metagenome (GOLD analysis project Ga0126315, IMG submission 92534) | Serpentine soil microbial communities from UC McLaughlin Reserve, CA, USA - Plot106 | ecosystem: Environmental > Terrestrial > Soil > Grasslands | place: USA: UC McLaughlin Reserve, Lake County...
GAGCGACGCCGCCCAGCAGGACGCGATGCAGATGGCCGCCCCGCGCGGTCGCGTGCTCTTCTTCGGCGGCCTGCCGAAGGGCACCACGCACATCGCGTTCCCGTCGAACGTCCTGCACTACAAGGAGGTCCAGGTGCATGGGTCCTACGCCTCGCGGCACCGCGACCAGGTGGCGGCGCTCGACATGCTCGCGGCCGACGCGGGCGGGATCCGCTCCGTGGTCTCCGACGTGATCGGGCTCGACGAGACGCCCGACGCGTTCCCGCGCATCCGCGCCGGCGAGGCGCTGAAGGTGGTCGTGGCGCCGTGAGGCGGTCGCTGCGCCACAGCCTCGCGTCGGAGCTGCGCGCGCGCATCCGCTCGGGCGAGTGGCGGCCGGGAGAGCGGATCCCCTCCGAGCCCGAGCTCGCGCGCCGCCGGACGGTTTCTCGCTCGTCGATGCGCGCGGCGATCACGGTGCTCGAGGAGGAGGGCTTCGTCAGCCGCAAGCACGGCTCGGGCACCTACGTCACGCACCGGCCCGCGCTGCGCAACGACCTCGGGCGCAACTTCGGCGTCTCCACGCAGATCACCTTGACGGGCTCGGAGCCGGGCGCGGTCGACGTGCGCTGCGGGGTCGAGCCCGCTCCCGCGTTCGTCGCCGCGGCCCTCGACGTCGCGGAGGGCGAGCCCGTCAGCACGCTGCGCCGCGTGCGCACCGCGAACGGGCGCCGCGTGGTCGACATGACCGACTGGTGCCGGACCGACCATCTCGCGCCCGAGGACCTGCCGACGATCGGCTCGATCTACGCCGCGCTGGCCGAGCGCGAGCTGACCGTCGACCACGGCGTGGCCCATCTGACCCCGGGCAACGCCTTCGGCGGCGTCGCCGAGCGCCTCCGCGTGCCCACCGGCACGCTGCTGCTGACGATCGACCAGGTCGACCGCACGACCGGCGGCGTGGCGGTGCTCGTCTCGCGCGAGCACCATCTCGCGGACGCGTTCTCGTTCACGCTGCTGCGCCGCGGCCCCGGGGACGCGGGCGAGGAGGAGCACTGAGCGCCCCGCTCGTCGTCGGCGTCGACGTCGGCTCGCAGGGCACCTGCGCCCAGGCGCTCGAGCCGGACGGGACGCTCGTGGCCACGCGCACCCATCCGCACGCGCTCTCCTATCCGCGCGCGGGCTGGGCCGAGCAGGACCCGGGCGAGTGGACGGCCGCGCTGGTCGCCACGCTGCGCTCGATCCGCGAGGCGACCGCCGGGCGCGAGATCGTGGCGCTGTCGTTCGGGTCCCAGCTCGACGGCGTCGTGGCTTGCGACGCCGGCGGCGAGCCGCTGCGCCCGGCGATCATCTGGGCCGACCGGCGTGCGGGCGAGGAGTGCGCGGCCGTCGGCGCCCGGTCCGATCCCGAGCGGCTGCGGTCGCTCACGGGCTGCAACCTCGATCCCGGGCACATCGCGCCGAAGGTGGCCTGGCTGGCCGCCAACGAGCCGGAGGCGCACGCGGCCGCCGCCGTGTTCGCGCCGCCGGGCTCGTGGGTGGCGTGGCGGGTGACCGGCACGCTCGCGGTCGACCCCTCCAACGCCTCCTCGACCGGGCTGCTGGACCCGCGCTCGCGCGCGTGGGCGGACGAGGCGTGCGCGGCCTACCAGGTCGATGTCGCGCGGCTGCCGCAGATCGCGCGCGCGGACACCGTGCTCGGGCCGGTCCTGCCGTGGCTGCGTTCGGCGACCGGCCTGGACGAGCGCACGGTCGTCGTGCTCGGGGCCGGCGACGAGATGGCGGCGACGCTCGGGGCCGGCGTGGTCGAGCCGGGCGTCGTCTGCGACGTCATGGGCACGGCCGAGCCGGTCTGCGCGGTGGTCGGCGAGCCCGCGCACGACCCCTCCGGGCTCGTCGAGCTCCACCCGCACGCCGACCCCGACACCTGGCTGCTGGAGAACCCGGGCTGGTTGTCGGGCGGCGCGTACCGCTGGTTCCGCGACGAGCTCGGGAGCCCCGAGCTCGCGCGAGCGGCCGAGAGCGGGCTCGACGTCTACGAGCTGCTCGACGACCTCGCCGCATGCGCCCCGCCGGGCTCGGGCGGCGTGTCCTGGGTGCCGGCGCTCGCGGGCGCGATGGCGCCCGAGTGGAACGCCTCCGCGCGCGCCGCGTGGTTCGGCATGACGGCGGCGCACACGCGCGCGCACCTGGCGCGCGCGTTGCTCGAGGGCAACGCGCTCGCGCTGCGCGACGTGATCGAGGCGATCGCCGGCGCCGGGCACGCGCCGAGCGAGCTGGTCTGCGTGGGCGGCGGCGCGCGCGGGCGGCTGCTCTGCGCCCTGCGCGCCCACGTCACCGGCCTGCCCGTGAGCCGGCCCGACGACGTCGAGACGACCGCCCGCGGCGCCGCGATGCTCGCCGCCGCCGGAGCGGGGCTGCACCCGAGCGTGGCCGCCGCGTGCGCGGCGATGACCGGCCCGCGCGGGGAGCCGGTCGCGCCCGACCCCGAGCTGCGCGAGCTCTACGACGCCGTCCACCGGCGCCATCGCGAGCTCTACTCCGCCCTCCGGCCGCTGTTCAACGGTGGCTAGCGGCGCGCTCGATCCCGCGGCGCGGCGGCGGGCGCTCCACGCGCTGGTCTCGGGCGAGCTCGAGGTGCTCGTCATCGGCGGCGGGATCACGGGCGCGGGCGCGGCGCTCGACGCGGCCACGCGCGGGCTCTCCGTCGGGCTGGTCGAGGCGCGCGACCTGGGCGCGGGCACGTCGAGCACCTCGAGCAAGGTCATCCACGGCGGGCTGCGCTACCTCGAGATGGGCGACGTCGGTCTCGTGCGCGAGGCGCTGCGCGAGCGCGAGCTGCTGCTCACGCGGATCGCGCCGCACCTCGTCAAGCCGGTGCCGTTCCTGTGGCCGCTGCGCGGCCGCGGGTGGGAGCGGGCGTACCTCGGCGCCGGGCTGGCGCTCTACGACACGATCGGCGGCGCGCGCTCGGTGCCGCGCCACCGGCACCTGTCGCGGCGGGGCGCGCTGCGGATCGCGCCGGCGCTGCGCGCGGACGCGCTCGTCGGCGGCGTGCAGTTCTGGGATGCGCAGGGGGACGACGCCCGGATGGTCGCCGAGGTGGCTCGGACGGCGGCCGCGCACGGCGCCCGTGTGGCGACGCGCGTGCGGGTGGTCGGCTTCCGGGCGCCCGGCGAGGTCGAGGCGCTCGACGAGGAGACCGGCGAGCCGCTGCTCCTGCGCGCGCGGCACGTCGCCTCCGCGGTCGGCGCCTGGACCGACGGGCTGCGCGAGCTCTCGGGCGGGCTCTCGCGGTGGCGCATCGTGCCGTCGAAGGGCATCCACGTGTTCGTGCCGCGCGAGCGGATCGACATGGAGACGGGGGTGCTCGCGCGCACGGAGAAGAGCGTGCTGTTCGTGGTCCCGTGGCACGGCGGTTGGCTGATCGGCGACACCGACACCCCGTGGGAGGGGCCGCCGGGCGACGTGGTCGCGCACGGCGCCGACATCGACTACCTGCTGACCCGCGTCAACGCGCTGCTCGACGCGCCGCTGACGCGTAAGGACGTGTGCGGGATCACGGCCGGCCTGCGCCCGCTCGTCGCCTCGGCGGTCCGCAGCGACACGACCCGCATCAGCCGCAACCACGTCGTCGAGACGCCCGCGCCCGGGCTGACCACGATCGCCGGCGGCAAGTACACGACCTACCGCGTCATGGCGGCCGACCTGATCGACGAGGTCGCCCGCCAGATCGGCATCCGCCGCGAGTCCCGGACGCAGGACGTGCCGTTGCTGGCCGATCGTGACGCCGAGCTCGCCGCGCTGATCCGCGACCGCCCGGACCTGGCGGCCCCGCTGGAGGGCGGCGCCGGGCATCTGCGTGCCGAGGTCGTCCACGCGTGCGCGCGCGAGGGCGCGCTGCACCTCGACGACGTGCTCGAGCGCCGCACGCGGCTCGCGCTGACCACGCCCGACCGCGGCCTCGCCGCGGCCGTCCCGGCGGCCGCGCTGATGGCCGACGCGCTCGGCTGGGACGGCGAGCGCACCCGTCGCGAGGTCGTGGCATGGCGGGGGCGGGTCGCCGCGGCCCGCGCCGCCGAGGCCGAGCGCGACGACGCGAGCGCGGTGGCCGCCTACCGGACGACCCTGGCCGAGCGCCACGTCGAGCCGGTGCGCCGGTGACGGGGCTCGTCGTCGGGCTCGACCAGGGCACCTCCAGCACGCGTTGCGTCGCGCTCGACCTCGACCTGCGCGAGCGCGGCGCGTTCTCCGTGCCCGTGGCTTGCTCGTATCCCGCGCCGGGCCTCGTCGAGCAGTCCGCGGAGGAGATCGCCGCATCGGCCGAGCGGGCGATCGCCGGCTGCCTTCAGGCGGCGGGCGGCGGCGACGTGCTCGCGCTCGGGATCGCGAACCAGACCGAGACGTTCGTCGTCTGGGACCGCGAGACCGGCCGGCCCGTGCATCCCGCCATCGTCTGGCAGGACCGCCGGACGGTCGACGCGTGCGGCGCGCTGCGCGAGCACGCCGGGCTCGTCCGCGCGCGCACCGGTCTCGAGCTCGACGCGACCTTCCCGGCCACGAAGCTGCGCTGGCTGCTCGACCGGGTCGGCGACTCCGGAGGGCTGGCGTACGGCGACGTCGCGTCGTGGCTGCTGTACCGGCTCGGCGGGGTCTGGACGTGCGACGCCGGCAACGCGGGCCGCTCGCTGCTCTGCCCGCTCGGCGGCGACGACTGGGACGACGAGCTGCTGGAGCTCTTCGGGGTGCCGCGGGCGATCCTGCCGCCGATCGTCGACTCCGACGCGATCGACGCGGTGGTCGGCGGCGTGGCGGTCCGGGCCGCGATCGGCGACCAGCAGGCCTCGCTGTTCGGCCTGCGCTGCTTCGAGCCGGGCGCCGCGAAGGTCACCCTCGGCACGGGCGCCTTCGTGCTCGCCTCGGCGGGGGAGACGGCGCCGTCGCCGCCGCCCGGCGTGCTTGCGAGCTGCGCGTGGCGGCGCGCCTCGGCCACGACCTACGCGCTCGAGGGCTTCGTCCCGGCCGCCGGAGCGGCGGTCGACTGGTTCGCCCGCATCGGCGCGCTGCCCGGCGGGCCCGAGCTCGACGCGCTGCTCGCCGAGGGCCGCGAGGGCGTGGTCTGCGTCCCCGCGCTGGCCGGCCTCGGCACCCCGACCTGGGACGCCGGCGCGCGCGGCGTGGTCCTGGGGCTCGGGCTCGACACGACCAGGGCGGACCTCGCCCGCGCCGTCGTCGACGGCATCCTGCACCAGGTCGCCGACGCGGTCGAGGCGATCGGCGTCGACGCGCTCTGGGTCGACGGCGGGCTCTCCCGCTCGGGCTGGATCGTCCAGCGCCTCGCCGACCTCGGAGGCGTGCGCGTCCGCCGCACGCCGCGCGCGGACTCGACCGCCCTCGGCGCCGCCATGCTCGCCGGCCTCGCCGCGGGCGTCTGGTCGCGCGTCGACGAGATTCCTCCGATCCCGGCCGATATCGTCGCCGAGCCGGGGCTCGGCGACCGCGCGGCCGAGCGGGAACGTTGGGCCGCGGCACGGCAGCTGGCCGCGAGCCGGCGGTGACGTCAGAGCTGCTGGAGCGTGTCCGCGATGTGCCGGTGGCCGAGCGTCTCGTAGCCGACGACGGTGACGGCGGGCGCCACGGCGACGACGAGCGGGCCGACCGGCACGCCGACACCCGCCTCCACCAGCACGACGGAGGTGACGAGCAGCAGCGCGGTGGCGGCGAGCAGCCAGAGGTGGAACGGGTCGCGGGCGCGGAACAGCGCGTAGAAGACCAGCGCGAAGGTGTCGTAGGCCGACGCGAACCGCGAGTAGTTGCTACACGCCCAGCTCGCGGCGAAGAACGCGAACCCGGCGGGCCCCGCCGCCGACGTGGTCGTCGGCCACGAAGGGCGCCAGAACCGCCGCCAGTGGTGGGCGCGATCGTCGGCCTCACCCCCCGGTCATCGGCCGGATTGTGCCGACCCGTAGGCTGCGGAGCATGCTCCAGCACGTCTCCGTGGAGGTCCGGCCCGACCAGGTCGAGGCCTGCGTGGCCTTCTGGGCGCTGCTCGGCTTCGAGCAGGTGGCCCCGCCGGAATCGCTTCAGCGGTTCACCTGGGTCGAGCGCGCCGGCACCCAGATCCACCTCATGCCCTTCGACGACCCGGTGGCGACCTTCCGCGGCCACGCGGCGGTCGTGGTGGAGGACTACGACGCCGCGCTGGAGCGGCTGCACGAGCACGGCTTCGAGACCCGGCCGGGCTCGAACGCCTGGGGCGCGCCGCGGACGTTCGTCCGCGACCCGGCCGGCAACCACATCGAGCTGATGTCGGCGCCGCCGCCGACCCGCTGACTCCTCGCCGCCATGAGCACCTCTTGGGATGCCGGTGCGTACGACCGCTCGAGCGCCCCGCAGCAGTCGTGGGCGTCGGACGTCCTCGCACGGCTGGGGCACGTCGCGCCGGATGCGACGGTGCTCGACGTGGGCTGCGGCACCGGACGCGTGACCGAGGCGCTCGTCGCTCTGGTCCCGCGGGGACGCGTACTGGCGATCGACCAGTCCGAGGAGATGGTCGCGCTGGCGCGCCGGCGGCTCGGGTCCCGAGCGAAGGTGTGGCGCCAGGACGTGCTCGACCTGGAGCTCGAGGACCCCGTCGACGTCATCGTCTCGACGGCGGCGCTGCATTGGGTCGTCGGCCACGACCGCCTGTGGCAGCGGCTCGCGGAGGCGCTGCGACCGGGTGGCGCACTGGAGGTCCAGTGCGGCGGGGCGGGCAACATCGCACGCGTGCGCGAGGTCATCGACGCGGTCGCCCAGGCTGGGTTCCCGGAGCTGGCCGGGTGGTCGCCGTGGACGTTCGCCGCGCCCGCCGAGACGGAGCGCCGCATGCGCGAGGCCGGCTTCACCGCCATCCGGTGTTGGCTGCAGGAGCGCCCGACCGAACCCGAGGACCTGGGGACGTTCGTCCGGACCTCGGTCCTGCCGGCCCACCTCGCCCGGCTGGCCGAGGACCGGCGTGAGGCCTTCGCCGCCGCGGTGGTGGAGCGCGTGACTCCGCCGCTCGACTACGTGCGGCTGAACGTCTCCGCGCTGCGCGCTGCGGCTTGACGCCTCACGCCCGGTAGAACCGCCGCGGCGCGCGGCTGAGCTTCTTCGCCTTGCCGGCGCTGAAGCCGTTGCCGAACCATGTGTACCGGGTCATCCGGAAGGAGCTCGGGCAGCAGTTCGGGTCCTGCGCGCGGTAGTGCGGCTGCAACACCTCGAACGAGCGCCGGTCACGGCGGGAGATGCCGACCTTGTAGCCGCGCTTGTAGAGCACGAGCGCGCCGGGCGAGCCGTCCTCGCGGCCCTCGATGACACCGAAGCGCGTGTTGCCCGCCGTGCCGCCGCTCGCCACCGCGAACAGCGCGTCCGTGTTGGCGTCGTCGGTCACGTCGCCGCAGCGCACGAGGGTCACCACCTCGCCGTCGGCGATGGCCTGCGAGGCGAGCCGGCCCGCGTCCACGAGCTCGGTCTGGATCGTCGAGCGCTTGCACACCGCCGGCTTCGCCGACGCGGTGGCCGGGAGGACGAGGGTGAGGAGGGCGACGATGCCGACGGCGGTGCGTGTCTTCACGGCCCGACTCTAACGTGGGCCGCTTCGCCAGGTGGTTGGATTCGACCATGGGTCGCACCGGCGCGGAAGACCTGATCGAGAGCGCGCGGCGCATGCTCGGCGACCTGCAGGCCGTGGAGAGCTCCTACCGGGAAGATCCCGAGCGCATGCAGAAGCTAGCGTTCGCCCCGCTCGCTCCGCTCGCAGGCGAGCGGGCGATCGTCGGGCCGCGCGCGGGTCCGGGCTCTGACCAGGACGCGTCGCTGCTCGCCCACCTCGAGGCGGGGGCGAGCGCCGTCGAGGAGCTGACGGCCTCGGGCGCGGGCGCGACGCTCACGGTGGAGCAGGAGACGGGCCTGGACGTGCTGCTGCACTTCACCGCGCGCCCGGCGCTGCAGCTCGAGGACTGGTCGTTCTCCGACGCCTCCCCGCCATGGGGCGGCCCGCTGATCGACGCCGCCGAGCGGGTGGTCGAGAACGGGCAGCGCGTCGGCCGGATCGGCAAGGGCGGCGCGGCGCACGCGGGCACGGGCTTCCTCGTCGCGGACGACGTCGTGATGACCAACTGCCACGTCGCCCGGGAGATCGCCGACGCCGACGCCGGGTGGGAGCTGATCCCCGGGCCCGCTCCCACGGTGAGCTTCGCGCCCGACCCCGACGCGGCCGGCGCCGCCGCGCACGAGATCACGGGCGTGATCGGCGTCCACGACCGCCTCGACCTCGCGCTGCTGCGGGTCGCCGGCGGGGACCTGCCGGCGCCGCTCGAGCTGGCGTCCGCGCCGCCGAACCCGCTGGAGGGCCACAGCGCGTACGTGGTCGGCTACCCGGCGCGCAACCCGCGCCAGCAGGAGCCCTGGCTCGCCAAGCTGGTGTTCGGCGACCGCTATGGCATCAAACGCCTGCAGCCGGGCGCGGTGCTGGCGCCCGAGGTCGGACCGCCGCTCAGCGAGCGGCCGTGCTCGCACCTCACGACCAGCGCGGACGTGTTCCACCACGACGCCTCGACGCTCGGCGGCAACTCCGGTTCCTGCGTCGTGGACCTCGCGACGCATCGCGTCATCGGCCTGCACTTCGCGGGCGCCCACCGGCGCTACAACGACGCCGTGGCGCTCTGGCTGCTCGCGGACGATCCGCTCCTGACGGGCGCCGGGGTCCGCTTCGCAACCCAGGGTTGACGGCGCACCGGGGGTGGGATAGAGCTAGCCCAGAGCCGATCCCTCGAGTGTCCTCATCGGACTAGGAGGCGCCAATGTCGCTGGCCCCGCCCCCGGACCCGAGCTCCGCCACGACGCTGCCCGAGGCGGATCCCAGCACCTGGCACACGCCGGTCTCGAACGAGGCCGTGGAGGTGACGGCCGGGCCCGAGATCGAGTCGCCGCCGTCGGACGGCACTGCCGGTGACGTCGACCCGGCGCAGGACGGCGCCGAGGCGATCGAGTTCAGCCACGCGGAGTCGGCCCCCGCCATCGAGCTCCCGACCGCGGAGCTCAAGGACATCGCCATCGCCTCCTTCGGCGAGCCGCCGGACCACGCCGAGACCGTGCACGGGCCCGACGACCGCGTGCAGATCACGAACACGTCGGCGTACCCGTGGCGGGTCCACGCCTCGCTGCTGATCGTCGCGCGCGACAACTCCACCTGGATCGGCACGGGCTGGTTCATCGGGCCGCGCACGCTCGTGACCGCCGGGCACTGCGTGCACATCAAGAACAGCGGGGTCCCGGGGCGCGACGGCTGGGTCAAGAGCATCGACGTGATGCCCGGCCGCAACGCGGCCAACCTGCCGTACGGCACGGTCAAGAGCACGAGCTTCCGCTCCGTCACCGGCTGGACCACCAACGGCGACGAGACCTACGACTACGGCGTGATCAAGATCCCGACCGACCTCGGCGCCCAGACGGGGTGGTTCGGCCTCGGCGTCTACAGCGACCAGGACCTGTCGGGCGTGGTGGCCAACATCTCGGGCTATCCGGGCGACAAGCCGTCCGGCACCCAGTGGTACGACAAGCACGCGATCGCGTCGGTCAACGCCCGCAAGATCTTCTACGACATCGACACGATGGGCGGCCAGAGCGGCGCCGCGGTCTACCGCATCAAGGACGGCAAGCGGATCGCGATCGCCGTGCACGCCTACGGCGGCGGCGCGACCAACTCCGGCACGCGCATCACCAGGCAGGTCTACGACAACCTCTCGCTCTGGAACACCTGAGGCGAGCGCGGGCGGATGCCGCTCGTGGCGGGGCGCGTGCTCGACGCCAAGGGTGTCCCGGTCGAGCACGCCCGCGTCGCGTTCGCCGACGCGCCGGTGGCCGTGCCCGACATCGCGATCCTGACCGGGGCCGACGGGCGCTTCGCCCTCGGCGCGCCGGCTCCAGGGCGCTACGAGCTGCTCGCCGCCACGGACGAGCTCGACGCGCGCGTAGCGGTCGACGTGCGCGGCGACGAGCCCGTCGAAGTCGACATCACCCTCGAGGAGGAGCGCCGATGACCATGCAGGGGGTCATCGCGTACGCGATGCCGGCTGACCGCCGTCAGCGCAGCTTCGCCGGCCCGGACGAGACGCGGTGGCCGTCGCCGTCGAAGACGTGCGTCTTCCCGATGATCTGCAGCGTGACGTTGTCGCCCGGCTCGACCTCGAACGGCGGCGGCATCTTCGACACGAGCGGCAGCTGCTCGCCGAGGTGGTCGACCGCAACGTGCACGAACACCTCGGAGCCGAGGTCCTCGGCCGTGCGGACCTGCGCGCGCAGCGGCCCGTCGCCGACCCGCAGCGCCTCCGGCCGGAAGCCGACCGTGATCCTGCCCGTGGCCTTCTCGACCGCGCTCGCCGCCGGCCCCTCGAGCACGACCTCGGCGTCGCCGAGCTTGAGCGGCCGGCCGTCGCCGACGTCGACGAGGTTCATCGCGGGGGAACCGATGAAGCCGGCCACGAACAGGTTCTCCGGCTCGTGGTAGAGCTTGCGCGGCGTGTCGCACTGCTGCAGCACGCCGTCCTTGAGCACCGCCACGCGGTGGCCCATCGTCATCGCCTCGACCTGGTCGTGCGTGACGTAGACGGTGGTGACGCCGAGCCGGTTCTGCAGCTCCACGACCTCGGTGCGCGTCTGCACGCGCAGCTTCGCGTCGAGGTTCGAGAGCGGCTCGTCCATCAGGTAGACCGACGGCTTGCGCACGATCGCCCGGCCCATCGCGACGCGCTGGCGCTGGCCGCCTGAGAGCGCCTTCGGCTTGCGGTCGAGATACGGCATCAGGTCGAGCACGCGCGCCGCCTCGCGC
>Ga0126315_10000915_pt1 | contig 10829 bp, 13 predicted proteins | sample Plot106_FD_92534 | JGI IMG/M metagenome (GOLD analysis project Ga0126315, IMG submission 92534) | Serpentine soil microbial communities from UC McLaughlin Reserve, CA, USA - Plot106 | ecosystem: Environmental > Terrestrial > Soil > Grasslands | place: USA: UC McLaughlin Reserve, Lake County...
GTCCATGAACCATCATAGTTCTTGACATTTGGATAACCCAACAGATACTTCAACACAAACCACGTCAAGGAAGAGCGCTCACCAATGCGACAGTAGGCGATGACCTCTTCATCAGGTTTGATTCCTTTGCCTTCGTAAAGGGCACGCAGCTCCTCCGGCGTCTTGAATGTGCTATCTGCCTCATTGACTGCCTGTGACCACGGAATGCTTACAGCGCCAGGGATGTGTCCGCCGCGCTGAGCGCCTTCCTGCGGATAGTTCGGCATGGAGATCAGTTCACCGGAATATTCCTTCGGCGAGCGAACATCCACGAGTGGCTTCTTCGAGCTGGTGTGCTTCAACACCTCCCCGCGGAAGGCGCGGATGGATTCATCCGGTTCTTTCGCCTCATAGGTTGTTTTCTCGTAAGACGGGACATCCTTCACGAGCGGCCGCTGCTCCTGCTCCCATTTGGCACGCCCACCGTTCATGATTCTCACATTCTGATGTCCAAAGTATTGGAAAAGCCATAGTGCATAGGTCGCGAACCAGTTTGATTTATCGCCATAGAACACAACGGTGGTGTCGTTAGTAATTCCCAACTTGGATGCCACGTCTTCGAACTGCTCTTTGGTGAGAAAATCGCGGCGCACTGGATGCTGCAGAGTGCTGAACCAATCCACCTGCACCGCTCCTGGGATGTGACCCATGGAATAGAGCAAAGGGTCTTCATCCGATTCAATGATTCGCACGTTTGGGTCCTCCGAATGCGCGGCAACCCATTCAGTATCTACCAGATATTCGGGGTGTACGTATGACATTTTGTTTTTTCCTTTTCGAAGTATTAAAGATGTTTTGCGGAAATAAAAACAGTCAACGGGCAAACGAAAAGACAGGGAATCTATCCTGCACATAATCATTTGTGCGCGGGGGTCGTCCACTGTCCTGTGAAATCCCCGAGGGGGGAGCCGTTGACTGCTTAAAGTCGGTGTGTCTCAGGTGGTGGTTACGAACCCCGCTTCAGACAGGAGCAATAATTAATGGTGATCATGGCTTATGAACAAAGACGCCGCTATTTTACAATTCTTACTAAATTTGTCAAGTTAAATACTCTCGGTGATCCATTGTCATACAATCAAAGACTCTTCTGATGCAAATGCGGTCAAGATGCAACTTTTACCCGGTTTTTACCATCCGCCTTTGCTTCTTTCAATGCGCCCTCCGCAGCCTCAAGTAATTCGTTGGCACTAAAACCGTGTTTGGGATAATGTGCAATGCCGATGGAAACTGAGGTTGGATATAGCCATTCCTGTGATGCGTGTTCGATGGATGAGCGAAGTCTTTCTCCAACTGCTACAGCCTGCTCCATATTTGTGAAAGGCAAAATGACGATAAATTCATCTCCCATGCGCCAGCGGCCCAGAAAGTCATTCGGACGCAGGACAGTGCCTAGTGTAGCATTTATTTTTCGTATCACATCATCGCCAGCCGCGTATCCTTTATTATTGTATTTCTTAAGGTCATCGCCATCGATGATACAAAGACTCAGAGGCTTTTGTTCAAGAATGGCTTCACTCAGTGCAAGGTCAAGTTTGCGTTGGATGGCGAGCATGTTTGGCGCACTGCTGACGGGATCTGTATATGCCAGCCTGAAAGTAAATTGAAGTGTGCGGCCAAGAGTTTCGATCCGTTTTGCCATTAATCCTATGGCATGCAGGGTAACGGTATCGGCCATAGAAGTATCTGCATGGAAAATTTGTAGGGGACGCTCCGCGCTGGTTAGTTCAAGTTTTTCGTTAAGATTTTTCCAAACGACGGAGGAGTTGACTGGAGCGTCCTTTGGAAAATGGATAACGGCGATGCGTGTGACAGGTGGTTTCAGTTCAAGTTGCCTGGCTTCGCTGTTTAAACGGTCAAACAGTTTACGGGCTGTATCTTGATGCGCTTGATGCGAATCTCCGAGGAGCACAGCAACAAAGTTATCTCCCGAGATGCGATAGACTATCGAATCTGTTTCATCCTTTATTGCGATGCCCATCCAGCGCAGAATGCTGTCTCCATAGGCAAAGCCTTTGATGCGGTTAATGTCCCGTAATTGATACACGTCAATGACGATCAGTGAGACAGGTTCAAGGGCTGTATTCTCGAAGTTGTTTTCAAGGGACTTCGAAAAACTGACCAGATTGCTGCATCCTGTCAGGAGATCAACGTGTAAGAAAGGGTTGGGCGAATCGAAGTCATTCATGTTACCTTCCGTAATTTATAAAAACTGATTGTTCTTTCAATTATAGAACGAAAATCCCGCGGTAAGGCGGGGCAAATGATTAAAACGGTAATACCGTCCCGCAGAACAGACAATGCCTGCGGGACGTTCTACATGAAAGACTGATTAGGATTCGAGACTAAGCAACCGGTTGAAGAAAGAGCGGTAGCGTTTTATCGCAACACGCAGATCTTCAGTGGAGATATTATTCTCCCCGCTTTTCCACTGGCTTTCCAGGGAAATCCGTCTATCGGCGAAGCTCCTTGTGATGCTCTTGATCACATCTGCAACCAGCTCATCGGCCTCTTTCACTGAGGCCCTTGGATCATCCACAAATCTGCTCTGTATATTAAGCCAGTGGGAGCGAAATTCCTCTGCCTCATCGTTCTCGAATAATGGCGCGAAGTCTTCCTCCCTCGTCGGGGTTTTATTTTCATCCGTTCTTACTTCTGCCATCTGCTCCATTTCACTCTGCCCTTCCGTTGTGTTAACTACATCCACATTCATCTGCTTCTCTTTTTCTTCTTCCATCACATTTTCTCCTTCTGATCTGTATCTTCTACCTTTGCCTCTGGCTGTATAAGATTTTCAAACAAGGCCCGCGCATGGACCATCGCCTGGCGCATCTCTTCCGTAGTCACGTCTTCCTCATCTCCTTTAGTAGCAATGGCACGCAACTCTCGGTAATCTATTACCAGATCGGGATAATCCACTGAGATATCTGCGGCGCGCTGTTCGAAATCGTCAACCGGATAGCCCTTTATGCTCATCACCTCCTTAATGAGTTGATTCGCCTTTTGCAGGGCAGCCAGCGGCTCATCGACGAATTCCGCCTGCGTCAACTGCCACTCTCGTGTAAAGCGGTCGGTTTCCTCTGCTGAAAGCGGACGGATTTCCAGCGCCTGCACGTGATCCAGACGCGCCTCAAGTTCCTCTTCCGCTCGACGTTGATCTCCAACTTCCCTTACAGTACGATCATACTCCGGGCCAAATCGTTCCTGAAGACGTTTCGTCCGTTGGCGGCGGGTAAATACCACGCCAAGCAGGCCACCGAGGATCAGCAAAACGATGACAGCAATGATTATCGTGATTGTGTTTGTAGTATCCATTTCTCTCCTTCCCGAGCATTGACGCGGCTAAATCGAGACTCTTCTTGTCTCAAACGACAACGCCTTTGCTCTTAATTACAATCTATTTATTCTCTTGTATGTTTAGTTTAACGATAGGCAAGCTTAATGCGTTACATAAAGGTTCCTTTTGCTCAAAGTCGAATGAAGATGTCATCAGTGGAAAGCCAAAAACCTGCCTGAAGCGGGGTCTCTTATTCGTTGTGTCCTATTCATTAACATATCCTAATGTGGTTACAACCTGTTGATTACAGGGATTTCTACATATTGCCCATAAAGTTGGGTGTACACGATTTCCTTCTCCTCTCTGTTTAATGGAACAATCCCATGTTGGATACATAGGGCATGAAGTTCTTGACTGCGTGTAAGAGATTCCTGGAAAACAGTAAGGACGGTTGCAGAATCGTCATCGGCTGCAATACGATTGATGGACACAGTTTTGCATTCAACACATCTGTGGATCAACATCAACTCGCCTCGCACTTCACGCTGATACTTGTTTCTGCCCTTTTTCATGGTCAGCCCTATGGGTTTCATCGGCGCTTTGCACGCGGATAGACGGTCACCCGCGACATACAGATCGAGATGACACGACCACAGGCAGTATGGACAGTGATTGCGGTTATTGACGCCAGAAAGCAAGTGCGCGCAGGAAACATTCGCACGGCAATGAGCACATCTGAAATCTCCGAAGGAGGCAGAGCGGGTTCTCATAGCTCCTCCTTCAGCTGTATGTAGCTCTTATAACGATGTGGACTGATTTCACCGGCCATGACTGCTTTTCGAATGGCGCAACCCGGTTCCCGGTCATGATGACAACTCATGCCAAATTTACATTGACCTACATGATCAGCCATCTCAGGAAATAAGAAAGCCAAGTCTCCGCTGGCGATATCCCACAAGCCAAATTCGCGCATACCGGGTGTATCTACCAGCCTGCCGCCGGAATCGAGCTCGAACATTTCCAAATGGCTGGTAGTATGGCGGCCCTTGCCCTGCTCACCTTGGCTGACAGCTTTGACGCGCAGGCCGAGTCCGGGTTGGATGGCATTCAAGAGGGATGTTTTTCCCACACCGGACTTTCCCACAAGCACAGATAGATGACCTTGCAGGTTCCGCTTGAGTTCTTCGATTCCTTGGCCGGTGACTGAACTAGCCAATTGGACCGGGTAGCCAATGCGGCGGTAGATCTCGATATCTGCTTCAAAATTTCTGTTTTTTTCGGCTAGATCAAGCTTGGTGATAACAATCAAGACCGCAGTCCAGCTGCTTCAGCGGTGACCAGGTAACGATCCAGCAGGCCCCATTTAGGAGTGGGATCCGCCACAGAAAATACGGGTATGACCAGGTCCATGTTCGAGACGATCACCTGCTCGAAAACGCGTTGACCGGGCACAGGCGCCGGGCGTGAGAGCTTGGAATGCCTGGCTAGGATTTCCGTGATCATGCCGCGGCCATCGCCTGCATCCACATAACGAACGCGGTCGCCAATGCCCACCGGGTCCACATGCTCGATCTCGCGCACTTCCTGTACAACGTGACGCAGGGAAGTAGGATCAGCGGTCGGAAAAATCAGTTGTTTATGGATGAGGGACGAGAGCACGCAATCGATTTCTCGTCCTCTGGATAGGGTATGGACAGTGTAATGTCCAAGTGTTTTTCGAAAGACGACACCGATGTCGTCTACGTCGTCGGTATTCATTGGTAGGGTTTCCTGGTAACGTGTCCCATTTAGGCCCATGCTGGACCAAAAAAGGTGCACGGATTATGTAAAAAGAGATTTGCGATAACTGTCCGCGTTGGATTGCGCGGACCGAGAATGGTTCCTTAGAAAAGGGGTCTTGGACTACTTGGGTTGACATAAAATGTTCCTTTCTCTATAAAGTAAAACCGGCCAGGGAAAATTCCGTGGCCGGTAGATGGATGCTAAACAAGCGGGCGCCTAGTGCTGTCCCAGTTCGGTGCACAGCGAAAGGACGCGGCTGTTAAATAAAAAGCCACGGACATGGGTACGCCCGTGGCAGAAATGCTTAAGTGAATCGAAAGACTGGCTTAACTGCTATACAGAGACGCGCCCATAGAATTGTTCGCTTACAAGCACCGATGAAGTATTGAACATACAACGCGTCTCCTTTCTTTGAGATAAATGACTGCCTTGTAGTGTACCAACAGCACAAAGCGATGTCAAGGTAAATCGCAACTTAATAAGATCCCAGGTTGAGTCATCCTGTGGATTTGTCAAGTGATTTTGTTAAAGCGCGCAGGATTTTATTTCTCACTCATGATGTTGCCATTCTATCCGGTTCCTGTTGAGCAGGGACAAAACGCTTTTGTGAGCCCAGCGAAAGGTGCATGTCACAAAAGCCGATCGCTGCGATGGTACACAAAAGGCCGCCGATATACCACAATAAATTGGGATTGTAGTTATCCAGGATGAGGCCTGCGGCGGCTGGTCCGATCGTAGCAGGGAGAGTCCAGCCCAGGTCATAGATAGCCATATAGCGGCCGCGCATGTCTTCGGGCGCGAAGTTGGCGGCCAAAGCCTTATTGGTGGGGAAAAGGATCATTTCGCCAATCGTCGCAATGACCACGGCAAGGGCAAAGAGGGGAAAGCCTTTGACAAAACCGATCATGGTAAACCCGGCCATAAAGAAGAGAGCGCCTAGCATCATCATCAAGAAGGGAGGATATTTGCGAATCACACGACTGATCCAGATTTGAAAGAGCACCACCTCCAACCCGGAGATGGATAACATGATGCCATAGCTCCTAGAGTCGATGTTGTGGACATTCTGCAAATAAACAGGTAGAGAACTGTATTGCTGCTGGTAGACGATCAGGACGAGCATCCCTGCCAGGGTAAAACTCATATATGCCAGATCACGCAACACAACCCCGTACCCTGTAGCCGTCTTGAGTAGGGATTCATTTTTCTTCGCTTCACCCTGAACTGCGGGCTTGGTCTCGGGGAGAAAAATGAACAGGATGCTCGCGACAAGGAGGCTAAGCCCGGCGTCGATGAAGAATAGGGCCAGAAAGGAACGCACCGCGATAAGCCCGCCAAGGGCCGTTCCGAAGATCCAGGCATAATTGAAAGCAACGCGCGTGATCCCGAAGGCTTCCTGTCGTTTGGCCTCAGGTACGATATCCGCCAGCATAGCATCATAGGCGGGGTTGGCGACCCTGGAAAGCAGGCCCACAAAGATCACCAGGAAATAGAGAATTCTCACATCCCACGCCAGGCCGAATAGCAGACTACTGAGAGCACTAAAGACCAGGCCGAACAGGATCAGCTGCCTGCGGCCGAACCGGTCGGTGAGAGCGCCCCCTATGATGCTGCCGATCAATCCAAACAGGGAAGACATCCCAAGCAAAATGCCCGCCTGTGTCATACCGACACCGAACTTCTGAGTAATATACAATGCAAAGAATGGAAACAGCAATGTGCTGCCGATAGCATCAATAAAGAGAGTCCCAACAACGATCCAGAAAAGTGGAGGGAACTCATCGTAGATTTTTTTGAGTCTGGTTAGCATGAATGCCTTGTTGTGGAAGAATTGGAAATTGCTTTTCCTGCCTGTAATCCTTGTTTGGGAATAATAATTCCTAAGCAGAAAAAATTAAATAATCAGAATGAGATTAATATGGGAATCAAAAACCCGCCGTGAGGCGGGGTCTGTATCACACAGCCGGAACGCCGACTGTTATTAGTCATATAGAAATTTCATCTCCAGCAATTTGGAAACAACCTGGGTTCGCTTTCAGGCACGATCTGCTTAGCACCCTTCCAAGACATCTTTTAATAGCGCAAGATTTTCCCTGTATTGCTTCTTAACCTTTTTTTCGGCGATAACGTTACCGGTATTGAATAACCCCCCCGAGCTTACCTGAGTGGATATATTGATCTTTGTACTGCCTTTCATCACTTCAAAAGTATACAAAGTCTGTGAATCCATGGATCCGGATAGCGACTTAAATCCGTATCTTTTATCTGGCTCGAATTCTGTGACCTCATAAACGCTTTCGATTCGATGACCCACAAGATGGCTCACGCTGCGAAAGAGGCTACCTACGCCGATTTCCCCATCGGATATCTGGACGGATGCCAATGTCCCATACTGCCACTGAAAATCGTTCTCAGGCGTGGTAATGAAACCAAAGACCTGTTTAAGTGGCCGATAGATCTGTGTATTTAGGTCGAAACTGATCATTGTATTTTCCTTTGCGGGTATAACTATATTCGCAAAAGATACGTACTCTGGCGGCAGAGATCTTTTAAGCATCGTCAGATACCTACGAGACTGTCAATTGAATATGAGAAAATGCCCCGCATCATAGCGGGGCCAGTCAGTTTTCCTATCTCAATTTGTTGAGCCAAACCCGCGTTGCTCTCTCGGTTTGGCCAGGTCCACCTTCAATTCATGCTCACTTAGGGAATAAGAATTGAACATGCTGATTGCCTTGTCGGCTTCGCTTTGCGCGCTCATCGTGACGAAAGCAAAGCCCTTAGATTCGCCGCTGGTACGGTCCGTGATGATATTGATTGATCCGACATCTCCAGCTTGCTTGAACAGGGTATTTAGTTCCTCCTGAGTGGTTGACTTGGATAGATTCCCTACATATAACTTGACATCCATGATTACTGCTTTCTCCGGTCTCACCGGTTAAAGAATGAGCCGCCAGCCCATAACAGGGTCGGCGGCCAAGACACCACGCAAATCCAGTTATTCAATTTTCAACTGTTGTATTCAGTGTACCACACTTCGAACTCGCCGATGACCTAACTCGATCGGCTTCTGATCGGGGATAAATAATCTGCCATCAACGGGAAGAGCTTGTCGGACGTGATATAATCAGGTTAACTTATAACAGGTTAAGCGCGCTCATACTGCCGTCAACCCCTTTATGTGGTTGACGGTTTCTCTTAACATAGCCACCGATGAGCAAGGAGTTGAACATGGAAATGAAATTAGAGGTTGGCGACCGCGTGGTTCATCCGCAGTATGGGGTGGGACAGGTGGTCAAATTGGATGAGAGAGAATTTGAACCGGGGGTGATGCGCCGATACTATGAAGTTTCAATTCCTGGCAGCACCTTGTGGGTACCATTAGACCTGCCGACGTTTGGATTGCGTAAATTGACTGTGAGAAGTGAAATCGATCGCTGTCGCAAAATTCTGGCGTCTCCCCCTTTGCCTCTTACGGAAGATTCGCGCTTGCGGCAATCCGAGTTGGCGGCTCGTTTAAAACAAGGGACGATTAGTATCCATTGCGAGGTCGTCCGCGACTTGTCTGGCTACGGCGCGCACAAACCGCTCAGCGGGACGATTGCTGCGTTCCTGCGGGTTACGCAAGAGGTACTCTCTCAAGAATGGGCAGCAGTGGAGGGAATTACAGTTTCTGAAGCCGTTTTTGAGATTGGTGCCCTACTCGAAAAAAGCAAGCAGACCGTGATTGAAAGCTGAGCTAATCTAAAGGCTGACACTGTGAGTTTGTTTGTCGATTCTCATTCTCATTGATTCTCGCTTGAAATAATCAAAACCCCGCCGTGAGGCGGGGTTGACTTTTAGACACCAACAAATTTCGAAGCAGACTACATGGTCGGCAATGTGACGCCAAGTTGATCAAGGATCGCTTTCGGGCCAGCACCTTGAGTTGGCTCAACAGCCCACGAACTGATCTTATTCTCTTTGACTGTTATCTTTGTTTTTTCAAGCTTGGCGGAAAAGGTTTTGTCCGTGGCGGGAATCATACCCATGTTCATCCCTGTCAGATCAAAAGGGCCACGGTGGGTTCCGCTCAGTTGTGAGGCAGTTTTTACTACATCATCATCCGCGCCGATGACCTTGAAATGATAGTCCAAGTCTGGGAAGGCGGTCCTCAGGCTGGCGCTCATTCCGAGAAAGGCTTCCCTGTTGACAGGTTCGGGAATCGGGCCGCTGAATTGAAAATCATCGCTGAGCAGGGATTTTGCCTTCTCGAAGTCACCCTTCTGGACGGAATCCAATAGAGTTTGTACGATTTCTCTCTTATTCATGTATATTCTCCTTTATTTCTAGCCGAGCTGTTTTAGAGCAAATGGGCTTTGGTACTAAAGGATGCTCCCTACGGAACATCCGCCGTTTCCCCCAAATAATAAACACATTGTTTATTTAACGCCGAGTTCAGTGTAACACACGAATGGGTCAAAATACGCAGCACTAAAACCCCCCGCTGGGAGAAGGAAAAATTACTGAATGAAAGAGTTAGAACATAGAAATTTGCTTGATTTTGTGCAATAATAGAGATGACTGATACCAATTGTATTTACTCATTATTGGTATGGCGAAAATCCATCGTGTTTGAAGAGCTATAATTGATTTTGCGGCAAGCTTCCAAATCAAGGAGAGATTCCTATGACAAAAAGAAGGGTTACAAAAAATGATGATGGCGAAAAAAAATCCTTCTGGACCACGCTGCCAGGCGTTTTAACAGCCCTTGCTACTTTAATTACTGCCATTGTTGGGATGATAGTTGCTCTCAATACAACCTTTGGATTGTTCTCCTCGAAGCCTACTCCTTCTCCTAATCTATCGACAGTTACAGCGTCAGCTGCTGAAACTCCAACTCTGGTTCCTCCTCCTGCTTTTACAACACACTTTATTATTTATCCAGATTCATCCAGTTTTGGCATTGAGGAAATCGGGTTTGAATTTGAGCAGGGAATGTTGCCAGAAGAATCTATTAAAGATTTTCTTCGTTTATCACGGGTTGCTTATGGAGATATCGAAACTGCTGCAGGTGGATTCGACATTCAGTTTATTATCCACAACACTGGTGACCGCCCGCTTATCTTAGATCTTGATCAGCGATTTTTTAGCCTAATAGACGATCAAGGACAGTCTGCAGAACTTATATATTTTTGTTGCGCTTCCAAGGGAGGAATTTTGCAAATAGGTCAGGAACGCACCGTACGGTTAATTTTCGGCAACCCAGGCTGGATTGGGAAGAATGTGCCGGCAAATTATATTTTCATCCAAGTCGATGGCCTATTGCCGATTGTCCATGCTTCGTGGAGAATGCGTACGCTTTCCACGGCTGAATGAAATATTGTGATTTGTTATCTGAGGTTAATCGCTTACTCTAACTTGCAGTACCTGCTCTTTGCGACAAGAATCCTACTATGAGATGAACGCATACCTCCCTCCCAATTCGCGCTCCCGAAGAGCATCGGGACGATGTGAGCGGAATGAAGTGCAATGGAAGCGGGGAGAGGGTGGGTTCCTATCCTCCCAAACGACTCATCCCCTCGCCGTGGACTTGTCCCACAGGCGAAGACTACAATCGAAAAAGAAAACACTCTCGTTCTACCTGGAACGGGAGTGCAGTGATGCAAATGTTTCTTATGCTACGCTTATCCGACGCGCGGTTTGGCAACATTGACTTTGAGCGTGTTATTGGCCAGGGAATAGGCATTGAACA